>Ga0209367_1000420_pt1 | contig 40981 bp, 20 predicted proteins | sample WorMetLIZISLAND2_FD_187412 | JGI IMG/M metagenome (GOLD analysis project Ga0209367, IMG submission 187412) | Marine gutless worms symbiont microbial communities from Max Planck institute for Marine Microbiology, Germany - Olavius geniculatus... ...
AACCTAGGTTTTGGACTTTTTAGATTTATTCATTTTTTCGGGTACAAAAATTATGATTAGGATTAAGGTTAGGGTTAAGGCTAGGGTTTAGGGTTAGGTCTAGTGGATTTAACATTCAGGGTTAGGGTTGTGGTTAAGCTTAGTACTGGAATTAGTCTTTTCTAGCTCTTTCAGTATAATTCAGAATTAGCTGGAACTAAAAAAAATCTTAACTGAACATTGCTTTTTAACCGAACATGTATACAATAAAAATGCATATGTGTAAAAAATCTTTTAACTAGGTTTTTTCATTTGGCAATAAAAAATACTGTGCGTTTCGTTGGTCAGTAAAATTCTCATAACGCCGCCATATTGACCATGATTTTTACAGATTCAAATGTATGTAAAGGTAAGAAAATAGCTCATAAACAGAAAACTAATAAAAAACCCAACAATTTTATTACAGACATCTAGTCATAAGATGTAAACGTTTGCAAAAACTTTTTGAATCGTTAAAATTTGAGGACAGATTGATAACTTTTTACCAGGCTGGGGTTAGGGTTAGGATTAGGGTTAGGGTTAGGACATGGTTAAAATAATAAATTGTAGCTTAATTACAGTGTTACCTGTTGTGACATCCGTAGATCTGCAATTCGCTTTTTACCTGTAGCCATCTCATGCTGTCGTGTCAAAATCTAGTTCTAGCACTATCAAAAGTTTTTCACCAGAAAATTTAAAATAGCTTTAAAATAGGCTTAGGGTTAGGGATAGAATTAGGATTCACAAGGGTGCATCGATGCAGTTGTTGCCTATGAATTTAGTGTACATACTTATTTTTTTTGTCACAGTGGTTTTTATCGTTTTAAATAGTTGCATACTGTAATGTGCGGTTCTAGTTATGTAAGTGTTGTTCAACAATTTGTCATCTGAAGGTGTCACTTACTGCATCGGTTGCACTGTCATGGTTAACACAATATCAGCCATATCCATATTCCCTAGCTCTGTACCTAAAAATTGCCAACAGCACAGATTACAGAGCACTTGGTACAGTGCATACTAAGACCATGTGAGGACTTTTTGCAGCATAGTTTGCATCTCAGGGTTAGAACGATACCAAAAAAGTTACCCAGTAACCAATACCCAATATTATTGGGTCCTGCCGATACCAATACTCAATACCAATATCGACATCGGCTTCCTGTCACGTGTCCTGCTAGAGCTAGACATGAGAAGTGAAGTGTGTTGTGCTAACCATGCTAGCCAAATGGTGTCAACTATGCATTAGGATCTGTTTGGTCTGCTTTGTTAGCACCTGCACTCAGCCCACCATTTAAGGGTGCAATATCTTTTCACTCTCTGTCCACTGCCTCTCAGCCTATGGCTGTGCCATGAGAGTACACGCTGTACCGGGAATGCTGCAGTGAACAGAGATCGCCAGCGTTGATAACAATAGTAGCCCTTCACTTCCAAGTTCCCACTTCTGAACAAGTGTGTCGCAGTGCTGCATGCTGACCACTGTACAATGTGCATGTATAACGTGCATAGTCCTTCTTTCCCAATGGATGTCTCCATTCTCCTGTAATGGTCATTGCTTATCTAGTGATGGGTGCAGCGACGACTAGTACTGCACCGCTCAGACAGCAGTCGGAGGGCAGCTGGTGTCCACTAAGAACTTAGTGGCAGTACTGGTATTGGATACCACAGTCCAGAAAAGTGTTGCCCAGTACCCAATACAACCCAGTACTAGAGAATATTGGGCAATACTCAGTACCCCAATGCTAGTATCGTTCTATCCCTAATCTCAGTTAAACATGTTGTTTCATAATTTTATCACTAGAACTGTTAAGAAGATAATGCGACTTGCAACTTTGTTAATTCACGTAGCCCGTCAGTATCATAACATGCTGTTGAAGTCGGCTAATGCGTGTTGCTGTCGTCTGTGCACAGATAACTCTGAGTGATCGAGCACTGATGCCCGGTGATGTGGTGAGACGTCTGGTGGAAGGTCACGACAGTCAGCGAGGATACGTCATGTACACGTATGTGCAGTGTCATGCGCGAGTGCTCACCCAGCCGGCAGTTATCTGTAACATCAACACACATGATCTGCTGCCCATTGTGGTCAGTAGTTGACAGCTTCACTGAGGTGCTGAAATGGATACTACTAAGAAAATGTAACTTTATGTACAGAACTAGAAATTTGCGGCAGAGCCCAGCATGAGTCCTCCCAGTGCTGTAAGTTCGATTGGGGGAAAAATTTTGGGAGCTGAAATTCCTCCCTTAACAGTCACGTGGCCCGAACTCAAATGCATTAGCTTACGCAGTATGCACACACGCCACACAGTCAAATTAGGATGGGTAAACGTTATCCAAATTCACCAAATTTGTTTTGTTTAACACCAGAGGGATGGTAGTTGATAATGCCATTTACTGCTCATCGGTAGCTTTCATCCGTTCCAGAGATATTTGCAGTCAAAGTCTGAACTTGTCACAAATCGCACCAAATTTTGGATTTTCTTTGCCCTCTCACATATATTAAGGGGCAGTGCCCCCCCAAAAGTCGTGCTCCCTTTTGCTCCAAAGTTCTTCAGGGTTCTTACACGTCAGGGAAAATTGGAAAAGTCAGGGAATTTGTGTGGTCAGGGAATGGCCAGGGAAAAATTTTATTTTTGAAAAGTCAGGGAAAATGATTTTGGATGATGCAGGCTGCACATATCTGTGATTTTTTTCATCTTCAGATATTAACAAGCAGGCAAATTTGCAGCTTTCATTAAATGTCCAAAAGCTGGAAGTGTTTCGGCTTCAGAAGGCTTTGCCCTCCTGACCTTCTGACCAGGGACTCTGTCATTTGCATAAATTGCTTTATTAACACTGTTTCATTACTTATGATATAGTGTACCATTTCTGACATTTGGGCGATATGGTCTAAGGTCACGGAAATTTTCATTCCATGACTGGAAAAGTCAGGGAAAAGCTAATTGTAAAAAATTGTAATGGGGACCCCTATCCTTGATGGGGGTGCACTAGCAAGACTTGGTCATTCTTTAGCGCATATATAAATATGCGTGCAGCATCCACTACAGCAAAACGTAAAACCTCTTCAAAAACTATCGTTTCCGGGTGAACTGATAATTATTTGAAGATGGTAACAAATTGGTTTTTAAAATTTTTTGATCTTAGTCTTTTCGTAGGTTTTTAGCTGTAGTTTTAACTTCTGGTTGCATCTGTGTTCCCCTATGCTGCTTGTTTGAGAAAAACTGAAGTGTGTATAATGAATCTGTATTTTATTCGTGTTTTATTGTGGACTATTTGCTACGTGTATCACCCAGGCTTGTAGCAGCATAGTTTGGATTGGTCCAGCATATATGGCGAGCACGGGAGTGCAAACCCATGTTGGGGTCTTGGGGTGCTGGGGGTCTGCTCTCAGTAAGGATCAGGGGCAGAGCCCTGGTGAGGGGATCAGGAAACAGAAGATTATTTGTTACCATGAGGTCAAATTCTCACAAAAATTGACACCAGTATTTCGCTTTGGTCAAATGTAGTTGGAGAAAATTTACATGCATGTGTGCAGCCAAACATTTGCTCAGCAACTGCCAGACTAGCAGCACTGTGGCCCTGTGAGCATAGTCGGGTTGGATAATCTGACATTGTACAGTGCCATGTGAAATATTATGCTGTAAGCCTGTAATACTGCACATTATATTATAACACTTAGTTTATTTGGTTATGACTTTATATAGTTTTACATCTTAATTTTTTTTACATTGTTAACTGAGTTAGTCGTAGCTGAGCAGTTAATTTGTCCAACCAATTTATTTTTTCATTGTGGCTATAATCATATTTAGCATTATTGTTATCCATCAGTAGTTTTATTTTTTCACATTTAGAGTAGCACCTCTGAAGCTCTGCATATGGCACTGTATAAATATAAGTATTTTAATAATATAATAATACTAGAGAGCATCTTTTTCCAGTACTTTGTATACATTGATTCATTCTTATAATGTAACAGTTGACAAATTACATGAACCTGGTTGCTGCTGTTGATAAATTTGTTAAAACAAGCTTGCTGTGTAGGAATTTGACTTGGCAACTGCTAGTTTTGTTTCTGTGGGTGCGTGGGTTGGAAAACTAGAGAGCATTACACGACGAGTCGCCCTTCGGCTGCCTGATGGAGCCAGGTTAATATTGGCATTTGTCTGCTTTCTATATGTCTATGCATAGTGAATTATTTAACTTAGGCTAAATGTATTCATTTATTCAGCTTTGCTGTCGTCATCAGTTGTTTATATTGAGACTGAGCAAATGTTTGAATTGTTAGATCCTCTAGTGCTTTGATGCTGTTTTATTGGCCATTGAAGAGCATTTAGAGCATAAGAACTTGCAGTTCTTAGAGGTTCAAATTGATTAGAACAAAAGGGGACTTACTGAACATGCAGAGTTTCGTACATTTTGATCTGATCATTAGTATATTTTTTTCACTTTGATTAACTTGATCAATAATTTGATGATAATTTTTCTATTATGATAATGTAATTACAAGTGACCGAAGTAATTTGGTTAAAGGCAAAATCACTGATTGTGCTAGCACTGGTGAATCATAAGTAAGCAAGTACAAGTTTTGGTCACCGATTGATGCTGCCGCTGGTGAATCAACTTTCTTGGGGAATCAGGACCTCCATCTCTAAGGACAGTGTGTTGTTTAAGCTCGCAAGTGCAACTACCAAATCGCTTGCAAATTTATTGAGTGGTTTAAGCAAGGTGGAAAACTGAATGGTCATTTGATGGCAAGTTGTATCAGGAATATTCTTATCAAAAATTATCAAAATCTGATCATTGGTTTTCAAGTTACAGTCAAAAATGTTGGGGATGTTTTTTTGAGACACAGTGTACAACTCTGCTATTAACAGCACATAGGGAGGAACACTGTCGGTGGGTGCATAGATGGTTGTGCGTACAGCCTACCACATGAGTTCCATTATCAGAGTATGGTCTGTTCGTGCATTTTTTCAATAAATGGGCCATACAAACCAAAATGCTGTTTCGATGTTTTCAGCTGCATCAGTTGGTTTATGATATGGTGGTCTGTCCAACATTAACTTTTTTCGTTTGCTACCAGGGAGTGTAGTGGATAGAGTGTATTTGCAGATGTGAAGCAAGTGAAGATGATCTCAGCTTGTTTGAAGATGTTCACGACAAACGTGATGAGGTATTGATGTTGTTGTAATAGCCAACCAATTCCTTTTTTTGTTGTCACGCATCCTCAAGGTTGAGGATGTGACACTTGACGATGCTGGAGACAATATGAGAAGAGTGAGTCTTGCAGCTGTTGTGCTGGATGGACTGTCGTCGAGTACAGATGTCGACATGCCATGCCAAGGCTTGTTGTCGATGTTCTTTTGACGGCAGACACACCAGCCAGCTGTTGGTTCCACCAAGAAAAGGCGACTCCACCAGAACATTTTAAATGTTGAAATTGCATTTTTATGAAAAATCAAAAAATGTTTATAATCATTCACTACAACTGTGTAAGTCTTGTATATTGGCCTCACAACAAATGCATATGCATACATATACAGAAAAATAGTTTTGTAGTGTTACGTGTATCTGAGCTTATTTCTTCATTCTTTTCTTGTTCTGTTAGCTGATGATGAATATATCAGGGTTTTACCATTTTTTCACTCTCATGTACATATATATATGCCTATATGAGGTATTGATCTACTGTGCTGTGCATTATGTCAATTGTGAATTATGACTGGTTAACGTACAATTGTGAAATTGAACATTACACTTATCAATTGTCATGCAAGGTTATGGGGTTCGATGCATTTTGTCTTGAACTTTGTTTGAAACAAAGTGTGTGATTGACGTCACGTGCTGTTGGGTTGTGTGTTGTGAAGGAGTGTGAGTTTGCGGGTGAGACGTGGTACATCGGCCAACAGTTGCGCGGTGAGCTCGGGGGTCTGGAGCATGCATCGTGGATCAAACCAACGATGGCGCACTCGGCGAGGTCAGCTCATCGACATCGCAGACGAGAAATTATCGTCACTGTCGAGAATGTACGTACTCATAAGCAAACGTTTAGTAAACGTTTTGAAAAATTAGAAATGTATTTGTAAACATTGACTGCAAGTGACCAATTTCTACGTGACATGTTAACATTATTCATTGTTTTGGAATATTTTTACATTTTTTTGGTAATTACCTAGTGGGGTTTTTTGCTAGCATACACAAGTTCATAGATTTAAATACAAAATCTGTCATTATTAGGCCAACCGGAACGATAGTTCGGGGAGGCTGGTATGTTTTACGATAGTTTTTGCTATTTTTTTTCAACGCGAAATCTCCACGTGGTCCCTCGGCCAATTGCTGCAAAATTTTACCACATAGTTGGAAACATGTGCAATTTTGTAATCCCGGTTTAAAAGTTTGGAGGCAAGCTTCCCAAAAAATTTTGGGGGCCAAAACATGCTAAAGTTAGCTCTATTTTGGATTCCTTCTAATTTAGAGTGCGAATATCTTTGGAACAGATGGAGACATCAGAAAACTAGGTGATCGACAGTATTTACTCCCATGCTCGGTAAAAAAAGTTGGTGAACTTTGGTCTACTAATTACGGAGATTTAGAGGTGTAATCAAATTTTTCAGAAGACCATATTTTGACCCCTAGGGGGTGCTGTGCCCTGAAATTTTCACATGTGTTACAGCATGACCAAGGCTTGCTAGTGCACACCCCATTGGAGACAGGGGTCCCCTTACAATTTTTACAATGGGGGGTCAACAATTGGCTTAAAATTTAGTGTATTAGCACCTATAATTTTGGGGCTATGGGGAGTAACCCCACGAAACTTTGCCACATGACATGCCATAAGGTGGGCATTATCACTTTTATACAACTTTTTGGGAGGGGGCACGGATTCTTAAAATTTGGGATGGCAAAAACATCTAAAATTCAGCACAATTTAGGACAACTTTCAAATTTGAATGCGAATATCTCAGGAATCGGTCGAGATATTGAAAAACTGAAAACAAACCTGATCGACATCGATTCGTGGAGAATTTAGCAAAAAAATTGGGTGAACTTTGGTCCACTAACAAAGAAGTTATAGGCGCAGATGTAGACTTACCTCAAGTCGACAACACGCATTTTGCATATGCCAATGCATTTGAGTTTGGGCCATGTGACTTTGCTACCAGGGAAATTTAACCCCCCTCCCCAAACTTTTTCCCCAGTCGGATTTACGGTGCCGTGTGGCCTCACATTGGGCTCTGCCCCAAACTTTTAGTTTTCTCAGTTCAGTTCTTTACTTTTTGTATATAAATATTTTTAATTATCATTGTTTTTACCTTGGCTTTCAACGTTCACTAGAAATTTCCAAAGTATTTTGATAATTGAAAGAAATGTTAAAAATGCACTTTTATGAACATAAATGTTTGTAAACATTCATTACAACTAGAGCTGCGGATTTTAACGATTAATTTAATCGTTAACTAACAAAGAAAATTAACGATTAATTTTATTTTTAACGAGTAACGGTTCTGCCAGATACATCGTCAACAAGAGACGTTCGTCGCTGGATCCATCAACCGTGAACATGCTTGTTTGTCTCCGGGACTGGTGTCATTAATATTAAAAACTTAAAAGGTTTTTAATTCATTAACACTTTCAGTGCATGTAACTCTACAGTGACTTTTTTTATTGATATTATGGTTTAAACAACGCATTTTCAATGACTGAATTTTAGTTAAAATTAACGATTAATTAATTGTTAAATTTCAAAAAGTTAACTATTTAAAAAAATTTAATCGTTACCAGCCCTAATTACAACTATATAAGTCTTTTATTTTGGCCTCACAACAAATGCATATGCATACATATACACAAATAGCCTCTTAGTATCATCTAGGGTTTTCTTTTGTTTTTTGCTTGTTTTGTCAGCTGATTCAGCAGCATAATGACACACAGTCAGTGTGATGCGGGCAATATCACCTTTTGTGATTTTTGCTGTTCTTGATGTGCGAGTTCTTTAATGTTGCCGTTAACAAATGTATAAACTGATGTTTTGTACATTTATAACAAGAATTATTGTCATTTTTGTCACTTTCGTGTATATGCCTGTGTAGTTCCTGGCTTTTTGCATGCTTGTACATCTTATGGGTGCTTGTAAGGTTTTTTCTATATATTACAGCAATTTTTTGCTAGCTCACTTGACCTATATTTTGTTGATTTGGATATCATAGGTAGTGGTTGAGTCACTGGTAGTGAACTGGCTGTGTCACGGGTGCACCAGCAGTGCGGGTACATCGACAAGTCTCGATCCACCGGAGCGTGTTATCAAGGGTGCCGACGTTAGCAGGTAGTAGTTGTCATTTTAACAACTGATTGAAGTAGTTCTGTATAATGCAAAACCACTGATCAGTGAGTCATAAGTTGGCGTTTGCAAGTTTAGGCTGTGGGGTTTAACCCCCGAATTTCCCGTTTCCTTAGTTGTCATGGACACTCATCAAACACAGTGTGTCATTGGATAGGACTACGAGTGTACCTACCAAATACCATCTAAATCCACTGAACGGTTTAAGCAAGATGCACAAGTGTGACAGACGACAGACAGTCAGACAGACCATGATATGGAGAAATGGGTAGCCATGTGTGAAATTGCTTACATTAGAGCAATTAGATGGGGTGCTGAAAATGCTAGTACAGGAAATGTAAGTACAAAACGGGACAGTTTGCACTGATGGAAAATGCAAGTATGGAAAATGCAAGTTTATGCCTGTAAATATTGTTGTGAAAATTACAGTAAAACTATAAATGTTAGTCCAATGAGATAAAAGAGCTAAACAAGATCAGCAATTGTTTCATGTTGAATTGTAAAACCAGACTGTAGAAGGTATTGCATTGTGTCACACAGGATAGTCATAATCGTTTGCAACGAGTTAACCAGCTTTTTCGAACGTAGTCCAGGAGCCTTCATGGCAGTGTTTTGTTTGAATTTGATGACACGGCCAAAAATGTTTCAAGATGTGTTAAAGCACTGTCGATATCATTGGGTGGCAAAACTGACAAGCAAGTTATGCAACAAATACATTTACTTGCTTCTGCATCATCTCTGAAAGCTGAATAAACCAATTTTCATATGAGAGTTTATACAAAATGGAGCCAACACCTCTTGCAAATTTGTACTTGCATTTTCCATACTTGCATCGTATTCCATCCTCTGTTACTTACATTTTCCATACTTGCATTTTCAGTTGCCCCTAATTAGAACTAATAGTGTTAAGAGAAAATGGTTGAGTGAGGCTTTGGTTTTCCAGTGACTGATATTTCAGTCTATGTTGCTGATGTTGGTTCTTCCGTCTGATGTTGTTTTCAGAGTGAAACAATTGGATTGCTTCAGTGCCTGTAATTACCAGATCGGTGATCGTGCTTACTACTGTTTGAAACCGGACAATCGACTTATCAGTTTCAGAAGCAACATGAAGTGTGACAAGCCTGCGGTATTGACCACCTTCCTTCACCGCGAAGGATTACTGTTTCAGATCAGTGATAGTCAGCCAGATAACATGCAGAAACCGAACAATTTTTCTACGACATTGTCTGCTTGCAGTGGATTGGTGGCCAATGGCACTGTCAATTGTGCTAATCAGGTGATTCTTTTGTTGATTTCTCTGTTTGTTTTGATTGTATTTTACATGTGTTATTGTTTATACATGAGTGTGTTTTGTCTGTCTTATAGCCTAGGATTTTTTTCGCAGTTTCTGACCCAGAATCATCAGTTCATTGCATGCTCAACACCTGATTTTGTATGTTGCTTTTCAGTTTTGCATACAATGCTTTATTTCAGTTTTCTTCAGAACTGTGTTTATAATGTTATCTTGTTTTTACGTGCAACATGCTGTTGCGCATCTTAGTCGTCATCTATGTGTCTGTCTGTCCGTCTGTTTGTCCGTCCGTCACACCCTGGCACTGTATCAAAATGGTGACACCTAGAATCACATAATCTTCACTGTGGGCTGCCACAAGGATTCTAGTTTATCGTGACAAAATTTTGTGTCTCTGGGTGAGGGGATTTCCCTCAAACAGGGGCCTGAAATGTACCTCTTTTGAAATGTGCTTATTTTACTGCTATTGGCTTGTATAGCGTGAAAATGGTTACAGATAGGCACAGACATGCTGCTTATCATAACAAGCACTGGTGACGAGCTTCATAATGGTGTCAACAGTGATGACTTTGAACACCGAAAATAAGCTGTTTTAGTGAATTTTTCGTGATTTTGAGTTGTGACACACGTTTTAAGAGTGAATTGTGACAAAACGGCTGGAGATAGACCATTACAACCAGCATACCAATTTTCTGCATTAAACATAGGTCATGGCCCCCTAGGTTCAAGGAGGGCGGTGCATGTGGGCGTCAAAGAAGGGTATCCCCTCTAAAAAGTGGTTATTTCACTGCTATTGAATTGTGTAGCATAAAAAACGCTTGCAGATAGGTGCAGACATGCTGTTTATTATAACAAGCATTAGTGACAAGCTTTTTAATGGTGTTAATATCGATGACTTTGAATGACCTTGAATTTTCAAAATAGGAGGTTTTAGTGTCTTTTGCGATTTTGCTGCAAGGCACACATAAAGAGTGTATTGCGTAGAAATGGCTGGAGACATACCAAGACAATCTGCGAACAGGAACTGCTAAGGCTGTCGCACGTCTCATGAGCTTTGCTCTAATTACTTGTTTCTTTTAACAAAAACTTCTCAAAGAGCTGTTGATTTGCAGTTGCTGCTGAGCACTTGAATAATATAAGAGTTGTTGGTGAAATATTCTATCTGCTCAGTTCCCATGAAGAGTATTTATTGCTGATAATTGATTAACGTCTGAAGCGACTGATTGATTGGAAGTGTAGAGATGAGCACTTTCAGTTGTGTACATAGATGGCAACAGACAGAGTATGCTTTATGAGTTAGTGCAAATTTGCTCGTGGACAATTTGCAGGCTGAGTCTAAGCAAGCATTGGATGACAGTGGTGTGTCAACGCAGACATGTTCCAGCACTGCTGTCAGTGTTACGTCAAGCAGTTCCAAGCACCGAGCTGGTTCTCAGCATCGTAAAACCACGTCCACTGTCAAGCCGGTTCATGTCCGGAAGAAAAGCTTTTCAACGAGGTACATAAAGTCGTCGCTCAAAGCCAGATCTCGGACATGGACCCCACCGCCACAACTCGGCGATAAGCTGCCTGTTGAAATTATCTTTACATGTTCCACTGTCGACATTATGTGGCAGGTCGGTTGACTTGAATCTTTATCTTAAAAGTTCGCAAACTGTAAACAAAACTTATTCAGCAGTTGTTATTTTGATCTATGTATGGTTCTTTTTAAAAACATTTTGATTATTTTTTGGTCTAGTTTAATTTACTCTTTCTTGTGCAACACATCAGTGCTTTTGCAGAGGTTGTTGGATAAAAGAAATTGCATCTGACATGTAAATTAAGTTACTCCAAAAGTCACCGGTATGTTTCTTTACTGCGAATTTAACCAAAGTTGGTGTAACATGGAACATCAGTTGCATGCATGTATTTTCTGATTATTGTCCACTAAAATGCAACATGTATTAATATTATTTCTGTCTATGTGTTTTGCAATGCAGGATGGCAGCGTTGAATTGAATGTGCCATCAACGGAGCTGTTTCCTATCCATCATTTGGATGATCTCGAGTTCTTTCCATGTGATTTTGTGACCTCAGCTTCGGGTAAAGGAGCGTTGACTATGTCGTCATGTGGTATATTTCATGAGCAGTTTTTGGTCTGGTCTTTTGCTATGATAAACCATTGGAGTATACTGAAAGTATGTTAGTGATGATTGATCAAATGTAACATAGTCACTGTTGTGACTATGTTACATTTGATGAAGAAACAAAGATTGCTTTTTCTCTCATGCTGGTTTGCTGGTCTGTTTGATGTGTTTGTCTGTAAGACTACTCAAAAGTTATTAACAAATTTTGGTGCCGTTTTTTTTGGATTGGTGAGTTGTGACCCAAAGTAGCAGTCGGTTAGATATTTGCTACAATTTTAGTCACAATGATGACACTTGAGTAAGTAAGGCTAGTTTCATTATTTTCGTTTACAGTTAAATAGTGGCTTGGTAGTCAAGCAGTATTGTGTCAGACTAGTGATTGCTAGGTTGCTGGTTCAACTCCTTATCGGTACATTGCCAGGTAACAACTCTGGGCAAGTTGTTCGCACACGTGTCTGTCACCAAGCAGTATAATTTGCTACTAGCTTCACCGCTGGGAAGGAAATGGTAGCCTGTGGGAGATATGGCTTTCCACCCATATATCTGAGCTGTATTTTAGCTTGAACATTTCTAATGCTGAAAAATCGGTAGGTGGTCATGTTAAAAGTCTATAACTTCGTCGTTTTTCAACAGAATCACATGCTTTTTTGGCGGTTAGATGTAGAAGGTTTTATTCAATAAAATTGTAAAATTTCAAGTTAAAATTCCAAACGGTTGCTGAGAAAACAGCGAAAAACTTTAGGGGTCCACTTTTTTTGCCACACCCTGTACACTCGCTGCTGGCTCAGGGCCTTGGAAACCGAGATGAGCACCGTTTGCGTTGGTCTCAGAGTAGTGAGAGAGCACTGTTGTCAATTTATTTTACCTTACTTTTAAATTTTCAGGCGCTGTAGCTGTGCTGAAATCTGCCAAACCTGGTTAAAATTTTTGCAGAGTCAAACTTAGCTGGATTTGCCAAGTATGGTCAGAGCGGTGAATCAAACTGAGTCTATGCTTGGCGGTGCTTGGAAACATTTTGTTGTCTCTCTGTGCAGATGACAATAACGAGAGCAGTGGAATGTATGGTGTAGTTCAGAGTGTTCAACACAGTGGTCGAACTTGCCAAGTTATGTGGATGCAATCTCACCCTTCTACTTGGTCAGTGGCTTAATTATCTCCGCTTTTCGTCTTGTTATATATATATAAACCTTTATTCGTCAACTTGTGACAGCAAGACAGACAAAGGACAGAAAATACAACAACACAAACAGAGCAATTAGAGACAAAACTGAAAGAAAATGCACAATGTCATGTACAAGGTAGTCCAACTAATGTACAAATGTCAGGAACTCAAGCACAGCATTATCACTGAGTGTTAGTCCATTCAGAAACTTCAATCTTCCGGACAGCAATAAGTCACCGAACTGCACTATATCTGTTAAATAGTTAGCTTTACTTGTCATTGTCATTGGACAGAGTATAAAATCACCTGAGTGTACGTGCGTGCATCCGTGCGTCCAACATTTCTAAGCTAACTTCCTTCCACCTTCCCTTTCTCTTCCCCTTCTCCTTCCCTTTTTCCTTCCCCTTCCCCTTCTTTCCTCTGCCCTTACCCTTTTCCTCTTCCCCATTTTCCTTCCCTTTTCCATTTCCCCTCTCCTTCCCTTTATCTTCCATTCTTTTTCTCCTTCCCCTTTCTCTTCCTTTTCCCTTTCCACTTTCCCTTCTCTTCCCCTCCCCCTTCCTTTTTCTGTTTCTCCTTTTCCATCTTTCTTTCCGTAACCGATGACGTCACGTGACCCCAAAAGGTCAAAGTTGTGACCCCATTATCTTTGAGGCGCCATATCTCCGTAACGGTGCCAGATAGACGCACGGTCACTATGGACCACCCCATGACAGGTCATCCGACGGATTAAGCTGTTGGGAATCGGGCCTATGGGCACCATATTGTTTCCGACATCACCACAGAGGGTGGGCGTGTCATTGTTTACATGTGAAATTTGCTGAATTAGAAACATATTTTGGAAATATCTCGAAAACGGTGCATCGGAGCTCAGAAATTCCAAAAAATGCCCCCCTTACTAGGCCCCTACCTCGAACTTCTTTCCTTTAAAAGATAGGGTCAAAAATTAGCTATTCTTTGCTAAAATTAAATATTCTATGGTAGACATTGGTACAACCACTGAATTCAATATTAGAAACAAAATGGTGCCCATGACCGAAAGTAAACAGCTTCGTCGGACGACCTGTCTTTATGGACCACCCATAGGAACTCGGTTCTTGGGAGTCAAATGGTCAAGTGACTGATGACGTCACGTGACCCCAAAAGGTCAAACTCGTGATCTCCATTATCTTTGAGGTGCCATATCTCCATAAAGATGCAAGATGCATGATGACGATGGACCTTTTATAGTAAAGTGCTGGTGACAAATCAAATGGTCTCGTGACTGACAATGTCTATTGTTTAGTTAAAATAATAGAGAAGGATGAAAGGATCATTGCTGCTGTACAATTTGAAATTAAACTGTTTGATTTTTTCCTCCAGTCTAAAAAGCTCACTGATTATATTTATATGGACATATACTGTAAACTATTGAAATGCATTGGACAGACTCCGTGTTCGTATGAACATTATCTTGTTTTGTTGAGTGTTGATGAGGCTAAGCTTGAATGATTTATTAAACAGAGAAAGCGTAATTATGGGTTTGGATCTGCCATTCCATTCAGGATATGCAATTTAGCCCTATTGCTAACCCTATCATTTACCCTATCCCGAAACTTCACTCTGTTTGGACTAGTGTCTTTTCAAACTAGTGAACTGTCCTCTAGCTTGATCTGTGTTCTAGTCGCAGTTTTGAATGACATGTTGACAGTAAATTAAGAAACGTTGATTCTAAAGTTTTTCTGATTCTAAAATTTGTGATGAATTATTTTTTTATTTGCTTTTTTGACATTAAAGGCATCTGGTCCGTAATAAGTCCTGCTCCTGCTGCTACTTTCTGGAATATGGTCTAACCTGAAAAAATTTCATGATTAAGTACCACTGTCAGTATGCTAGTGAGTGTAAGGCGTTGACACTGTTTATGGATGAAAGAGAGCTGTGTTGTTGTAGGAAAGACGAGGTAATTGATGTGGAGGAGGTTAGTGTATATGACATCAAAGACCACACGTTTGCCAAGTTCCGGCTTGGCAGTGTGTTTGTTCGTGTAGACTCGACTCAGGTTTGATACATTGCTTCGATGCAGTTGTTAGCAAGTTTGTCAACTGATTCATCACCTGTGGGAGATGACAAAAGTTAAGAAACATATGTAGGCACTCATGCTGTTTCCATTTATTAGCAACAACTTTTTCTAAAAGAGGTAGCAGATCTTACACAGATAAAATCCTGCCTTAAGACTTGATTTTCAAAGCATACATGTGGTACTCGTGTGGGCTGTTAGGTGCATAAATAGCAAAATTGGTGTAGACATTCTCCAAAGCAGTAGTAACTGGTAACTGCCAGTTTTTAGCACGAAGGTCAACAGTCAGGGTTTGAGTTGCTAGCAGTTTTATGGGGTGGCCTTGTAATTGTTGCCACTGTGCCGACATTTTTTTACTCCTCGCGTGCTACGTTTCTAACGTAGCGAAGAGGAGTATACGAGATCAGTGTAATATTGAGGACTGACCGACCAACGACTGACCTCTGTTCATGGAAGAGCCTTCCTGGAAGAACTTCAAACAGCCATATCTCCATAACGGTGCCATATAGATGCATGGTCACAATGGACCACCCATAGGAAGTTGACCGCCGGAAGTCGAATGGTCACGTGACCAATGATGTCACATGACCCCAAAAGGTCAAACTCGTGACGCCATTATTTTGAGGCACCACATTTGCATAACGGTGCCAGAATTTTTTTTTCTTAGTTCCTAAAATCAGGCAATATTTTATGAACTTCAGGCAGACAGTTTCCAATAACTACCTCGATGCCAGTCACTATTAGTATAATACTAAACAGGTCTCAGTTAGATGCCGGATCTCTAATATAGTACATTAGATTGGTCACAATCTAATAATATTTCTTGTTCTAGTCTTACTGTACAACAATATACAGCACATTGTTCATTGGACATTGAAGAAATTTCTGATAATCATTTATCGATGGCTTGAGTATAGTCCAAGGCACGTTTGTTTATTTTCTTGTTTCCTGTTGATTGTTAATTTTCACTGTATAATCAAAAATCTCAGCATTCTTGACTCGTGCACTGCATATGCAACCTGTGTGACAGGCAACATCTGGTAATGGTGTGGTAGTGAAGGCAGATGCTTCTGCTAATACTGACTCAGTCGGGCAAATCTGTAATGCACACAGGAATGGTGTTACACCATCTGAAGTGCGTAATGATAGCACAAACACAGTGCCAGCAACTGATGATGGTTTGACACCAGCGCTTGAGCTTACTGAATTACATGATGGCGTTAACTTGGTACCAGCCATAGGACAGATCTGTGTCATAGATCAGGATAGTCTTGCATCAGCTGAACTACAAGACGATAGCACGGACACAGCGCCAGCAACTGATGTCAGTTTATCACCAGCGCTTGAACATAATGAAATACAGCATGGCATTGACCCAGTGCCTATCATTGGACAGATTTGTGGACAGGAGCAGGACAGTTTTACATCAGCTGAGATACAAGATGATAGCATTAAGGCACCACGAGCTAGTGAAGTAGAGTGTGGCGTCGACTCACTGCCAGCCGTTGGTCAGGTCTATGGCATACGTCGCGACGGTCAGCTTGATGTTGTCTGGGTGGACGGAAGTCGAACCTCAACTTATCTACACCAGTGTTACCTTATCACTGACGAGGTATGCATGCATGGGACTAGGAATCAGTGTGACTTGTGTATCGTAGCAGTTTTTAACATTGTATGTAAATAGTGAGCTAATCATTCGGCATCATATCAATTGGAAACTGGCAGTCTTCAAATTACACAACTTAACTACATTGTACTTCCTTAAAGGTCCATGGCCACGGTCAAACTCACTCGCGCAATTTCTGTAGATTTAAATTAGACATTTAACCTCACATATGTAATATGTTGATTTGAGCTTCATAAATATATGAAATTAATGTGTGATTTCAAACGAAATTTGGCATTACGTTATGTTATGCGACATATTCTAATCTATCAGTGCCCGCGGTAACGTCATGACCCTAGCCCATATAGATCATGAATATTAATGGCCTAGTCGACGATGTCATCATTCTAGGCTAGGCCATTAGTATTCATGACGTCTATAGGCTAAACTCATGACGTCATTGCGGGCCATCATGGCAGCGCGTTTTTTACATCGTTTTCGTAGATTGTCGACTTCAAAGGTAAATTTTTCTGTGTTGACAAAACGCTGGGCGCCAATATTACTGTCAAAGTTATCAGAAAATTCAGCACTTTAGGAAAATGGATAAAATGTATATGTTAATTTTGGTGACCACGGACCTTTAATTTTACACAGATACAACAATTGTGTATGCTGTTGCAAATGATCTGGAGGTAGAGGTAATTTTAGCGGATGTTTGTTGTATGTTAAACAACTGTGTGATGTGGGAAGTGAGCGTTAAACATTTCAAACCATTTAACGTGTACTTATTCTGCACGGTCCAACTACAGCCGGTCGTGTGGCCTGCACTGTTGACTGGACATGTGGGTTATTGGCATGTAATCCTGCAGTATGCATTGTGGTAGACATAGCCAGTGTGAGTGCCAGCGTAGAATAATAGGTGAGAAAACGTCGAGAGTTGGTTGGAAGTCGTATCTCATTTTAAGTAAATAATTAATGTAATAAATTAACTGTGATGAACAGAAGTGCACTCGGTGTGCTAGCAGAACGAGAAGTGAAAGTATACAGAGGGTGTGCTGCACTGTGTATTGTCTTGTGTGATAGATACAGACGTTGTCAGTGTGATGAGATTGCGTGTATCAATGCAGGGATCTGATTTTGAGTCAGATGATGATGATGATGATGATGACGATGATGATGACTCTGACAATGAATCCAGTAGCTGTGAATGGGAGACTGAAGACGAGGAACTTGTAGCTGCTGCATCAGTCTCCACTACTAGTGAAGTCTACTACCCAACCTCAGGGGCACCAGGGTGCAGTTGCCAGGCTTTTGAGACACTTGTGGCTGCGTCAGCCTCTCCTACCAGGTTGGTGATCCCTCAGCACCCAGCGTTTTGGGGCAGCTCTTTGCTGCAGTGGAAGAGATATGAGTTGTTTAAAAAAAATGTTTTTTTGTTCCATAACAATAAAGTAAAACACATTTTTATCAAAGAATTGTTAGCACTTTTTTATTTTTATTAATTTTAGTTGTTTTTTTTTATTGTGATGAATACGTTAGGTCTGTTGTTATAACTATCATTTACTCATTTCGGTTTATTGTAATGACTGTATGTCTAAAAGTGCAGTCCTCATTCTTGTCTAAGTAATGCGTTTAGGAACTGTGTTGCTTGTTGGTGGTTGACCAGCTCAATATTTTTGATAATTTCCAGTTCCGTATTGTTGATAAATATCTCAGTATTTTATATTTATTTTCTGCAGATTTTAATGTCTATGCTGTCAGTCTAAACTTTAGATCCAAGAATGTCAGTCAGTTGTATTTACATTGACAGATGTTTAGATAATGGTGCAGTTGCAGTAGTAGTATGTGTTTGACTATCTAAATTACTTGTTCGTGATGCAAAGAATGACTTTTTAGTCCATCTTGAAATGATAGTTTTCGAAGCAGATTTATGTTCTGATGGCATTTCTTTTTTTTCCGTTACGAGATATCGGAGCTCTGTCGGCTGATTGGCATGAAATTTTGCACCGTGATGACGATTTAATAACCCCCATTAAAACTTTTGGGGGTCCTTGCCTTGCCTTTGGGGTGGGCAGGCTCTTACACCTGCCCAGCGCTGAGGCCATATCAGTTCGGCCCAATGCGCGTCCTCAAAAGTAACCACAGGTTACAAGTAATGGCTATAAAGCCGTAGACGGCGGTGAAGCCGTAAATAACGGCTGTAAGGCCATAAGTAAACGGCTATAAAGCCGTAGTGGGCTATAAAGCCGAAACCAGCACAAAAGCACTGGTAACGTGTAGTAAATGTTCTCACGTATTTGGTCAGCTCTTGGTAAGCTCCTATCCTCAGATTGTAGAAATCTTTCGGGTCATCGGAGCAAAGCCCCACCACCACGTCAAGGTGGCTGACCTCGGTGGGGAACTTTTGGGGTTTACCCCCAAAAAAATTTGGTGGTCAAAAACATGCAAAATATGGCTTGATTTCGAACGACTTCAAACTTCAACGGCGAATATCTTTGGAACAAGGGAAGATATTCAAAATCGGACAAGTACTTGATTGACCACGATTTCTCTTGCGTTTGGCAGAAATAGTCTGGTGAAATTTGGCCCAATACCTTTGGAGATCTAAGGGTCAAATCATACTCCACCGAATAGACTTTTCAGCAGATCATATTTTGGCCCCTAGGGGATAATGCATCCCAAAATTTTTACATTCGCTAGAAAATGACCAGGTCTTACTAGCACACACCAGGGATGTGGTCTCGGTCGAGACGTCTCGGTCTCGAGACATACTAACGTTTCGTCTCGGTCTCATCTCACTCTCGGACAGATATGTCTCGGTCTCGGCCCAGTAGGTTTCGTCTCGGGTCTCGGGCCATTGCGTCTCATGGAGACGTTTTGTGCAGGCACGCGCCGTGCATACTGTAGCTGCAGTTAGAGCGATACTAACCAGCATGACACTTGTGGCTTAGACATATTCGTTTACAGTTTTTTTACTCTTTCATTTACTTATTTATCATAAAGCAGAATTATGTTTTGTCAATCTTTTTTTTTGTCATAAAATGACCTAGTTGCAATAAAGATAAACTGATGTCAGAATGAATACTATCGGCCAAAATGTAGACGATGTATAACGCTATAATCAGCTGTAATTTACTAATTTCAATTGCTTGAAAATTGTGATAGGCCTAAACATAATGGCTCATGTCTACAATACTGCAGTTGCAATTCTTTATGGTGCAAGCTATTAATTATTCAGTGATAATTGTCAAAGTAAAGTGCAAAAATCCACAACATCACAAATAGAAAGCACTTACCATGGTGCGAGGTCATCAATCCGTATAATTTTTTTCATTGTCAATGTGTTTCACCAAACGTCATGGAAAACATCTCGGTGAGACGTTGAAGCTCCCGAGACTTGAGAGTCTCGGGAGCTTCCAGGTCTCGGCCATCATCTCAGAAGCTGCAACGTCTTGTCTTGGTCTCGTTTTGGATAAAATTTTGAACGTCTAGGTCTTGGCTTGGAAGGTCTCGTGCACATCCCTGGCACACACCCCACCGAGGACAAGGTTCCCCTAACAATTTTTTTGAAATTGGGTCCAAAAATCGCTTAAAATCCAGTGTTTTAGCCACAAAAACTTTGGAGCCAGGGGGGAGTAGCCTAATGAAACTTTGCCGTGTGACATAGCATTAGGTAGGGGTGATAACATGGGTACAACTTTTGGGGGCACTGCCCTCTTCGAATTTGGGAGGGTAAAAAACGTGCAAAATATGGCACAGTTTCAGACAAGTTTAGAGTTTGACCCTAAATATCTCTCAAACGGATCAAGATATTAAAAATTGGAATAGCAGTTGATCAACTACAACACTTCTCTTGTTTGGCAAAAAACTGGTGAATTTTGGTCCACTAACAAATGAGTTATAAGCATGCATCGCATGTTGACCCAGTCTTAGTCAATAATGCACGTTCTGTGTATGCTAAGGCATTTGGGTTTGGGCCACTTGACTTTCTGCAAGGGGAACTGCCACCCTCTAAATTTTCCCCACAATCTGGTTTACGGCACCATGCGGACTCACATTTGGCTTTGCCCCAAATTTTTAGTTTGGTTTGTATTTTTTTTAAACTGCACTAATTACTCATTTTTTTATGATCATTTAGATGATCCAGTGCATCAGTTTGATTTATGCGGTCAAAATGCGCATTGAATGCTGACAGTAATGGCCATAAAAAAACAGAAGAAAACTTTTAAAACAACAAAAACGCAATACAAAAACATGTTTTTACATATTTATCCGGTGAACTAGTGTTGTGCAATACCAGCTATACCTTGTTGCCATAAGTATCGTGATTAGATTATCAGTGTGACGATACCAGTATCGAAGAGGTCTCAGTGTATCATGGTGTCATGACACTACAAAGTGTCGTGAAATGACGATACTGTGCAGTTTGAATTTTTTTACAAATATGGCGCACTGCAGTGAGGAAATCAAGTCACAGTAAAATTGTAAGATTTGTAGTGTTTTTCACATGAGTGTTTTATTGAAATGGTGCATATCTAGTTTCCAGTTAACGTGTGACCTCATTTTTGCCGACACTCCACTAAAGGAACTTCAAAGACAGTATCCTAACTCTTGACGTTAGTCGAGTGCGCTGAATGGGCAACTGAAAACTTTAGACCTGACAACATGTCACCATATGTAGCAGGGGGTTGACTAACGTTTTATATGCACTTTCAGTATCGCAGTAGTATTGCGATACTCGGTGTAACCTGTTGCGGTATCATTATCGTGGCTTAAGTTTCAGGTATTGCACAACACTACAGCAGATTCCACTGCCAGATACATGAACCACTACCCCTACCCTGTACCCAGTTAGTCTTTTGATTGTTCTCTTCAGTTGTTGCGTGATGTACATGGGAGACTGGGGCGGAAGAATTATTAACTGTAGTCTCCAGTACTAGGGTGGTTGTCAGGGGATCGTGTGTGTGTGTGTTTCTCCCCAGTCCGCAGTCTTTTACCAACCTTCTCAGCTATACTGTGTTGTGAGCGGGAGGGCTGTGGCGGAGCAATTATTAGCTGTGGATGTGAATACAGGGTCGCTGCAGTCTGGTAGGTGTCAGTTGAAGGCTGGTCAGTAGCCCACTTCGCTGCGCAGTAACTTATCCCAGACAGTGGTCTATTGAGCTGAGAATTGGCACACTTAACTTCTGTTATGAGAAATGTTCTCTCTGATTTTGGTTATTTTGTGCATTTTTTGAGTCGGGAGCCCAGGCGTGATAGTCAGGCAGATGGACGGGCAGGGCCGGTAATGCAGCCCATTGGCGTGGCAACATAATGATTACGATTTTTTGTGAAGTCATTCGTGGCACCTGGCCAGTTGGCCTGATGTTTTGCAGCAGGTGAACATCAGTCGTTAGGCAGTGACACAAATGCCGGTAGCTTGACACGTGTGAAGAGGCTGTGGTCTGTTTGTTGACGTTGCAGTGACCTTTGTGACACTCTAAAGCAGAGGACCGATGAATTACGCACAACGATGACACATGAACCAGACGTGTCAACTTTGATGATTATCGCTGTCAACATGCTGAGTGCTCTGCGGGCTTTCTGGTCATACGCAGCGCCACCGGGTAGCCTAGCCAGCAACATGGACCTAGGTTCACTGCTGAAGGCCATTACTTCTGCTGGAGAAAATGCTCAGGTTATGCTTATTGTGTTCATTTTGCAATGTTGTATTATGCATTAGAGGTTTTTAATCTTGTGTACTGTATAAATTTATTTTTTACTTACTTACTGTCAAGAATTTCCAGTTTTACAGTGCTTTAAAGGTACTTATTGTTGAATATTGGTAACTAATGTAGACCTGTAGCATCTGTTGCATAACCTCATAAGGATGAAATACTGACATTTTTTGTCTAGTGAAATATTAAGCACATTGTGATTTGCGCCTGTTTCATTTACTTTGTGATACATTTACACTATGTCTCAAAAAAGAGACTTCCAACAATATCCATCGTAACTTGAAGATGTATTACCAGATTTTCCAATACTTTTTGGTATGAATATTTCTGACAGAACAGGCCATCGTACGATCATTTAATTTCCCATCTCACCTTACTCGTGCTTTTACACTACCTGGGGAAAATGGAACACGTGTTGAAATGAACAAAAAATATCCAAAAACATCCCTGACATTATTTATGGTAACTTGGAGAAATATTATCAGATTTTAATTGTTTTCGGTAAGAATGTTTTTGACACACTTGGACATCAAATGGCCATTCAAGTTTTTACCTCACAAAATGTCTGTTTCTGCACTACTTGAAGAAAACAAAACAAGCAAAATGTGCATTAAAGTGAACAAAGACATCAATAAATTTCGTATCTCCATACGTGTGGCCCCCAACAGCCCTGATCTCAGTCCATTCGACAATGTTTGGGGTGTCATGCAACAGTGATGCTGTTTAGGAATGTTGATGAACTCAAGAATTGACTGATTGAAGTCTGGAGCAGAACATTGCTGACACCGCTCTCAATGAATGGAGAATGCATCTGCGTGCTTGTGTTCACGCGAATGGCCAATATTTCTAATATTTACTGTCAGCAGTTGCACAACTGGACAGTTGGATAAACTGTCATCCAGAGTGCTAGATATTTAATCAAAATGTGCTTTATTTTACTCAAATAATCATACTGCATTGAACAAATATTTTACTTGTTTCGTTTCTCCATGTAGTGCAGAAACAGACGTTTGGTGAGGTGGGAACTTGAACTGTCATTTGATGGCCAGTTGTATCTGCAATATTTGTTCCAAAAATTATCAGAATCTGATAATCCATCTTTAAGTTACAGTTGATAATGTACCTTTCTTGAGACACACTGTATAGTGTATGCAAGTTTATGTATACTGTGTCCCAATAAGAACCAACCCTCGTGATGCATTGTTAAATAACTGCACAAATTTTGGCTCATTGTCAACAAATTTTGGTAAGAAGAATCAGCAGTTAACAGCACTTACAACAAGTTAAATAATAATAACAGAGTACCAGCTGAAGTTGTTCTGTGGCACTCACATTAGAGGCATTCTGCATGGTAATGTTCTAACAAAACAACAATGTCAGTTGCAAAATTTTAATTAAATAAATGCTATAGAGTTAACAAACTGTTGTTTAGTGACATCATTGTCAGGAGTTATAATAAATGTCTGATGTCTCTTTGCTCAGACACAGGCCCAAATACATCTTCTGCATTCGTCACGTTGCTTTGCAACTGTACAATGTAAGACATTTATCATGAATGGAGAAGAAGTTTCCGAGTCTCCGCTGGTAATCTGTTTTTGCAGTTTTTTTACAAAGTAACAAGTGCTGTTAATTGCTGACTATATGGAGATTATTTGTACCAAAATTTGTTAATATTGAACCAGGATTGTTGGAATTATTTGAAAATGTACCACGGTCTGTTTTTTGGACACAGTGTATGTATTGTGCATGTAATATGTGATTGATGTGTGTGCTGCAGAGAGCTGTGTGTCAGAACTGCACTAAAACAGATGAAGCTGATGTTTCTTCCTCAAATATACTGCAGTTTTCACCGAAAGACGCCGACAGATTGCAGGCAGAGGAGGACGACCCAGTGCCATCATCACAGCCTACTGTCACTTCTCGTACACTCAGTAATATCTTCTCAAAATTAAAGCGGTTGAATTACATAGTAACACAGCTGCCGGAACTTTGGAGAATTTTTTTGGATAATGCATCAAACTGCGTATACGATGCAGTACAGGGCTTAATGTCAGCCCCTGTGCCGTATGTCTTGGTACGTGATCTAGGTGTTGCTGCAGATGAAACATTTGTTCATTGTCTCATGGCACAGCTGCGTGAATTGCAGAAATGCATCGAGACGTCGAGTTTGTTTTCTGAGACGATTCAGCAGACGAGTTGCAGTGACAGTGGTCACGAGGAGTCCAGCAGTTTGCCTCCGCTACGCGGAGACCTGTCTGCAGTTGCTACGAATGGTGATGTGACGGAATTTGCTGTGCTACCACAGCAACACTCACCCAGCAGTCGGATACCGGATGATACTCAGCAGTTAGCTGATGATACACTTGTGAGATCTGATGTGGCTGCAGTTGCGTGTTTGTATACGAACTGTCAGGAAGCTTTGTGTGTGGGTACAGTAGATCAGGCATTGACGACTGTCTCAGAAGAGCGGCCATCAGCCATAGTTCAACCGTCTGTGACTCAAGTTGAATCAAAGGTGTTCGAGTTCGCAGCACCAGGTAGTGCATCTCCATAATAGCTACATTTGGTATATTTGCTAAACTTTTAAGCAGTGCCAGTAGCATTATGCTTTTTGTTTTCAGTTTGTGTGTCCATCTGTGGTGTTGTTTTTATGATATCTTCGGTGTCTGTATATGGATTTCACTAAACTACTGTCATTGGTGCTCTTTGAGGTTAAAAGAATAAGATACAAGTTTCTGTTTTGCGGGTAGTGAAAAACTTACAATCCAATGCGGTGAGATTGATGGATAGCTACAGAGCTTGGCTATATGGCATTGAAGAATCTTAGTTACCCAACAATGAAATTTCGGTATTGTTGGTCATTTGTGGCAGACTTGGAATAAGTGAAATTATCTGCATTGTCAGCTTTGTATTGCTGTTTATTGTGCAGTGTTCGGTTTTAATTTGCATATTTTATTTTCATGCTATCAATAGAAATAGTCGGATGCTAACGTGTGAATGCCATATCGTATATCTTTCCATGTGACTGAATGAATGAGCTTACGGCTGGTTGGATGTAGGTTTTGCTTTACTGGAATCAGTGCCCAGCTGTCATCATTTCAAGACTACTGAACATGCACCAGTTGACGGCAAGGGCTTTATGGCTGCAGTTTACAAGGACGTACGTAATAGTATGATAGTCTGTGGTTCAGCCTGACTTTAATTTCAGCTTGAGCCAGGTGCTTTTGTAAATGTGGACTATGTGTATTGTGCAAAATAACGTGTTGCTTGGTGGTGTAACGGTAATGAGTGAGACGGTCATCGAAAGGTCCCAGGATCGACTCCGAGTCAGGGCACTGTCAGGTAACAATCTTGGGCAAGTTGTTCACACACATGTGCCTCTGTTCATCAAGCAGTATAATTTGGTACCAGCCAAAGGGCAGTGATGCCCCGTGGCTGGTAAGGTAACCGTAGGTCTGGCATCGCACTGGCCATGTGTCACGGACTTAAGTGGTCTATCCACCTACGGGCTCAATGGCCAACGTATGGGAGATGAGCACCCCACCTATGCTCCTGATGGGGCACGGCCTGGTTTGACTTTTTGTATTGTGCAAGGATAAAAATGTTGCAAAGGTGTTCTGTTAATGATTTACCAGAGGCTTGTTATTGTGTGTCTCAAATGTTGAATAGTTGCAAAATTTTATGGCAGAATTGGTAATATGTCGAGATAAGTAAGTAATTAAGTGACAGTTTTATAGTGCACTGCATGTCAGTCAGTGGCTGAATCTGAGGCACTTGTGTGAGCCACTAGGCTGAACACTAGTCCTGTTTTGAATGTTATCACAATTTCATTGTGCTGTTTTATTCGCTGTTGCGCCTGTTTTTTACTGGTTGTGTTTGGTGTCAGTTTCAGCTGTTGTGGTCATGTCTACCACAAGGCATTTATGTTAAAGGCTTCGAAGACCGAATGGTGAGAACATTTCACATTAGAAAAACAGTTTATATGATTTGTACACTGCTGTCAGTCTCCGTGTGCTTGGTCTTGGTGCTATATTTTTGGTATATGAAACAGATTTTCAGCATCACTGGCTGCAGCAAAAAGTGTTGCTGGTAATACTTTTGTCTCCCTTTTTGTTAGAATCTATTTCTGGGCATGCGAAATAATACGTTGAAATGATTCACTGTCTTCTGTGTGAAATTTATAGATAATCATTGAACAAGTCACATATTCTGCAACTTGGCCTCAACTTTGAGTTTAAGGCCAAGGTTTTGGCCTCCAAATTTAAAGCCTTGGGCTTCCAAATCAAGGGCAAAAATTTTGAAACATTACTGTTTGTTATAAATGAGGTACATGAATATTGATAATTTGAGTTGATAATGTCGTGAATTGTCAATGTCTGGAGCAGGATCTGTTGACAGTAATGATCCAAGGTCCATCGCGGACTCCGTATGAGGACGGTCTGTTCTTCTTTGACGTCCAGCTGCCCTCAGACTATCCTAACTCTCCTCCAGTGCTCTTCTACATCTCATACTGCAGCGATCGGCTCAATCCCAACTTGTACGAAGATGGCAAAGTCTGTGTCAGCTTGCTTGGAACATGGGAGGGCAAGGTATTCCAACTTTTAGATTTCTCTACTTTCTGTTGTTTTCGTCATTTATTTGTTACTGGTGTTTTTGTGTAGTGATATAATCAGATTCTAGTCAACCGAAATTTCTGCAAGGATACCAAACATGGCAGAAGAGTTGAAGGCTTATTGTGTGATAGTTCGGTAGAATTAAAATGCTCCCATTAACTATTTGTGTTTATTTTTGCTCCGGTTGTTTTTCATATCTCCTGGCTCTGTTTTTCTGTTTTATTTTTCTCTTTTTTGTGCTCTGATTTGCCCCCTTCTTGCATTTGAACGACCGAGATCTTTGTGAGGTGTTAAGTAAAAAGAATTCCGTGTTTCATAGCGTTAACTTGGTCTGTTTTAGGGCTCTGAGATGTGGAACAGCAAAAGCTCAAACCTGCTTCAAGTTCTCATTTCTATTCAGGGTCTGTTCACGCGCCATGTTATGTTATATTTGTTCATTTATTTAGATAAAATTAATTATTCTTATTTATCACTGCCATGTATGTATTTTATCATCCTGCTTAATCATTTTAGAACTTATGTGGGGCCAGTTAGAACTTAGTCATTTGCATTGTATGGTGCTACATCTGCTGTCTGTGCATCTTCACTGGATCCAGTAAATAAGCTAACAATAGTCTGAGTCATAAGTTTAACAGATTCAAATGAATTATTGTAGTTTTTGGTAATCAACATTGCAGAAGTAATACACAACTATTAGGACACTGATAGTCTATCTCATTCTCGTCTTATTAGTGCTTTCACTTTAGGTTGTAAACTAGAGCATTCTGTCTGTTAGCTAGCTAACTGCTTGAAAATGGTCAGAAATTATGGGGCCTACAGTTAACTAATCCTGTCTACTTAACCACAGAATGATGGCTGCTGCTAGTGATCTGCAGCCAGACTGTAACTTATCCAGTATGCATTATCTCTTTTTTTAACAGCTGGATTGCACGATATGGATTGCACAATAAATTTTCAACAGCTTCTGACAAAATTTCGTTGTTGGGTAGAGCACGAGATTCTTAATAATTTACTATCCAGGATTCTGTGAGATAGCGTCCACATTGTCTTTTGTATTCACCAGGTGGCTGCACCATTTTTGGCAGAGGTTTATGTTCTCTAAGCATGACTGATTATGTGCTTTGCTGTTGTATACGTAAGGATTGATTCTGAACCGAGAGCCATACTACAATGAAGCTGGCTATGAGAAGCAGAAGGGAACACAGACGGGCCTTGAAAACAGCCGGCTCTACAATGAAATGGCTGTACTGAAACTCGTTCAGGTAATGGCTCAATCGCAGTTTGAATTGCTAGAGCATTCGCATGTTGACCCCCAGCTATAGGGGGTTCAGTTATATGTGACAAACATACGATTTACATCACAATTTTGAGCAGTCAAAAAATTTAACCTTTTTTCAGCTGTTTTTTTACAATTCAAACTTTGGGCTAAACCTGCATTTAGCAGTAAAGTTGCATTGCTGCATTGCATTGCAGTAAAGCCTTACCTACCTTACTTACCTCCTGGGTGGGCAGGCTGATACACCTGCCCAGCGCTGAGGCCGTATCAGTTTGGCGCAATGCGCTTCCCTGAATGTAACCATAAGGCTACAGGAAATGGCTATGAAGCCATGAACAGCTGTGAAGCCACAGATAAACGACCGTGAAGTTATAGAGAGCTGTAAAGCCAAAATCGGCGTAAAAGCCGAAAATTAACCACTTAACCAGTGCATGAGCACTGGTAATGTATCTGCTTATTTTTGGATGGCTCTTGGTTGGCTCATACCCTGCAGATTTTAGAAATCTTTTAGTTCATTGGTGCACGAGGCCCCACCACCACATCAAGGTGGCTGACCACGGTGGGCTCAGTCAAGTTGCATGAAAGTTTTATTTGTTTTTGTCCTTTGTGTAAGATTTCATATTTACATGAGTCTAGTAATTCTTTCAGCAGCTTCTCGAGAAAATTGACGTTTGCTTATATCATCTGGTCTGCCGAGTTGAAATGTAGGCAGCATTTATCGCTGAAACCAGTTACTGTGAGGTAGCAGTTTCCAGTACACTGTGAGTCAAAAAAGTATGCCATTGGGTTACGTCAGAACTAGTGGTTGCAATCTCAGAATCCCAGGATTTCGACCATTTTTACTAATCTCAAATTTCGGGATTGATGGTGTCCCAGTCCCATGATTTCGGGATTACAAATAATTTGTCAAAATAGTAATTTTTTGGTGGTTTTTTTGTTTCAGTTTTTCTGCTGGAATTGCAATTACTATTCAGAATGTTTTTGGCTGACGGTGCACAAGTGAGAAACTGCTTGCTGTGAAATGTTGTGCATGACTGCGTGTTTGCAGTCGATGATAAAGATGGTGAAGAATCCTCTGATGACGTTTGAGAAAGAACTCCGACTTCACATGGAAGTCTATGCCAGAAGGTCAGGACTCAAGGTTGATGTTGTTTGAGGGCTGGATGATTGTGTCCTCTTTTGTTTCAGTTTTTCCGCTACGTGTGTGCTGTTTGTTATCTCTGATAACAGCAGGCCACATTAGTTCTGTTTCGCTAATCACTTTTGTGTGAACATCTTGCAAGTTGCCAGTCATGTCGTGTATTTGCTTTATCAGCATTTGTTGAATCGATTGTTACAGATTTGTGCCCACTCATATTGTGAGCTTTCATTTAAATGTTTATCCGGTTAATTTTATGGAGTTATTCCAAGGACCAGGTCACTACAATAATAAGGGCTTTTATCAGTAGAATGAAATGTCTAGAAACCAAGCTTTGGCATTTTTAAGGGACAAATATGAACCTCAGCAGGCGACATAAATGTAATAATAGTGTCTGTTGTTTTCACGTTACTGCAAAGCCGAGACTTAGTTAGTTTATTTTTTGCATGCTTTTCATTTTTTTGTAAGCCATGGGCTGTGTGTTATGTTTCCTGTGGGTCGGATTAATGCGCCACTGAGTTGGTAATCATCCAATAATCTGTGTGTGTGCAGGATGATCCGGCGTCTGCAGCATTGGTTGGATGTGTTGCCACCAGTCGAGGGAGCAGACATCAGACTGATGAACGCCACAGACACAAGGCAGCTGTGTGCCGGTGCAGATTTGCCCACCACATTTAGTCTAGCGTCGCAAGTAAACTACATTCATGCAGTCGCGGATGTGAGTGCTAATGCCAGTGCTGATGATGCTAATTGTCCGGTGATGTCTGAGGATGCTACAAAGTCCACTGACGAAGCACTTCTACCTGACTTTCCACTGCTGCCAGTGTCTCGTGGCTTCCACATGACACTCCGCAAACTGCTCACTCAGTTTGACTCTGCTCTGACCGCAGCCGGCATAACATTACCACCGGCTTCCCACTCTGGCATTATTCCATCCTAGTGACCAGTGTCAGCATTCATAGGCAGTTGGTGCATGGTTCTGATACACTTAGGCAATGTGATATATGCTGAATATCTGTCTGTGATTTATGTTTGATACCTCCGCTGAAGGAAGCGGCATTATTTTCAGTTATGTCTGTCTGTGTCTGTCCGTGAGTTCACCTATTTGTCTGTGTGCAAGATTTCTGAAAAGTTGTGAACTGATTTTCCTGAATTTTAGCACTGTTGTTTCAGTTTAGAGTCTGGAAAGTAAGAACAAGTTTATTGGTGGTCACAATCTGATGCCTTTGCCCCCTATTTTCGCTACAATTTTTCACTACTGTAGTGCATTTACAGCGGAATGGCAGTAGTTGACTACTGTTAGCTGGGTGGCAGTGCTATAGTGCCTGCAGTTTATGCAGTGAGTTTGAATTCACAGCATTATCACAGTATAATGCTGTGGTGTGGAATAAAGCAGACATTTCAGCTGAGGTTTGTGCTCCACAAGTGTTTCTATTTTTTATTTGTAGAGCTCTGCTTGTTGCGGGTAACATGATCACTTGGTATTATCTCTGTGTATTTTGGTTCAGTTAGAGGAGGCTGGCTACCTGTTTACGTTTACCTGCTAAATACTATTCATTTTATCGCAGGTGATAACAGAATAATTGTGCATGGTCTCGGGAATATGTGAATATGTGAGCTTATTTTTAGTTAGCAAATGAACAGATGCACTTTTGCAGTAGCAGTTCGAAGGGTAGAGTTATTGTGATATAAGCGTACGTTTTCAGTCAGATTTTGGTGGTGATTTAGATCATGTTAGTGTTGGTGGTTCAACTGGTTCTGGTCTGTCATCTTGTTTTACCCACAACGTGTACTAATTCTGTTGCCTCTACGTGTAGTCAAATCATTTTTTGTTTGTGTGTCAGTCAAAGTCATTGTTGATTGTCTTGTTTTCTGCTGAAATTTCTGTCTGATTATTTGCAAAATGTGTTATCATGATTTTTCTCGTAAGCTGGCTGTTTATTCATAGACTTACCCTGCAATCTGTTGTAGTGTTGGGCCATGACTTAAGAACATAATTGATGTTACAGTTAATTCTGTTCTCATAGCTAGTCATACGGTGGGCTGCTTTTTCACACCAGAATCTTGCAAAACTTTTATCGCTACTACTAGAGTTATTCCATGTCTCTGTTCATACGATAAATTTGTTAGTTTTGCATATGACTCATTTGTCGTAAAACACACCTCAAATCCTCACTACAGTTTTCTGTTATTGCTCATTCACAGTGCTTAGTGATGTTTTCATTTCATGGTGATAAGCTCTATTTTTGCAAAACTATAATTTTACTACATTGCTCTTTTTTACTGGTAGTTATGGATCAACACTGTAATTTGTTGGCTATTCTTGTCAAAAATCTTAGTGCCTTAATTTAACTTGTTCGTTTGTGTAAAATTGAGTCTCTTTTTGTGCACTGTTTGTATTCTGTATAATGTTGCTAACAAAGTCGTTTGACGGCCATGATTTAAACACTACTCATGACATGTATCGTTTATTGTGACCACTGTCATTTTGTTTCATTAACTACAGCTGTTCCATCTTTGTTGCTTATGTCTATTTTACATTTCTCCTGCCTCTGGGTAACCTCAGTGGCACGTTTCAGAATGGTGCGATCTTATATTCATTACTTTTTTCGCAAATATTCCAGTTAATATGCCCGTAAGAGAATGTTTAAAATGTCTCGTATTCCATAGCAAGCAGTATATTTAGTGGGTTTCTCACCGACATTGTGCATTCTCTATATTTGCTCACAAGTACACGATTTGGCCTAGAATTAATTGTAAATGCATACCGACTAATGCCAGCCACTATTTGGGGGATGATTTTGCTTATTTTGGTACTGGTAGTTGCTTATGCTGGCTGCAGTTAGACGTTGGCTCATAGGCCGTAGTGACAGCTAATTATCCGTCTGACCTGCGACGTCTCGAGTGACACCTCACAGAAGCAAGTTGTGAGTGCTTGTGGAAGTTATGCACTGTTGTTATGCTGTGTTCAGTATTCAGTTTCTGTGATATGTTGCATATGCCACAACTTATCATTTTCGGGTGGCACTATTGCGACAGATCTTATTGCGGCATGTGTATGTGTGTCCTATTCTGCTCAAGTCGTTCTATGAAATTAGAGGCCATTTGGCAGGGCCCTGCGTAACATTTCGTTGGACAGGCGCCCTGGTCCTCCACTAGAAAGGGGAATATTTGAGAATGGGATTGGAACCCCAATTGCATTGCAAGTTGCATCCAAATCGCCACTGTCACCATAACCGTCGAATGATTGATGCTTGTTTTTGTCAACAATGTTACACCAAGAATTTTGTTTTTTAGCGACAGCGACATATGTCTGCCACGCGTTGTCAAACAGCTTAGTTCACGACACGTGCGCACACACGCTTTGTTATGTTGATTATTTTCCTGTTTTCTCAAAGTCCAAATATTCCTAAACTATATTTATTATTTTTACAAGCCAGCCTGTAATGTCAGGCACTGATGCACGAATTTATTTTTGCATGCTATCAGTTACTAGTATATCCCGTACGTTTGGTTAGTACTCGGTTGTTCAGTAGGTCATATGGTCTGCACTGCTGTTTGCACTGTCATTAATCTCAACTTGTGACTGCTATTCGCGTGTGGCTTGCAGTTTTTCCATCTTTCTCGCTTTTCTGCTACATAATTTGTTGAATAAATTTTCACAGTCCAATCTACTAGGTACTGGTCTGAAGTAAATGTTTGTATGTCAGATATGTGCTTTTTGTGTAGGCCTATACGTACCGGCTAACTGAGTCGTTCATCAAACGATCTGTCGGTTAGTACAACTACAATGTAGGTCTGAGGTTGAAACTTTGCATGTGGGTAGAGTGTGGTAGCAGGTTGAGACGTACCTAGTCTTGACTCTTGTCTACAGTGTCTAAGCTGTGCTGAGCGCCTCAGAGGCCAATGAACGTTTCTTGTTAGTGACATGGCTGCTGGCTGCCGCCTACAGCTATGCCGTTACGTCATAGCTAATTGCAGCAGAAACCTCTTGGAGCTCCGAACGCGACGTTCTATTCCCAGAGGCGTAGACAAGGTAGGGGGCAGCAGGCCGTCAGTCTCATTTTTTGTTAAAATAAATATTAAGGACTCAGGAAAATGATTAAAATCGCTGCCACCAGATCTCATATTTTAAGGCTATAATGCACCAAATTCGCTGTTGGAGATCACAGCGTTCCCCAGACCCACTAACTGGAATTTGGGGGTTCTACTTCTAGAGGGAGGGAAAGGAGAAGGCAGAGGTGGGAAGTCGGAAAGAAGGGGAGGGAAGGGAAAGCAGGGAGTGAGGCGAGGATGCCATTTCACTTTTCTGGCTACGCCATTGTCTGTTCGTTTGATATTCATCGTATGTCGTGTTGTGCTGAGCCCAGCCTGCACTTGCTTCGAAAATATGCGGCAAATTCACAACAAGATATCAGCATCTTAACATGGCGAGCTTCTACGACTAATTGAACTAGTGGAGTATACTGTAGGCCTACGCAAACAGCTGCGGCCTGCACTGCAAACTACGGTATTGGATGCAAGAAAACAAGGCGACACAGACGATTTGAAACAAAAACACTCTTCAAACAACACCAACGAAAAACAAAAAAAAAAGAATTTTACATTGCATATTACAGTCCCGATAAATAGAACACGAGATGCGCCAATGCGCAAGCCAGCAGACGAGCCTGGGTTAAATGTTGTCCTATAGGTAACTGGAGACGGAGACATGTCGGAAGGGTTAATTAATTAATACTGGGACTGATAATGAAATCAGTACAACGTCTAAGCAAAAAAAAGCATAAAAAGAACCAGAAAGCACTGGCGTACTTACGCAAAGCAACTGACCAGTGCAAGCAAACTGAAAAACTAAACAATTAGACTACCGCTAAAAACTACATGCACAAATAGGGTCCACAGAGTACGGGCCTCAAGTCAACATGCCGACGCTAAACAAGGTGAAAATCTGGGGTGTGAAACGTGCAAATATCCACAGAGGATATGACTTACAATTACATGCAGATCACTTTTTGTACCAAAAACTTCCATTTCGAAGAATTTTGTTACACATGAGATCACTTTTATGCAATTCTGCTTACAATAAACCGAAACAACGTGACCTCAAATAATGACCATCTTGACTGAGGTAAGAACAAACTGGGCCCAGTTTACTTAGAAGAACTATCGACGGATTGTGCACAATTCTTGTTATACATTATACCACACAGTCCTTCTAAATCAAATTAACCGGTGCGATAGCAACTGTTACGTTACAGAAACCTGCGAAACTAACGCCCGCTTTGGTGTATACCGTTCGTTCAATGAACTGAATGCCCGGTGGAAAAGTATGGCCAGCTTAAGCCGTAGCATGTAAAATGAAACGCTTCCAATAATGTTTTTGTTAAAATAATCTTGCACAAATGTTGTATTTTTGCAAACGATTTGTTTCACATGCGACGCCGCGTGGTTTATATGTAAAACACAAAACATGGCAAATAATCTAGGCCTACCTGTAAATTTTGTGTGGGTTTAATATGCAACTACGTCTAAAACGTTTTTCGTCAAAAATTTTGCTTTGTGTTGTGTGTTTTACACGTAACCACGCCTCTTGCCAACAATCTTAACCGGATATGGAACAACAGTACATCGTTCATATAACGTCCTCATAGCTAACTGTTGGTCGGCACGTCGTCAGCGTCATCGCCGTTGCCAGTCACAAGTTCGTCTTCACGTTGAGCGGCGGGACTCGCGGCTGCACTGTCAGTTTCTGGTTTGTCTGTCTCATCGATGATCTCGTATTCGACTTCAGTCTCAGCGCCGTCGATGCAGTCAACAATCAGCACATACTCGTCGTCACTGCAGGCGTCAGCATCAGCAGCAACGGCCTCGTCTGACGCCAGTTCACAGTCATCAGTCTTGACCTCGTCGTCCGGAACATCATCACCCGCCACCTCGGTAGCGTCAGTCTCGGAGCCGGGCGTCAACTCTTCGCTTGCGTTCGTTGCGTCGCCGACTTCTTCCTCCGTCGTCGCAGTCTGTGCTGCGTCGTCACCGACTGCTTTCTCTGATGCCGGCGGCGAACAGTCCACAGCAACTTCTTCGACGCCGTTCTGCTCCGACCCGACCTCCTGGAACTGCGACACTTCGAGGCCCTGGAACACGTTCCATGTCGTCGTCTCGCCGTTGGCGATCTGGCTGGCGCAACCGCCCGGTGTGACGGTCAAACACGCCTGCGTCTGGTCGTTCTCTAGTTCTATGATAGTCAGCAGCGAGGAGTCGAACCCGACAAGCATTCCTCCCACCTGGGTGTCGTTGAGGGCCTCTGCCGCCGGCCAGTCTTCGGCGCTCAACTGGACGGCTTGCAGCTCGCTGTAGACGGCCGTCGTCTCCGCCTCGTCGGCCGAGCGAAGAAACGTGTCGATGAGCTCGTCGGTGTGCGCTGACGAGTAGAACATATAGCGCTGGTCGGTGTCGTTCAACTCTGGCGGCGTGAGGAGACACTGGGCGCCGGGCTCTACTAATACTGCTGCCGCCGCCGACGGTGTACAGGCCATTTGTTCGTCACTGATCGTCGACAGTAGACCGTCGAAGTCCACGTCAGAGTCCATCAACGATGTCGACTGGGCGCCGTCCGCCGCGGCACTGAGGTTGAGTCCAGATGTTGTCGTTGTTGTTGCGACGGTTGTAGTAGCTGCCGGAGTATCGTCGTGTATCGTCTTCATGACGTTGAGCACGTCGTCAATCTGCCCGGGGGTGTCCGGTTCAACCTCGCCCAGACCGCACACGTCCACGTCGACGTCCTCGTTGTCACACGCTGACCTCTGTTCATCGTCTCCACCAAGCAGCCTGCACAACGCCATTTATCACATGTTCCGCTACAGACTACGTCATAATAGTTTATACATTAGTTCTGTCGGTTTTCACGCGCGAAAGCAGCTAGACTGTTTTAGCGCGTCTTAGCCATCGCAATTCTGTCCGTCCGTCCGTCTGTCTGTCCGTCACATGGGTGGATCAGTCAAAAACGGTGCAAGCTAGGATCACCAAATCTTCACCGTCGGCTGCCTGGAAGACTCTAGTTTCAGGAACCGTAAAGCTTTTTCATAAATTCTGAGGGGGTCACCCCGAACGATGGCGCAAAATGAGAGGGGGTAGGAAAAATTTACGACTTCTAGCCAATAAGTCGCTGTATCTCAATAACGGGGCAAGATAAGACTTGGGTTACTATTAATCACTAATAAGAAGTCGTACACTGGCTTTCGATTGCCACCGAACTCAATGCCCTCGGATAACCTTGAACGCCAAAATAGGGGGTTTTATGGATTTTTTGGCGATTTCTGGCTGCGAGACACATTTCAAGAGCGAATTGCGCCGAAATCAATTGAAATAGACACGGAGAAGCTGTGTATGAAATTTTCAGCATTGAACGCAGATTTCGAGGATCCAAGTCTCGATTTTCTAGGTTCAAGGAAACGAGGGCATCAAACAGCGGTACCCCCGTGAAAGTCGTTATTTTACCGTTGTTGGTCAGTCTTTCGTGGAAACGGTTGCAGATAGGCATGGGCATGCCGCCTATCATAACAAGCACTAAAGACGAGCTTTTCAGTCGTATCAAAATTGACGACTTTGAAAGACCCTGCACTTTCAAAATAAGGGGTTTTATCGATGTTCGCGATCTTCGGCTGCAGCGCACACTTCAAGAATGAACTGCGACGAAATGGCTGGAAATGGACCTAACAGTTTGCGAATAGGATTACAGGAACTGCTACCGGTATAGGCTTTCGCGCGTCTCGTGAGCATTAGCTCAAATTTCTTGTTATTTTTAGCAAAATCTTAAACCATCTGCGTAACAAAAATGCACTGTCAAAACTTAAGTCATACTCCAAATATCGACATGAACGTGTATTCGACGCACCTGTTTAGATCAGCTCTCTCCAGCATTACGAAAGGAGTCGATGTGTTCGGCTGTAACTTGGCATCAACGCCAGCGGTCGTAGTGCGTTGTGCCGGCACGTCGTGATCTGAAGCAGTGATTGACAGTCGGTCGAGCAGTGATGTAATTGTAGGCTCGCTGACCATTGGCTGCCATGACCCCCCGGCGGTCAGCTGGTCACTCGGTCTGTCTTCAGTCGGTCCTAATGTTGCCGTTTCGACGTCCGACGTCTCACACGTTTCCGTTCGTCCGACCACGGTTGGACACTGCTGGTGTCTGTCCGCAGTTGTCGGACTGGCATCAGTTGGGTATCTGTTCCGCTCACTTTTCCGCGGTCGACCAGGTCCGGCGCGGCGTCTGGTGGTCGTGGGGTTTCTACTTCTCTTACGAGATCTTTCGTATCTGTGTCGACTTTGAGCAGTTTCGACGCCAGTCTCGGGCGACAATGTCCGACCGGTCCTGTCCCCTTCGTCGCCATATCTACGTTTTCTCGGTCTTCCTCTCCCTCTGCGTCGCACTGGAGGAGGCTCACTCTCGTCATCCTCGTGTTGGCGCGGCTGGTCGAAGGCGACGTTTCTTGGTGCTCGGGCGTGTCTTCGTCCGCTACGGCTTTGCCCCCGCGCTCCACGAGCAGACACCGAGTTATCAGACGATGCAGACATTGGCGGCAGATCGCTGGCGGCGGCTGGAACTACTGGAAGGTCTGAGTGGTTGTCATTGGATGTTGCAACATCGAAGTGCTCTGTCGTGACGTGCTCCGTTGTGACGTGTTCTGTTGTCACGTGCTGTGTGTCTGTGCTCGTAGCGGACAGCTGGGCTCTGCCTTCCCTAGTAGACAGACGCGCATCTCGGTCTGCCGTCCTTAGATTGGTAAACGAGGAAGATCTTGGCAGTCTGTCTCTCTTCCTCGATCGCCTTCTCCTGGGCCGCTCTTTGGCTGACCGGATGCCGTCGACTCGACTACAAGAATATGCCGGAGCTCGGCGCCAGCGTCTGACTGTACCGCGGCCTCGATCACTCTGGAACGCCTCAGTGCTGGGATAGGGCCACTGCAGACTGGGAAACATCGCAGGAGGACACGGACCAGGATAGACTCCTGGGTTTCCGTAGTACGGCGAGAGTGTGTGCGGAGGCCATCCTGTGACTGACTGGGCCACTGACCAGCCTGAAAAGGTCGACATAGAAGTCTGGTAGTTATAGACGTTTACCGGCGCAGTGCTGCTGTTCGTTGTCGCGGGGGTCGCAGTAGAGACCACGCTCAGTCCTGCTACGTCTGCATCGCTGGTTAAATTCACTCGGCTGCTACAAGTCAAGTCGAGCGGTGCAGTCGGCAACTGGGCTTGTCTGAGAGCTTCCGCGACTAGATCACCGTCACCGACATCACACACATCCACCACGTCTGTGTTCTTCTGTGCCGTGTCGACTGTCACCACCTGGCAGTTGTTCTCAGGGCAAGTGTCGTCGCCATGCCATGATACCGACTGGACGCTGTCAGTTTCATTACAGTCGTCGGTTGGATCAATTTCCTCAGTCTGTCGCCAAGCAGAGCCGCTCGTTTTCCCGACGACTTCAAACCCTTTAGCTAGCTGTTGATTTAGTGCTTCGCATTCGTCCGGAGTCAAGCGAATGTGCGAAACTGGAATTTCTGGAATGTCGGCGTCGTAGCTGGCAATCTGTTCGTACTGGGACACTTTGCTGGCACTGGAAGCAGGTGAAAATGGTTCTTCATCCAACTCGTCGTCAGGTTCTTGCTCCTGAAACTCTGAATCCACCTGACTACCGTGCCCCAGCGCATCAGCCAAGGACTGGTTGAGCTGCTGATGCTGAAGTGCAGCAGAATCCAGTTCGGCTTCGTTTGATGTGAAGACTTCGTCCAGAAATACAGTTCCTGCTGCTGACATAGAGCCTGGTGCGCTAGCTGTTACTATGTTGTACTCGTCGCAAGCGTTATCGGTCGTTTGTGACCGGCACTCAGCCAACACATCGTTTGACTTGGCGCTGTCAGTTGCTTGGTAGCAGTTCGCAACGTAATTGTTGAGACGGGCCGAGAAGTCAGAAAGATGATTATCTGCATGTCGAACAGGGCTCTTGTCAGCGGATGAACCTCGCACTTTATCGTTATTGTTGCCGTCGGGAAACTGCGAGGAACGGTTGAGCCCAGAAACTTCACCGGACGACGACGACGACGACGACGACTTGGCCAGTAACTGGCTGGACGGCAGACTGCCGTTAGGATACGTCCAACGGTCGTCGGGCGTGGAACGACGCTGGTCATCTGTGATCGGCAGTGGCTGAGTTTCCTTAACAGTCCTGAACGCACTGCATCCCGCTGACCGCGCCAGATCTTTTCCTAGCGCCGAGTCCTTCTCACGCTGATGTTCACTGGCGTCTGTCGTCTACAACCACATGGTGACATCACCGTTTTTACCCTGACACTTAATCATTACTCCATCATCGTTATTCAACCATCAACCAACCAAGACCTAAAGAATTCACGACGAAAAAGCAAGAACGGTCTACGGAAATAACTCTGTTATTGTTATTTCATGACGTGCTGTGTAATATTGCACAACAACTCATAAGAAAACAAATAACTAAAATAAAATATACTGTATAAGAGACTAGATGCAAAGTGCTTTTTTTCAATAAAGCAAAGTAAAACGTTCAGAATTTTGTTGAGGGTCCAATAAAAATTTTAGAGACGGAGTTTATTAGGGACAGACGGCAACCGCATGCACAAAAAATTTTAACCAATCGATCAGGCAAACCGTCAGTCAACTACAGGTCCGTCGAGAGGGTGGAGTAGAAGAGGGGGTAAGCTACCCCGGGCCCCCGACGTTTAGGGGACTCCACCGTCGCTCAGAAATATAAAATACACCAGAATGCACTTTTCTGTAAAAAAAATTCAAAAATTTTCTCCTTAGAGGGGCCCCACGAAAATGTTTGGGGGCTCCGCGAGAATGTTTCCCCGGGCCCCGCTGTGGCTCTCGACGGGTCTTGTCAACTACTCGTAATCAATCAATCACAGTTGCCTTGATAGGAGAGCTACTTTAAAATTACTTTAAGATTCAGTAGTATGCTAACAAGTAACAGATTTCTTTACTATTACACGACAGTATATGGGTATAATTTTAAAAAGACAGATTCTGAGAGAGAAGGACGAAATGACCGAGACGAGACGCCGTCATATGTAATTAGCATTGACTGAAAACTTTTTCAGCAGCAGTGAAAACAACATGCAGCTTTCTTGACTCCGACTGTCCTACGTGCATTATTTATATCCATATTACATGCAAATGATGACAGTGGCGATTACGATTAGCCTACGATTACGATTATGATGTTGATGAAAAAATCAGCAATACTTACAGCATTGTCTGCATTTTCGACAACATTACTGCCAGCGTTTCCTATACGCACACAAAGCATATCGTTTTAGTAAAGTAAATTGTTTACGAAGTATTTTATATCGTTCTAAATCAGAAATGACGCGAATGTATTTCTTTTTTTCAGCTTTGCCCTACAGCAGGTTGTTGTAATTTTTCGAAAATAATATTTTACAAGGTAGTGTAGCGACATTTTTCAAGTATGGTAAGAAGTTTAATTGCATAGATGGAATTGAGCTGGAAAATGTGGAGAAATTCACCTACCTGGGAAGCAACATGACATATGACCTGGACTGTTCAAAGGAAATAGCAGTCAGAATGGCAAAGGCAATGGCAAACCTGAAG
>Ga0209367_1000421_pt1 | contig 40980 bp, 31 predicted proteins | sample WorMetLIZISLAND2_FD_187412 | JGI IMG/M metagenome (GOLD analysis project Ga0209367, IMG submission 187412) | Marine gutless worms symbiont microbial communities from Max Planck institute for Marine Microbiology, Germany - Olavius geniculatus... ...
GGAAACTGTTGTCTTAATTGATCGATATTCATAAGATCTCCTTTCGTTTGTTCTTTTAAGGAGATCTTACACCATGGGTGTGACAGATACGGTCACACTAACCTTAAAAATGTAGATAGGCTCGAAAAAGAAAGACACGCCGGTGATCCTGGAGGTCGCGATCAGCGGCTCGACCACAAAGAAGATCAACCCTGCCGTGCCGGAGACGGCAGCCGAACTCGCGGACGAGGCGATCAAATGCCTGGATGCTGGCGCGACGATCGTCCACGCGCACACCAATAAGCCGAGCGAAAACGTGGCAGAGGCTGTCCAGGCCTATGTCGACGCCTTCACGCCGGTGCGTAAGAAGCACCCTTATGCGATCCTCTACCCGACAGCGAACTTCAATCCGGCGGTTTACCACAAAAACCGCACCGTCTGGCCGCCGGAAATCCAGAGCGGTCATTATCGCCCCCTGGCGGAGGCAGGCCTCGCCAACATGATCCTTCTCGACACTGGGGTGGTCCCGCTCGCGGTCTATGACAAGAACGGTCTGATCCCGGAGAAGGGTTTCTGGTGGTACGGCTTCTGGCCGGGTGACAATCAGATTGTCATCGACACTTGCAACGATTTTGGCTGTGGGACGTCGATCTCGGTGTTCGAGCCGGGCTGGATGAAGAACGTCGTCGCCATGGCACGGGCCGGCACGCTGCCTCGGGGCTCAAAGCTCAACATCTACTTTGCCGACTACGGCTTTGCGGGCATGGCGCCGCCGATCCCTGAAGCGCTGCAGCTCTATTTGCACATGATCGAGGGCCTCGACCTGAAATGGTCTGTTGGCCTGGTGGCCCACGACATTATGGACACGCCACTTGCCCGCATGGCTTTAGAACGGGGGGGGCAGTTTCCGCGTCGGGCTGGAGGACTGGGGTCGCGGCCCGGGCAACCTGGAGCAGCTTGAGAGGGCCAAAGAACTCATCAACAAGGTCGGCCGACCCATCGTCACCGGGGCGGAAGCGATCAAGTTCCTTGATATACCGTTTCCGGCGACGTGGCCCAAGGCCTGAGGTGATATTGGTGCGGATTAATTAAATTTTAACTTTACTCATATATAGACTCAACCTATCGAGCTTATATCTGGCCGGCCTGTTATCAGGTGTCAGGTTTCGGGTGTCGGAATTTACTGCCGCTGTTGGCCTGAAAATTTTATCAATATCAGGCCAGCGGTCAGTCTAACCCAATAAGGAACATTGAATTAAAAGGAGAAGGAATCATGACTTTAGAAATGAAAGAACAGAAAGAACAGGATGTCAAAGGTATCGATCGCCGTCAGTTTCTGATAGCGGGAGCGGCCGGGGCAGCCAGCCTTGCCGCCACCGGCTTAGTTACAGGCACGGCTTCGGCGAAGACGGTCATCCCCGACCCGGAGAAACTGTGGACCAACTCCAATACAGGCCGGCGCGTCGCAATCATCAACGACGCATTGCTTCAGATCGGCCCGCCGCTCGCCAGGAACTTTGCCAAGTTGGGATATGACCTCGTTATCGCCCAGCCGCAAAAGGGCCTGGTCAAGGAGCTCGAGGGTCATGGCGCCAAGGTTGTAGTGATTGAAGGGGTTGAACAGGAGGGGCCGAATGACGAATCCAATCCCGGGCACGCGAAGAAGTTCGTCGATGCGGCCATCAAGAACTTCGGCGGCTTCGACTCGGCCTATTTCCGGACAGCGGTACACGCAGGTGCCGATATTCTGAACTCGACGAAGGAAATACTCGACAAGTCCTACGAATCGAACTTCCTAGCCGTCATTTACGCACTTCAGGCAGTGCTGCCGCCGCTCATGAAAGCGGGCCAGGGCCAAGTCTTGATCCTGACGAGCGCATCAGCAACGAAGCCGCTCTACGACTTCCTTGGCTACTCGGCCATGCGCGCGGCGGCCAACCACGCGATCCAGTGCGCGTCCATGACTGCCGCACCAAAGGGCGTCTGTGTCAATGCGTTCGGTACGAATTTTCTCAACTACCCGGACGCGGTGCACGCTTTCGGTGGCAAGGAGGCTATGGACCACGTTGCAAGCCAGATTCCAGTTGGCCGCTTCGGCGAGCCGGAAGAGATGGCACACCTCGCAATGGCGTTGCTTGACGGGAAGAACATGTACACTACCGGTCAGACCTTTATGGTCGCCGGCGGCTACAACCACAAATACGACAACCTCAAATTCACTTGATGCTGAAACTCGAACCATAAAGTCATAGTAAAAAAGTAGTGGCGGGGATAGTCCCCTGCCGCTACTTTGATAGCTTAATAGCAAGGTTCAAGGCTTTTTTTAGTACTATCCTTCGAATTCTGATTTAATACCATTACTTGAATGCGGTTTAAATTGGTGGTGAACGATATGTCTTCAAAAGAGAAACATTTATTAGGGTCGATCATTTTGAAGGTATGTGTCTTATTTGCCGTTACGGCCATTCCCATAACTGTTGATTAATCTCTGAGTATAAGGGCAGACTATGATAACTTTTTCTTTACACAACCTCTTGATTCCGGCCGGTCGAACCCTCGGACAGCGATTACTTGAGTTGCCGGTGTTTGGTCAGATTTCCTGTAAAGTACAGGGGCTACAGCGTATTCAGAAGAAAAGAGCAAGAAGTGCATTCATTGTTTTTGTTGTGATGTTGTTTACAATTCCTTCGTTAATAGTAGATCGGGTATCAGCTCAGGAGAAAACCTTAGATGCTGATAAAATCGAAAGGCTGGAGCGGCTCATCCAGGCGCAGCAGCAACAGCTGGAATACTTGCAGCAACAATTGAACGATTTGAAGCAAGTAGCCGCCGATGCGAAAATCGAGCACGAAGAAGCCAAGAAAGCGGTTAAAAAGGTCGCCGAAGACATGGAAAGTCGTGTCGACACCAGCAGCACCGCCAGGATTGCCCTCGATCAACCGCCCGGTGAAAAGGTCGTTACGTCGGCAGGCGGTGATCGGATGAAACTGTCCATCAATGGGTGGGTCAACCGGGCGGTGAATATCGTCGACGACGGCAAAAACACCGAGGCCTATTTCGTCGACATCGACGACGCCGAAAGCCGGGTCAACCTGGTCGGCACCGCCAAGGTCAACGACGATTTGACCCTCGGCACGCGGATTGAACTCGCCATTGCGCCGAATAAATCCGGCAATGTCAATCAGAATAACCAGGAGACCGGCAACATCTTCGAACAGCGCTGGACGGAGGCGTCCCTTTTAAGCAAGCGCTTCGGCAAGCTTTCCCTCGGCAAAGGCAATGTGGGCGCCTTCGGCACGGCCTCTATCGATCTATCCCGAACAGGAGTGATCTCATACTCGGCCATCGCAGACACTGCCGGGGGGATGCTGTTCCGGCAAAAAAGCGACGACAGCCTCACGAATATCAGGATCGGTGACGCCTTCTATAATTATGACGGTTTGCTGCGAAAAAACAGGCTGCGCTATGATACGCCCGTGTTCCATGGATTCCACCTGGCCGCCTCGGCGTTCAGCGAGCAGCGCTATGATGCCGGACTGTTTTGGGGAGGACAGGGTTACGGCTTCAAGGCCGCCGCCGGTGCGGGCATCACGGATGTCAACGAGAACGATGAGGGCCTGCAGTACGGCGGCTCATTTTCAATATTGCATGACGACACCGGCCTGAACTTCACCCTGTCTTCCGGCAAACGGGAGCGTGACAACCAGAACGACCCCTATAACTTTTACGGCAAGGTCGGTTGGCTGACGAATCCTTTTTCCTTGGGATGGACGGCGCTTGCCGTCGATTACACCCGAACAATGAATCTTCCCACCAATACCGACGACAGCTATTCCATTGGACTGGCGGCGGTTCAGGCGTTTGAGAAATACGGCACCGAAGTCTACGGGCTGTATCGACTGCACTCGCTCAATCGGGAAGTTGAGCCCAGTGTGCACGACATTAACGTGTTGTCAATCGGAACAAGGGTGAAGTTCTAATGGGCATAATAAAGAAACTCAGACATGTGGCGCTGTGGATCGGACCCCTGCTGGCTGCACTGCTGGTGGCCGGCTGCGCCGGCATCGAACCCTACGAACCTTATGATTACCGGCAGGACGGACCTAAGCAGGGTTTGATTTCCGGACCGACGGGCGAATTTGTTATCTACCGCAAGCCGGACAAGCCGGTGGGCAATAAAGCGGAAGACGATGAAAAGAAGGGAGAGAACAAAAGCGATGGGGTAAAACCTTAGGGTGTGGAAAGAAGTTCAGAAGTTAAGAAGATGAGAAGGTGTGACTGAAAGAAGGTAGGAAGGTAGGAAGGTGAGAAGGTGTGAAAAAACAGAAGGTCAGAAGTTGAGAAGATGGGAAGGTGTGAAAAAACAGAAGGTCAGAAGTTAAGAAGATGGGAAGGTGAGAAAGATAGAAGATGAGAAGGTAAGAAGGTGAGAGGACAGGAAATAGAAAATAGAGAACAGAAAATAGGAAGTTGAGAAGATGAGAAGTTAAGAGGGAAGTGAGGATCCCGGCGGAAGAAGGCTTACACTACTTTTCAATGCTTCCCTGGAGTGACCTAAGTGCTGGTTGCCTGCACTTAACCTGCATTCTTCGGCCCATCATCTTTGATATATAAAATATTGACTGAATGGAAACAATCATCATATTTATCCCAATTATCTAAATCAACAGGGGGCAACAAATGAAAAAGTCAATGATTATCGCCACTCTGCTAGCAGTGGGCAGTCTCGTATATGCCGGTCAGGATGTGCATTGGGGCTATGAACCTGACAATGGACCTGCAAGCTGGGGCAAACTGAACAAAGACTGGCGGATGTGCGCCGAGGGGGATCAGCAATCGCCCATCGATCTGACCGGCGCCCAGCAGAAAAATATGGATATGTTGAAATTGGAGTTTCCCACCGCCAATCTGAAAATCATTCACCAGACTCATGTAGTTGACGCCATCGATAACGGTCATACGATCCAGATCAACTACGACGGGGGAGAGACCTTCAAAATCGGCAATGAGAACTATGCTCTGCGGCAGTATCACTTCCACTCGCCCAGCGAGCACACCGTCAAAGGGCGCCATTACCCGATGGAAATGCACCTGGTTCACCTCAGCAAGGACAAAAAGATAGCGGTTATCGGTGTATTTATCATCGAGGGCCGACGCAATGAAGCGCTTCATAAAATCTGGTCGAATTTGCCTAAGAAAAAAGGCCAGGAAGTCCATCATGAAAACGTCCAGGTCGACATCGACCGGTTGCTGCCCCAAAACAGGGCGACCTACCGCTACTCGGGATCGTTGACGACGCCACCGTGCAGCCAGGCGGTCCGATGGTTTGTGTATGCCGAACCTATTGAGATGTCGCGGGAACAGATCGAGGCCGGCCGCAAAATCTTTCACGGCAACAACCGACCGATTCAGCCGCTGAACAATCGGACGCTTCTTTATGATGCCGATTTTGAAAAATAACGGTGATTTTTCAGGTTATCAATCCGGTACTTCAGCTAAGATAAATTTGATTTCAGAACCGGTAAGTGCAGGGGCAAGGGTAGTGGATAAATTGGATTTAAAAGATATCGGTCTGTTGATCCTCTTCACGGGCGGCATCCTGCTCTTATTTACCCCGGGTAATGCCGATGCAGGCGCGGCCTACATATATGAAATGGGCAATCCGTCGGACACGGGCTACGCGGGCGCCGGATTGGCCGGCCGTGCCGGGGATGCCGGGACCGTGTTTACCAACCCGGCCGGCATGACGCGCTTTAAGAAACCGACTATCCAGGCCGGCCTCACTCCGCTGTTCCTCCATGCACCTTTCGATCCGGATGAAAACACGACGGTCGCGGGAAGCGACGGCGACACCACGCTGTTTTTCGCCGGCGCGAATTTTGCCTGTATCCATCCGGTCACCGACAAAGCCATGGTCGGTGTCAGCATGGGAAATTACTTCGGTCTGGCGCTCGACTGGGGAGACACCTGGGTGGGGGCGCTATGTCTCCACTGAGACCACCCTGATTGCGCCCCAGCTGCAGCCGACCGCGGCCTACCGGGTGAATGACTGGTTTTCGATCGGCGCCGGGGCCGGTCTGACGCTGGGCTATCTGCGGGACAAGGCTGAAATCAACCGATCGATCACCGGCGGCAGTGACGGCCGATACGAGTTTTCGGATACCGATTTCGCTGTCCAGTGGAATTTCGGGATTATGTTTGAGCCGTCCGAGCGGACCCGGATCGGTGTGCGGTATCTGACAGAGACAGACCTCGATTTCACGGACGAAATCGACTTTTCGAATGTGGGCCCGATTTTAGACCGGGGGGTGGAATTAGATCTCGGAATGAAGATGCCACAATCCATCATGGCCGGGATTTATCACCGTCTCAACGACCAGTGGGCCCTGCTCGGCAGTGTGGGGTGGGATGAATGGTCTCGCTTCGGCCGGGTTAATGTGGATTTGAGCGGCACGGAGCCCGAGGCCCGCGTGGACGCCGGATTCGATGACACCTGGCATTTTGGCATCGGCGCGGAATACCAGTATAATCCCGAATTGATGTTGACGGCCGGCTTCTCTTACGATACGTCCATGTCGGACGCCGGCACCCGGCCGATCAATATGCCGCTAGGCGACATGTACCGCTACGGGATCGGATTCAAGTACCGCAAGAGCGACGCTATCACGTTGGGAGCCGGCCTGTCCTTCCTGTGGGAGGGCATTCTGAATATCAAAACTGCCGGCAGCGAGCGCGAGGGGTTTGTGTCCGGTCGATACGAAAACGTCAGCCTCACGTTCCTGTCGCTTTACATCCAGTGGCGGTAGACGATTTGCGGGCCATATCAAAGTGAAACAACTAAATTCACGCCTTGACCTACTATTTAGATCAAGAAAGGTTAAATAAGGTTTCGGGTGTCGGGTTTCGGGTGTCGGGATTTAGCACCTCGCTCCCCTGACCCCTTTTATGAGATTACCTTTATATTAGTCCCAAGAAAGGGATTTTAAATCGTCCTCGTCCTCGTCCTCGTGCTCGTCCTCGAAACTTACAGGCCCAAAATCTTCGAACACGAGCACGAATTGCAAATGAGTTCATAGAAAATTGATATTGCGTTGATCTGGCACAGTTTCTTTCACGATCAAACTGGCCGCTCCGTGGCCGGCGGTCCGCCTCGATTCGACTAAGCTCGCCACAGGCCGGCGGAACATCTGATACCAGGGAAAGGTAAAACGGTATAGCGTTCCCGTAAATCCAATACGTTGGTATGTTGGCATATAGCGGAGTAAATGTTTATAGCAGAGAGGAAGAAAATTGGAAGTGGGGAATAGCCCTTTGCGGAATCTGAATTCAGCATTTCGCATGCGGCAGGCTTTTTTACGAGATCTAATAAAAATTTGATGCAGACCTGGAGCTATCTCCAGTGATTTTTCGGTCATTGAGTTTTCGACTTTGAGATTCAACCTTCGACTTGGCTCAGGGCGGTGAGCTTGTCGGTCCGTTTGTTATTTGAACATTGTAATTTGGTGCTTTAATGTTTGGTACCTGTCCTTTGCCATTTGGTCAAATAGAACCCAACTGAGAAGTAAAATAATAAATCATGATTCCAATATCTACCCGTGCCAAGGAAGCCATCAAAACCGGATTGGCCATGGCGGTTTCATACGGTATCGCCCTGCATCTAGGCTGGGAGAATCCAAAATGGGCCGGGATGGCGGTGGCCATGATCAGCCTGTCGACGGCCGGTCAGTCGTTGAATAAGGGCGCCATGCGGATGCTGGGCACGCTGGTGGCACTCGCGGCAGCGTTTGCGTTTTTGGCCCTGTTCGCCCAGGATCGCTGGCTGTTTCTGGTATTTGTTTCTCTGTACGTGGGCTTCTGCACCTATATGGTGGCGGGGAAGAAGCGGGTCTATTTCTGGTTCGTCAGCGCGTTTGTCTGCTTACTCATCTCCGTTTCAGGCGGCGCCGACTCTCAGAACGCCTTTTACACCGGCCTGACGCGGACCCAGGAAACCGGGCTGGGCATTCTGGTTTACGCGCTGATTAGTGTTCTCCTATGGCCGCAAAGCAGTGCAGCCAAGCTTGATGAGGTCTCACGCAAGCTTTTCACCGTTCAGCTGCAGCTTTACCGGGTCTACTGCGGTCTCATCACCGGAGAGCGCACGGGTGAAGAATACAAAAAACTAAAATTGCAGGAGATTCAGCTGCTGGGCCAATTCGGCCAAGTGCTTATGGGTGCTCAGACGGATACTTACAGCGTGTGGGAGGTGCGCCGTCAATGGCAGCGTTTCCATGGTCAGGCAACCATGCTGATGGAAACGCTCGAACGCTGGCGCGAGAGTTTTGCCGCCATTCGAAAAATCGACTTGGTTGAGTTGCTGCCCAACCTGAAGCCTGTTTTTTTACAGATCGACCATCGTTTTGAACAAATTGAACGCATGCTAAACGGCAAAGAACCGAATCAGATACCGCCGCAATCGAGCCTCAAGACCAACAGTGAAAAATATCAAAGCCTGACTCAATTTCAGCAGGCGGCAGTTGCCGTGACCAGAGCGCAGATTGACGATCTCGATCAAATTAGCCAGTCCCTTTTCGACTATGTTCAGGATATCAAGGGTATCAAACCCACCGACCGGGCACCCCGCCGCAAGACCCGGTCTATTGTTGACCCGGTGCTCGACCCGGACCGGTTGAAAGCCGCTTTTCAGGTTGTGCTGACTCTGTGGATTTCCTTTCTGGTCTGGGTTTACATCAATCCCCCGGGACACGACATGTTCGTGTTTTTCGCAACCTTGATCGCGTTGATCGCGGCTATGTCGCATCAGAGCGTATCGATCATGTTCTGGCCTTTCGTGTACGGCTCCGGTGTCACATGCATCCTGTATGTTTTTGTTATGCCGCAATTGTCGGGATATGCAGAACTCGGCCTGATGATATTCGCAGTAACCTTTGGCTATTACTATATATTCTGGCAGCCGCAGCAGGCATTGATCAAAATTGCCGGCATCGGCATTTTCATCGCGCTCACATCTATCCAGAATCAACAGACTTACAGCTTTGCCGCCTTTGCAAACTCCGCCGCCATGATGATACTGGCCTGCATCCTGGCCATTGCGGTCCAATTTATTTTGGGTTCTCCAAGGCCGGAAAAAGCGTTTTTGCGATTGATGGCCCGATTTTGCCGCCACAGTGAGTACTTGCTGTCACGCGTGGCCCTGGATCGTGACGAACATCGGGGACTGGTGAAGCGCTGGCAAATGCTGATTTACCGCAACGACCTGCTGGAGATACCCGCCAAGCTCGCCGTTATGGGTCAGCGCATCGACTACAAAATGCTGTCCGGGCAAACACCCGGGCAGGTGCAGACCCTGATAAACAGCCTGCAGGCCATCGCTTACTGGATCAAGGAATTGGTGGAAGTTCGAGAATTGCCTCAATCCGATCTGCTCGTGGCAGCCGCCCTCAAAGACCTGCGGGCCTGGCGGTTGACGGCTCAGGAGCAGCTGCGGCTTTGGGCGGACGATCCGGCCCTTGCCGCCTCGCAGGGCAACGCGATTCGGGATCGGCTGGCGACAAGAATGTCCACTTTGGAAGAGAAAATGGGTAAGACATTTCGCGGATTAAAAGAAGGGCAGCTGAGCCAGGCAGAATTGGAGAATTTTTACCAAATCCTGGGGGCCTTCAGAGGGCTCTCGGAGAGTGGAATCGATTATGCACAGGCTGCGGAAATGATTGATTGGAAACAGTTGAAAGAAGAAAGATTCTGATTGATTGCAGATTGAGCATTCTGTAAATGAATCTGTATACATTTTAAATCCCAAATATCAAAAAACAAATAACAAACAAATCACAATGACCGAAATTCAAAATCTCAAACCATGGCAAGGCGGAATCATCAGGGACTTACACATTTTGCTTTATAAACAGTTGCGGATCGGGAAGAGTACCTGATTGAAGAAAATTATAAGTAACACAATGACCAAAAAGCAAAATTCCAAACCCGTGTACGACCTTGAAGAACGGACGTTCCAGTTTGCTAAAGATGTTCGGCTTTTTGTTAAAACATTGCCAAAGACTATAGCGAATATAGAGGATGGTAAACAACTGATAAAGGCTTCCGGTTCAGTAGGTGCAAATTATATTGAGGCCAATGAATCATTGGGTAAAAAAGATTTTTTAATGAGAATTAGAATTAGCCGCAAGGAAGCTAAAGAAAGTGCCTATTGGCTCAGGTTAATTAATGAAACAAACGAACTGGAAAATGCGGCTGAAGCGGCACGGTTAATACAAGAGGCAAATGAATTAAAAAAGATATTCTCGTCAATTCTGGAAAAGTCTAAATGACCGAAGTTGTGTTGATTTTTTTGTCATTGGATTTTAGTAGGTTTTGATATTGGAAATTGGAATTTGAGATTTGTTTGTTATTTGTTTTTTGAGATTTGTTATTTTAAGAACGTGTCAATAGCGCATATATAATTAATTTCCCGTTTCTATGGATAAGGAGGTTAAGGTGAATTTGATCCCTCACGAGTTCTTCCTAGGCGGCGTCTACTTTCCGCCATTGTTGATCGCGGCTTTTCTGGGTGTCGTGCTGGCGGCGCTGACGGCTATTGTGCTTAACCGTTGTCGACTGTCACGCTTTTTCTTCTATCCGCCGCTGGTGTTTGTCGCGCTGACGGTGATATACACAGGAATTATAGGAACGTTTATTGTTCCGATATAAAAGATGAAATAACAAATAACAAAACACAAATAACAAACAAATTAAAATGACCAAAATTCAAAATTCCAAACCCGGGTACGATGACCGAAGTTGTATTGATTTTTCGGTTTTTGATCTTCTGTCCTTTAGATATGGATTTTAGGTGGTTTGGCTATTGGAAATTGGAATTTGGGATTTAGAATTTAAAACAGGTAGTACTATTCGTTTGAGATTTATACGGCTGTTTCCCGTGATTTGAGGCTTAAACAGTTTGTGTATTGGGTATTGAGATTTGAGATTTGTTTGCTATTTGTATTTTGAGATTTGAGATTTATTTGTAATTTGTGTTTTGCGATTTGGGATTTAAAAAATTTGTGTTTTGCGATTTGGGATTTATAAATTTGTATTTTGATTTTTGGAATTTAGAAGAATTATATTACTTCCATTAATTTTAAGGAGCAAATAGGATGCAGGGTAAACTCAAATATTTGTTGACCGCTCTTGTTGTTTTAATCGCAGTGCTGGTTGTTGTATTAAAATATCGGGACTACATTACAAACCCCTGGACCCGCAATGGCCAAGTGTTTGCCCAGGTGGTTCAGATCACATCGCGGGTATCCGGACCGATCCTAGAACTGCCGGTGGCAGACAACCAGTCTGTCGAGGCCGGTGACCTGCTGTTCGAAATCGATCCGCGTACCTTTCAGGCGGATCTTGATTTCGCACAGGCCGATCTTGACAATACCCGTTTCCAGATTCAGGCTCTGGAAAAACTGGTCGAGGCCGCCCAGGCGGATGTCGAGGCTGCCAATGCCACCATCAAACAAGCCGAGGCGTCTATTAAAGGCTATACCGGTCGGGTGGTGGAGACTAAAAAGGAGTTTGACCGCCAGAAGTCGCTGGATAAGCAGGGAGCGACATCCAAACGCAATCTACAGAGAGCCGAGGCCAACTGGATTGCCGCGGTAAACCAAAAAGCCAATGCCGAAGGCGGGCTGCTGCAAATGCAGGCCTCGCTGAGTGAGGCCATTGCGAATTTGGCCAAGGCCAAGGCGGATCTCGGGGCTCCGGGCGATGAGAACGCCCAGGTGCGCCTGGCCAAAGCCAAAGTCCGGAACGCGGAGCTGAACCTTGAGTTTACCCGGCAAAAAGCGCCCGTCGACGGCTACGTCACCAACCTGAATCTGAGGTTGGGCAGCCAGGCCGTCGCGAACCAGCCGATCCTGGCCCTGGTGGACGTCGACAGCTACTGGGTGACCGGGTTTTTCCGGGAAAATTACATCGAAGACATTCGCAAGGGGGATCGGGCCATCGTGACCCTTATGAGCTATCCCGATAAACCGCTGGAGGGCCGCGTCGACAGCCTGGGTTGGGGCATAGCCCAACAGGACGGCAGCACAGGTTATGAACTGCTGCCAAATATCAGCCCGACCTTCGAATGGATCCGGCTGGCCCAGCGTGTTCCCGTGCGCATTCACCTTGAAAACGTACCTGAGGGCGTCGATTTGCGGGTGGGTACGACTGCATCGGTTCTGGTCATCACGGGAACCAGCAGCAGTCAAAGTGAGAAAGCAGCCGTAGCGGCGCCCAAGGTGCTACAGTGATAAAAAAGATTTCGGATTTTGGAATGCGGATTTTGGATTTAAGGAACGCCTTTGGCTGATCGTTTTAGAATTCGAGGACGAGTACGAGCACGAGGACGATAAGTAAGAACTTCGCAGACGAATCCGAGGTTTAATATAAGAAGTTCGGATTTGCAGCGAAGAAGTTATATTGCAATGACGGAGCGGAGCGACACCACAAATCCGCAATCCGAAATCCAAAATCCAAAATTGAAGAACCCTGAACCCTCAACCTTCAACCTGGAGTTCTGACATGTATCAAGATCTTGTCATCATGGCAGTGTTTATTTTAATTTACAGCAGCGTTGCCGGAGCAGTGGAAAAGACATGGATCAGCGGTGCGATTATTTTCACGGCCTTCGGATTGCTGATCGGTCCGGTAGGCCTTGATTTGATTTCTTTCAAAGCGGATCGGGAAGCCATCAAAGTCTTGGCGGAGCTGACCCTGGCGCTTGTTTTATTCACGGATGCTGCCGGCGCCGACTTGGGGGTACTGAAAAAATTTGAGCGATTGCCTGTGCGCCTGCTTCTGGTTGGTCTGCCCCTCACGATATTGCTGGGTTTCGGGGTTGGCGTAGTTTTATTTCAAGGGCTGTCCGTTTTTGAAGTCGCCCTATTGGCGACCATGCTGGCGCCCACCGACGCCGCACTGGGCAAAGCCGTGGTCACCAATGAAACGGTGCCGAACGCCGTGCGCCAGGGTTTGAATGTGGAAAGTGGTCTGAATGATGGTATCTGCGTGCCGATTCTGTTCGTGTTTCTGGCCCTCGCCACGGGCCAAGCCGGTGAAGAAAGCCCCTGGCGTCTGGCCATGATGCTGGTGGTCGAGGAAATCGGCATCGGTCTGGCGGTCGGTCTACTGATTACGGGTCTGGCCGTTGGGATGCTGAAGGCTGCCTGGCGGCGCAATTGGCTGACTGAAACCTGGATCCAGATTTCGATCGTTGCGCTGGCACTGGCCTGTTTTGCAACCGCTCAACTGATCGGCGGCAGCGGGTTCATTGCCGCCTTCTGCGGTGGCCTTTTATTCGGCGCCCTGGCAAAAGAGCACCGGGAAGAGTTTCTGGTTCCGGCGGAGGGAATCGGTGATACCATGGCATTGATCACCTGGGTGATTTTCGGCGCGGCCGTTGTCAGTAAGGCGATTGGTCATTTTAGCTGGATGGTCGTGCTTTATGCCGTTTTGAGCCTGACCTTCATTCGCATGCTGCCGGTGTTCTTTTCTCTCACCGGATTGCGAACCAACGCCGAGGGCAAGCTCTTTGTCGGCTGGTTTGGTCCCAGAGGTCTTGCCAGCATCGTATTCATTGTTATCGTAGTAAATGCCAACTTGCCCAATGACGGTGTTCTTGCCATGACGGTGGTTTGCACCGTAATCCTCAGTATTATCCTGCATGGTATCAGCGCCAAACCGTGGGCTGAGGGCTTCGGTGTGCGTTCGCGTAATACTCAAGGTTCAGATGACTGAGATAATATCGCACTCGTCCTCGTGCTCGTCCTCGTCCTCGAGAAGCGGTTGTTTTCACGGAGATATTGCGATATCAGTGCGATGTCGTGGAAGTCGCCGAAGTAAAAATCGTCCTCGTCTGAGATTCGTGGAGAATTCGCTCAGTACATTGTTGATGACGATGAAGATGGCATGACGAAAAAGTGACGCAGTCATAATCGTCCTCGTCCTCGTGCTCGTCCTCGTCCTCGAGAAGCGGTTGTTTTTAAGGAGATACCGCGATATTTGCTGGAGAACGAGGAAGATCACAGCAAAGTCTGTGATGGAAACAAAATCGTACTCGTGCTCGAGAATCAGTTGTATCTGATGAAATTCTGTGGTTTTTTTCGAGGACGAGCACGAGGACGAGGACGAGGACGATAAAAAAAGAGCTTCGAGGACGAGGACGAGCACGAGGACGATAAAAAAAGAGCTTCGAGGACGAGGACGATAAAAAAAGAGCTTCGAGGATGAAGACGATGATGATTTACTAACTATGAGTCGGTGAAAAGGCGGTAATATATGGTAGCGGCTGTCGAAGCAACAATTTGGGGACTTGTTTCCGGAGGAGCACTTGTTATCGGCGCGGCCATTGGTTACTTTGTCAGAGTGCCGGGTAAAGTCGTCGCCGGTGTGATGGCTTTCGGCAGTGGTGTGTTGATATCAGCACTGTCATTCGAGCTCATGGAGGAAGCATTCCAAGAGGCTGGTATGACCGCGACGGCCGCAGGTTTTTTGCTGGGTGCAGTAATTTATGTGGGAGCCAATCGTCTCCTGGATATCTGGGGCGCCAAGCACCGCAAGCGCTCCGGCGACCAGCAGCCTGGCGAAGCAGATCAGTCCGGCAGTGGCCTGGCGATCGCCGTCGGCGCGTTGATCGACGGTATTCCTGAATCAATTGCCATCGGCTTGAGCATCCTTCACGGCGGTGCCGTGAGCATCGCGACCGTTGCAGCAATCTTTCTGTCAAATCTTCCTGAAGGGCTCTCGAGCTCAGCCGGCATGCGGCGCGCCGGAAGACCTGCAGCCTATGTCTTCGGTGTGTGGACGGCTATCGCCGTGGCCTGCGGCTTGGCGTCACTGGCGGGCTACGCGGTCTTTGACGCCTTCTCGCCATTTGTTGTTGCGGCAACGACGGCCGTCGCGGCGGGCGGCATGTTGGCAATGATCGTCGACACCATGATACCCGAAGCCGTGGAAGCGGCCCACGACTGGGCACGTCGGTTCGTGGTCCTGGGATTTCTGGTGTCATTCGCATTGACTAAATTGGCTGGCTGATTAAATTTGTCATAATTACAAGGGGAAGCCCAAAAGATGAATATGCTGGTCCGATTCAGCTACCATTTTTCGATCATTATATGGCATTTGAAATCCGTCCTGTTTTCCCTGTTCGCCTTGGTTGTGCTCAGTGCCGGGGTGATTTCAAAAATTGAAAATTTGCCGTATGGAGATGCCCTTTATTTTACCTTTATCACGGGCCTTACCGTCGGATACGGCGATATTGCCCCCAAGGCCCCTTCGGCAAGGCTGATTGCCGTTTTACTCGGTCTCATCGGCATCATTTTTACCGGGATCATCGTTGCCGCGGCACTGCGGGCGATTGAGAAAAGTTTGAAAGACTTGAATACCAATTAACCTTCTGAAAGGAGAGCAACGAAATGGCGAAAGAAAAAGTGAAACATCTGAGCGGCTTGTTGGCATCCATTTTTGCGCACCACGGACACATAACCAAGGATGAAGCCAAAGAAATCAGCGGTCTGGCTGACCATGAGTTTGACAACGCCTATGACAAAGCATCAAACATCGCAGAAAAGGTCATGAAGCATGAAGGCGAGAAGATGGAACACTTCCTGGAACATTTTGCCAAGGAAATCGATAAACATTTCGATCATTATGGCGGGAAATTGTTCAAATAATCGATTTTGAATTGATCGCTGGTTAATCCCATCCGGCGAAGCCGGAAATGAATATTGATTATTGAATATTGAAGATTTATGGTTTCGCTTCGCTCTGTCATATTAAATTAGATCGATAGAGTTAATCAAATATTAAATTTGGGTATGACAAAAATCCTGCGGAAACTTAGTGGGGTTTCAGAAGATAAATACTAAATAGCTATGTAACTAGTCGACATTTTATGAATGCCAAACGAACCAGAGAAATCACCAAAGGAGGTCAATATGACTAAACAATTTACCGCCTTCATTCTGATTCTTGTCTTTTTATTGCTAACGCCGCTGCATGCCCTTGCTGCAACAGCGATGGAAACAGTGGAAACCGGTGTCAACAAAGTGATTAAAACCCTGGGGGATCCGGCTTTCAAGGCCAAATCCCGGGATGTGAAAATCGAAGAAGTCGGAAACATAATCGGCGAAGTTTTCGATTTCACGGAATTGTCAAAAAGAACCCTGGGCCGGGAGTGGCGAAAATTAAAAACCGAACAAAAAAAAGAATTCGTCGAATTGTTCAGGAAACTGCTGCAAGGCGTCTATGCCGACCGGTTGCTGGCCTATACGGATCAAAAGGTTGTTTTTGAAAAAGAGAAAACACTTAAAAAAGGCCGGGCCGAAGTTCAAAGCAATATTGTCCTGTCCGACGGCCGAAAGGTTCCCATCAACTACCGGCTCACCAACAAGAGCGGCCAGTGGAAGGTTTACGATCTCATCATCGAAGGTGTCAGCCTGGTGAAGAATTACCGGACCCAATTCAGAGAGATCATTGCCAAAGACTCTCCGGAGAAACTGTTGGATATACTGCGGAAAAAAGTCGGCTAGGAATCAGGGATGCTCGGTGGGCACCCGTCTTTGTCACGCTTGCAGCGTGACTTCGCCGCGGCACGTGGCAGCCCACCTTACATCGAGAAATTTTTCCATTTTAGGGAATACCCGGATGGTCATGCGATAAGTTTTACCGGGGCGGCTGTCTGCTGCGGAACATGATTTCACGGTTGACAACCGCCCCCGGCATTTTTTTCTACCGGCTCTTGCGGAATTTCTGCAGGGTGAAAAATTGGAGCCTTGAGGGTACGGCGTTGATCCAACCCGGTGGGGTATGCAAGGCATCCGCCCCGATCGTCGAATAGTGGAGCAACGACGTAGCGAAATAATGGGGCCTTGGACACGGCCACCGGGTGCGGAATCGCAGCTGTCTGAATGCGTTAGTTTTTCAGATCTGAACGCGTGTTGCGGGGCGGACATGCTACTGAAATACAGGTGGATATTATTGCTGTTCGCATTACTCTGCGTTATGCCACCGGCTCTACGCGGCAGTGAAATAGAATGGCGTTCGATCGGTTTGCGAGGCGGCATTAATGACCACCGCAATGACGAAGATTTTCAGCAATATGAGGGCTTCGCAACCTGGAACCTGCCCTGGTCCAGGAAATGGGATTCCGGTTGGACACTCGGGACCTATCTTGAAGCCAATGCTGGGTTGCTGCGCGGTGGCGGGGAATCCGCTTTTGTTGGTTCAATCGGCCCAGGCATTTATATAACCGGCATTGAAGATAAAATAGACATCTCCATGGGTATCAACCCCACGATCATCAGCAAACATAAGTTTGGTGATGAAGACCTGGGGGGCCCCATTTCGTTTACTTCCCACATAGGACTAAATTTCAATATTGCCCGTCATTTCGCGATTGGGTACCGTCTGCAGCACATGTCCAATGGCGTTATCTATGATGAGAATCCCGGGTTAAACATGCATATGATTGAGATGGGCTACAAATTTTGAGCTTGCTGAATGCAGACTAATCTATTATAGGATTAAATATCCACAATCAGAATTCCAATATTCCACTTTTGAAATGGACAAAACTGACAAATGTCCGGCGCTTACACCCCTGAATCGGCCAAAAACGTTCTAATCTAGTAGTTATTGGATATTTATCAATCGTTATTAGAGCATACTGAGGCCCTGGATTTATAACTCTGCCTCTAAGGAGTTATGATAACAGATTTCATTCCTTTTAAACCAATAACCAATAACGAATAACGAATAACAAGCAATTAGGCTTACAGTATCGGAGCCAGCAGCCGTGCCGAGCGCACTGCCAGTTTAAAGAAAAATGACTTGCCGGTATAGTCTTCCAAGGTGACCGGGCGGCAGTGCTCGAAGTCGTCTGCCAGCATTTCTGCGACTTCTTTTACGAATTCTGCATCATAATTGAGAATGGTGATTTCAAAGTTCAGCCGGAAAGATCGATTGTCCAGATTGGCGGTGCCCACCGCGGCGCAGGCTGAATCGATTAAAAAAACTTTCTGGTGCATGAAACCGGCTGTATAGCGGTATATTTTGATGCCGTTGGGCAAGGCATTCTGGTAGTAGGAAAACGATGCCAGATATACCGTACGATGGTCTGCTTTTTCGGGAAGCATAATCCTGACATCCACTCCTCTTAAGGCCGCCAATTTCAGCGCGCTGAGAATTTGCAGATCGGGGACAAAATAGGGGCTTGCGATCCAGATCCGCTGTCGGGCGTCATTAATGGCCTGGACGAACATCAGGCCGCAGGTTTCCAGGGGATCGGCCGGGCCCGATGCAACCATTAAAATATCTTCGCGCCCGTCCGCCGCTTTGCGGGGATGCCATTGCAGTTCGGGAATTTCGCCGGCAGCCCAGTGCCAGTCCTCGACAAAACAAAACTGGATGGCTTGCACTACCGGACCTTCTATTTTGACATGGGTATCGCGCCAGGCTCCGAATGCCGGGCTCCTTCCCAAGTATTCATTCCCCACATTGTGCCCGCCCACATAGGCGATTTTGCCGTCGATGACCACGATTTTACGATGGTTGCGGAAATTCAGCTGAAAGCGGTTGGTCCTGCCCTGGGTCGTGTGAAAGGCCGAGGTTACTATCCCGGCGGTCTGCATGTCCCGTAAATAGCTTGGCGGCAATTTGTGGCTGCCGACTTCATCATACAGGAAATATACCCTGACTTTTTCTTTGGCCTTTGCGATGAGTTTGGCCTGCAGTTTGCGGCCGAGCTCATCGTCTTTGACGATAAAAAATTGGATCAGAATATAGCGTTGGGCGGAATCGATGCCCTCAAATATGCTGCGAAAAGTTTGCTCCCCGTCCACCAGAAGATAGCTCTTGTTATAGCGGGCAATGGGCATATCTGCCAGGCGGGTGAGCGATACCTCAGACGGTGATAGATTTTGCCGGGTCAGATTTCCGGAAACCGCCTCTTTTTGAATATCATCCATGAAATGATGGATGGCCTGATCTTTGGTATTGCGCAGCAGGACATAACCTTTGAATTTATTGCGCCCCAATATCGCGTATAAGATCAAAGACAGCCACGGAAAGGTGACCAGGGAAATGGCCCAGGCAATCGCTCCCTGGGAAGTTCGGGCATTCATGACGGCATGCACGGCCGCCAGAATTCCGAGCAGCTCGACCAGCGGCACCACGATGGCGATGATCGCGTATATCAAATCGGTATTGAACATGGCTCAATATTTTAGAATTGGGATTGCGGATTTCGGATTGCAGATTGCGGATTTAAGGTATTCCTCCTGATTTTAAAATCGGTTAGAGCGCAGCGACACCTTCAATCCCAAATCCCAAATCCTAAATCCCAAATTTATAATTAAGTTTAAGCCGTGTATCTCTCAATATTATTCTGAAAGCCTTTACAGGCCATAGTCTTCCAATAATTAAAACACATAGCCCACGCCCAAAGCCGTCAAAAAGCTGGTGGATTCAAAAAAATCGATGTTCGATTTTTGCAGAAAGGCACCGTTAAACCAGTCGAATCTGAAATTCTTCCAGCCCAGAGGATCTTTGTAGCCCACAATGGCAAACAATCCCAAGTTGTAATCCTCGCGGGTTTTATTGAATACCGGATGCGTATCGTCATACCACTCCCCTCTAGCTGATGCGTTCAGGGCGACCTGCCACTGGCGACTGAAATACTGTAGGGACAGTTGCGGCGCTAGGGCGTTAAAGCGGTTGGCATCACCTTCGGCATCCCCCCGGATATATCTGATTATCGGCAGCAACCGCAACCGGGGTGCCAGCGCCATCGCGTACTGCGCGGTTAGGCGGTACAGGTAAGAATCCCGGTCGAGCTTATCCAAATCATCAAGTGTCAAAGTGCTGCCCGGCTGCGAGACTAAAAACTCGCCGCTTTTTTCATTGTCAATTTGACGCCGGATCAGGCCGCCGCGCAGGTTGAAGCCGGATCCGCCGATATTGTCTGCCACGAGCTTAAGGCCCCACGTGCTGACATTCGTCCGATCACGGTCTTGACCCACCACAAACGGATCCTCCCAGGCCTTCTGCTCCATCGGTGAAATCGGGATGACGGCAGCCCGTAAACTGGTGCCATCCATCAAATCATGACGCACACCGGTTTCAAACAGGATTTGACCCTCGGCCACATTCTCCGGCAGAATGCCGACATATAGCTGGGTGCGTATATCGGCAAACGTATAGCTGACCAGTCCCAGCGGGAAGGGGCGTACCTCGCCGACCCGCTCGCCGGATTCATCTAGCGAATCGGTTTTTTTGTTCTTGCTGTCGGTGTTGAGCTGTGAATTGGAGCCGGTGTAGGCGCCCAGGATTTCCAAGTACCCCGCAAAACCGGATTGGCGCGGCATGGGTTGCTGAGCATAAGCCGGATAACCACCGGGTAAAAAAAATATTGCCAGAAAAAATAAAGTGAAAATCCCGATTTTGACAATATCCATATGGGGTCCGGACCTTACCATATTGTTTGGAAAAATAATCGTGGCTCTTGTGGGTTCCGTAACTGCATTAGAAATCGGCATGGTTTAAATTCAGGAATTCGGGGATTTGGGAAATTGGAAGTTAAAGGAATTCTATCTTGTTTAAGTTTAACCGTCAAGTTTTCGGTCCGTCAGTTCGGCGCATACATGCCTTGAATGCGTCCTAAAAAGTCGAACGACTTCTCGGGTGCATTGCGAAACCCTGACTCTATAAAGACATATTATATTACTCAGTTTTTTCCGGCTCTACCTTCGGTGCCTGCAACAGGTCGTTTGGCTCTTTCATTATGCGTTCCGCCTGACTGGTGGTCAGCTCAAACGGATAGTCATTGCCGGAGGAAATCGCCGGATAATTGAGATCATTTTCAGCGATTTTGGGGAAAATGGACAGTTGGTAGGTCTGACCCCCTTTGAGTTCAATGGTGTACAGGGGAGACGTTAAATCTTCTTTTTTGCGGTCGTCAATGAATTTTTCGCAACGCAGGTTGGACAGGGTATTCAACCACTGATTCAAAGCCGACTCGTTAACAGGTTGGTCGTTGGCGGCCTGCCATGCGGCCTTGGGTGCCGGTGTTTCCGCCGCGGTGGTTTTGGTGTCATCCTGGGTTGTGACTTCTACCGGCACCTGAGTGCGGGTGAAGGCAAGGGACTCCTGCGCTTTGGCGATTTTAAATTCTTGGATTTCCTCCGGTTTTAAAGACAAAACCGATTTATCCCTCAACGAATCCACGGTCACGTCAAAGGCGTTTTTAAGATTGCCCCGGGCGTGAAATACCCGATCCTCACCGGACGGTCTGACAAAGGTGTGGCGAAAAGAGGAAGCAGTTTTACCCACGTCGATTTCCAGCTTCAATTGGTCGCCCTGGGAAGCCTTGACGCTTATTTTTTGCTCTGGGTCCAGTTCATAAAGATTGTAGTTTTTAGATTCCGAAACCAGAGCTGTCAGGCTGAAATTCTTAATGGCATCGAGCATATCCTTGACTCGATTGGCGTCGGTCGGATATTCGGCCGGTGCGATGTACCATTTATCATCCTTTTTGTTGAGAACCAAAATCGTCTCGCCTTTCGTGATTTCAAGCTTGGTGAGTTCCTTCTCGTTGACCGGTGAAATTTCAGGCAATTCATATTGCGTGCGGTCCGCACTGCGCTGGTACAGATAGACAGACAATACGACGATGACAAGAACCAGGATGATATATTCTTTCTTAATCTTCATCTTTTCCTTCCTTGATCCTCGGAACCCCGCTTGCCCTGCGTAGCCCGAAGGGCAGAGAAGGGAACCTATCAACCTCTCTTATAACACTCCAATGAATGACGAATGTCGAATGTCGATTGATCCGCCGAAGGCGGAGTGGAATCGCTTGGGGCTTCGCTCTTCAGGCTTCGTCCCGCGGTATCGCGGGACTACGACTCGACAGGTCGAGCTACGACCCCACAGGTCGCTCAGTCGTTCTAAAATAGATAGAATACATTATTCGACGTTCGATGTTGGACGTTCGATGTTCAACGTTCATTGGTTTCTTTTATGATCAAACCGGCCATTTTTTGTCCGCCGGCAGCACTGAACCTCTGAACCTCTAAACCGTTGAACCCAGAACCTCTGAACCCAGAACCTCTGAACCTTTTCTATTTTGCGAACATCATCTGGATATGTTTTTTGCGCGAATGTCGCCGGAACCAGACGCCGATGCCGAACAAGATGACCAGCACCGGAAGACCGGCGATGTTAAACGTTTTGACAAAGGTTTTGACGCCCGGCAGCGTGTCATCCAGCGGATTGAATTGCTGCTCCTTGCCGCGCATGACGGCAATGCCTTCGCGACCGTTCAGGTAGTCAATAATGTTCAGGATCAGGGCGCTGTTGGCGCCGCGGCCGGAGGTATCCAGCACGTTGTTTTTCATCATGTCTGCCGAGGCCATCACAAAAATTCGGCCCGGTTTACCCTTGGGCTGAAACTGACCTTTGCGTTCGATCCGGGACAGGTCGATCTCGGATTTTTCTTCTGAAGCTTGCGGCTGGTCCTTCTGATCAGAGTTTTCCTGGGCGGGATCTTTTTTCTCCTCGATCTCTTTGACCGGTAAGGGTTTGCCGGCGAAATAGCTGGGAAACTCACCTTCGATCAGATACGCCAGGGGGTAGCTTTGCATATCCTCCGACGAGCCGGGCGGATTGATGAACATGGGATTCAGGTTGATCCGTCCCCGCATCTGCCAGGATTTTTCCGATGATGCGAACAGGCGATGGGCCTCTAATCCGTTTTCCTTGATGCGTTTGCTCACCAGCTCCAGGGGGGATATTTTCAATGCCACCAGGGCCTTGATGTTTTTCATAAAATCCAGATCCTGGTTGATAAAGCGATTTTTAATGACAGGGGCATAGTAGATTTTGCGTTCACCACCGCCAAACTGGGCCGGCATTTCCTGGCGGTAGCAGTTTTCGTCCAGCACATACGACTGCTGAATTCGGATTCCATAGTGCTCCAGCAGTTTTTCCAGGCCGGTATCCAAGGGTACAAAAATCGGCTGCTGCCCCATGCTCATGCCTTGCTGACCGCCGCCCGGTACGATTTCATTGAAACGATCCATGATTAGAGCCAGGCTTTTGCCCTGCATCAGGAACTGGTCGATTTGATACAGTTCGTAGTCGGAGAATTTTTCCCGCGGGCGGGCAATGATCAGGCTGTTCAAGCTTTCAGGGATGTTATCCTCTTTCAGGGAAATATTTTTAATCGTGTAATTGCGGGATACAAGGGTCCGGAAGTTGGTGGCTGAATCCTGGTTTTGCGGCTGACCGGGTACACCGGGCGGCGGTCCGCTGAGACTCAGGGTGCCGTGATCGGCCAGATAGCCGATGTCTTCATTGATATCGATCAGCTGTTCAATATTGTCGTTGAGTATTTCCTCCATTTCCTGCATTTCCGTCAACTGATACTGGGTGCCGATAATGGGCAGCCGCAGCACCCTAAGCAGGGGAATGGTAACCGATTTAGCGCCATATTCCATTACCAATCCGATGGCGCCCTGGCCGGCAGGGATTTTGCCCTGGCCCAGGGCCGGCCAGGACAGCGACATAATGTTGTATTTTTGGGCAAGCGCCTGCAGATCCTGACTCTGGCTGGGATTTATAAATTCATATTGCAGCTTGTCGTAATTTTTTTGATTCAGCTTTGTAACGATGCGTTTAATCTCTTCCGGAATGCCGGCCATATTGCGCACACCCATATGGGGGGCCACGGCTTCCAGGGAGGAAGACAAAAACAGCCGGATGTTGATTTTGTCGGGCAGGCTCAGCAGGGCACTGATTTTGTTGTTCATTTTTTGAATGGTGGTGGTCAACTGGTATTCCAGCCCCTGGCCCGAGGTAATGGTCGGAATGCGCTCGATCAAATCACCGTGAATCATCACCAGGCCCATGTAGGCTCTTTGAAACTTGACTTCATCCTGTTCGACGGCCTGAATCTGGATCGGGTGAATGCCGTAGTTATTGGCGATTTTCTGGTTCTCCTCGGTCTCCGCGGTGGTTTCGCCTTCATCGGCGCTGACATTATAAAATCGGTAGTTGAAGAATTTATTGGCGAAAATTGCATATTCCTGCAGCAGGTCCTGCAGGTAGCGTTCCGTGTTGTTGTAAGGCGCCGGAAGATCCCTGGTAAAAAAGACCTTGATGGTCAGCGGTTCGGACAGGGTTTCAACCACAGTTTGGCTGGCTTTGGATATGGAGTAGATTTTATTGGCTGTCAGATCCAGTCTGAAAAACAACGTGATCCCCGCCACGTTGATCAGCACGACAACGATCAGGTAGATGAAAAATTTCAGATATCGGCCAGATCTATTCTTGTCGACCATGGTACGCTCCTTGTTAGGCGCTTAATTTTTTTTACGAATTTTTTGGCAATTACTTTTCGTGAACCCTTTAGTCAACGCTCAAATAATTGATAATTGATAATTGGTTATTGAATATTTAAGGTTCGCCTTGGCTCGACTGAGCTCGTCGAAGGCAGGCGGTTATTTTATTTAGACGCCTTAAAAAAAGATGGAGCGAAGCGACTTTCACAATTAATCAATATTCAATAGTCAATATTCAATCGATTTAGTGTTTCTCCCTCAGTGCCAGATAGGCCCCATACAGGCTGATAAAGCTGACGCTGATAAAGTAAAGGACATCCCGCGAGTCGATAATGCCTTTGGAAATATTCTGAAAATGAAAGTCGGCTCCCAGATAAGACAGCACGCCCAGCCAGGACCGCGGCAGGAAAAAAAGCATTTTGTCGAGCAGCGTCAGAATGAAGCAAATCGCCATGCCGATGATAAACGCGATGATCTGATTGCGCGTCAATGCCGAGGCAAACAGCCCGACCGCGCAAAAGGCAGCTCCCAGGAGCACCGCGCCAATATAGCCACCCAGCACCGGCCCCCAGTCAAGCTGGCCCAAGGCAGTCACTGTAATCGGATAGGACATGGTCGGTATCAGCATGGCCACCACAAATGCCACGGCCGCCATAAATTTCCCGGCAACCACTTCGCTGAAAGTGACCGGCATGGTCAGCAGAATTTCATATGAGCCGATGTTTAATTCTTCAGACACCAGGCGCATCGTGATCGCGGGAATGACGAATGAGAATATAATCGGCAGCAGTGAAAAAAAGTTTCTCAAATTAGCCTGTCCGAAAAGGAAAAATGTGGCGAAGAAAAACCAGCCGGTCACCAGTAAAAATATTGCAATCACAATGTAGGCAATGGGAGAAACGAAATAAGACCTGAAGTCTTTGCGAAAGATTTGGGTTGCCTGCCGCATTATTCATCCTCCAATGTAAGCTCGCGAAAAATAGTTTCAAGGGTTTGGGATTCCTGGTGAAAATCCAGCATAATCCAGTCAGTTTGCTTGATTATTCGGTAAATTTCAGCTCGCGGGTCAGCGGTGGCCCGGCAGTCGATCCGCACGTCCAGTTGGCTGTCTGATTCTTCCAGACGTTGGACCCGCGTGATGTCTTCAATGGGTGATATGGCCGCATCCACAGATTTATAATCTGCCCCCTGCAGGCTGATTTGAATGTATTTTTTATCCCCGGCCGACTCCTTGAGGGAGTCAGTGCTGCCGTCGGCCACTATTTTGCCCTGGTTAATGATCACTATCCGGTCGCAGGTGGCCTCGGCCTCACTTAAAATGTGGGTGGAAAAGATGATGGTTTTTTCTTTGTCGATCTGTTTTATAATTTGTCGAATTTCGACGATCTGGTTGGGATCCAAACCCGAGGTGGGCTCATCCAGGATCAAAATTTCGGGATCGTTCATCATGGCATGGGCCAGGCCGACCCGCTGTTTATAGCCCTTGGAAAGCTCGCCGATGGGTTGGTGCATGACGTTGTCAATCCCGCATAGTTCGCCCAGCTCCCGAATGCGTCCCGGTTTACGGTCTTTGGCGATCTGGCGAATTTCGGCGACATAGCTCAAATAATCATAGACCAGCATATCGTGGTAAAGGGGGGCGGATTCCGGCAGGTAGCCCAGGATTTTTTTTATACCCAGGGCATCCTGGTCGATGCTCAAGCCTTTTACGCGGATGTTGCCGTCGGTGGGCTGTAAAAATCCGGTGAGCATTCGCAGGGTGGTGGTTTTGCCGGCGCCGTTGGGGCCCAACAACCCGAGGATCTCCCCTTTCTCGATGTCGATGCTGATCTGATCCACCGCACATAAATCATGGTAATATTTGGTAAGGTTTTCAACCTGGATCATACCCTGCTCCTGTCTAAATTGGGGTAGCAATGATGAAAATCAGTCTTATTATTAATTTGTCGTTCTATTCCGGCCGATGCATGGGCTGTATTTTTTGGAAAACATTATGCATAATTTTTAGCTTGTCAAGTTATCAATTTATTAATAAATTTAGTTTCTTGACGGTAATTGTCAGCGGTAAAAATTAGCCTGGATTTGCCCGGGTTTTTGTCCGATACCAATTGAAAAACTGCTGTCCCGGTTAGCCCACGCTCGACTTTTACTCAAAATTTGAAAGGAGAATTATACAATCATGGGCGCGATGGAAATACTAAGGAAGAAACAAAAAGTAAACCCCTTTATTATTTTATTGATTCTGACCGGGGGGCTGCTTGTTTTATCGCAGCCCGGCGTGAGTCCGCCGGCCCATGCAAAAACGACGGGCACTTTTAACGCGCCTGCGACTTTCAGCAGCCTGGCTGAAATGGCGAGTCCGGCCGTGGTAAATATCCGGATCGAGAAAATCGTCAAATCCAGGGGACCCAGCATGCGACAATTTCAGCGTGACCCCTGGGGTCGGGAACAACCGTTCAAAGATTTTTTTGAGCGGTTTTTCGGTGAAGAAGTTCCGCGGGAATTCAAGCAGCCCAGTGTGGGCTCGGGGTTTATCATCGACAAAAGCGGCTATGTGGTAACCAACAACCATGTCATCGAAAATGCCGATAAAATTGTCGTTAAACTGGATGATGACAATGAATTCGACGCCAAGGTTGTGGGGCGGGATCCCAATACGGATATCGCCCTGCTCAAAGTGGAATCGGACGAGGAGTTTCCTTTCATAAAATTGGGCGATTCCGGGAAGCTTAAAATTGGGCAGTGGGTGGTGGCGATCGGTAGCCCCTTCGGTCTGGAACGAACCGTGACGGCCGGTATCGTCAGCGCCAAAGGCCGGGTTATCGGGTCAGGGCCTTATGATGATTTTATTCAGACCGACGCTTCCATTAACCCCGGCAACAGCGGCGGCCCGCTCCTGAACATGGACGGTGAGGTGGTGGGGATCAACACCGCGATAATTGCCAGCGCAACCGGCATCGGTTTTGCCATTCCCATTAATCTGGCCCAGGGAATTATTGCTCAGCTAAAATCCGAAGGTGAAGTTACCCGAGGCTGGCTGGGGGTTGCGATTCAGGATTTAACCAGTGAGATGGCGGAATACTACGGTCTCAAGGACCGCAAAGGCGTGCTGGTGGCGGACGTGTTCAAGGGAGATCCGGCGGATAAAGCCGGAATAAAAGCCAAGGACATTATCTTAGAGGTTAACGACCAGAAAATAGAAACCAGCCGCCAGCTGACGAGCATGATCGCCGGTCTCAAAGTCAATGAAACCGCTAAAGTCGAAGTTTTTCGCGACCGCAAGATTAAAACCTTTTCCATCAAGCTGGCCAAGCGTGATGACAGCAGACTCAGGGCCCGCAGTGGCCCCCAGGAGCGCAGGGAGGAGGATGAATTGGGCATCCGGGTGTCGAATTTAACGGCTGAGATGGCCCAGCGCTTTAATATTGAGGATATGACCGGTGTGGTGGTCATCGGCGTGGCCGCCGACAGCAAAGGCGCCGAGGCCGGAATCCAGATGGGCGATATTATCAAAGAAATCAACCATCAGGTTATTGAGACAGAAGAGGACTATCGTTCGGCGCTTGAAAAATTGAAGGACAGCCAAAGCGTTGATTTCTTTATCTGGCGCCGTAATGCAGGATTTCTGGTGATCAAGGTCACCAAGTAATTACGGCACTAAACCACCATTTCTAGTGGTGAACCCGAAAAGTTGCTACCGATGCGGTGAGAGTCCAATGATGTTTGAATAAATACGAAGCACGAATATCGAAATCCGAAACAAATTCTAAATTCGAATATGCCAATGTTCAAAACGGTTGAAACCAGATGATGAAAGCATTGCCGAAAACAGATCAAGGCGTTAATCGCTATTTTTTCGATTGGATCAGGGTTTGTTTTTGTCATTGGGATTTTTGTCATTTTAATTTGTTTCGTGTTTCGTGCTTCGGATTTCGCATTTAAATAGTAGCCCAAACGGTCGTGCCCTATGGAAGGGGTCTCCTGAAGCCTCCAGCTCAGCAGGAGGAGCTTTCGCTTTCAGGTGCTGACAGACAAAACAGTGACACCGGGTGGAACTTGTTCCACCCGGTGTTTTTTTGTCGCAGAAAACCTGGTCCTACGGGCCAGATCAGAGACATTTGGCTATGCCCCTTATGAATTACTACTATTTTAACCCTAAATTAGGGTAATTAAATCGTGCTCGTCCTCGTGCTCATCCTTGTGCTCGATACTGAGAGGCTCAAAAGTTTCGAGGACGAGGACGAAGGACGAGTACGAAATAGCCAATGAATTTGTCGGAAATTGATCTAACATTGATCGGGCACGGTTTCTTTTCTTAGATCAGACTGGACCCTCGCGGCCGGCGGCAGCGCTGACACCTGACACCCGACACCTGAACACTGCTGGAAGAAGTTGCTATCTTCATCGTCACCTCGGGTGAACCAAAGCCGGGTCCTTTAGAGTCGGATTAAAACTTTAAGCTGGTTATTGCGATATCGTCTTGCTCAAGTCCGGCACTGTTTCGGGTCGGCCTTTGACCATGTAGCGGCTGTCATCTCCGCGGGCCGTCACATTCTCGTAAACGCCGTCATCGCGCTTGACCAATTTCGTAAAGCCGAGATCGCGCAGCTCGCCGTTTGTTTTGGGGCAGCTGATATTGATCCGGGAAATAATTTTTTGGACGGCGCCGCTGCACTCAGGGCATTTAGAGAGCGGTTTGTCATTGATAGACTGTCTGAAATCAAACACATTTCCCAGGGAACATGGTGCCTCGACATGTTCATACTCATAAACAGGCATAGACTCGAATCCTCCATTGAAATAATCCACATTATACCAGAGAATCTTGAAAATGAAAAATTTTCATGCCAACCTTAGCCATTCTTCCGGCTCTAAAGTTTGCCATAAAACAGCCGATAGCTATTATGTGCTGCTCTTAGGGGCCACAATATCCGGTATCAAATAAGAATTTTTCATGAATAATTTGTCGGTGCGTTTATTCGTGGCTGTTGTGACCGGCGTCAATCCGCAGCGCTCGGACCATATTGCCAGGCAGAATATGGGATAAGTGTTCAATCTGAATCGAGATTCAACTATATGAATGATTTCCAGCCGATCGATCAATCCGAGATAGATTTGAAAATCAAGGAGGCTGAAACCTGCTATTCCATGGGGATGGTAGACGAGGCCCTCTCTATCTATAAGTCCATTTACAAAACGTTGCCGAAAAAAAACGGTCAAATCCGGGCAACCGTCAAATCTAAAATCAAAAAATTCAAGAAGGAATTATCCGATCAGGAAGTGGCGGACAACCGCGGGTTTTCCGCTGAAGACATCTCCATTTTTAAAAAGACACTTTCTTTTTATGATGATGTCCCGACCCTTTTAGACGGCGCCGCGGCCCTCAAGGAGCTCGGACTAAATGATGAGGCGATTGCTGAATATAAAAAACTGCTCGAGTTCGACTACTCGAAGTTTGATTATTCCGAGGTTGAATATTCGCCGGTAAAGATCATTTGTGACTATTTAGACTGCCTACTGGATTCCCAAACGCCCCAGGAAGTCGTCAAAGAAGCCTATAAAGTCACTTACAAGCATAACTTAAAGGAAGCGGAAACAGCTCAAATCAAATTTTGGCTCGGTTTGAAGCTGGAGAAAAAAGACCATAACGATCTGGCTTACGAGCTGTATGAAACCGCTGCTGAAATCGATCCTGCCAACCGGGAAATACAGGATAAGTTCGAGTCGATAAAGGCCAAGATTTCCTCCAATTCGCGCTACGACTATCTGCTGAGAAATAAAATCGTCACAACCAAGCAGTTGAAGGAAGCCCTGGCGATCGCCAAAAAAACGAATAAAAGCGTCGAATTTTTGCTGGTTGACCGCTTCAGTGTCAAAAAAGAAGATGTCGGCAAATCACTGTCACTGTTTTTCGGTTGCCCTTTCCGGGATTATGATATCGAGCGTCCGATTCCCTATGAATTGATCAGCAAGCTGAAAAAATCATTTTTGCTTTATTATGTCTGGGTGCCCTTGAGTTGGGATAAAACCGGGGTGGAAATCCTGGTCGATGATCCTAAAGACCTGCGTAAGACAGATCACATCAAGGCGCTGATGACCAACCAGAAGATCCATTTCAGCGTTGGCTTTAAAGAAGACATAGACAAGTACATCAGTCACTTCTTCGATCCCAGGGCAGCAGCAGAGTCCACTGCCACCATCGATTATGATAACCCGGATGATATCATTCCAGATGTGTCTTTCGAAGAAGAAGATGAAGTCGAGGAGGACCTTATCGGACTGGATGAATCATCCAGTCAGGTGGTCAAATTTGTGGATCAGGTTCTGGTAACCGCTTACCGGCAAACAGCTTCCGACATTCACATCGAGCCATCGCCGGTCACCCGCAAGACCACCATCCGATTTCGCGTAGACGGCGTCTGCCAGGAATATATCCAGGTGCCCAATAACATGGCGCCGGCGATTGTGTCGCGGCTCAAAATTATGGCCGAGCTGGATATTGCCGAGAAACGGCGTCCCCAGGATGGGAAAATTAAATTGAGACGCAAGGGTATACCTGAATTTGAGCTGCGGGTTTCCACAATGCCGACTGCCGGAAGATTTGAAGACGTGGTCTTGCGTATCCTGGCGAGCTCCGCCAGCTATAAAATAGACGAAATCGGGCTGAATGAACGAAATTTGGAGGTGATGCAGAGAATTATCGTACGCCCCTACGGCCTGATTCTTTGTGTCGGACCGACCGGCTCGGGTAAGACAACGACCCTGCATGCCTTTTTGGGCCATGTCAATCAGCCGGGGGTCAAGATCTGGACCGCGGAAGACCCGGTCGAAATTACCCAGGCCGGACTGCGCCAGGTGCAGGTGAGTCCCAAAATCGGGCTCGATTTTGCCCGGATCATGCGAGGATTTTTGAGGTTGGACCCGGATATCATCATGATCGGTGAAATGCGGGACCGCGAGACCGCCGCCACCGCGATTGAAGCGTCCCTTACCGGTCATTTGGTTTTGTCCACCCTGCATACCAACAATGCACCGGAAACCCTGACGCGTCTGCTGGACATGGGCATGAATCCATTGAACATCTCGGATTCGTTCCTCGGTGTTGTGGCCCAACGGCTGGTGCGCCGATTCTGCGAGAAATGCCAGGAGTCGTATCATCCGACCGAAGATGAATTTGCCGACATTCAGTCCGACTACGGCAGTAAAGCTTTGGCCAAGGCCGGCTTTACTTACGGACCGGGCATGCAATTGACGCGTGCCTCCGGCTGTGAAATATGCAACGGATCAGGCTATAAAGGACGAATGGGCATCCATGAACTCATGGAGGGAACCCCCGAAGTAAAAGTGCTGATTAAAAAGTCGGCCACTTCAGAGGAGCTCGCCAAAATAGCCGTAAAGCAGGGCATGATCCGTCTTAAACAGGACGGAATCCATAAGGTCTTTCAAGGATATACGGATATGCGCGAAGTTCGCCGGGTTTCGGTGGAATGATGCGGGTTGCGCGCAGCGGGATGCGGGTTGCGGGTTGCGCGATGCGGGTTGCGCGTAGCGGGATGCGGGCTGCGCGATGCGGGATATTGGATGCTCGATGCTGGATGCTGGATTCTCGATGCTGGATGCTGGATTCTCGATGCTGGATGCGGATAAGGTTTATAGCTCAACGGTGATTGATTAAAGCTCAAAGGTGAAAGCTCAAAGCTCAAAGCTCAAAGCTGAAGGCGGACGGCATGGGTCATGGGCCCAGGGCCTGCCGCCTGGCATGAAGAAATAGCTTTGATACCCCATCAAGGCGAGTTTAAAATAGATAGAATTCATTAATTATTCATTTGTCAATAATCATTATTCATTTGTAGAGGCAGAATACATTAATTATTCATTCGTCAATATTCATTATTCATTTGAAAGCAGAATACAATAAATCTTCAATCTTCAATCTTCAATTTTCAATTTATTTTTTTGGGTAACGGAAATGCAAAAAAAAGCGCTTGTCATAGACAATGATTTTTTCTTTGTCGAATTTTTAAGCGAATTGTTGACCAAAAGGGGCTACGAGGTCCTAAAGGCCTATAACGGCAAGGAGGGTATCGCCAAATTGGAAAATGATTCCGTCGATATTATCTTCGCCGATTTGATCCTGCAAAAAATTGACGGTCGGCAGTTTTTTAAGTTTGTTCGCAATAAATACAATGGCAGTCATTTTCCGCTGGTGGCGCTATCGGGGAGCATGATCGAACAACTCGGGTCGCTGGATGAGATTGGGGCCGACTATTACATTGCCAAGGGGCCGATAGATCTATTGGCCATAAAGCTTAACGAATTTATGGCGGATTTGGAAACTCAGTCCCCCTTGCCCCCATCGGAGAAAAAGGTCCTGGCCACCGGCAATGTCTATCCCCGGCGTGATGCCATGGAACTGCTCAATTCCCTGCATTTCCACCAGGCCGTAATCGAATCTGCCGCGGTGGGAATCATTATCGTTGATGATGATACCCGCATTATTAATGCGAACCGGGCGGCATTGGATATTGTCGGCCTCAGTTCGGTAAATATTCTCAATCGCCCGGTTGCGGAACTGTTCGCCACCGAAGAGCGAGCCGAACTCGTAAGCGGGCTGAAACAGGTCCGAAAGCAGCCGGAATTAAAGAAACATTCCTTTTTTGCCACTCTGCGCTCCCAGGTCGTGGGAACCTCGATTTCCGCCATCTCCTCAAGCGATGGGGTAGCCGGCTGGGTGATCGTGCTGGAACCTGCCTGGCAGGGCGACCCCGAGGCGCCGCTAAACTGATTCGGGCACGTCTTATTAAACATTGAAATGACGAATGTCGAATGGTGGAATCGCTTGGGGCTTCGCTCTGCGAGCTACGACCCCACACGTCGCTCAGTCTTTTTAATAAAATAGATAGAATACATTCCTTCGACATTCGACATTCATTATTCGATATTCGATATTCGCTTTTTCAAAGTTTCTTTTCCAATCAGTCCCACAGATGTTTCTACTTGCAGTCCCGCCTGGTCTTTGATAAGAGCTCATATTTTACAAATTGAAAATACCACCGGAAATTGTGGATCGGACGCCCGGTGATTGAAAGGAATTCAGCCAAATGACGCGGGTTGCAATTGTTGGTGCCACCGGTTATGCCGGTGCCGAACTCGTCAGGATCCTTGCTGGCCATCCCGAAACAGAAATTACTGTATTAACCTCCCGCCAGTATGCTGGGGTCCGGTTCGACCATGTCTACCCTGCCATGGCCGGACAGGTTGATATCGTCTGCCGGCAATACGCTGCCGACTTTGTTGGTGAAAAGGCAGACCTGATCTACATGGCCCTGCCGCATAAACTGCCGATGGCCTTTGTACCGGATATTCTGAAACAAGGCAAAAAAGTGGTCGATCTTTCTGCGGATTTTCGATTCAACGATGTGAGTCTTTACGAATCCGTCTACCAGCCTCATACCGCCGGAGATCTGCTCGATGAAGCCGTCTACGGACTGTGTGAGATTTATGCCGATCAAATTAAAGCCACAAACTTGGTGGGTAATCCGGGATGTTATCCAACCAGTGTGCTATTGCCGCTAATTCCCCTACTCAAGCAGGGCTTGCTCGAACCGGCATCGCTTATCGCAGACTCCAAATCAGGAGTCAGCGGGGCCGGACGCTCTTTGTCGCTGGCCACCCATTATTGTGAAGTCGATGAATCGTTTAGGGCCTATAAGGTTGCAGAGCATCGTCATAACCCCGAAATGGACGCCATTTTGAGTCGCGAAGCCGATAAACCGGTCTCGATTACCTTTGTTCCGCACCTGGTGCCGATGAACCGCGGGATGCTGACCACAATCTATGCCACACCGTCCTCCGGCGTGACAAAATCGGATATCGCCGAATGCTACCGAAATTCCTATCATCAGAGGAGATTTGTCCGACTATGCCCGGAGGATCGATTGCCGGATACCCGGCATGTACGGGGAACTAATTTTTGTGACATCGGATTCAAACTCGATGAAAATAACGGACGCCTGGTTCTCATCTCGGCAATTGACAATCTGGTCAAAGGTGCCGCCGGTCAGGCGGTTCAAAACATGAATCTTATGCTGGGATTCGATGAAACTGCCGGATTGCTGAATGTACCGTATCCGCTGTGAATAGGCTTTCAGGTGTCGGGTTTCGGGTGTCGGGTGTTCCGCCAAAGGCGGTGATAAAAGAAGGTTGGAAGTTTAGAAGATAAGAAGGTAGGGTGGTGGGGAATGAGTATCGGGCAAGGGGTTCAGCGGTATGACCAATCAGAGACGCGTAAATTGCAACCTGTAACGCGCAGTGCGAACCTCGTAACCCGTAACTCGTAACACGCAACTCGACACCTGCATCGAGTATCCAGTATCAAGTATCGAGCATCGAGTATCCAGTATCGAGCATCGAGTATCCAGTATCAAGCATCCAGGATCGAGTCTTCTTGACAAGCACTATCAATTGATTTAGAACCAGTACCCAGTACCCAGTACCCAATACCCAATACCCAATAACCCATAACCGCTGAGCCGTCTTCGGATGCACAACGATTTATTTCGTTCTGAATAATACTCAAAAAAAAGGAGGATGATGATGACCGCAACGTTAATTAAGGGTACCGAAATCCGTGAAAAAATTCTTGAAGAAGTACAGGCCGAAGTGGCTGAAATTAAAGAAAAACATGGTGTGGTTCCCGGCCTGGTTACGATTCTGGTCGGAGAGAACCCGGCTTCGATATCCTATGTTACCCTGAAAATCAAAACCGCCAATCGATTGGGTTTCAAAGAGATCCAGGACAGCCAGCCGGAAGATATTTCGGAAGCGGATCTGTTGGCCCTGGTCGACAAGTACAACAAGGACGAGAGCATTAATGGAATCCTGGTTCAACTTCCGTTGCCCAAGCATATCGATGATAAAAAAGTCCTCAATGCCATCGATCCGGACAAAGATGTGGATGGCTTTCACCCGGTGAACGTGGGGCGGCTGATGATCGGAGGCGATGAAGTAAAATTCCCGCCGTGCACGCCGGCCGGAATCCAGGAGATGATCGTGCGGTCCGGAACGGAAACCAGCGGCGCCGAATGTGTGGTGGTCGGCCGGTCGAATATCGTCGGCAAGCCCATTGCCAATATGATGCTGCAAAAGGGTGATGGTGCCAATGCAACGGTCACGGTCGTTCACACCCGTACCCAAGATCTCGAGGCACATTGCAAAAGAGCGGATATTTTGATTGTCGCTGCCGGTGTACCCGGTCTTGTCAAACCACAGTGGATCAAACCCGGATCCTGCGTGATCGATGTGGGAGTCAATCGGGTCGGTGAAAAAATCAGTGAAAAAACCGGTAAAAAAATAGCCATATTAAAAGGAGATGTCGATTTTGATGAGGCCAAAGAAATAGCCGGATCCATAACACCGGTTCCCGGTGGGGTCGGCCCGATGACTGTAACTATGCTAATGGTTAACACCTTAAAATCGTTAAAATTTAAACTTGGTCTGATGTAGCCTTGTGTTCCCGGCCTGTAAAAGCCGGAAAAAAACGTCTAATGTTATTGCTGAACCTGCCGATATTATTATCGGTTTGATACTTCAACGATCGAGCCCGTTTCGCTGACGAGACCTGCTCCGGTGCCGCCAATGGTGTTCTAACCTTTCTATTATTGGTTGACAAAATTGGCGGCTCCCAATAAAATTTATAATTAAGGGCCGAAATCGTCATAGCGAAAGGGCAAAGTCACCGAAAGATGGCGACGCAAAACCATGGATCTAAAGCCATTTTTGGCCAAGATCGCCAGGTTACCGACTTGTATTATTTGTGACGCCTTTGGGTGACTGCGCTCAAGGGCGTTTTTTTTAACTGGCCTGACGTTTTTTATTTCGAATTTGGGATACGACTTCCTCGATTCTCTTAGGGTTAACTGATCATGCGCAAAAAAATCTCTTTTGTCACACTAGGCAGCAGTGGGGCACCGGCCAGACAGGTTTGTGCTTCAAAATCATCTATCTACATTATCGGGGTAATCCTGCTTTCCCTTATGGCGGGTGCGGGGTATGTCGTATATGATTATTCCAATCTCAGAGGCACTACATCACATTTGCAAAATCGGGAGATCTATCTGTCCGGTCAGCTCGAGGAGATCCAGATCCAGCGCAGACAAATTCAAGAATTCGCCAATGAAATAAATTCGTTAAAGGCGAATTTGGTGGCCATTAACAGTTTTGAAAAGAAAATACGCATCATTGCCAATATTGAAAAATCGAATAATTCCGATAGCATTTTCGGTGTGGGCGGCTCGATTCCCGAGGATCTAGATGCCCGAATCCCGCTTAAAGAAAAACACAACAGCCTCATGCGGGAGATGCACGAACAAATCGAACAACTCGGCATCGCCGCCGTTAATCAGCAGCAGGGGCTGGAAGCCCTTCTCAAATCACTTGAGGACCAGCAGAACCTGCTGGCCTCGACACCCGCTATCCGGCCCGTTTCCAGAGATGTGAATTCATGGACCACCTCCAGGTTCGGGTACCGTATATCACCGTTTACTCAGCGGCGGGAGTTCCACAAGGGTTACGATATTGCATCCCGGCAAGGGACGCCCATTCTTGCCACGGCCGATGGTGTGGTTACTTTTGCGGGCAAAAAAGGCCTGTACGGCAAGTTTATCGTCATCGATCACGGCCACGGTATGGTAACCCGGTACGGGCATTGCCAAAAGTTATTAAAAAAACGGGGCGACAAGGTCAAACGCTGGGAAACCATTGCCTTGATGGGAAATACCGGTCGCAGCACCGGTCCGCATCTCCACTACGAGGTTCATCTGAACGGTATCCCGGTCAATCCGGTAAAGTATATTCTCAACTGATTTAACCGGCAACTTCATTTCCGCCCACACGTATATCCACCAAATATGCCATGGATTTTTTGTCCCTAGCACTCCCTTTTTTTAAACGAATTGCGTATTATAATACGTAAATTAATGGTTGAGGCCGGATTTAAATCTGATATAATGAAACCAAAACCGATCGGTTAAGGGTTCATAATTCAAAGGTTGCCATCGATTTGCTGATCTCACCGTATTGATCAAGATCCGGAATATCAACTTATATCTGAAGCTGCGGGTTTTCTTATCAGGCTAATGCAATAACATTTTGATGCTTTCTGGTTGCATCGGTTGTTCTCGAGCGAACTCGCAGGCTGCATGGACAGTCTCTGAAATAGACTGAATACAGAGACTTTGCAGTTTATACCGGGCAGACCCGGTGATGCCGTGCGATAACTTTAGAGCGGCAGGAGTATTTTTAACTATGGTATTACATTTTTTAACAAAAGTTTTTGGCAGCAAAAACGAGCGGGAATTAAAACAACTTCAACCGCTGGTGGACCAGATCAATGCGTTGGAGCCGCAGATGCAGGCTTTAAACGATGCGCAACTCAAAGATCAGACCGTCGCTTTCAGGCAGCGGCTGGACCAGGGCGAAGATCTTGACGGCCTTTTGCCGGAGGCATTCGCTACGGTTCGAGAGGCTTCCGTGCGGACGCTGAAAATGAGGCACTTTGATGCCCAGCTTATCGGCGGAATCGTTTTGCATCAAGGCAAGATCGCTGAAATGAAAACCGGTGAAGGCAAAACTCTGGCGGCAACCCTGCCGGCCTACCTGAATGCCCTGACCGGCAAAGGCGTGCATGTTATCACGGTCAATGACTACCTGGCCCGGCGTGATACCGAATGGATGGGCAACATCTATCGCTTCCTCGGCCTCTCGGTTGGTACGATTCTGCATGGTCTGGATGACAATGAACAGCTGGCGGCTTATGGGTCCGATATCACTTACGGAACCAACAATGAATTTGGCTTTGACTACCTGCGGGACAATATGAAATTCGATCGAGAGTCGCTGGTTCAGCGCGAGCTTAATTTTTCCATTGTGGACGAGGTTGACAGCATCCTGATCGACGAAGCCCGAACCCCCCTGATCATTTCGGGGCCGGCTGAAAAATCCACCGATCTATACTACCAGATCAATAATTTAATACCGCGGCTGAACAAGGAATCCGATTATACGATCGATGAGAAAGCCCGATCGGCAATATTAACCGAAGATGGGGTTGCCAAATCCGAGAAACTGCTGCAGGTCGACAATTTATTCGATCCCAAATATATCGAGCTGCTGCATCACATAAACCAGGCCTTGAAAGCACACACCCTTTTTAAGTTGGACGTCGACTACATCGTGAAAAACGGGGAAGTCATCATCGTTGATGAATTTACCGGCCGGCTGATGCCCGGACGTCGCTACAGCGAGGGGCTGCACCAGGCCCTGGAGGCCAAGGAAGGGGTCAAGATTGAAAACGAAAACCAAACCCTGGCCACCGTGACATTTCAGAACTATTTCAGGATGTACAACAAGCTGGCCGGCATGACGGGAACCGCGGATACGGAAGCCACCGAGTTCAAAAAGATCTATGATCTGGATGTGGTGGTCATTCCCACCAATATGCCTATGGTGCGCGAAGATTTTCCGGATTCGATCTACAAAACCCGCCGCGAGAAATTTGAGGCGGCACTCGATGAAATCGTCGAGCTGCACAAAAAAGGGCAGCCCGTGCTGGTGGGCACCATCTCCATCGATGTATCCGAGGCTATGAGCAAGAAGTTGAAAAAACGGGGTATCAAACATGAAGTGCTCAATGCCAAAAATCACGAAAAAGAAGCCCAAATCATTGCTGAGGCCGGGCAGATGGGTGCGGTGACCATCTCCACCAACATGGCCGGGCGCGGCACGGATATCGTGCTGGGCGAGGGGGTGACGGAACTGGGCGGTCTGCATATCCTCGGCACCGAGCGGCACGAAAGCCGGCGTATCGACAATCAGTTGCGCGGCCGATCGGGCCGCCAGGGGGACCCCGGCTCTTCCCGCTTTTACCTGGCCCTGGAAGATGACCTGCTGCGGATTTTCGGCGGGGAGCGCATCACCGGCGTCATGGAAAAGCTGGGCATGGAAGAAGGCGAGCCGATTGAGCACAACATGATCAGCCGGGCTATTGAAAATGCCCAGTCCAAGGTCGAAGGCCACAATTTCGACATTCGCAAACAGTTGCTTGAATATGATGATGTTATGAATCAGCAGCGGGAGGTCATTTATCGCCAGCGCCGCGAAGCTTTGTCCGGCAAAGATTTAAAAGCTGAGATCCAGGAGATGATCCACGATAAGGCCGAGGAAATCGCCGACACCATCGCCGGCGATAACCCCCATGCCGAGGAGTGGGACCTCAAGGAACTCAGAGATGTGGTCTACAAACAATTCAATTTTCGATTAAACGGTTTTGATGAAGAAACGTTGGATGGTCTCAATCGTGACGGTTTGGCCCAATTTATTTTCGAGGAAGCCGGGAAAGTCTACCAGGATCGTGAAACGGCCGTCGGCTCCGAAGATTTCAGGCAATTGGAACGGCTGGTCATGCTGCAAACTGTGGACAATTTGTGGAAAGATCATTTGCTGTCCATGGACCACCTGAAAGAGGGCATCGGCTTGCGGGGTTATGCCCAGCAAAACCCCTTGATCGTTTACAAGAAAGAAGGCTATGAGCTGTTTCAGGATATGATCGATCGGGTCAAAGAAGAGACCCTGGGTATTTTGTACCGCATCCAGATTGCTGAACCCGAGAAAATAGATGATATCAGGCAGCCCAAGCAGCAGCAGCTGGCATTTTCCGGCGGCGGTGAACCCCAGCAGAAGAAGCCGGCCAAACGGTCCAGCAAGAAAATCGGCCGCAATGCCCCGTGCCCTTGCGGCAGCGGTAGAAAATATAAAAAATGTTGCGGCAAGTGAAATCGGGTATTCGGTATTGGGTATTCGGTATTGGGTATTGGGTATTGGGTATTCGGCATTAGGTACTCGGTATTGGGTATTGGATGCTCGATGCTCGATGCTGGATGCTGGATGCTGGATGCTGGATGCTTGATGCTGGATGCTCGATGCTGGATACTGGATGCTGGATGCTGGGTACTGGATACTGGAATAATTGGTGTATGGTATAGGGTCTAAGGTATAGGGTAAAAGGTGCATTGTTTCCGACATTTGGCGTCAGGGCACGGGATTCTCAGGTGACGTTCTGACCTCTGTCTTCTGACATCTGTTTGCGATGCCGGATGACGGGTTAAATAGATTGATTGGGTTGATTTCGATTATGGTTAGTTGATCTCAAATAATTGAATTGGTTGACCGTGCTGTTTTTGTCAATCCGCAATCCGCAATCCGAAATCCGCAATCGAATGATCCGCAATCCGAAATCGAAAGGCTGCGTACTGGAGTGAGGTGGCGGATAGTATAGGGACTAAGGTTTAGACTACAGGGTATAATGTTTCCGACATTGGGCGTTCGGTGCCCGGGATACTAAAATGACGTTCTGTCCTCTGACCTCTGTCTTCTGACCTCTGTCGTGTATAAAATTTCAGGGTTTGCCCTTTACAAGCGTCAATTCAAGTGCTTATTATAAATTTACGGGTCTATCTACCATTTAAAGGATTAATTTAAGGCGATGTCTTCGAGTCCCCATGATTTGGTTCTGCGTAGCCGGATTCCGGAAAGCCTCATAATGAGGATAATCATCATATCGATAGTGGGGATC
>Ga0209367_1000422_pt1 | contig 40937 bp, 24 predicted proteins | sample WorMetLIZISLAND2_FD_187412 | JGI IMG/M metagenome (GOLD analysis project Ga0209367, IMG submission 187412) | Marine gutless worms symbiont microbial communities from Max Planck institute for Marine Microbiology, Germany - Olavius geniculatus... ...
AAACCATCTCGGGATGTAACCAACCGCCTAGGTCAACTCAGCCTTCCATCCCTCCGGGGTAGGTAAATCGAGTACCGGCCTATCTGGCTGGGGTTAAGGCGGGGCGCGTTCACCTCTGTCGGGTGGAAGGTAACACTGTGTGATCCCAGATGACAAGTGACGCTCCGTAGCTCTGAGATGGGTTCGCTCATTAGGAGCTATATGCGACCTTTAACCTTTTAACCTTTAATGAGCATTGAGCACTCTCGTGGAGGTCGTGATCCGTTATCAATCAAATTGCAATCAGTCATTCAGTCAACGAATCAATTAATCAGCTATAATCAATCAATCAATTATGCGTGGTGCTTTGCGCCTGCGTTGTTACGGCGCTAAGCATGCTGGCTAAGTGATCACAGCCATATCGCACACTTTACAAAAATTGCATACCGCGGTATTGCATATTTTCAGGCATTGCAAGTCGCATTTCTGATTTGCGCGCAAAGTACACAAATATTTGCGCATATTTGCATATTTTCGAAACCGATGTTAGCTGCTGCACATTGCGCAAGATGTTTATTGTTGGCTTTTCGCGCCAGCGTTCTTTCAATCGATCAGCCAATCAATATTTTTTTTATTACAATCGCAGTCAGGTATGCGTGCAGACGCGACGCAAAGCCAATTACTGCCAATAGGGTCACCTATGCCGTTTTTATGCTCATATGCCTTATGCCGCATGGTGCCCATGGTTGGAACTGATTGGACACTCATTTGGAGCAGACAAACAATTATCCATCTTTTTGGCAAAATTTACTGAATTCTTCCCTTCTTTCATAACTCTTCTCATTTGTCCAGCTGTTTCTATTACCCATTTTGTGGGTTTTTTTGTCTCAGTTCTCCGCGTTTTCATCAGTATTCTTAACCTCTTACTTTCCTGAGCGTTGAGAGGTGGTGGGCTATACGTTCTTTACAGTTATAGTCGCTGCGCTGCATTGTTGTTTCTTAAACACCAGCTAACACAATGCCGAGTAAAAGGCGTTCACGAAAGTGCATATCTCCGCCAAGTAAAGTGATTTAAACATTACTACTGTAAAATGTAGAAGTTTTCACAGGAGGGCGCCACCGTTCCTGCCGGTTGTGTACGACATGTGGAAATGACGATGAGTCATCATGTACACATACACACGACGGACAGAACGACCGATCTTTTAATCTCCTCCAATGTTCACTACGTTTACCTTGGCGGAAATAAATATATTAATCGCATTCTTGATAAAATTATGCATACCTTTGCTCACTTTCTGCATCCGAATTTTGAACAAAAAGTGTGTTCAAGGACGAACACAGCTGTAAGCCGATATCGTTGTTACATCGTCGAAATTACTGTTAGATGCTGATAGGCCTAGACCTATGAAAAGCGTTCTCACACGACTTGCGCTCCGCGTCAACCAGACCAAAGCAAAAGCCCATCTCTTCACTGCGGCATGTGCGACCGCCCCTGAGCAAGATTACTGTGCTGAAGAAACTAACGAACTGTAGCAAAGTGAATGACATTAAGCAGGCATAAGCTAATTTAGCGACAGATAGATGCGTACTGTATTTACTTACTTAACAGACAGACAGACGGACGGACGGACGGACGACCGTGAGCTTCGCTCTTGCTGTAGCTGGACGTGGCGTTCACTTCAAACACTGATCAATCCATTTGCACTGAACGAACGTAGGCCGAACCGAATCTTTGTCGATATTCGATTAGCGGCCGGCGGTCAGTAACCGGAGTAGTTCGGACGACGAAAAACTTGCGGACGACAAACAGCCAACGTTCAGTCGACGCGCAGCCGCCGGCTACTACAACGGTCCGACGATTCCGGCGAAATCGATGTTCGCCGAGCAACAGCAGGCCTTGTCGTGTTCGCTGCACAGCTCTGCGACTAACTGACTGACTGGGGCCGTGGAGCGGGCGCTGCAGTGATGCCAGGTTGGACGGACGAGCGAGTCGCAGAGAGAGAGAGAGAGAGAGAGTGATGCGTGCGTCCCAGCAACTAAACCGCCAGACCCGCGGCCGCGTATTTCCATATCATACATCGCTACGGTGCATTATGCAACTAAAACCTAGCGTAGACGACAAAACTGTTGTCTGGATAGACTATAAAATCACCTGAGCGTCCGTGCGTCCGACCATCCGTCGGTGTCCAACGTTTGAGGCGTCATATCTCCATAGCGGTGCTGCAAGATAGACGCATGGTGACAATGGATTACCCACAGAAAATAGCCCACAACGATTCCAATGGTCACGTGACCGATGACGTCACGTGCTCCCAGAAGCTCAAGGTCATGGTCCGTAAATATGTGAGGTTTTATCTTCATTGACTATAGCCGTGCAAAATATACGCATAGGCCTATGTGAAGTTGCGTGACTCCCAAAAGTCAAAGTCACAACCCGAGTATCTTTAGTTTTCCATTTTTCTACAACTGCGTAAGTTAGGATTTAGTTAAGCTTAGTTATATTGACCATCTAGGAAACCACCTAAGCCTATTGGTAGTTTAATTGCCTCGTGACCGACGATGTTAATTGTTTAGTTATAATAATAGCGAAAGATGACAATAACATCGCTTCTGTAGAATTTGAAATTAAACGTTTTATTAGTATTTTACCACTGGTTTACACAGCTTACCGATATGATTTATACAGACAAGCTCTCTGCGGCCGAATCGCTCGAACGTTGTCGGCCCTTGTTATTGTGCAAGTCGAAGTCGTATTGTGTAAGTTGGCATTTTAAAAAATGCAAAAAAAGTTTGCTTTTCAGAATGGCAAAGCAACATTTATAACTTACAAAGTTAATTTTTACAAGTCCGACGAGATTTGCACTTTCGACCAAAAACTTAGCGCACATTCGCTGCTTCGCAGACTGTGTCCAGCGTTCGTGCCCAGTGAGCCACCAGGATTTTCGCTTATTTAGGCACTACTAGTACGTAGTCACATCATCTACTGTAACACTGAAAAACATTTGCTATTATTGTGTGTACAATCACCGTAGTAATATCTGTAAATAAGTGGGCGGATCGTCGACGCCGATTCTAGCGCGCTTCGGACTAAATCGAGTTGCGTTCCGCAGACGGTTGCAATTTCCGCGCAGTTCTGTCCGGCACTATGTGACAGGAAATTTGTCGCAGCGAATCCAAACAGTTTCTTCCGTGTGGGAAACATCGTGTGCGGCTTTTAAAGGGTTAGTTCGTCCTAAACGCGGTTCTGTCCTACCTGAAGTAAGAACTGTACTATAGTATCATCATCATTCATCATCATCATCATCAGAAAGAGCAGCAGCAGCTACTGCGGCGCCACAGAAGAGATTTTTTTTTATTCTTAAAGCGAAAACATACGCCGTAAAGACAACAGTAAGAGAAACGGAACCCTTGTTCAAATCTTCGCCAGATATTAACCTATTTTCACAATTCTTTCATAGATGTAGGGGCCTACTTAACAACAACTCCTAAACGGTTATTACGGATCGCACCGCAACCTACAACTGTCAATACACTAGGCCTACAATGTGAAATATTAAATTCGTTAAAAAGTGTACCGACCAAAGCACGACAACATTTCAACTAAGCTACGAGCACTGAATTCTTAAGAGATGTGACCTAAAGAGCTAACACCAAATATAGGCTACTAGATGAAAAGATACGTAGAATATTTGCCTACATAAGGCCGATAAGATTATTCACAAATTAATTTTTGGTCACAGGCATGGTGTCACAGCGATCATTTGTAAGCGCGATAGCAGAATGCTTCGCGCGTCTTAGCCATTATCTAGGCGTCCGTCTGTCTGTCCGTCCGTCCGTTACACTGCGGTATTGTGTCTGAGAACTACTGTACACTGTGGCTGCCCCAAGGACTCTAGTTTGTCGTGACAAAATTTCGTGCCCGTGTGTGCAAAGGTTCCTCTCGAATGAGAGCATCAAAGAGGGGTACACCCTCAAAAAGCCGTTATTGGCTCGTATAGTGTGAAAACGGTTGCAGATAAGTACAGACATACTGCTTATCATAACAAGCACTGGTGACAACAAGCTTTTTAGATTTATCAACATCGATAACCTTAAATGACCTTGAACTCTTCAAAAAAGGGTTTTGGTGAAATTTTCGCAATTTTTTGATGCAACGCACATTTCAACACTTAATTGCGACGAAATGGCTGGAGATAGACCAAAACAACCTGCGTATGAAATTTTCAGCATTAAACGTAGATATTAGCAGTCTAAGTTACGACCCCCTAAGTTCAAGGAGGCCGGCGCAGGCGGGCGTGAAATACGGCTACCCCCCTAAAAGTGTTTATTTTACCGCAATTATCTCGCGTAGCGTGAAAACGGTTGCAGAGAGGCAGACATGCAGCTAATCGTAACAAGCAATATGTCAAGCTTTTTATTGGTGTTAACGTCGATGACCTTAAATGACCTTGAACCCTCAAAATAAGGGGTTTAGCGAATTTGTTTGCGATTTCCGCGACACACACTTTAAGAGTGAATTGCGCCGAAATGGCTGGTGATGGATTTGGACAACCTGCGTATGACATTTTTAGCACAGAACGTACATTTTTAAGAAGCTGAGTTTCGATTTCTTAAATTCAAGGAGTCTTCCGTACTGAGGTTTCAAATTTAAGTACTCTTAGAAGTTGCATTAATATCTTATTGCTGTAGGCCTACACTGATTGCCAAAGTGGCAGGACCGCTGCTATCGCGCGTCACGTGAGCTTTTCTCAAATTACTTGTTGTCACTCACCACCGTGTCAGACTGATCATGTATCAAGGACGGCGCGCCTACAGGAGCTGGGAGGGACATATCCCCCACTTTTTACGCGCGAGAGCATGTAATGTTTCGCGCGTCTTAGCCATCGTCTGGGCGTCCGTCTGTCGGTTCGTCTGTCACACTGCAGTATTTTATACAAGAAATTTGAGCTAATGTTCACCAGACACGCGAAAGCCTATAGCAGTTCCAGTTCAGTAGCTTAGCTGAAAATTGGGGTGTTCACGCTAAGTTAATATAGAAATACCAAATTCTCTATCTGGATCGCATAACGATAGTAGCGTGGCGTCACCTTGTGAATGATATAGACTTGTGTCGCAGCCCAAAATCGCCAAAAAATCCATAAAACCCCCTATTATGGCGTTCGTATATAGGCACTATCTGGCACCGTTACTGAGATACAGCGACTTATTGACCAAAAATCGCAAATTTTGCCCACCCCCTCTCATTTAGCGCTCTCGTTCGGGGTGACCCCCTTCGAATTTATGGAAAAGCTTTACGGTTCCTGAAACTAGAGTCTTCCGGGCAGCCGATGGTGAAGATTTGGTGATCCTAGCTTGCACCGTTTTTGCCTGATCCACCCGTGTGACGGACAGACGGACAGACAGACAGAATTGCGATGGCTAAGACGCGCTGAAAGCAGTAGCTGCTTTCGCGCGTAAAAACAGACGCAAGCTAGGATCACGAAATTTTCACTGTGGGTTGCCGCAAGGACTCTAGTTTATCGTGACAAAATTCTATGCGCCTGTGTGAGGGAGTTCCCCTTGAACGGGGGCGCGAAGAAAAGACACCCCCTAAAATTTGCTTTTTTACCGCTATTGGCTCGTATAGCGTGTAAACGGTTACAGATAGGCACAGACATGCTGTTTATTATAACAAGCACTAGTAACGAGCTTCATAAAAATGTCAACATCGATGACCTTGAATGACCTTGAACTCCCAGAATAAGCTGTTTTAGTGATTTTTTCCCGATTTCGAGCTGTGGCACACAGTTTAAGAGTGAATTGCGCTAAAATGGCTGTAAATAAACCGTGACAATCTGCGTGCGAAATTTTCAGCATTAAGATTTTATTGCTGCAAGTTTCGATCCCTAGGTTCAAGGAGGGCGGCGCAAGCGGGCGTCAAAAAGAGTACCCCTTAAAAGTAGTTATTTTACCGCTATTGGTTTGTGTATAAGCGTGAAAACGCTTGCAAATAGATGCAGACATACTGCTTATCATAACGAGCACTAGTGACACGCCTTTTAATGGTGTCAACGTCAATGACCTTAAATGACCTTGAACACTCAAAATAGGGGGTTTTAGTGTTGTTTTGCGATTTTCGGCTGCGAGGCACACATAGAGTATAGAGAAATTGGCGACGGACACCATTTTGTATTTTAACACAAAGCGTAACAAATCAGCTGCCGACTGAAAAAAGTTCATAAAATTTTGCAGGAATGTGGTTAGTTGCTACTGGAAATAAATCATGTGACCAGAATCGAGAAAAGTAGTAAATTCAAGATAGCGGTGGTCACCATTCTAAATGTCATTCATCATTTATAACTGCTTTTTCACCCATCTGCATGAAATTTGGTATGTAGACTAAATTCGCTGTCTCACATATAGACTTGCCATTATATTAAACAAATAACAAAATGCAAGATGCTGGAGGTAGTAGTAGTTGTAGTAGTAGTTGTTGTTGTTGTGTACAAAGTAACTATTCATGCAGTGACCTTTCAAACTATAACAAAACCGCAAATATTATATATAAAAAACTGCAAGCACTTCATTTAATGTTGTAAAAGCGCTGATGTTTAGGGCAAAAATCAAAAAGTATAAGCACGAACATTATGCATTAGCTTAGACATTAATATCTGGCTACTGAGAACAGATTAAATGTCTAAGCTAATACATTAGTTCGTGCTTATACTTTTTGACATTTGCCGTTTTACATCAGCGCTTATACAGCATTAAATGAATTGCTTGCAGTTTTTTAAAATATATAATTATAATAATTTCATCTGGCGCAAATGTTTAGACGTCAGTACCGGATAAGTGCTTACAATAAAAAAAACTGCAGCGTTGTGTTCTATGTCCCTCAGGTAAGTTGAATGTGGGGGGGGTCAAATTTTTTTTCACGAGCGAAGCGCGCGAAATTGTACCTCTCCCCCACTGTAAAAAACGCTGCGCCGCCCTTGTCAGGTATTCAAAATCGTTGCTGATTAACATTTCTTCATTTGGTTTACTAAAGAAAACTACTCACATTAAAAGATTTTGAACATAGATTGGCTGCAACAAGAATAGACATATCGGAGCAAAACGCTTTGTCGCACAAGAATGGTATGCGACTAAGCTTATAGTCGTTAAAGGTATCAGTGTGTGGAAATTGTAGGCTACTGCACCAGTCTGAGATTCGTCGAAATCGATGGGCCATAAATTGTTGCATTCACCACTGCAGTTGCTGACTGGCATACACGCGACGCAATATCTCCGATAGTTCATGTTTTGACAAGTTTGACTATGGCTTACCTCAACGTACGCACACAAAACACGCGTTTATATCATTAATATTTCACAAGGTAGTGCAGCAACGTGCTTAGGGCATGGTGGGCTCTCCAGTTGTCATCTTATTGCATTATTTGCTGTTATTGCGACGGTGAATTTCGAAAGTCGCTTGATAAAATGGTGAAGCCATAAACAAGAGTTTGGTGACTAAACAGCTGATTTTATTTTTCTCTGTTCAACGGTACCCAGCATTTTTGGTCTTTAAACGATAAACTAGGCTACTCCAAACTTACAGCAAAATGACCATGACCATCACACCTCAGGATCGTCAACGCACTGGTAAGTCTCTGACCGTGCCAGTTAGACTTTTGTTGATTTTCAGTCACAAAAAGTTATTAACTTCATTTAGAAGACAGCATCACAAATGTTATGAGCCTACACCTGCTGATTTGCTGTGCTTTTCCGTATACAGTCATCATGGCCATGGACATTGGACAATAGCAACAACAGTCGTGATTGTACACTGTGTTCAGAAAAGAACACCCACTCACGTTTTCTTCTATATATCTGTGGAAAATGATCCGATTTTCACAAAATTTTCAGGGAATGTTAAAGAAAAAACAAGTATTTCACCGATAGAAAAGCTAGTTATTTTTTGCTACTGGTGACGTCATGCTGACGTCATATTTCCATGTTTGTAAATTATGTGTTTAACCGTTAACATTGATGAAATGCTAAAACACTTCAATTGGTCACTGTGTTGACTGAACCCCAAAATATGCTAATCTGTCACGCAATTTTCCACTGTGAACTGTTTTCATGGTATAAATTCTTGGCCAAGTGCGAGATCCTCAACCTTGCTGATGTTGGCAGGCGTACGCGCACTGCGTGGATGACCACTTGTCTGCTATCAGTCGAACAGCTTGATACTGCCGGTCATGTCAATTTTTTAAAAGTTAAAACATTTTATTCCATCAATATTCAATCCTCCATGTATTGTCTGGAAACATCTTCACAAACTTGCTGCCCCATAATTCTTGCTGACTCGAAAGCATTTTATTGAAGATCTGTCTTCAACGGTAAAACCCATAATTTACAAACATGGAAATATGACGTCAGCATGACGTCACAAGTAGCAAAATATATCTATTTTTTACTGGTGGAGTATTTGTTTTTTTTCCTAAACATTCCCTGAAATTTTTTTGGGAAGATGAACATTTTCCATGGAGATATGAAAGAAAATGCGAGTGGGCGTTTTTTATCTGAACACAGTACAGTGTTGTGTAATTTACAGTCTTAAGTTCTTAACATCTGACTCCACATATGTTTACAGAATTAGTTTGCATTGAAGAACTGACAGATTAAAAATGTCAGCATTAATAATATCTGAACTACACAGCCTACAGAGGCTTATGTATCACACCCACTAGTTCAGCCGTAGATTTGAAAGAATGTAAGTATTCTTTCGACATGGTTCCTACTACTCTGCAGAATTCATTTTCCCTGAATTTCCAGGACAAAATGAATCACTTTTCTCTGACTAATTTGTTCACGTGAAATACCACTGTCGGTTTTCGATCGCTTACAATCACACTAGAAACAAGGGTGGTGGAACAAATTTAAAACTGGAAGTATAAATAATCTGTGAGAAAAGCAAGCAAAAAAGAAATTGAACTGCTGCATGCAGTCTGCACACAACAGTTCAAAATTTTTTCTGCATCTTTGTTAACTTATGCACACTGGTACTTTTACATTCCCAGACTTTCCCCGACCGTAGGAACCTTGTTCTATAACACAGGCCAGTGAAAAACTAACATCCAAATCCAACTATATGCCATGGTTTCTTACAATATGAAGCCAACAACAGTGACAGCACAAATGTCAAACGTGTGATGACAGATACGTCACCAAAATTATCATAATAACGAAACACAGAAACCGACATCAGCTTCAACTAAATGGCTTGTTCTTAGTTTGCAGGTGTGTTCTCTGAAAGAATTAGTTTGGAAATTTTTACAAGCAAAACAGCATAGGAACTGCCAGCTTAACCATAAAAGAAAAATTGTATTTCTAATTTACCAGTAAAAGTCATGCTACAAAGGAAAGGACGTACCAGCATGTAGATGTGGTAAGGCAAGTAAAAGTGAACAGCACAAAATACACTTGTGCAGTATTGTATAGGAATGACAGCTCTATGTTAAATAGGCCTAAAAAATTTTGGTGTTCCCAGTAGGGATGGGAAAATAATTTTATTTTGTTTTTGTTACTTTCACTTATTTCATTATTTTGTATAATGTTACATCACAGCTCATGGAAAACAAAGGGACACAATAAACAGTCACAAGAACTAAGATAAAAGTACTGCAGCATAGCAGACTACCGGTACATGCAAACTGTTTCAGAAAAAAAAACTATAAAAGCAAATAAAAAATGGCATCAATATCTTTGAAGGTCCAATAACAAAGGTTTTTAAGGACCAATTTGGCAATTAACACATACAAATTTTTTATGCCTACTGCTGGGTGGCAAAGTGGTTGATTCACGTTGGAATGGTGATGATTTTGGATCAAATGATGTAAGACGACAGAAGTCTTGATATTAACTATTGATTACCTTGTTTATTCAATATACAGCCAAAGAAATACGAAAAAAAATATTCAAAGGCAGATATAACACCATAGTAAATAAACAAGTTTTCTCAGAAAGTAACTGGTCACTAAAACAATCTGAGGCTATTGGCTCTCTCACAGACAGCTTCACATGGAATCAAAAACTCAACGAAACAAAAGTGGCCACAATACTGCAATATGAAACTGACTCAGAGATTTCCCTAATGATCATGTCACTGTTCCTCATCTCCTAGTTATCCACATCATGCCCAGTATAACAGTAACAGTAAAAAATTACATACCATACAGCAGTATAATAATACAATCAAATACACCAAAAATGCACCACGTGAAATACTATGCCCTACTCCAGCTATGCTGTTAAACATCAGTTTTGTTGCAAATGTGAAGTAGCTAGGAACAGTATTATCTGACAAATTTTTCACATGAGAATTACCCGACTACTGGTCAATTATCTGACTTCTGCCTGCGAAATTCTGTCAAATTACCGGACGCTTCCAAGTTTTCCAGAGAAGTCATCAATTTCGCAGAGAAGATATGAACAGTTGCATAACACGTAAAGATGCTTAGGACAGAGATCGTGTGAACCAAGGAGTCAGCTAAGATGGTCTTACCAATAAAACCTATATCCAACGTCTAGCCATGTTTTTTTCAACATCTAGCCATGTTTAGTGGCCCGCCTCACTCCTTACCTCAGTGTCTCAGATTCAGGGAGTTTCTCGCTGACATTGTGCACTTTACAAATTAAATTTACTTACTTACTTACTAAATTATGTGTGTGAGAGAGAGTTTAAGGCTGAAAAACTGCCAACCGAACACACTTCAACAAACACATCATGCCTAAAAAAACACAGAACAGAGTTTCAGTCGGTGTGTCACATCGCTATCAAATCAGCGCTTCTCTGCTCGATACTTGTAGTGCAGCTGGAGGACGTCATCTTGCGATACCTTCTCCCAACCAGTCTCCTTCATGTGATACACTGACACACGCAGAACATGATATTTGCCAAAGTACTGCGCCGCATACTTTCAGCACCATGAACATGAAACGAAGATGGGAAAAGTGACATGCAAACTGAAACGTCTGTCCTAATAATGTAATGATTATCAGCTACAATATGACTCTGAAGGTAGATTCCTCTTACAAATACTTTCCACAACTACAAAGCTGTAACCGTATACTATCCACGTGTTCAGTATTCAAAAACAAGTAGCGACTTCGTACATGAGCCTGTCGAATATGTGTGGCGATAAAATTGCCTACTGCAACTACGCCTAAAAAGACCTTCATCAAGGATTCGGTCTACAACTGCCAGCGCAGGGTGGAAGGTAACACTGAGTGATCCCATATGGCAGAAGAAGCTCCATAACTTTGAGATGGGTTCCCATAAACAGCTATGGACACTTTCAATCTTTTATAGTATCAAGAGTAATGACAAAATACATACAATTGACGACACCACCACTCATAGCATCTCTGTGGGTAGCGTGGTAGATGGCTCGAACTGCAAGATCATAGGCCTCCTGGCTGCTCAAATCCCACTTGTACCCTGAGTCCAGGACTCCGTAGGCATACGGCGATCCAGAACCAACGGAGAACATATTATTTGTTAACCGTGTACCGTCACTGTCGACGTAGTACAGACCCGGACCCTGAAAACACAGCCACACTTGTTATATGAGCACTGAGCAAGCGAGTACAAAATGTCCCTCTTCAGTAGTATCCATTTTATAATTATCCAGTAAAACTAAAATAACTGCTCAAGTCAGTTACCGTCATAAAAGTCACTCAACGTGGTATAAAGCAAACTTGCAACGTTTTCATCTAAACTACTTTATAAACAAAAAAAATACAAAAGGCAGAAAAAACAAACATAGAACCTAACTGATATCAGCATGAAAAAGACTATCAATAATTATGAACATAAGCCAAGCTTGTTAAGCTCATTCTTCAAACTTCTGTGAATTTTCAGTGTCACAAATGCTACAAAGAAAAACAGCCAAAATTTAAGTCAGCCGAATATACTATATTGTTGAAGACAAGGGCATCCACTGTAGTGATTATGCACCTTACAGACAACAGAGTGTTTGCAGACACTAAAGGCTTTTACTTAGTCATGCACTCATTTAAGAATCAAAAACAAAAATCTACAATTTCAGATAAAAATCAAAACAGCAAATATGAGCCGAAAAACACAAAGGCTAATGTATGCAAAACAAGAGGGTGCGGCCGTTGAGGGACCTTTGACCCTCTGACTTTGCAATTGGTCCACGGGGTGCTCGTGTAAGGGACCCTTCCTACCAAGTTCGGTCTTCCTAGGCCATTTCGTTTTCGCTCTAGGTGGAGGCACACGACGGAAAAACAGACGGACAGACGGACGGAACGGCCGTTGCTATGGCAACGAGGTCACCCGGTGCAGGCAGCAAGGGATCCTTACGCCACCTGCCAAATATCAAGTTGATCGGACAACAGGCGGCGAAGTTATGAGGATTTTTCGCCAACAACGCAATTAGCCGCCGTGACCTTGACCTCTGACCCCTTGACCTTGAAATTGGTCCACAGGGTACTGGTGTCCCAGGGACCCTTCCTACCAAGTTTGGTATTCATAGGCCTTTTCGTTTTCCCTCTAGGTGGAGGCACGGGACAGACAGACAGACAGACAGGATCAACACATGATGGGGCCTCCTTCTAAGAAGGACGGCCCCACAATAACAAACACAGTACAAGTAGCACTGACATAGCTACAGTTTAAAGACATGTTTTACCCACAAATACTTAACTAAATAATTAATTTAATTACATACATAATTAAAAGACTGTGAAAACTATCGCATAACTTACTCGTTTGTCCCAGCCACAGATCATTGTGCCCTTGAACAAACAAACACAGCACAAACAATTTAGTACGCTAAACAATCATATTATCAATGTGGTCAACATTTTAATTTCCTATATTTCAGTGAGGCAGATCGTTTTTCAGAACATGAACATAGCTTGCTATGCACTCATCATTATTAATTAGATGCACAGTAAAAGACTAAGTTTAAAATAGCTCTGAAGTCCTTCTCAGGCTAAAAAAACCTCACAAAATAACACTGATCTCCATTTCAGTACAGTTGAAGACACCAGCTTATATGTAGACTGAATAAGGCATATGGCTGCATCTATTTTTCAGCTTTTGCTTATACTTCCGATCTCTATCACATGGGGATGCACAGGCTGAGTTGATCTTGGTAGCTTGTAACACAGTGGAACTGTTTAAATTGAACAGAGTAACTAATAATGTTACTACAAATAAAAATTGTGTATATACAACAAAAATAAAGAACTAGTCATTAAGTCTAAACCCACACAGAATTTAGTCAAAGCACATAAAACGGTTTCTAAAAAGTACAGCATCAAATCAAAATTATCGAATTCAAATATTTTAATTGTTAAGCAAAATATATTAAGGGCAACAAATTAAACTATTTACAAATTAAACTACTTCAAAAACGTGTCGTGTATTACAATTTTGTGCAACAATTTTCTCCGAACAACTAACATTTGGAGCAGCATTACTGATGCTAATAATTTAAACAGTTTTAAAAATACATACAGTATATTTCTGAAGATATAAAATATGGCTAATCTACTGCGGCCGAATGTCGTCTCACTATGCAGCAAAATACACTAATGCGGCAGTAAACAAAATCAGTTGTCTCATGTTTTTCCACGGTCCACCCATAATCTGGTTATTTTGAAGACCATCTCTACCATCACAAGATTCATAAAAATTGTTAGTTTTTTCAAATACTTAAAATTTGTAAAATTATGCAATTTCTCAAACTATGCGTTCGTCCACTAATCAGCACCACCACTAACCAACTTGGGTTTACCCAGCCGAAAACCAAACTGAAAACTGTGAATCAGAAATGCAGATTCGGCGCTGAACTGTTGAACCGTACGCGAGTAATTCTAGGTGTAAGAAGCATGGCAGAGAACTGTAGAATCAAAGAAGAGGAAAAGAACATCTGCTGAAGCCTAGATCTGCCACTGATCGTAATAGTGCATACGATTTCCGCTGCTTTAACTTACTGAACCAATTAGTGTGGTGACATTTGCACGCAGTTTGGATAGCAACAATTACTGCCGCATTAGCCCGCTTTGTGTGGCAACAAATGTCACCGCAATAGAATCGTGCATGAAATATAACTCAAAAGCAAACTTGTCCTGTTGTATCATGCAACACCCTGAATAATATCGATTTTATTATATAATTTTGTTTATGCTTTTTTTCTTCAAAGCAATATTGACACAAAGTAGAGCAATTAAAGTACCAACGACAGGCCCATTCCCTTGTAGCCATAGATGATGTTAGCCAGCAGTTTAGAAGCTGCAGCAACAGATATCCTCTCTTTGTTCCTCAGCTCATACACCCTAAGAAACATTGCACACACAAAATCCAGCAAGCACACTGCATCACCGCACAGTCATCACACCACTGTCATCATCATCATCATCATTTATCATTCCATATGACAAAGACAGCACAGCACACACGCATAAAATATATGCAGTGAAGGCAAACACACGAGCTAAAATAAGAACGAGATATATCTAAAAAACACCAATGGACACCACACAAACACTCTGAATACTGTAAAATAAATATAATATAACAAATGTGATTACTATAATACTCATATATGACAAACCGGCACTCTTTGGCGAGCACCCGCTCCCAGAATGCGCAGTCAGCTGCACCGCCGGCCATCGTGCCCAGCAGGTAAGGGTTAATCTCAATGACTTTCTTCACAGTCTGCGAAGCAATCCAAGAGCCTGCCGTGGCTCGTGAGTCAACGGCGATGATGACACCACCGGAGAACTTGAAACCCAGCGTCGTCGTTCCATGGTCAAAGTGAATCTTTATGCCGCCTTCGTCTTCACTGCTCATCACGTGATGCTGATATGCCATCGGCTGAAACACAGTTTGATAAATGGCCACTAATCTTTCACCACAAAGATAGTAAAATATACAAAACGCATTCACGCACTAATAAAAACAAGTTGAAAGAAATAAAATCTACTAACGAATGACAAAGCGTAAGATATTTCGGAAAGGATCTGCACCATATCTGAAAGATAAAGATAAACATGACGCAAACAACACCAAATCTCAAGCACAAAAACAAAACACTATACATTAAATTGCACTGCAAATAATGAAAAAGAGGCGTATTAGCAGCTGACTTGAGGTCTACACTGTATGAAAAATCTGAACATGTGGATACGAACATCGAAAGTGTGCGGAATCTCGAAGTGCGTTGAATTATACATCGCCGCTCGTAGGTCAGTGCCGGAATCTGCATCCACATCGAGAAACATTCGTTTGTCGCGGAAATTTAATCCTGTAATTTGCTCCAACGCCATAATGACAGTGCTAATTTAGCACTAAAAACAAAAACAAAGCAAAGATTATATAATACTTTTCGCCGAAATAATATATATTCTATGTTAAATTGTGGAAGATACTTGTATTATTTGAAACATATATTTTGTTTTAGATATGAAACATTCTGGTGTTGATCAGATTTTATCTACTGTAGATATGTACTTAAAACGCAGACAGTTCGTAGTAAGCAAACTCTTTTTGTTACGTTTTGGGCGCGGTACTGAGTAAACACCGGCCCGACGCGCTGGGAGTATAACGTTCAAATATTTCTGTAATATTTCTATAAAGGCTGTCTAAAGCGTATATCGGCTTTCGTATATTTGTGTGAATATTTTTTTTATTTTTTGTTGTTGAAAGACACGTGATTTTTTCCCTTAAATTACATACCAGTGAATCATTTATTGTTTCGTAGACAGTTATGACACCATTGCAAGCTATCGTGCAGGTGCAGTGAAATTACGCAGAAAGGCACAGAGTGCTCTAAAAACTAGATTGTGGCCCGCCATAGCCAAGGGCCGCCATAGCCACAATGCCATAGCCGTAGCCATAGCCAGGGGACACCATAGTTAGGGTTACGGTTAGGGTTAGGACCCCACTAGCCCTAACTCAACCCTAAACCTAACCCTAACCCTAACCTTAGTAGCCTATAGGAAAGTGTGGCGGAGCTAGCCATTCGTACCATCGGCGACCCCCTACGGCCACCCCTTTCCTCAAGCGGGGATTCTATGAGAAGCCTATAGGAATGTGGGGTCCTAACTCTAACCGTAACCCTAACTATGGCGGCCCATGGCTATGGCAGCCCTGGTTGGCTATGGGATTGTGGCTATGGCGGCCCTTGGCTATGGCGGGCCATCACCAAAAACTACAGCTAAACTGCTCGCCAAAAACAGCTCAGATATTCTGAAAAGACTAATGGCTTAGTAGCCTGTTTAGGAAAATTAAGCGGAGTGAAATTAAGATATTTTGAATGAATTTGTGGGTTGCACTTTTATTGGTATGTATAATATAGTATGCTGAAGGCATCTGATGTGTATCTAGCCATTTGCATATTTTACTTATATGTGATGTAACGTGCTGTGTCGGGTACAGGATGTGTCAAGTGGCATGAAGCGAAGCCGGCGCTCAGTTTGCAGTGTACACGAGCACATTCTTTCACACGCAGCGCTTAACAGTGGCAGCAATGCTGGCACAGTCTCTTTCAGCAGCATTGTTAGTGATCCATCTGCCTGGCACCTGCAGTTTGCTAGGTATATTCGTCATGCTGATAACTAGAAACATGTCAGCCCATTGCTGACATCTTGGGTGGCGATTTGCACCCCTAGCTGTACACTGCCAGCCTTAATTATCACTTTGCCCTTCATCTTTTGAGTTGAAAATTGGTGTGCCAGTTACTTCTGCTTTCAAGAATGTTGTCACTAATTATAGAGATTATATCATGGCAAAAATTCCATATCGATTATCGTTGCAATTTATATTGCTATATCGTGAGACTAGATACCCAGCGGGAAGGCAAGTGAGAGCGAAGGAGGTCGTGGTCAGCGGGAGGGGGGAATGAGGGGACTAGAGGAAAGTGGGAGGAGATAAGCTGTTTCACTTTAGACAGTGGTTGCTAGCCTGACAGTTTCTGCCATGGCACTAGTGATGATTTGATATCAGGATTTCAATTTCGATACGATATCGATATGATATTTTGAAAATATCGCGATATCGATATTGATATTTTTGAAAGGATAAGTATGTAGAGTCAAAAACAAGACGTGAACGTTCAGCAAGGTAGCTTGTTTTATGTACAGGGTGGTCCAAAATAAACGGCACCAAGTTATTGACACCATAATTTTGCAACCCTACATCATAGAGTCATGTGGTTTTCAGCAAAATGTTCTGTAAGAAATTCTTTACATGACTAAAGTCAATATTTGAATACAGCAGTTAAATATTCTTTGTTATTGCTGCTGGCAGTTGAACTATGCAAAAACACTATTACCCTCGACACCGCGGTCCATAAAAACGTGCTACTTTTATTTGTTCAATAGCTCAGTGAAACATTAACTGATTTTAATAATTTTTGGCATGCGACATTAAAAAGAAACTTGACATAAATGTCTGCAGTTTTGGCCACCTTGCCCTAAGGTTGTCGCTACACTACCTTGTGAAATGCAGAAGTCGTCGTTTGGCCATTGACAACAATGAATTCGTACTGGGCAGTGCATGCGTCAGCTCAGAAAATTACTGAGATCACAAAATCATTGAAATTTGTTGCTTCGTCTTTATTTTAAAATATTAAGTCAACAAACTGAGATGATACATCAACAGCGAGTGGGCTGCTTGAGTCATGCAGTTACTGAACGTGTAGTTGGCAAATGGTGTCAATGTCTACCGCTTGCGTTTGTGCTGCAGAAGGACATTTTGAGCAAATGCTAAAAAGAAGATGATGTAATGTGACACGTGTGATTTTTTGAGTGATAATAATTGCTAATTGCATTTGTCGCTATTCAGTTTATAATTTCTGAGCCGACGCATATGCTACCCGATAGGAATTCATTGTTGTCAATGGCCAAACAGCGACTTCTGCATTTCACATGGTAGTGTAGCAACGATGTTAAGTCAACAAAAGAGGTGGACAAAACTACAGACCTTTGCGTCAAGTTTCTTCTTAATGTTGCATGCCAAAAATTATTGAAATCGGCCAATATTTTACAGAGCTATTGAAAAAATAATAGTGGCAAGTTTTTATGGACGAAGGTACATTGCAGGTAATTCTGTTTTTCAATAGTTCACTTGCCAGAGGCAAAACAAAGAATATTTAGTTGCTGTATTTAAACACTGACTTTGGTCATGTAAAGAATTTCTTTCAGAACATTTTGCTGAAAACCGCATAACTCTGTGATGTACGGTTGCAAAATTATGGTGCCATAAACTTTGTGCCATTTTTTTGGACCACCCTGTAGATACTAAAATGTGTCAGTGAACTTAAAAATTACCTATAGACTGTCATGTCATTAAATTACGACTCTGTAGTTATTTTGCTTCAGTTAGTTTGTCGTTTTCTCCGTTTATTTTTGTTTTTTTACACGCGAAAGCAGCTACTGCATTCAGCACGTCTTAGCCATCGCAGTTCTGTCCATCTGTCTGTCACACGGGTGGATCAGTCAAAAGCGGTGCAAGCTAGAATCACCAAATCTTCATCGTCGGCTGCTGGAAAGACTCTAGTTTCAGGAACCGTAAAGCTTTTTCATAAATTCGTAGGGTGTCACTCTGAATGAGGACACTAAATGAGAGGGGAGTAGGAAAAATCTGCGATTTTTGGCCAATAAGTCGCTGTATCTCAGTAACGGTGCAAGATAGGGCCTAGGTTACTATTAGTCACTAATAGGAAGTCGTACACTGGCTCTCGATTGGCGCCAAATTCAGTGACCTTGAATGACCGTGAACGCCGAAATAGGTGGTTTTATGGATTTTTTTGGCGATTTCGGGCTGCGACACAAGTCTATATCATTCACAAGGTGGCGACATGGAACTATCGTTATGCAATCCAGGTAGAGAATTTGGTATTTGTATATTAACTTAGCGTGAACTCTCCAAATTTTCAGCTAAACTACTGAACCGTAACTGCTATAGGCTTTCGTGCATCTCATGAGCATTAGCTCAAATTTCTTGTTTCGTAATGCAGTAGTAAAACCATAAACTTCTGGCGTAAAATATTGCGATATATTGAAAGTATCATGAGATATAAAAGATATTGCGATATATCGAAAAATTCGATATTCTTTCGACGATACGATACGATACGATATATTGATATCGAAAACGATATATCAATCTTTTCGATATGTCGAATCATCACTACATGGCACGGCGACACAACGATGGGGAGAGCATGGTAGGAAAGTGACAGGCAGCAGGTGTGGCAGCAGGCTTCACATGCGTTTGGTCTGGTCTGGTCACTCTGCTGTTCACAGCTAACAGGCGGGCATGGTGAGATGAGCCAGTAATATGTTATTATCCTGGATTCCCTCCACCAGCACACGGTAAGACGACGGCTAATTCAGCAGCAGCAGCAGTGTCAAAACGCCTGTGAGCCACCCAGCCACCCATATACTGCCTCCAGTTTCTTATTAACATGCCCAGTCGTCCACCGCTCTGGTACCCGCTCCCTTACGCCCAGTTGCCGTGCAATCTGTTAAAAGGTAAAAGGTGAAGGTCGTCAATTTGTATAGCCCATCGTCGCGAGCAAGCGCACGCCTCTAATGCACTTTCGTCACTAACCAGAGCCGCTTGCCGCACGGCCACCGTGTGCAGCCTGCAGACACAGGCTGGCGCAGCGGTCGGCTAGGCAGCCCCAGTCAGCTGTACCAAGGTCCCTACCTTCCGTAACCCATGTAAATGAGTTGCTACTCATTTTACCGTCCCACGGAAGGTAGAAGGCTGAGTCGACCTAGCTGGCAGGCTTTGCACCGAGATGGTTTACCTGCCCGCAGGCAGTCGCCTATCGCAGTACTAACCGTGCCTGGCGTAGAGTAACTTCGTTTCAGCCGAAACACGTTACCAACTACGCCACGCCACCAACCGTTGCAGCGTGGTGGGGCGTTAAAACGTGTCACCGTGTTACTTGCATACTGCCACTCCCCTGCTTTACTGGCAGACGTTTGTCATCGATCTGCCGGCACGCTACAGCAGCTGCAGTCCATTAGAATTAGTCAGGTGGCATCTGCGCAATATCGTAGGCACGTTCTGTCCCACGATATCATAGCAACCCCAGGTTGGCGATCGATGTCGTGATATCGGCTTATCGGTATAATCCCTAACTAATTAGTTCACTCGGAAGCGATAGCTTTCGGAGCAGACTTATATTTTGCTGGCATTTATTTTTTTTCCTTGCGAGATCTCCGAGTTCTGTCTGCCGATCGCTGCGAAATTTTGCACCGTGATCCAGGGTTTGCCATTTGAGGCAATCGATCGATTGATCATCTAAATCAATCGCCTAAGCCCCCGCCAAATGATCGATTTTTCGAGCACCTACTTGCTAGCCATGCTCAGTGATTTTTGGCGACTGATGCAAATTTGCATTCAGTTTTCACTCCGCAGTTTTTTGGTATGGTAATTGAGAAGCAAACCACAGCAAGCATGTATAATGGGGAAACTCCTTAAGAAAGATAGGCCTACTTGTTTTCTAAAAAAAATTTGGTCATTACTTTCAACACCACCCCCTTAAAATTTGGGAGGGCAAAAAACGTCCAAAATTAGGTGTGATTCAGGACAACTTTTGACTTTGACCGTGAATATCTCTGGAACACATTGAGATATCCACAGGCGGAAAATGCCGTTATTAGCGACAATTCATCCGGCATTGAACAAAAAAATGGTGGACTCTGTTCCACTAACAGAAAAGTTATAGGCATGCATGTTGGCTGGGGGCATGCATGTTGACCCAGCCTAAGTTGACATGGCGTGTTCTGCGTATGCTGATGCATTTGAGTTTGGGCCATGTGACTTTACTACCCGGGGAATTTTATCTCCCCTAAATTTTTTTTCAATTGGACTTAGAGCGCTGGGTGGACTCTTGTTGGGTTTTGCCTCAAATTTTTAGTTTAGGAATCATTAACTGATAAAACAATACTTGGTTATTGCACGAATTTGGCAATTGAAATAATGCATTTAATGCCATTTATCCAAGTCATAGTATCAAATCAGTGCAGTCTCATGAGAAATCTGTCTTACAAGTCTAGTTACTGGTATTTATTTGTTTTAACATCATGTATGATTGTTATTTGTAGAATCAAGACGTTCGTCATGGAGGCTATTGAACCATACCATACACAGTTGCAGAAGCTTCTGTTTCCAGTATTTGCGCACATTTTTCTTGAGTTACTGATTGCTGGTCAGAAAACAAAAGGTATTGGCTACATATTAAACTACAAACTAGTGTTACTGCACAAAGTACATAAATGAACCACTGTAGCCTTATTTGTTTAACCTGTGGCATACCGGGTACTTTTTCCAGATTTAGTCCAGGTTAGAATTTTGTGTCATCCAGCGAATATGATTCTCACCATGTTTGCACATTTTTCGGATATAAACACATTAGGAGAGGTGGCTTTTTGAGGTCATATGTTATGTAAATTGATTTTTCACTTGCATATTTACCTTCGCCAAGGAGGTTATGTTTTTGCCGGTTTTTGTCTGTCTGTCTGTCTGTCTGTCTGTGTGTCAGAAAGATAACTCAAAAAGTTATGGACGGATGTTTCTGAAATTTTTAGGGAATGTCGGGCATGGCAAAATCTACAAGTGATTAAATTTTGGGGGTGATTCGGCAGGAATCCTAGATTCTGGATCACTTTGAAATTTTCGTTACATTGCGTTAAAGGCGGCATAAGGGAACCACTGGCAAAGCGAATATGGTGACACCACCTGGCTTGGCGGAGGTACCTGCAGGCTACGACTGCATTCTAGTTACTTACTGTAGCAGCCTATGATTGTCCAATGTCCAGCACCTCATCTCATCTCTGTTAAAATGTTCAATTGATGCTTAATAAAACAGCAGGTGATACCATATGTGTATTATATTTTTATTGGCCATTCAACATCAAGCCAAGTGCTTATCAGTTAAATGATTTATTGTACTTCAATTTATACATAATATGTGAAGTTATGTGCATGTCTAATTGTTTGTGCTCATGTGTGGCTTGATCAGCGCGGCAATTCTACGAGACCAACAAGGCATTGTTTGACGATGACGATGATGTGCAGCCAGTGATACTTGCTCTGCAGTTCATCACAAATCGTGATGAAATTGAAACCAGCAAATCCATACGGGAATTTCGGTATGTGCTGAGAAGTTTAAGTGTATATATTAATTTGGTGTGTTGCATAAAATTTTATTTCAGAGTTGTGCTTGCCATCTTGATCTTACGTGTCTCTGTAATTTTGAAAAGAAGATAATGTTCATATGAACACGGAGTCTGTCCAATGCATTTCGATAGTTTACAGTATATGTTCGTATAAATATAATCAGTGAGCTGTTTAGACTGGTAGAAAAGAAAATCAAACAGTTTAATTTCAGATTGAACAGCAGCAATGATCCTTTCATCCTTCTGTATTATTTTAACTAAACAGTAAACATTGTCAGTCACGGGACCACTCGATTCACTATAAATGGTCTAGTGTCACCATGCGTTTATCTTGCATCGTTATGGAGATATGGCACATCAAAGATAATGGGGTCAGTAGTTTGACTTTTTGGGGTCATGCGACGTCATCGGTCACGTGACCATTCAACTTCCGGTAGTCTACTTCCTATCCGTGGTCCATGGTGACAATGGGTCCATCTGGCACCATTACGGAGATATGGCAGCTCAAATATAATTCTGTCACAAATTTGACCTTTTGAGGTCATGTGACGTCATTGGTCACGTGAGCTTTCGACTTCCAGGGGCCGAGTTCCTATGGGTGTTCCATAGTGACCATGCGTCTATCTTGCACCGTTATGGAGATATGGCACCTCAAATATTCGACGCATGGACCTGGACACAGAAAGAAAGACGGAAGAATGGAAAGAGAAAGAGGAAGGGGGAGGGGAAGGGGAAGGAAGGGAAGGAAAAGGAAAATGGAAAAAAGGAAGGGAAAGGGGAAGGAGAAAAGGAATGGAAGGTAAAGGGAAGGGGAAGGGAATTGGAAAGGGGAAGGAAAAGGGAAAGGGGGAAGGGTAAAGGAAAGGGGAAAGAAAAGGAAAAGGGGAAGGAAAAGAGAAAGTGGAAAGGGGAAGGGAAAGGGAAAAAAGGGCAAGGGAAAGGGGAAGGAAAATGGAGAAGGGAAAGGGAATGGGAAGGGGAAAGTGGAAGAAGGGAAGGGGAAGGTGGAAGGAAGATAGCTTAAGAAATGTAGGACACACGCACGCACGGACACAAAGGTGATTTTATACTCTGTCCAATGCAATGCATAGCATTGGACAGACAAAAATCGGTACCGGGTATTTTGTTTGGTGGCATGAACCTATAGAGTTATTAAGACAGTGGATGAAATTGTTATTAGTGCACATTTTTAGCATATATTTTTTACTGTCCAAGGCCCTTGAGTCTGGGACAGTCTACCAGCTGCACTAGAGTTCCAGACAGTGCTATTGAAACATTCAGAAAAGAGTCAAAGCAGCTTTTGTTCTAGTGCATTTGTGGCATAGTTTAATCACGAACTTGCACTTTAAATATTTTATAATGATGATTTATTATCGAGAAGACTGTTTGTCAGGTGTCAGTAGTGTCAGTAGCATTATTCCACATTTTTATGTGCGGGAGCTAGCATAGCTATAGTGTGTATTAGCTATGGTAATTCTGTTTTGGTGTCTGTTTGTCACAACCCGGTACCGATTGGAGTCCAGGTGAGATAGAGACTTCTGTGGCGGTATGCATAACAACGTTGTAGATTAGTTTGGACGTAAGGTCTACGTCGCGACTAACTACTTCCAAACTAGAAAGTTGCGTTCGACGGCATGCAAAACGCTGTCGTAGCGAGCGACTAACTACTACCGACGTAATTGACGTCAGGTAGTTTGACTCTGGAATTCCCTGGCTAAACGCACTCTGCCTCGGCCGGCCTGCAGCTAAAAATAGATATGGCCTGACTTGTCGTCTGCTGCAGTCTCGGGCGTGCTCGAGCCTAGTTACAGTCCATGGGCTACGTAAGAATGTGCGATGCGAATAAATGAAAATTGTCGAATGCTAAAAGTTTTATTCAGCAACTTTTAATACTGCAGTTAATTTCAATAGTGTAATTGATTTACCTGAAGTCCTTTACAACGCATGACGTGATTGCAGATTTTCCTTAGCGATGTTAATTTACATTGACAACGATGGACTACATATTTACGACAGGTCGCTGGAGCGACTAGAGTTAGTTCGGAAGTAGGCGTCTGACTAGTGCTACGTCGTCGTTATGCATACCGACTTAGCACTACGACTGACGTAAATCGATTTTAGTTTGGAAGTAAAGTTATGACATTGTTATCCATACTGCCCCTGGTTATCACCATATGATAGCTTAGAGTCTTGAGTATTTTGTGACAAAATTTTAAGTTGCTGGGTGATGAGAATCCTCTCGAATGAAGGGAAGAAAGAGGGGCATCACCCTACAAAGACGTTATTTTGCCACTATTGGCTGGTCTAGCATGAAAATGGTTGCAGATAGGCACAGACATGCTGCTGGGTTGGTGGCGTGGTGTAGTGGTAATGTGTCTGATCCGATCAGCGAAGTTACTGTACGCCAGGCCCGGTTTATTAGCCCTGTTTAATTGGGGGAAATATCTAACTGCTGAGGTAACGGGCCATAGAATATTTGGGGAAACTATTATAAGACACACTCAACACTGTATACAGTCCGGGTTTCTCCCTATCTATTCAGCAATGAATATAAAGCGAGATGTGCTTGCTTCAACGGCACGGCAGCGACTGAATCACAGCGAGCTGTTGTCGAGTTGCTGCGTACGCTAAATGCCTGTTCAATGTCAGACTATGTTATCTCACACTACGTAGTTCTATCAGGTTAGTACTGCGATGGGTGGCCTATGGGCAGGTAAAAAATCTCTGTATGTAACCAGCCGCCTGAGTCAACTCAGCCTACCATCCCTCCGGGGTAGGTAAATAGAGTACTGGCTGGGGTTAAGGCGGGGTGCATTCACCTCTGTCGGGTGGCAGGTAACACTGTGTGATCCCATATGACAAGTGACGCTCCGTAGCTCTGTGAGGGGTTCGCTGCTTAAGAGCTATATTCTGACTACCTTTAACATAACAAACACTGATGACAAGCTTCTTAGTAGTGTCAACATTGATGACCGTGAATGATTTTGAACTTTCAAAAAATAGGGGGTTTTAGTGATTTTTTTTTGCAATTTTGGGCTGTGACACACATTTCAAGTGTGAATTGTGTTGAAATGACTGGAGATAGACCAAGACAACATGCGCATAAAATTTTTGCCATTGAATGTTTATTTTAGCAATTAGCAGTCCAAGTCCCGATCTCCTACATTCAACGAGGTTTGCGCACATGGGTGTCAAAGAGGGGTACCTTCTTAATAGGTGATTATTTTTTTTTCTATTGGCCTGTTTAGCGTGAAAACCATTGCAGATAGGCAGAGTCATGCTGCTTATCATAACAAGCATTGGTGACGTGCTTTTTAGTGGTATCAAAGTCGTTGGCCTTGGATGACTTTGAACCCCAAAATAGGTGTTTTTAGTGATTTTTTTTGCAATTTTTGGCTGCGGAAGAGTGTATTGCAATGAAATGGATGGAGACAGACCAAGACTACCTGCGAACAGAAACTGCTATACCCTGTTGCGCATGTCATGAGCATTAGCTTAGATTTCTTGTTTACTAACCATTTGTCACTGCATTAGCTGATTTATTGTACTGGTAACAGCTAAATTATTTATGAGGTGATGCATAAAAATTTGTGTGTGGCATTATTGGCATGCTCAGGTCTCACAAATACAGCATATCTCTGTCTGAAGGCGCATTGCACTATTTAATGAAGTACCTCAAAGTAAGTCGTATCACATCTGTAATATCTCGGTATTTGTTGCAGCTTTTTGTCTAATGTTTGAATTCATCATTAGTCGTATTCTTCTTCTTTTCCAATAATGTGTGGATCCTGTTGCAGGTAATGTCATACATGGCAGATAGCACAAAGTGACGGAAACGACAACGAAATTGTAGCACACTGTCTCGGTATTTATCATGAGTAAAGTCTTCAAATTCATCATTTGTCATATGAAGTATATTCATGTTGAGACTCCACTTGGCTGTCTTCTGTGGTTTGTTTTTATTGGATGGATGTAATCAAGATGGAAGGTCGTCAAGCATGAGTACATCCATCTGCACAGATTTATGCATCGAACGGTTGAGCGAAATAAATCCGGAAAATTGTCGCTGGAATGATTGTTTATTCTGAGTACAGCATTACGTGTGATGTTGCTTACAAGTGTGCATTGTGTGTTGTTGATCTAATTCATTGTCAGTGCTTGAGATGCTTAGCACATTTGGCAACTGGGTGGATCGTGATATGACATATGCTGTCAGCACCAGCGACATTCCTTGCTTGTTTAGAGTTACATTTTGTATCTGCAAACGATGATTTCTGATTAGTATTGTACAGTGTGGCGATGTGTATGTCGCATGTCAGCATGAAGACAATGTGTTAGTGCTGCAGATTGTCAATCTGTGGATAGACTTGTCAGGTATGCTGCAGACCTGCATTGTTCAGTTTTCACAGATTGGTATTGTTAGACCTGGACCAACCTGTTTTGCTTTCTGGCCATTTTGTCAGAGTCCGCTTTGTTGCCCAACCCATTGAATATTTGGCTTGACTTGGGCCGTTTCACTAATGTTACACCAGTTGGATTTTCATTAATATTTCTTCAAAATTGAGAATCCAGTAGCTGCTGAACATTGGCCTATGGAATGAACTGATATCGCATAAAAATAATTAAGTATTCATTTATTTAATTAAAATGTACTCTTTGGGCGATGTTAGTGATTTGAAACTTTTTGTGTCAGAGTGTACTTTTGATTATTTTGCCTCAGTGGTTGAACTGCATTGTTTTGTGTCAGTGCTAAATAGTAATGAACTATCTTGCTTCTAATGCAGAGCATAGCATTTCATGCCAGTTGGAAGTTATTTCAAAGAGAATACCATCTTGCTATACAAGTTTTTATCAAATGCATTATTGCTGTTGTTAGTATGCCGCCATCCTGTAACCCATGTTGTAAAAAGGTAAAGGTGATCAATTTGTATAGCACATTGTCGCAAACACGCTTCTAATGCGCTTTCGTCACTAACCAGAGCCACCTGCCGCACGGCCACCGTGTGCAGCCTGCAGACACAGGCTGGCGCAGCAGCCGGCTTGGCAACCCAGTCAGCTGTACCAAGGTCCCCACTTTCCTTAACCCATATAAATGAATTACTACTCATTTTACCGTCCCACGGAGGGTAGAAGGCTGAGTCGACCTAGCTGGCAGGCTTTGCACCGAGATGGCAGTCACCCATCGCAGTACTAAACGGGCCCAGTGTAGAGTAACTTCGTTTCAGCCGAAACGCATTACCAACTACACCACACCACCACCATTCTGCTTATCCATCTCTGTCACACAGCTGACTAACTAGAAAAACAAAAAGGTGTAGAAACGCCAAAATTTGTGTGAACGTTACCCAGGTCAGGAGTAACACAAGTATTCAGCATTAGAAAAAACAAGAAAGCCCAGAGAATGCAAAGGGGAATGCGCAACAGTGGTGCCTGTTTGAAGGCCCATTGCGAACAAAATCTAAGCTCACCGATCTTAGCAATTGACATTGGATACAATGATTTTTGTTCATTCATTTGCATATGCCGGATGGCGCAAGTGGTCTCATGCGGTTGCTGTCATTCGAGCAACCAGAATCATGCATTTCAAGGGGGTGCCTAAGTTTGACGCCCTCATGCGGAAGATTTCTTGAATGCAGGGGGCCAAATTTTGAACAAGTGAAAACTACGTTTAATGCAGAAAAGTTCATGTGTCGGTTGTCCCAGTCTATCTTTAGTTATTTTGGCGTAATTTGCTTTTGAATGTGTGTTACGGCCCAGAATCGCCTAGAAATTCATAAAAACCCCATTTTGGCGTCATTGCTTTTGGTGTCAATCGAAAGCCAGTATATGACTTTTTATTAATGATTAATACCAGGTAGTAAAAAAGGTTCTATCTCTCACTGTTTCAGAGATACAGTGACTTATTGGCTACAAATTTTTATCACACTCTTTTCACTTAGCACCCTTGCTTTGGGTGACCCCTTTTTGAACTTATGGAAACACTTTACGGTTTCTAAAACTAGAGTCTTCTAGGCAGCCGATGGTAAAGATTTGGTGATCCTAGCTTGCACCGTTTTTGACTGATCCACTCATGTGACAGACAGATGGACGCACGGACAGACAGAATTGCGATGACTAAGATGTGCTATATAGCAGTACCTGCAGTCATGCATAAAAATCAGAAAGTCACGGTCACAGCCACATTTTACGTCAGCACAGTCACTGACCTTATTTGTCACTGTTGCAGTGTAGAGAAATTTGTTAGTATGACAAATGCATGTGAAATGTCGGGGCAGTGACAAGATTGGTACAGAGGAAGCAGTCCAGGGAAAGCATATGAAAACTAGAAAGCAGTCATAGCCCGCAGGTACCTTTGCCAAGGCAAAGCTATTCGCCAGGTGGCGTCACCGTCTTCGCTTTGCCAGCGGTTCCCTTATGCCCCCTTTAATGCAATGGTAACGAAAATTTTAAAGTGATCCAGAATCCAGGATTCCTGCCGGATCACGCCCAAAATTGAATCACTGGTAGTTTATGCCATGCCCGACATACCCTCAAAATTTCGGAAAGATCTGTCCATACCTTTTTGAGTTATCTTGTACACACACAGACAAACAAAGACCGGCAAAAACATTACCTCCTTGGCGGAAGTAATGAAGTAATTGTATGTTACTTCAAATGGAATATTATCCTGCTGTACAAGTTCTAATCAGATGCATTATCCCTGCTGTTAGTATGCGGCCACGCTATAAGCTGCCCCATGCATTCTGTCTGTCTATTTATTTACGTGCGTCGAAGAGTAGTCAAACATAATCGACATATAACATGCTTGGCATGTGTTTGTGTGAGCAGTTGCTGTTGATAACGATCCGATGCAGTCCGTGGATGGGACGGAGCATCAGTCCAGTGCTGGAGTTGTTCCACTGAATCCCGGGCTCAAGTCTTCTTCTGACGTTAACCTGACCAACCTACAGAACGTCATACAGAGAGTTAACAATGGGCCGCAGTCACTGCCGTCAATATGTCTTTATACGCTGCTCAATACGCATCAAGGGTTGGTTGTCAGATACTGCCTTTTGTCGTACTGATCTTCTCCAGACTTGCTGTAGATGTGATTAAAAGTAGAATTTTATTGCTGGAGCTCTATCCAGCTAACTATATTTACACTGTGTCCAGTGAAAAAACAGACCCCCTAGACGTCGTGCAATAAAAATGTCAAATCTAAACGGATATGAATAACGTTTCGCACGCTTAATTCCCAGTAGATTTTTGATGCGACTGCCAAATTTCATTGAGAAATATTATTTCTGACCAAAATTATTAATTGTTGAATATCGATAACAAAATATATCTGTTACCAATATGGTGTTACGTAAGTAAACTCCTGTGTTTATTTGCGTAACTTTAACAAACAACATCTGATTCTGGCAAAATTTTACATCAAAAATGCATCATCTATTAGCAATCAAAGTGCCAGATTTAAGTTAAATCTATTTATGCAAACAATAGTTATAGCGGCTTTTGTGCGGTTGCATCAAAATGTGAAGTGTCTACAGGGTGCGGCAAAAAAAGTGGACCCCTACAGTTTTTCACTGTTTTCTCAGCAGCCGTTTGGAATTTTAATTTGAAACTTTACAGCTTTATTAAATAAGACCTTCTACATCTAACTGCCAAGTAAAATGCGATTTTGTTGAAAAATGACAAAGTTATAGACTTTTTATCAGGACTGCCTACCGATTTTTCAGCATTCAAAAATGTTCCGGCTACAACACCAATTTAATAACATTGTTGAAACAACAGAGTTAAATAATGATCAGATGCCAGAATTCCATGTCACTGCGAATGTTCGAAGTGTTCACCGCCAGCTCCAAGCAACAACACCAGCCTCCAGTCGCCTTATTTGAGAAATGTTTTACAGCCTTGTCGATCGGTCCCTGTGGCAGGTTGCCCCAGATAACCTGAAGCGCTTCCTTGAGTTTGGCGCTTGTTTTCGGCTTTGATTTAAGCTTGCGGTAAGCCTTCAACATTGCACTCCATACATGATAGTCCATTTAGTTTATACTCGGTGAATTTAGAGGCCATTGGCCTTTTGTGGTGATATGGACAGCTGGCCCGCAGCCAGTTTTGTGCGCTGTGTGGCGTTGCGCGCTGTGTGTGCCGACGCGCTGTCCTGCTGGAAGATGAATCTGGTAGGCAGCCGGCGATTGCTTTAAAGGAACGATAATTTAATGATAATATATAAACAATATAAATGACTGTTTATCAAAACGTCACTGTGACGTCATCGGCAGTAACGTGTAACCAGTTTTTGAAAATTAAATTACATTTTTAGCTTGATCATTTTTAATGCTGAAAAATCGGTAGGCGGCCATATTAAAAAGTCTATAACTTTGTCGTTTTTCAACAAAATCATATTTTGCTTGACATTTACATGTAGAAGCTTTCGTAAATAAAGCTGTAAAATTTCATATAAAAATGTCGAACTGTTGCTGAGAAAACGGCGAAAAACTTTAGGGGTCCACTTTTTTGCCGCACCCTGTACATTATGTGACATGTGTAATTGCTCGGTTGTTCTGAATTCATGTTTTATGGTCTTGCGTTTTGTCTACAGTTCTGATAATGTGTCGTATTGTTGTTACCTGGTGTATCTGACACTACCTGTTCTATAAACTAATTGGTACTAGCAGCAGTAGTAGTTGTTGTTGTAGCTATACACTGTGGGGCATAAAAAACACACCAAATTTTTTTAGCAATAACTTGAAGAAGGGTTATCTAATTTTAATAATTTTTGGTTCACATATTCATGACACAACTGGCCATCAAATGGCCATTTAATTTCCCACCTCACCCAACGTCTGATTCTGCAGTACCTGGGAAAAACAGAACAGATAAAATATGCATTAAAATCAACAAAAAAACTTCATAAAATTTCATCTTTCCAGTTATGTGGCCACCAACAGCCAATCAGTTACAAGGTTTGACGGTTGTGCAGCAGCACGTTTATTAAATAGGCGTAACATTTAGGAATATTGATGAATTAAAGAAGCGACTGCTGAAGTCTGGATTGGTCTGGAGCAGAACGTTATCAACGCATGGAGAAAGTGTCTCCGAGCTGTGCCCATGTTTGTGGGCCAACATTTCAAACATTTTTGTAGGCAGTTAAAAATAGACACTTAGATAAAACTATTAGCTAAAATGATGAAATTATGGACAAAATGTGTGTTTTGTGTGTTGTTTTGATTAAGCAATAATACTAAAATGGTTAAAAATGCAATATTTTGTTCGTTTTCTTTCCCCATGTAGTGCAGGAACAGACAATGGGTAAGGTGGGAAATTAACACATCATTTGATGGTTAGTTGTATCAGGAATATTGCAACGGAAGTACTACGGAAAATCAGCCAGGAAGTGTTTCTGCCAGAATGTAAGGGCAAAATGGTTTCCTTCGCAAATATCCACTGTGCTTTTTGGATGCATGACTTAAAATAGTGTTGGAATACTGATTCCAGCCCATAGTAACGTTGATGCTAAGAAGCCTTAAAAGTATTCTAGATGTTAATTTATTGCTGATTGTTATTAATTATGCTGCGAAAAAGCCTTTTATATTCCACGAAGGTCAGCTCCAGCGCACCACTAAAAATTTACCCAAAAAATTTGAAAATGGAAAAATGGATATCTAATATGACATGGCCCGTGCAGAGGTAAGATTTAAACGTAACAGAAAATCTATGGTGGACAGTTAAATTGTGGCTCCGGAATAAACTGACCAACGTCGAAATGCAAGAAGATTTAATTGGAGCAGTCATCGGAATTTGGGTGCCATTGCCTTTTGCTTATATTCGCAGCTTATATGTCTCCTTGTTGAAAAATTGCAATTGTTCGTTACGGTCAAAAATTATTCGACGAAGTGCTTATCTTTACAGATGATCTTTTTTAGTATTTTTCTCACAAACATGCATTTAATCATGTCAGCCAGTTGCTGGCAATTATGCAGTGGCGCCATCTTGGTTACTCATTTATGGCCACTCACGGTGGTTGTTATTGTTGTTGTTGTAGCTGTAGTTGCAGTGGTGTTTTCATGTATTTTGTAGACTGACATCTGTCTGTTGTTCTCCTGATGACAAGATGTTGTGTGCTGGCTTTGCCGAGTCGCATCTGATGCTGTGGAGTTTGACTCCGCAGTCATTGCCGTGTCGATGTCAAGTCAGTGATGCATCTAGTAACAGTCGCACATTGTCAGCTGCAGCAGCTGGCGACACCAGCGATAATGCCGACGATTTGCAGCAAAGGTCTGTTCTTGGTTATTCGTTAGTTTTCTGTTGGAATTTTGCATTCCTGGCATGGATATTGTTACGTCGTATGCAGCTGTTACTTTGCTTACATTTCAGTGGAATGCCGAACTTTTTGTACAAACTCTGTCGCGTAAGCACTGCTGGACATTTCCGTGAATGACACTCAAGAAATGACTGATTATGTTGTTTAGTATTGTGTGCTAGCTCTGAAACTTACCAAATGATACTGTATTATTTGGTGAGGTCTAAAGCATACTGCTTGGTCGTCTTTGATTATTTGCTATTTCTTGGTGATGTAGGAACATCACATATGGAGATTGCTTTTTGTGCTCTTTTATTTTGCATATTTTTATATATCTGCTGACTTTGTATGTTTGTAAGTGGTTTTCTCTTGAATGTCCAATTGAATGGATTAGAAATTAGTGTAGCCTATATGACATAGTTTTTCTTATTACAAAATCGTTGCTGGTACGCATATGTAGGTTCATGCTTTCTTTTTTTGTCTAAAACTCCGCTTTGCTATTTGGACTTTATTTGCATGTTTCTTTGGGGCTGTATTATTCAACCAGGCCCGTGGAACAAACAGCTGCACTGGGGAGGGACTGCATTGTGATGCATGGCCACTCAGGACCTGTGTACAGTGCGTGCTATTTCCAGTCCAGTCCACATCTTCTTTCTGCCTCTGCAGACAAAACAGGTTTGTAGACTTGGCTACTAAAAAAAAGGTAAAGGTAAAGATCGTCAATTTGTATAGCGCATTGTCGCGTATACACGCCTCTAATGTGCTTTCGTCACTGACCAGAGCCGCCGGCCGCCCAGCCGCTGCGTGCAGTCTGCAGACACAGGCTAGCGCAGCGGCCAGGTCAGGCAGCCCCAGTCAGCTGTACCAAGGTCCCCACTTTCCGTAGCCCATATAATGGGTTACTACTCATTTAACCGACCCCGAGGGATGGCAGGCTGAGTTAGCCTTGTTGGTTGACTGATAGTGGACGCTTTACCCTCAGATTGGTCACACGGCCATCCATCAGTCTAGCGCAGGATAGGGAAAGTTCGCCGGCCATGACCACTATGCTACGTTAGTCATTGTCGTAACTGACTTTCCTAAGACTGTGGTTGCATGTAGAATAAAAATGCGGTACATTTTGCCGTTGTTTTTGCCCCGGTGTGCTGCAACACAATTGGTTGGGTGCCAGGCGTCTAGTTTTCTCACTTGATTCCACTTTTACAACTAAGACGGATTGAAGCGAAAAGTTCTACGAGCCAAGTGACATTAGTGTCAAAGAGCTGGAATAAACCAGAGTGTTTCTGTATTTTTAAAGCAGAACGTCTGTTAGTAAATATATGTAAAGGATTCGCTATGTTGCATATCCGTTTGGCATTGTAGTCATCGTTAAGTTTTTCCAGAGTCACGAGATCCTTTAGGTGGTGGTGCTGAACTTTGTGTCATCGATTTTCAGCCAGAGTCAACAGAGTCAACACTGCCGGACCACGGAAACAGTGTTGTTATGCATACCTACAGCGGGAGTTGTAAAAAAACGTAATGTCCTTCCCGAGCCTTACGGCCCATATGGCGGCGCTGATCTCCGTTTCCTAAGGCCCTCAGCCAGACACCAGTTTTTACACTGCGAGACCATGGATACGGGGCCAGTGTATCACGCGGTGTGCCTGTTTACGTTCCAGCGGTGAAGCCAGTACCAAATTATACTGCTTGGTGACAGAGGCACATGTGTGTGAACAACTTGCCTAAGGTCGTTACCCGCCAGTGTCCCGGTGCGGATTTGAACCTGCGCCTCTGAGTTACCTCAGGATTACAAGTCCGGCACGTTACCGTTAGACTACTGAGCCACACACTAAGAGTGTGGGAGTTGACTAGCTGCTTATTTAGTTGAGTGTTCCATGAGAAGCAAAAAAAGCAGTTCATCATTTGAGGCTCAACAAGCTCACATATGCAGCCTTGTTCCAAGCTTTTGTTGGTCTACAGTCTTTCCTTGTTGTGGTAATGGTGAGGAAAGAGCTGAACATTCACTATGCTTCTGTCTGCAGTGGGCAGCAGAATGCCGACAGTACTTTGCTGACTCTGTTGTTGATATTCCTGGTGAGAACCTGATGGAATTCCTCATCTCTTTGGGGCATCTACTATCCCGATGTACCAGGCACTGCCTGATGGCAGGGCTCTTGCGGGTCTTTGAAAGTCCTGGAATCTGGGTCTGAAGGTTTTTGAAAGTGCTTGAATTTGATTTTCTGAAATGTAGTGACCGAACTAGTGATTTTCAGAATCAGCGTAACCATCCTATTACATTATTTCTCTCCATTGTATAGTGGTCTGTCCTTGTAAATGTTGCCTGAGTCTGAGTTGTGAATAGGTGTTAAATTGTCGAATGTAAACTGAACCTGCTTATATATGCTTATAAAAGTGACGGTTTGATTTAATTCAGTTCTTCTTATATACTCTTTGTATGGTTCTTGAAAGTCCTTGAAATGTCTTTGAGTTTGATTTTGACAAATGGGCAATAACCATGTGATGGGCTCATCATGAAAACAACAGCAGTTGACTACACGGTATTTCTTCAGCTACAACTGGTACAAATGTTGTTTAAATTGGTCATAATTTAAGTGAATTATGAAAAAAACAAAAAGGGGTCCTTTTATGAAACACAGTGTATGTTGTAATGTGTGTTTAACGCAGTGCGACTGTGGGACATTGCTGAGCGGCGATGTGTTGTACGTTACACCGGACACAATTACCCAGTGCACTGTGTCGATGCATGGTATGACGTGATAACTTATTATACCTGTTATGTGCAAGTGTGAAGAGATAGACAGAGTTTGGCGTGATTGTTGTTAAACATAAAGATTTATGTAAAAAAACCGTGATGTCCCAAAATACTGTTGAACGTAGTCATTTTTTTGGTCTGAAAAGTCTTTATTTAGAGGTTGGAAATTGTGTATTTGGTTTAGGGATGTTAAATACGTTTTTTTTTAAATTCGAATTTCGACTGTTAAAATTCGCATTAAATTCGAACTTTGCTTATATATTTGTGGAGAAGCTTAAGCAACTTGCGTTTGATGTCTGCACTGTGGGGGAGATGAAGGTCACTGCACGCACGCCACACGCCGGGAAACAGTCTATCAGCAGTGCAATCAGCCAGGACATCAAGCCATGTCTGTTGCGCTCTATTGTCGTCAATTGATGTCTGTCTGCTCTGTGTCTGGGCCACCAAGATTTGTCACTTTGATAGCTTGCATCAGTAGTTTACAACACGCGCCAGGGGCGCAGCACGGAGAGTAATTGGACGCCGCGGCGGTATGCATGGAGGGGAGGGGAGAGGTAAGCAAACACGCGGCGGGCGTACCTCGAATTGAGGACAGGCAGAGAACAAAGAAATTGTCACACAGTGCACTACTTCAGAGCTCCACTTTCAAGGCAAAACCGTCTGCGTCTATTTAGTGACGCTTGGATTCGAATATCGAAAGGTTGAAAAACGAATACAAATTCAAATTTGAAATTTGAAGTTAGCAAATTCGAACTTCGTTTAACAACCCTAATTTGGCTGTCATTAGAAGTTGGTAAACATTTTATAATCTATCCTGCTGTGAACAGTGATGTCACCATGTTATGGCAGTACTCTTTGCATCCTGGATGCTTTTCCTGTTGCCAAAGTTTGTGTAGTGAGTAAATGTGAACAGGCCTTAGTGCTTTTATGCCACTTGTGGGTTATTCAATTCAATAAATATTCATGTTTGTGATGAGTCATGATGACATAGCTTCAGACACTAACAGGTTTAGATTATAGAATACACATCAAACTTTTGTCTGTATGAGGTGAGAAATTAATCTGCATACATGCTAATAATCCTGAAACAGTTTTTCAACCTGCTTAGAGGTTGAACACACATCTGGCTGATAATTGTTTGTGAGTTTATTGTGCCAGTCTGCCACAGAGACTTACTATGTGGATCAAGATAGATCATTATGGTAAGTAAGTAAGTGAGTAAGTAAGTAAGTAAAGTGTAAATTTATATAGCACATACTTAAAAAGATCTCTAATGCACTTAATACATTTTGTCATCAATATTTCGCAAAAATGTATGTCTTCAGCTGACGTTTGAAAGTATCGATACTCAGTTCTGGGTCACGAAGACTGTCTGGCAGCGAATTCCAAGTCAACGGGCCCGCCACAGAAAACCGCCGACGACCGAAACCGAAATAGTGTTCTAATAACTGTGTGTTTGGTTTCCAGTCCGGGAGCGTCGATGTTTGCAAGCTGTTCGTTCGATCAGACGGCGAAGCTGTGGACCACGGAACGACTTTATCCACTGAGAACATTCATTGGTCACACTCGCGGCGTTAACGTTAGTGTTGACTGCCGACTTATTTGCTTTATTGCTTTATTGATGGATTAATCATCAGTTAATGCATATATAGTTGATAGATTGACTGGTGATTACAAATGTCAAACAAGTTACAGTGGAGTAACTTGAAAAACCAACATAACGGTTGTGATGTACAAATGCACGTATAGGGGACTGTTGCATGAATTCCCTTAAAGCAAAAAACTTATAACGAATTTCCACATTTAGTTGTACAAGTAGATATATGAAGTCGAATACATATAAATTTTTGGTGATTTAGATTTGTAATTTTTGTTCTAAAATTCAAGCTCCCTGTTGCATTGTCTGCACGGTTTTTCTCACAGTGCTAATAGAAAATATCTGGCATTTGCCAGTACGTGATAGAAGAATTCTATCCCTTTTGGTGTTTTCGTTATGCTTATTTGTGTTACATCTATACTGGGTATGGGACCTCCTTTATCTTTAATATTGATCTGGGTAAGATGTGCCATTTGTGATGTTTGTTTTTTATTATGTGGCCTTTTTGCCATTCTTGCCCACCTGTCTGTCCCATACAGGCTCTTATCTGGAAAACAAAAAATTAGAATAACTGTATTTGTTGTGAACGTTTTCAAACACAAGAGTATAGCATGTATGCAGATTTTTTTGGCTTAAAAGGTGGAGTTGCAGAACGCAGTTAGGCAGATGCTGCGTAATGTTGGAACTGGTTTGAAATTTGTCGCATTATGTAGCTACATACTTCGTTGTGCAATTCGTACTTTTTGCTGCATTGTGTGGACAGTGTGTTCGTTTCCATGCCAATGGCAGTTACCTAGCAACCGGTTCGTCAGACTCTACCGTGCGTCTATGGAGTGTCGAGGATGCTCAGCCTGTGAGGCTGATGCCTGGGCACCGGGGCATGGTGATGGCCCTCGCTTTCTCGCCCAACGGAAAATATCTCGCATCCGCCGGTATGCTAATCGACAATATACCCATCATCGGACGACTTCACTTTTTGACTTAGACTTTCGCTGAGTCTAAACTTCGGTCTAAGTACCTACTTAAGTCAAAAAGTGAAGTGATTTCGCTCAGCGAAAACATGATGACTAACACGGATAGTTTAGTAAATTAAAACAGTATGGTACCAAAAATAAATGCTGTAATGGCTACACAATGACGTAGGACGTTACATAATTACGTCATTTGCGTGCGTGGCGGAATTAAATAAGCAAGTCCAAGTGTAACTCGTTGATTTATTTCCTGTTATGTTTACTGGTTTTCCGCCATTTTTAATCGTTTAGTTGAACTTTGGTCTAAGTACAGACTTTAGCATTCAGCTTTAGCTTTGGCTCAGCGAAAAGTCTCAGCGAAAGTCAAAAAGTGAAGTCACCTATTGTTTCTGATTTCACCATCGTCTTATCCTGCATTGAATTCGTTTGAACTTTCTTCTGTTGAGGAGTAACAAGCGATGATTGATGTAACTAGTATCTTAGCAAACAGCGTTTCATGTTTTTCTTCACTTTGAGGTTTTGAATAAATCTGCCCCAGGTCATTTACACTAGCACCATGATTTGATTACGGAAGCAGAAAATACCGACAAATTAAAGATCTTATAAACCCACTTCACTTAGTAATAAGTTACCAGAGCCTGGCAGTGTACCAGACAAATCGTTTTGCAGTTCACGTGGTCATATCGGCTTCCACTTAGCAAAGTTACCAGTAGCACACACGATGTTGTATCAGGGATCTTAGCTTGTAATCCTTATGTTTGTTAGAGTTGGTTTGTCATTTTGTCGGCTGATTGTCGTTGATGGCATATTGCACATGTGGGGATGTATCGCTTCAGCCACTGATTGTTGTAAATTAATAATGAGTATTGAGTCGTCTTACACTGACGGTAGGTGAAGATCAGCTGGTGAAAGTGTGGGACTTGGCATCGGGCACCCTGCTGAGAGATCTGCACGGACACACGGACTTCATCTACAGCCTCGTCTTCAGCCGGGACAGTGCACTGCTGGCATCCGGTCAGTCACACACAGCCACATGGCATTTTTTCACACATGCACATTACAAGTATCACTTTTCATTTACTTACTTACTCTTACTGACTTTATGCCATGTTTACGACTTCAGTAGACACTGTTAGCTTTCAGTCATTTGCACGGCCGCGTGCATTTCGTGCGTGTTGCTGAATCATATTCTTTGCAGAATCGTGCAAGTTTACAGATTAATTCTCTGCATTGCTTCATAATAGTCATTTTTCGTGTGGTAATTGTAATCAGACATCAATCATCATCTTGTCATCGGTGTAAAAGAATTTGGTACTGGCATGTGGCATCCAGAACTTTGTAAACCATGTTTGGCATATGATGCATGGACTTTTCCATCTGCAGTCCAAGTATTTGGAAGCATATGTCTTCTTACATCGGAAACCTTCCTTCTGCTCTAACTTTCTGAAAGCTGTTGAGACTCGTATGTTTGTGCAAGTTGGAACTCTGTACATTACAATGCACTTTTGGTATTATTGTTGTTGATACTACAAAGTGTAAAATCGTATTATGATTGCGATTTGCTGCATTTAACTCTCAAGGACATAAGTTACAAGTTTTTCTGGTAATGTCGTTCTTAAGTTTTTCCTTCTATGGCAGCAACTTATTTTTATTGGGAATTTTCTTAGTCTATTCACAAAAGCAGTCTTTAGTTTTATCAACTGCTCCCTGTCCTTCAATAGACAGCATTATCACATTGATGTCTGTCTGGAGGATAACAGGAGAGATTATTGGAACTACCATTATGTTAATTACATATGCACGCATATAATGAAGTTTTTACAATTTTAGGTTTAGCTTGTTTTTTTGTATTTTGTGTTTCTGTAAAGGTTAAACTTACTGTTCCGTTATTGTGTGTTTGTGTGCATTCCGCCTGGAAAGACCGTCCCTGAAATGACCTATACTGTGTCGGGTGGGACGTTAAACCCTACTCACTCACTCACTCGCTTTTATAAACTCACCAGCCGATTGATCATGACTCAGTGTATGTACGTAGATAGATAAGTGGAGATTATAGAAGGTAACTTGAGTTACATTGTTGGCAGTGGGTGAATGCTTGATAATTCTGTCTTTTCTTAGGGGTCGGGTCGTTGTTGTTTCAGTATTGAGTAATGTCACGCGGCTGTCCTAATAGACAGCATTGCATGGCTTCTTGTCCAGTCGTCAGCTGTAGAAAAACTAGACTGTCGAATTAACGCGTTAACTTAACGAGTTAATGCGTTGAAACATTAATGCACGTTAAAAAATTAACGCATGTTTAAAAAATTAATGCACGTGCGTAAATTTACATAATTCTGTGAAGCAAGAGTTCCAGTATTCCACTGAACTGCGTTTATTTGACGATTAAACAATATTCAAGTAATTAAAAATTGTTTTTTTGCCGTTCCGTCAGTTCGGTCACAGTCCTGCGACCCAGGCATGACTTCGTGGGCTTTATTCTACTCACCCTGTTGATGTAGTTCACCTACAATATCAGCAATATTAGTGATGCATTATCAATGCATTAATGCATGCGTTAAAAAATTAATGCAATGCGTTATCACGTTAAAAAATTAATGCTTTGACAGCTCTAAGAAAAACAAATCAATGTTTATGTTACTGTTGGCAGCAGGAACCAGCATGCCAATTATTACTTTGAAAGTTTTAATGTCAGTGTTCTCGGTCCTCAAAAACCTCCAGAAAACAAGATAATGTTCATACGAACACAGAGTCTGTCTAATGCATTTTGATAGTTTACAGTATATGTCCATATGAATATAATCAGTGAGCTGGTCAGACTGGTAGAAAAAAATCAAACAGTTTAATTTCAAATTGAACAGCAGCAATGATCCCTTCATCCTTCTCTATTATTTCAACTAAACAATAAACATTGTCAGTCACGAGACCATTCGATTCGTCACCAGGGCTTTATTATAAATGGTCCATCGTCACCATGCGTCTATCTTGCACCGTTGTGAAAATATGGTGCCTCAAAGATAATGGGGTCACAAACTTGACCTTTTGGGGTCACGTGACGTCATCGGTCACGTGACCATTCGACTCCCGGGGGTCGACTTCCTATGGGTGGTCCATAGTGACCATGCATCTATCTAGTACCGTTATGGAGATATGGCG
>Ga0209367_1000423_pt1 | contig 40924 bp, 19 predicted proteins | sample WorMetLIZISLAND2_FD_187412 | JGI IMG/M metagenome (GOLD analysis project Ga0209367, IMG submission 187412) | Marine gutless worms symbiont microbial communities from Max Planck institute for Marine Microbiology, Germany - Olavius geniculatus... ...
GGCTTTACAGCCGACTACGGCTTTATAGCCGTTACTTGTAACCTGTGGTTACTTTTGGGGACGCACATTGGGCCGAACTGATACGGCCTCAGCGCTGGGCAGGTGTAAGAGCCTGCCCACCCCGAAGGCAAGGCAAGGCACATCTCGAGCTAACATCTTTATGGCACTTTGTGAATTCATATATGTGTAGTTGGATGTTTATCATTTGTGAATCTTCACATACAGCAAGTTGGTAAATGATTCATTTCAGAGAGCTCAGAACAGAGCTGGAGAGTGAAAGAGACGCAAGTAATTCTCAGCTGGAGAGACAATCGTGTGAAATGTCTTCGGCTTCCCACACTTTGTCTCAGTTGACTGGCTTCGTCCAGAATTTACACAAGTCCTTGTCTGAACAGTCTGACTGTTGGCAACAGGTGCACTTTTGTTCTCTTTTGTATCATACATTACACACAATAACAGATTGATGATTGGTTTTCTGTATAGCAGTGTAATGGCAGTGTCTCAAGACTTTCTCTGTTTTCATTTGTATTGGATGCTTCACTATCGTGGTCCTAAAATGAATTCTTATTACGCAGACCACATTAAACCTCTCTAATGATGGTGATGATAATGCCTGGAATAGATGACTGTCATGGTCTAAGTTTGACTGACTGAAAGTTGAAAGCAGTATAATTCTCACCCACTGAAGGTGACAAAATGGGATTTGATAGGATTGGTATTTTTGCTGTTTATGCAAAACTGTGTTTTTGGCATTCAGCACAGTTGGCAGTCATTATATACTTGAATTTTGTACCGTTGAGTTATGATAAACACTGTGATTGGGTCTTATCATCTCCTAGACTCAGTGCTAGCTGTAAATCCTGGCATATGGAGATCTGAAGTCTTGTCTGTCATTAAATATTTATTGATGTATTTTTGTAAGTGTCTATTGACTCTAATTAATTTACTGATTTTTAGGGCCCACAGTTTTTCACGGAAAATTTTACCAAATTCTGCGGACCAGTTTGCAAAATTCCGCGGCTGACCGTGGCAAAATTGTCCAAATTCCGCAGCTTACTGCGGTCTTCCATTTGGGAATAAACTGAGCTCTATCCTGTTAAGAAACCAGTTTTTAAGGGTGACATCATTATTATTATTATTAATGACATTTATATGGCGCAAGTTCGAAAAAAAGAAATGCAGCAAATGCACCAGTGTGCTCAGTTATGCTACCAATATACAAAAATAATTACTAAGCTTTTTTCTTTTCAAAAGTGCAATCTGTCAGTTAGTTGCATTGTATTTATTTACGATTGTGCGTATTACGATGGTAATTATTAGTAAGGCCCTCAGTTTTATGCAGTTTAGTTTGATTTTTAGGCAGCCCGGAACGATAGTTTGGGAAGGCCTTGTGTTTTGCAAAAGTTTTTATTATTTATTTTTTTTCACCACCAGATCTCCGAGCTCCATCAGCCAATCACCGCGAAATTTTGCCACATGACGGAAAGTATGTTCAATTTTATAATCTCGGTCCAAAAATTTTGGGGGCCAAAAACATTCTAAATTTAGCCCGATTCCACACGACTTCAGACTTTGATCGCAAATATCTGCAGAAGGGATGGAGATATTCAAAATCAGTTAACTAAGGTATCTACTACTATTCCTCCTGCATTAGATGGAAGACATCCGGTGAACTTTCATCTACTTACCACAGCATGTATGCGGCTGATGTTTACCCACTAAATCGACTTTTTCTTAAGACCATATTTTGGCCCCTAAGGGGTGCTATGCCCTGAAATTTGTACATGCACCACAGAATGGCCATCTTGCTAGTCCATACCCCACAGGGGATGGGGGTTTCCCCAACAATTTTTCAATGGGGGGTCAAAAATTGGCTTAATGTAGTGTATGCATGCCTATAACTTTGGAGCTAAGGGATTAGCCCCACGAAACTTTACCATGTAATGTGCTGCTAGGCAGGCATGTTAACGTGGGTACAACTTTAGGGGGGCATTGCCCCCTTAAAATTTTGGGAAGGCAAAAACGTCCAAAATTTGGCGTGAAGTAGAACAACTTTTGGCTTTGACCACAAATATCTCTGGAACGAACTGAGATGTCAACAAGCGGTCAATGGCGTTATCAAGCAGGATCACCCTGGTGTTAAACAAGAAAATTTGGTGAACTTTGGTCACTGAAAAAAAGTTATAGGCGCGCATGTTGACCCACCTTAAATCGCCATTGTGCATTCTGCATATGCTAACTTCAGAGTTTGACCGTGAATATTTCTGGAATGGATACAGTTATGGACAAGCGGTAAACGGTGTTATCAACTGTGATCACTTCCGTGTTGAATAAAAGAAATCTGGTGAAATTTAGGCCACTAACAACGACGATTAGCACGCGTTTGTTGACCCACCCTAAATCCACAGTGCACATTTTGTGTATGCTAACATATTTGAGTTCGTGCCACGTGACTTTGTTACGAGGGAAATTTTAACCCCCTAAACTTTTTCACGCATTGGACTTGTGGTGCCAGGCGGCCTCACGTTGGGTTCTGCCCCATATTTCTAGTTCTCTGTGATATAGTTAGTTTAATTATGTTATCAAACGGATGATCGTACTAATCATTGGTCATTTCTCAACTTTTGTCAAATTTTGCAGAAATATTAAAATTCCACGGAATAGGGCGAATTCCACAGCTCAGTCGAAATTGCACGGCCCACAGAAAACTGTGGGTCCTACTGATTTTTTTGTTTTTGCCATGTTGTCGAAAGTTCGTGTGTTACTTTTATGTACTATGAATACACCTCTGATTTTCTTTTGTAGCATATGGCAGTATATGAGTGATTCAATTGATTGTTATGACTGATTCATTTATCAATTAATTAATCTTGATCAATTGATTGATGCCTAGAAGAGAGGTGACTATTATACTGACTAAGGTGCATTACATCACTCAGTGTCACAGTGTTTTTACGCGCGAAAGCAGCTACTGCTTTCAGCGCATCTTAGCCATCACAATTCTGGCTGTCCGTTCGTCCATCTGTCACACGGGTGGATCAGTCAAAAATGGTGCAAGCTAGGATCACCAATTCTTCACCACGGCTGTCTGGAAACTCTAGTTTCAGGAATCGTAACGCTTTTCCATAAATTCGAAAGGGGTCACCTCGAACGAGGGCGCTAACTAAGGGGGGGGTGGAAAAATTTCCAATTTTTAGCCAATAAGTCGCTGTATCTCAATAACGGTGCAAGATAGGGCCTAGGTTACTATTAATCACTAATAGGAAGTCGTACACTGGCTCTTGATTGCCACCGAATTCAATGACCTTGAATGACCTTGAACGTTAAAATAGGGGATTTTATGGATTTTTTGGCGATTTCAGGCTGCGAGACACATTTCAAGAGGGAATTGCACCGAAACCAATTGAGATAGACATAGACAAGCTGCATATGAAATTTTCAGTGTTGAACGCAGATTTCAACGGTCCAAGTCTCGATTTTCTAGGTTCAAGGAAACCTGTGCACGAGGGCATCAAATTGCGGTACCCCCATAAAAGTCGCGACGAAATGGCTGGAGATAGACTGTCAGTTTGCGAACAGGAAATGCTATAGGCTTTCGCGCATCTCGTGAGCATTAGCTCAAATTTTTTGACTCTATTGTCACGACTGCATTGTTACCTGCTGTTGGCTGTAGAAACTGAGTGAGTTGGAAGCGACTGAGCTGTCACGTGATAACAAACTAGTCTCAAGTCTAGCTGCTGCTGCCAATTCTGGAGCTGCAGCTTCTTGCCAGTCAGGTTATATATCATCTCTCGTGCCTGACCATTTATCTTACATAGTGCCGAGTGTTTGCCACTAGTTATCTAGTAGCCCGATACATGCTGCTGTATCATTATTTCTGCTGTGTCAGTCGGAACATTAAATCCTGCTCGCTCACTCAATTGCTGTTAAAGGCATCAGTGTTTTTGTTTATCAGTGCAATAAACTTAGTTGAAGCAGAAGTTTTTTCTTTTGCTTTTGTTGTTGGTTTTGCTAATAAAAGTTTATCAGTTTGAGTGTTTGAAAGTTGTTAAAGGCTTCAGATCTTGATAGTGGGGAATCATAAACACTTAATACTGTAAATATACAGCATATATCAGGTTACTAGATAACTAGTGGCAAACACTTGGCACTATGTAAGATGTAAATGTGTGTGGCTTGATAATGTAACAGCAGTGGACCAGACTGGTGACCGAAAGGTCCCCGGATCGACTCGGGCCCGTTGCACTGTCAGGTAACAATCTTGGGCAAGTTGTTCACACACATGTGCCTCTGTTCACCAAGCAGTATTATTCAGTACTGGCCAAAGGGCAGTGATGCCTCGTGGCTGGGAAGGTAACCGTAGGTCTGGCGTCACACTGGCCATGTGTCACAGACTTAGTGGTTTATCCACCTACGGGCTCAGTGGCCACAGAAAGGGAGATGAGCACTTCGCCTACACCCCAGAGGGGCACAGCATGCTTTACCTTTACCTTTTACTGCAAATGTAATTCGTCTGCTTTTTTATCGGCCTGTAGTTGTGTCTTGTACAATTCACTTCTGCTAGAATACACTAACATAATGTTGTTGGAAATAACTTATTCAGGTTGTTGTTATTACACAGTACTGGGGTAATGGGAGCATATTGCTCAAGTTTATGTTAGGCACTCAAGTTCATGTTAGGCTATGTTGGTAAGGATTTTCGATGTTGCTTGTGTTGCTCAGATCTATCATGCAACAGCTACAGAGACAGTCCACAGACTTCGTTTGACCCCCACTTGCATCTGGATGATACTCCAAACTGCCCAGTGCCGACATTCAACACACCCGACCTCGATGCTGGGATGTGTTTGACGCCCGTTACATGCCAAGTGCCGCCTGAGTCGATGGCTGAAACTATCGCACCATGTATGCCGTCGATATCAGCAACTCCTGGATTTAGCGCATTCAAACAAGTTGTCAACAAACCGGTTCACATGCAGTCTGAGGCACCCAGTTCTGACTCCAGTATGTCACCACAGAAGGTGAGTGTTGTTCCGATATAACTGGATTATGCAATTTTCCATTTCTTTGTTGTTGACGTTTTAAGTGTAACATATCATTAAAACGATTTAACTTGTGTTGAGCTTGGAATAATCGGTTGGTTTAACAGAAGCTGTATGTGTAATATAAAAATTTTATTCTTGTTATTTTATCTTTTTTATCTCTCTTTCTCTCTATTTTGTGACAGAACTTAAATCTCTAACCAGCTCATATCGTCCTTGATCAACATTTGATGTTCAATGGACACTCCTCTGCAGTTGCTCGTGCAGCAGTTGCTCATGCTTGCAACCATTATGCACAAGCTATTCACCACATGTGACACCTGCTGACAACTGATCTGGCACAGACATTGGCTTGCAGTCTGATACTGTCATGGGTGGATTACTGCAATGCGCTGTTGTATGGCGCCCCAGCCAGCAGCATCCAAAAGCTGCAGCGTGTCCAGAATAATGCTGCTCAGATTGTGATGCAGGCATCTAGGAGATCCGACGCCAGACCCTTACTGCATCAGTTATACTGGCTACCTATTCATCAATGTGTTCAGTACAAGCTGGCAACCTTATCCTTCAAGATCTGTGTGACGTCAACACCAACGTACCTCAGCTGTCGCTAGGGCTGTACCGAATATTCTATAGTGTATTCGTATTTGGCTGAATAGTTGTGCCAAAACAAGCTGAATACAAATAATAAGCACTCTGCTATCATCGCTTGTTTTTCCTGCATTTAGCTTCAAAGATAGTTGCTGTCAGCCCAGCTAAATGCTCTCACATGATGCTTTATGACATTTTTAACCATTTACTTTTTAGTTTGCTGACAGTTATAAGCTTGTCTTGAATTACTGTCAAGTTTCGTTAATCGTTAGTGTCAGTAATCTTAGTTGTTCAACAACGGTGTTCGATTTGGGAATTTTTCACCACTCCGCAATGAAACCAGGTCACTGGGCATTGTGTTTGAACTTGCGTCAGCTATTCGTATTTTGTTCATATTCAGCCGAATAATATAATAAATTATTCTTATTTGGCCGAATAGTAAAAATCTACTATTCGGTACAGCCCTAGCTGTCACCTACATACTTGGAACTGTTTGCAAACTTTGCGCTTCTCTGACACTGCATTACTTAGTATTCCGTTCGTTAGAATTAACTTTGCCAAACGTGTTTATCATTGTGCTGCGCCTTCTCTCTAACTCTGTACCTACCTCTCTAACTCAATCTTTCTTTCTCGCATTTTTTAAAGTTAATCTCGGAACTTGTCTCTTTAGGCAAGCCTATTTCCAGTAACACACCACCTGGTGCTAGCACCTCTGAAGCTACGGCCATATGGCACTTTACAAATATGTGTGTTATTATTATTATATATGTATGTTTCAAGTACCAGCTTGTGTCTTGGAAGTCTGTTGCGAGTGTAACTTACGTATGACAGATTAAACCATCTCAGCTGGCTTTTACTGAACTGCAAATTTATGTTTTTTTTCGTTAGTTCCAGGTACTTGGATGCCATTAATTCTGCCAGGACTGTGCTTGTGTGTGTGTTTTCAGTCGGATGACACAGACTCGGATGCTGCATCTGATGGTGTAGTCAGTCTTCACTACACGGAGTCCGGTGAACGTTCGTTGATGAGCTATGTCGATGAGACTTATTCTGCTTACCGTGACTTGCAGTGGGTCATCGGTGGTCTTAGAAGAACTCTTTGCCAGATCGTCAACTGCTACGACTCAAAATTGTACGTTTGTTTTCTACGAGTAGCGTGGTTATTTTTCATACAGCATATAGGTCGTTTAACTTTGTAACACATTTCCTTATTTGAAGTGCCTTGCTTTTCCAACAATCAAAAATTTTGTAATTCTTACAAACCGAATTGTGTGCCTGTTACTACCTGTAAATTTTTGATAAAAGTTGTTGTCTGAAATTTGTTTGATGACATAAAAACATTTTTAATTGCATTTAGCCTGGAGTGCTATTGAGTGATGGTGATATGTTAGTTTGCCTGCAGACCACTGGATATCATATTGTGTAAAGAGTGCAGCACAACTCTAATGGAAAATGAAACTTTGAATTGTGTGCCTGTCGATAGGGTCAATACGTGTATTTGAATATTTACCAGCTGTATTGACTCCCAGTTTTAATCTCTTACAAAGTATGAGCTTGCAGACAATTTAGCCCTGATCTCTTCCAGAATGTTGCTTGACTTTATTCTGTTATAGGACGCTTTTACGGGATGTATTTTTTCTGAAAATTGGAAGAACAAGAAAAGCCCAGCTTATGCAAAGGGCAACGTGTGACAGCAGTGCTTGTTTGAAATTGAAGGCTCAGTGCGAATGAAATCTAAGCTCACCGATCCCAGCAATTGACAAAGCGTTTCATTCACACTGGCCAGAAGGCCTGACCAGTCTTGCACAGCCATATTGGCTGAAAATCACAAATTTTCCCTACCCACTGTCATTCAGCACTCTTGTTCTGGGTGACCTCTTTCGAAAGCAAAAGCTCTGTGGATTCTGAAACTAGTGTCTTCCAGGCAGCCGATGATGAAGATTTGGTGATTCTAGCTTGCACCGTTTTTGACTGATCTATCCATGTGACGGACGGACAGACAGATGGATAGAATTGCAATGGCTGACATGCGCTACAGCAGTAGCTGCTGTCTCACATAAAATTGTCATCTGAAACAGGTGCACTATTGGAGTGTAAAGGTTAAAGTGCCCAATATCAAGTGCTTGGACACGAAATGGTTTGTAACTTGAGCACTGAGCTTACATTGCAATATCGTATTGTATTGCATGAACGTTGCCGCAGGCGTGCAGCACATGACAGATCCCGGAGTTACAGTGCTGAACTGATGCGATCACGCCAGCTGATGTACGACGCCAAGTCGGCCGCTCGTGTCGCAACACAGGAAATCAACTCCTTGACTGTCAAGTTGTCGGCAGAGAAACAGTCACGTGGTAGAACTGAAGAGGATCTTAACGTCGCACGTCAGTTGCTGCGAGAACACACTGAGTCTAGGATGCAGCATTTTGACCAGTCCGTTGCTGTAGAGGTTAGCACTGCTGTGTTTGTTACATTTTACCTTTTGCTTGTTTTATGTAATTACTTGACCAATATCTCGGGCTTGAGGTGATAAGGTGGTAGTTGTTCAGCACTCAGAGTGAAAGAATGGTATGTAACTCCAGCATCAATGATGCAGTATCTATATCTTTAAAATAGGGATGTTTTAGTTTCGACTATGATTGGCTGTGACGTCATATAGATGTCATCACCACGGTGACGCATCACGAGCATCGTTATAGCTACGCTGCAGCAATGTGCTACGCTGCAGCATTGTGTGTTGAGGCCACAGGCTGAGTTAAGGGCAGAAAATGGAAGCCGCAGACCACTACTATGGACAAGCGGAAGGGAGCATAGCAACTTGCTCGCATGTAATGTTTTCAAAACAGAGATGTATTGTACGAGTGTTCGGATGTACTGGTTGTCATACTTGGGTCACTCAAGCAGGAAATGTTTGCCAGAATACGTAGTGCACATTTTCAGAAAATGCACTTGCAGTTTTTAGTGTGTTTTGCTAAAACTGCTGTAAGTTGTACATTCTGCTGCTCCATTTTAAAGGAGCTGCAGAATGGTAAAGATTTTCATGCTGCTGGTGCTTTTTGATATCTTTTAGCAGTATTTGTCTACAAAACATAAACCGCACAGCATTCACTCAACTGGGTACAAATATGAAAAGTATTAGTTTTTGTTAGAGCTGTCAAATTAGTGTGTTAACTGAACACGTTAATGCATTCAAGAATTAACATTGTTGAAAGATTAATGCCATTGACATTAGCTACTGTTGGCAGATTGTGCATTGACTCTGCTACTGACTCAATCTGCTACTGACTGTTGAAATGCTGCACTATGGAAAGAATCTCATTGCTTGTTGTAGCGTTTGACTGCCGATTTGCTTACTTTGCTGCTAATTAATGCATTGTCGTCATGTGTTGTACGATGTACGTAGCGTCTGGAGAAGCAGCTGAAAGCAGAACAGCAGTTGTCAGCTGGACGTGCGGATGAGATATCAGCACTGCAAAAGATGGTCAAGCAGCTGACGACTGCACTCCAGCAAGGCGCTGATGCTGCTGCTGCTTCTGCTGCTGCTGGAGATGTGAAGAACACTTGGGCGTACATCGTCGATGAAAACTGTCGACTGCGTGTTGAGAAGTCTGCTCTGGCTACCCGCCTGAACGAAGTTCAGATATCACTCAGTGAAGAAAATAAACAGCTCTCAAAGATGGTATGAAACATACTGGACCAGTTTTGTGAGCGAGAGCTAGCATAGCTAGCTATAGCGCGTATTAGCTATGGTGATTCTGTCTGTCTTGGTGTCCTGGTGTCTGTCACGTCCCGGTACCGTTGCAAGCCGAGGTGAGATAGAGACTTCGTGTTTTTACCATATAATAGCTTAGGGTCTCTAGTATTTCGTGACAAAATTTCATGCTGTGAAATTAATATTTAACGTATTTATTCAAAAAAATTCCCAAAAAATTACAATGGCACCTGTGGGGAAAATTAAAAATTGTTATAACAGTCATAACTTTGGCTGTGTATAAGATAGAGTCGTAATTTTTGGTTTTGTGGTATGGTTTTCGAGGATGGCCAATCTAACAGTGTCATTCAAATTCACCCCGTGGCAACGAAATTTGGGACAAAATGACCTATAACTCGGTTTCTGCTAGAGATATCTGTGAGATCTTTGCGTTTATAGGGGGGTTTTGGGGTTGGGCCATTGAATACTGCGAACAAAATTTTACTCCAACCGACCCTTGTTGCCATGGCAACGAAATTCGAAACAAAAGGGCTATAATTTCTAGAAAATAGAGGATTTTTGTGATTTTGTGTGATTTTTGGCTGCAGTAGAGTGATGTGCAACGAAATTGATGGAGATAATTCGATATTAGCTGAGAACAGAAATTGCCATAAGCTCTCGCGCATCTCATGTGCATTAGCTAAGATTTTTTGTTGAATATAGTAGAGCTGTAAAGCTGTTGTGGCATTATATTATTCTTTGCCCACTCATGCTGTTAGTGGCTCTACTTTGTTACAGAATCAATAAGTAGTGGTACACAGCAGTGTCACTAGCCAATACACAGATGATAAATTTTTCTTTCTCACTGTCAGCCTTTTTTGTCAGGCTGTATGTGAACCAACAACTTGGGACAATGGAGAAAAGTAATGTTAGGTTGCATCCACAATAGTTTAAATTTTTATGTATTGTGAATGGCACTACAAAGACATTCAGTACGGTTGCAGGCATGTCTAGTAACTATGTGCTAAAAGCTAGCATACTTTTACCAGTCAGTGAGAATGTTATTTAATTAAAGTTTTTAAAAAAATGCATTTTTAATTAAAGATTTCAACTAGAAATTTGGGGCAAAGCCCAACGTGAGTCCGCCCAGCGCCCTAAGTCCGATTGGGGGGAAATTAGAGGGGGTAAAATTTCCCCGACATCAAAGTCACGTGGCCCGAAGTCAAATGCATTGGCATACGCCGAACGCGCATTGTCGACTTAGGGTAGGTCAGCATGAGCGCTTATAACTTTGTTCGTAAAAGACTGAAGTTCACCAAATTTTTTGTTAAACGCTGAAAAGATCGTTCTCGTCAACGTCGTTTAGATTTTGTCGCTATCTTCATCGGTTCCAGAGATATTTGTGCTCAAACTTGAAAGATATCGTAAATCGCACCGATTTTTGAACGTTTTTTGCCCTCCCAAATTTTAAGGGAGGCGGTGCCCCCAAAAGTTGTACTTGCATTAACACCCCAGCCTAGAGACACGTCAAGTGCCAAAGTTTCATCGGGTTACACCCCCTAACTCCAAAGTTATGAGCTCTCCTTTATTACATTTTTAAGCCAATTTTTGACCCCCACTTGAAAAAATTGTAAGGGGGGCCACCATCCCTGGTGGCGGGTGCGCTAGTAAGACTTGGTCATTCTCTAGTGCATGTAAAAATTTGGTGGTGCAGCACCCCCTAGGGGTCGAAATATGGTCTTCCGAAAAATGCGCTTTGGGTGGGTACAATTTCACATCTAAGTCTCCAAGGTTACTGGACCAAACTTCCCCTGACTTGTTTCGCCTAACACGGGAGGAATCGCTGTCGAACGAGTAACTCACCGATTTTGAATATCTTTGTCCCTTTCGGAGATATTCGCCACCGAACTTTGAAGTCGACCGAAATTGGGCCAAATTTTGCATGTTTTTGGCCCCTAAAAATTTTTTGGGGAGGCTCCCTTAAAATTTCGGACCGAGATTATAAAATCGAACATACTTAGGAGCATCGTGCAAAATTTCGCAGCGATCGGCCCATGGAGCTCGGAGATTACACGAGGGGAAAAAAGAATAAATGCCAGCAAAACTTAAGTCCGCTTTCGGGCGGACTAATTAAAAGTTGTCTGTATTTTTTGCAGATAATATTAGTCTGATTGTCAGCTTCCATCTGTTACCATCTCACCTGACATTCTCTTTTTTTGCAGTGTTAAGAATAATAAGGTTTTTGTTTTTGCATTTCTGAATCATCTTGTATTACTGCTGGATGTTATTTACGAATCAGAGATTGAGTGGAAACATGAGGTGGAAAATGATTATATGATTAAATCAACAGCATATTAACCCTACTATGCCTAAGCTTTTTCGGCAGCCTTCCCAGCCTAAGAGGGGGTCGATTTGACCGACCCCCTCCATCAGTGGTCGCAATTTGCTTGATATTTTGTGGCATTTTACACATCACTTGAATAGATTTTAAAAGAGGACACCAGAACTGTTTGCTGTATATTTTTGTACCAGTAAGAAAGTGAGTAAGTAAGTAAGTAAAACATTAATTTATATAGCAAATAATGTTAAAATTACCAGTTTTTGTCTTTTGTTTGAAATTGAAATATATTGTAACTATTTTTTATTGCAGAAATGCATCAACTATTTAGATAAACAACAAATAAACACGGAAACTGAGAAAAATGCTGCTAATTATAATTTTTACCATCAATACCGGGGAGCTAATTTATTGGTATAATTCTATATATTTCAGGACCTGAAAACCTGACCTGTAAGGTAGTGTGTGATATGTAAAAAAATGCCTTTAGTGCTTAGGAACAGATACACAAAATATATTGTTGGTATCTGTGCAAGACAAAAAATAATTCTTAAAAAAAACTGCAGGAGGGTGTCGTTTTGACCTTCTCTTTAGGCATAGGGGGTTAATTAGCTTACTGTATATTAAATGTACTTACCAAGCAGTGTTTTATAAGTAGTGGAAATAAAAGGTTGTTCCATAAACAAGTTACAAAACGGCGTCATTCTGTTAATTTACCAAATGTAAAAAATTTGAAAATATACTTTTTGTAGGGAATTTTTTTCTGAACATATGTGGAAATTTTTTTCAGTTCATGAAACACAGCCTATCTGTGTATTATTTTCTCCACAATATACCACAACTCGCTAGCAATAAACAGCATTAAAATGAGGAAATGTAATAAACTTAACAATTTAATGTCATTACTTTAAATGTTACACATTATTGTTTCATTTTATCAACATATCTTCCGAGTTTGTTCAAACATTTTGTCCCATCTGTAAAAAAGCTTCTGAATGCCTGATACAGAGAACAATGCTGCCTGCTGTCCCAGCCACTGACGAACGACTGATTGCACCTAGGTATCTGATGCAAATTTCTGCCCATCTAGTATTTTCTTACACCAAAAGTGTATTGTTGATTTTGTAAAACACTTATTGCCATATACTGGACACAAACTGTCAGAATTTTATTTGCATTAAGCTCATTTCCTCACAAGAAAATGAATGATAGAATGTTGTTCGTTCGGGACAAATTGAGTGGCAGCGTCACTAAATTTATTATTTATAAATGACGTCATTGTGATAAAACTCACAGGTGGTGACCAGCATTAAATTTCCTACAAAACGTATATTTCGGATTTTTTTATATTTGGAAAACTAACAAAATGACGCTGTTTTGTAACTTATTTATGGAACGACCCTTGTATAATAGACAGTAAGTTAATTCGTGCTGTTGATTTTTGCATTTTACAGGGCAGAACGTTAATTAGTGGCAATCATGTGCTCTGTGTTTGTAGCATAGCGATGTGTCAGACAACCTGAGGAAGGCAGAACATGCTCTGACATATCTCGATGACAAGGTTGAGCGTGTACGCCAGGTAACCTCATTTCAGTTTATATCCAGAAAATATGTGAGTGCAGTTGTCACTGAAATATAAATTTACTGATGGGTTGATCAATCTTCTTTTAGGCAGTGTTGCTGAGATCAGTGAGCATCAGTGGCACCAGCTACTGCAACATGTAGTGTGGTCTGTATGTCTGTCCGTCTGTCTGTCACACTTGTGACTTGGACAGAATGAGATGTCATTTTGCATTTTATGTCAGACAAGTGCCCCTGTCTTAGTAGGAAGGGAAGGTAAAAAGGTAAAGATTGTCAATTTGTATAGCGCATCGTCGCTTATGCACGTCTCTAATGCGCTTTCGTCACTGACCAGAGCCGCCGGCCGCCCAACTGCCGTGTGCAGCCTGCAGACACAGGCTAGCGCAGCGGCCAGGCCAGGCAGCTTCAGTCAGCTGTACCAAGGTCCCCACCTTCCGTAACCCATAGAATGGGTTACTACTCATTTAACCGACCCCGGAGGGATGGCAGGCTGAGTTGGCCTTGTTTATCTGACTGATAGCGGACGCTTTGCCCACAAATTGGTCACACGGCCATCCCTCAGTCTAGCGCAGAATTGGGAAAGTTCGCCGGCCAGGACCGACGTGCTAACCACTATGCTACATCACCAACTGTTTGTTAGGGGGATAGGGGTTAAGAACTTCCAGTCAAGATGCATTTCAAGTTGCAGCTAAGGCGATGTGGTAGCCACAGCGGTGCCATCTAGTGTTAAGTTACTTTCATGTCAGCTATTGTAATCCGTTGAGTTCTGTACATCATTTTTGTCACATATTTTGGATTTTGCCTATTTTATCTGTTAAAAACACTGTCAACTGATTATGTGTACATGAACACTTGACACGTTTGTTATGCTGCCAACCAGTAATAAGATATAGGACAGGACATGGCATGTCTGACATGTCTCTATACGATGTTGCAACAATTTGTCTTTCAGATTCTGTCTAAAATAAATAACTTCTCTGTATTTTTTAGACATCATTCCAAGCGTTCGTGTTTAGAGGTTGTGACTTAAACCGAGAGTAACTCTGGCAAAATTAGCCAGGCCGCTTGATCGCTATCTGAAGATGGCTGTTGCTGGTAGCGGCAGTGGCAGCTGGCTGATAAGTAAATAAGTAAGTAAGTAAGATTATTTAGATAGATAGTACTGATGGTGATTACTGATTAATGAGTTTATCGTGGGCTCTATTACCAGCTTACTTGACATTCTCATATCTCTCATTTTGCGTCTCTTCTGCACTCACTGAAGAATGCTGTATTAATTCACGCATTGCAGTGGCTGCCATAGATCTAGCCAGGGGCGATGTAGGTAAAAAAAGTAGACAGGGTAGGAAGCTGTAATTTTCCGACAGACACTCCAAATTTCCAACAGAATTTTGACTGACAGATTTCTGTCAGAGTTTTATGGGTGCTCAAAGTTGCAATTTTGCGTTTGGACAAGACAAAAATTTTCCAACAATTTTCTAGCAGCCCAAAATATGAGGCGATTGCCCACAATTCCCTTTTTTCGTTGGCCACGACGCCACTAGGTCTAAGACAGTTAAATTCCTAAGACAGTCAGTTGACTCGCCTATCTGTCATCGGATGCTGCAGGGTCACCGTCATGTAGATTTTGCCTCTAACTGCCACTAGGTACATGCACAGTCATTAGCATGCCGAGCTGTTAAATAATTTATATATGATCGATATGTCATTTTTGTTGAGCATATAGTACTGTTGACAGGGCTCGTGTGTGTATGTCTGTTAGGCTTTGATACCTCACGCACAGACGTTGTGTACTGATTCAACGATGAATTCAGTCATGGTGGAGATTGGTGTTTTTCGCCTCTGACCTTTAAGCCGCGTTGATTTCATCTGTCGTGCCTCAGATGACTGGAAGTTGTGCGATAGCATGCTTATTAAGTGAAAGTTGTATTAAATTGATTTTAATCCTTGGGGGTGTATTTCAGGGAAGCTTTGCATTTGCTCCCCCCCTTCGCTTGAAATTAAAAAGAATAATTAAGATAAAAGTTAATTGTAAGAAGAGAGTTTGCCTACCTAATGTAAAAAATAATTCTGATGTATGTACACCTGGGTACCCTGTTTCATATTATAAATACGCGCCTGTAAATGCCGCATGTGGCTAGTAATGTGTCAGGTTTGTTTTCACATGAGGGACATTAATTAGTAATGTGCGCATATCGCAACACATGAGATGCCAAACTGCAGCTTTGTCTGTCTCTTTGCATGTACATGTTTGTATTGTAATTTGTAACTTGGGTCAAGAGTTACTGCATACCCGGTATGCTGTTTGCATTAGCTGTGAATATTTACTTACATCACTAAGATTATAGTATTTTTCCTGGTCTTTCTGTTTGTCTGTCTTTGGCTGTAGAGTAATTCAGTAGAAGGTCACAACTAATAATTCTGGTGAAATTTTTTGAAGACATTGGTTTAGGATAAAAACGATGAATTGGATTTTCTGGTGATTTAGGAATTGTTTTGCTCATTCTGTACAGCAGCTAAGCTTCATCTGTTCTTTGTTGTGCCATATATTATTTCTCACCTTCTCTGAGCCGTAACGTGGACAGCCTACCGGCTACGTGCTCTTAGACATTAGTGCAGCTTGCAGCAGTTTAGTTCATCTGGCAGCTAAGAAGTACTGAAAAAGTTCATAAAACTGCTGTCAGGTGCACAGTCAGAATTCAGGATCACGTGAAATGTTTTTTTGTAACAGTGAACCGATTGAGTCAGTAAACTTTGAAGTCTGAAGTTCTAAGTATCAACATTTTTTAACAATTTGTGCATTACAAAAAAGTGAAAAGTAAATGTGACTCTAGTCAGCGTGGGTTTTTTAATGGGATGGCTTTTGTCAGAGCTTCAGACTCCTGCTGTAGTGCACTTATATTCTTGCTTTGTTGTAGTGAAGCTTCTCAGTGGTTTGCGTAATGAATTACTTTTATCTCTGATGCAATTTTTTCCGCACTGTCATTTAGCTGCAGTCCACTAGTTGTATTGTAGAACATGAGTTTAGTGTTCATTGTGCACGTTTGTCAATTTTGCTGAATGCGATCGAGTTTTCCATGCGTTGATTTTAACTTAGTTTGCATGGCTTTAATAGTTTGCATTGTAGTCACCAGTTCTGTGCGAGTTATGACTCAAGGTAGAAATAACAAAATAATCTTCTAGTTGTTTTTGACGCCAAAATATGGCTGATATTCGGATTAGCCAAATTCTGTTTTGAACAAAAATTGAGATAAACGGTCTGATGCTAAAATTTTCAGCTGAAATGCACCTACAACACGAGATTCTCAGTGGCACTGGCACACCAACCAACAACGTTAATATTTTTGACAGTTTGCAGTACTTCACTGTAATATGTGCACACTTTAGCTATGGCTTTAAAATAGTCCACTAGTGAATGTTTAGCTCAGACTTCAGAACAGTATTGTCATGACAGTTGGCTCGCGTTAGCGGTTGGTATAAAAGGTAGACCAACCCCAAGCATAACCGAAGGTTAGCTGAATTTTTGGCACCTCATGAATTTCAGAAATTTGGCAGCGATACACCGGCCGCATTTTTTCGTCTGATTTTTGGAGGCAGCACAGATTTCGGTGTATGCAGATATTCGGCGGCGGCTGGGAAGTTCACCGCAGCACAGCAAGAGAATCTTTGACAAGAATTTCAGCTGTCGCTAGGGTGGGTCGACCGTACCGCCAATATCTGAAGGCCAGCATTCGACTTTGGTTGCAGAAAGAAAGCGATTTACTAGAGTGACTGAAGTTCCATACACGCTATGGTGACGCTGCTATATAGAAAGATAGAATCAACGGTAGGATACGATGTGGTAGTTTAGCGCGTGTGGGTGATGGCTGCAAGCAGTAGCTTTCCATTCAAAATTGCAGCCAAACCGATGCACATGGTTACTATGGACAGCCTACTGGAAATAATCGTCATCACCCTACCCATCTTTACCATCTCCAACCTTTTAGTACGACGTACCTTTTAGCCACAGTGCTGCACGGTTGACACAGCACAGTGCGTAATGAACCTTAAAGGTCATCCAAGGTCGATGACTTTTGTGTTCTCTGAAATGGCTTATGCTACTTACTATTAGTAATCAATAGCAAGTTTATAAGCAACCTTGGCCTTATCTCTCGCCGTTTCTAAAATAGGTTAAAAACGCACATTTTCCTACTTCACTTTTGTTCAACCAAAATTTGAAAATGTTTCCTTGCACTGGATCGCTAAAATTTTGTGCGACAAGAGCGGTGACGTGCTAATTAATCGTCTATTCAGTTTTCCAGTAGGACCTACCGTCTAGCCACAATACATGCGTTACTGACGACGACAGACAGATCGTACCCAGGCTCGACCGCTAACGGCTGTAACAAGTAATTTGAGCAAAGCTATCCAGGACCGCAGTACCGCTGCTATCGCGTGAGGCGCGATAGCAGCGGTCCTGCCACTTTGGCAATCAGTGTAGGCCTAGAGCAATAAGATATTAATGCATCTTGAAAGAGTACTTAAATTTGAGGCCACCGTACCGAAGACTCCTCGAATTTAAGAGATCGAAACTTAGATTCTTAAAAATGTTCATTCTATGCTAAAAAAATGTCATATGCATGTTGTCCAGGTCCATCTCTAGTCATTTCGGCGCAATTCACTCTTTAAAATGTGTGTCGCAGCCGGAAATCGCATTCACTAAAACATCTATTTTTTTTGGGGGGGAGGGGTTCAAAGTCATCGACGTTGACACCAATAAAAAGCTTGTCACTATTGCTTGCTATGATAAGCAGCATGTCTGTGCTTATCTGCAACCGTTTTCACGCTACACGAGATAATTGCGGTAAAATAGCCACTTTTTAGGGGGTAGCCGTTTTTAACGCCCGCCTGCACCGGCCGCCTTGAAGCTAGCGGGTCGGGACTTGGACTGTTAAAATCTACGTTTAATGCTGAAAATTTCATACGCAGGTTGTCTTGGTCTATCTCCAGCCATTTCGTCGCAATTCAGTTTTAAAATGTGCGCTGCATCCAAAAATTGCAGAAAATCCACCAAAACCCCCTTTTTATGGTTCAAGGTCGTTCAAGGTCATCGATGTTGATAAATTTAAAAAGCCTGTCACCAGTACTTGTTATGATAAGCAACATATCTGTAGGCCTTACTTATCTGCAACCGTTTCCACACCGTGAGCCAATAAAGGCAAGATAACGTCTTTTTAGGGGGTTACCCCTTTTTGACGCCCTCGTTCCAGGGGAACCCCCGCACCCAAGGGCACAAAATTTTGTCACGAAAAACTAGAGCCCTTGAGGCAGCCCACAGTGAAGATTTCTTGATAGGTGTCGCCGTTTTGATACAGTGCCAGGGTGTGACGGACAGACAGACAGACGGACAGAAGCCCAGGCCATGGCTAAGACGCGCGAAGCATTTTCCTATCGCGCGTAGAAAAATCGTGCCACCCGTAAGACCAGCAAGCATGCAACTGTTGCTGTTCGATTGTTGAAGGCTACAACCTGTCGACTACCGACCGGTACATATATAGCGTGACGCGGCTCAGTTCTGAGTTGTGATTCATCGATCTGGTGCGTCATATAAGGCCTATAAGCTCGTCCTCTCACTGGCTGCTAGAGCTCGCAACGCCAAAGCGCTGACAGTCGGCCCTGCTTACCTTGCACACCTGCCCAGGTAGCACTGCAGGTAGATCCTAGATATGTAGCCTGTAAGCTGAACGTTGCTTTGCTCGCAACGACGCGGAGACTTGGGCAATTAAATCAGCGCGTGACCGCTATAGCTGCGAACGAGCAACGGTGTGAATTATCTTTGGCAGTCGGGCTCGCTAGTAGCCTAAGCTTATAGCTGCGGTAGTAATGTTAACGTGAATACTGATCTGCTGACGTAAATCAACGCACCTGTCTGGCGTATATCTTTGACCTTGATGACAGCGAACAACTTGATTATCGACCATTAAGCCTAATCGTGCTTTGGCGGAAGCCTGGTAACTTTCGGTTTCGTCCACGTCTTAGACCACGCACAGGTTTGAACCACGCATTGGGCGTAGGCCTATAATTACGCCAAAACTCCAGCCAGTTACTAACCACGCTTGCAGTTTAGGTCAAGAGACTTGTGTTAGCGAGAATTTCATTTTTCATTGTTCCTATACTTTTAGCAATAGCGTGCATGCACGTCGTATTTTAGTGCAGCTTATTTCGTTTCAGTTTAGCTCTGTCGCTGTGTACGCTTCTTAAGACTTAAGAGACGTGCGCCGATCATGACATGAATCTTAGCTCTGTCTAAATTGACTATAGGCTTAGCTCTGATACGGGAAGACTTGATGTAAGTGGAATATTATGAAACTGTTTTTGAAGCAGTGTGTGTTACAGTGTTACACGTTTGATACAGGCATATGACTCGAGACGATTAGACAGTGAACTGACAAATTACAAGAGCAGCGAAACACCATCGTACAACCGTCGTCACTGCCGTGCTATATTAACCAACATTTGGCCTAATCACAATGTCGACGAAAAGAAGGCCATCGTAAGTTACAAATTTGAAATTTCAGTAATATTGACAGTAGGCCTACAACACCGTGTCACAAACAAGAAGCCCTGCTGTCGGTAGGATAGCCGACCGTGCTGGTCGCCAGTGACCTTCAAGTCATCCAAAGTCGATGATTTCCATGCCTTTTGAAAGCCAATATGTTACTTTCTATTAGTGATCAATAGCAACCTTAGCCGTGTTTCTCGCCATTTTTGAGATATATCTAGTTTTCCTTGAAAAACGCACATTTTTCCTACTTCTCGTCCGTTCAACCCCGAATTTGAAAATGTTCCCTTTGCACTAAATCGTGAAATTTTGCATGCCTAGGTTTGTGACACAGGGCTAATTACTCGTGTAAAAAAATTCCTCTACGACCTACCGCTCAGCCACAATACATCCATTACAGCAGAGGCGTAGCCAGGGCTTAGTTGTAGTGAGGGCACTTGAGGGGTGGAGTATAGGGAGGGTGTCCCCTCCCCATGGGAAAGCGGTCTGGGAAGGGGGCCGTGCCCCCGCCCCAGAAAATTTTTTTTGCATAAAAATTACGTGTTTTGGTGCATTTTTGCAACTATTTCGAGTAACTGAGTAGGCTCCTAGGAGGGCACGTTCCCCCCAGTATTTCGCCCCTATGGCTACGCCAGTGCATTACAGACAGACGTACAAACGACGACAGACGACAGACGGACGACAACCGCACTATAAGCTTGACCGTCACTTAAGTTTGGTCGGCTAAAAAGGATCTCCGACATTATTGACTTTAACTTGAATAAGATTTAAAATCCGATCATCCTTCTTCAAGGCACAATCGATAGCTTAATGTTGGGGATTTTTTATGGTAAACAGTGTAGATAGTCACTCAAAACTTGCTCAAGGCTAAGTACTGTCCGCGGCCATGCCTGTGCAACATTTCATATAAATCCGGGGCTTTTTTGTTCCGGGGGATTTTGCCTGATAAATCCAAATCCTGCTAACAAACTTTTTGCACTAGGCCTATATCGCAAATGCAATGGTAAAAATCAGAAAGTCGGGTCCCGTGACTTCGATTTTTGACTTATGATCTTGAAATTTAATAGGATTAGGGCCTATTGTGGTTGTCGAGAGAACTGTGTGTATCAGCACGATTGCTCCGTGTAGTTTCGAGTAAATTTTCACGAAAGTTTTGGTGAAAGCCTGGTGAATGTAGGCTTTAGACAATTTTATCTATAGGGCTTACGTGGAGCTATTGATTAGATTTTTTGGATTATAATTTGACAGTAGTAAAGGGTAGATTAGAATGAAAAATGTGCATGTTTTCTACCCAGTTATTTTCTGTGAGTGCACACACTGTGTAATGTGTATAATAATGCCTACTCCTATGGCTAGGCTACACGTCATAACGTCATACATGCAGCCGTAGTCTGTAACTGTTGCAGAACATCCGGCGAAAATCTTTACGCTACGCTTGGTCTGGAGAAAGACTGCACACAGGAAGACATTAAAAAGGCATACAAAAGGGTTCGTTATAACTATCGTTTGTATGTAAACATGAACAGTGATCGTGTAGGCAAGCATGATAAAGTCTGCGTGTGCTGGAAAACAAAAAAAAATCAAAATATTAGGCATTATTTTTGCCGAGTTTTAATAACACAAAAATTAAGCATAGGCTTGCTTTTGTACATTTTATTATATATTTTTCGTCTGTCATATTTTGTAAAAAATGTTCTGATTGCTACGTTTGCCTGGTCATAGGCCTATATTGTTTTACAAATAAGTGGGCGCCTATTACAGTACAATGTAGACCATAGATGTCGTTTTTACTCCGTTTTTATGATGAAGTAAACATGGAGCAAACACGAAGCAAACGTATATTCAATATACACAGTGTTTCATAAAAGGGACCCCTTTTGCTTTTTTTCATAATTTACTCAAATGATGATGAATTTACAGAAAATTTTTATTAGTTGTAGCTGAATAAATACTAATTCAAAGTGTTTCAACAAAATATGGCTGTTGATTAAATATTCTTTGCTAGTTGTGACGTAACGCTAATGTCATAATGTGTCGTGAGTACAAGCTTGCTAATGCTGTCAGTTGCTACCCTGCTTTGATGGTGAACTTAATCTAGTTTGCTAATGAAAAAATGTTCATCACGTCAACACTAAGCAACATGGGAGCTTGAAATCAGGTGTTTCGCGAGCTAGAAACTCAACCATCTCGCAATCTTTGTGTGCCAGTGAACTGTCTTGCTGGAAGCTGCAGTCGGCAGCAAAAGTCAAGCTGTTTCCACAAATGCATGAAAACGATTGTTCTGGGCGATTTTTGTGGCTGCAATGGTAAAACGTCAACTATTGGCCATCAGCGAACCAGATGAAGTTCACCATCGAAGCACGGTAGCTATTCAGCAACACTGACAGACGAGCAAGCTCGTACTTACAACACGTCATGACGTCAGAATTACGTCACGACTAGCAAAGAATATTTAATCAACAGCCATATTTTACTAAAATATTTTTATCCTCGCGCGCTACGTTCCTAACGTAGCGAAGAGGAGTATATAAGATCAGTTTAATATTGAGGACCAACCGACCTCTGTTCCTGGAAGAGCCTTCCTGGAAGAACTTCAAACGGCGATATCTCCATAACGGTGCTAGATAGACGCATGGTCACTATGGACCACTCATAGGAAGTCGACCCCCGGGAGTCGAATGGTCACGTGACCGATGACGTCATTTGCGATGTGAAAAGAAAGGAACTAAAAAGCAGTTAAAAGAATACATGAGAAAATAATGCGCGCGAGGAGTACATAGATTGGTCACAATCTAAAATATTTTTTGTGAATTAGTATTTCTTCAGCTACAACTGATAAAAATTTCGTGTAAATCAGTCATCATTTGACTGAATTATAGACGAAAGAAAAGGGGTCCTTTTATGAAACACCGTGTACACGTGCACGACGTGTGCTCTAAGTTTGCTCCATGTTTGCTTGATGTTTGCTTCATAGTGTAAACGGGGTATTATGCAATGCGGACAATATGGCTGTTTAGATGGCACTCCAGTATCATCCGGACAAAAATCAAAACAGTCCCGAAGCAACTGCGAAGGTACGAGTACAATTTCCGTTTGAGTGTTGTTCTTGTTCAGAAATCAGAAATCACTCAACTCTGTGATATTTTGTAGCTTTAAAAGCAGTATAGTGGCGCCGCCGCCAGATAGGGCCAAGGGGTCGAAACTGCCCCCTAAAGTTGTTGGCCAACACAACTTTTTTTTTCCTTAGCTCTGTCAGAATTTTCGTACCACAAGTTTGCAACCACACAACGATAACCCAATATCGGTGTTGAAACTTGCGCTGTAAGACTAGTAGCAGTGGCGGTGTCAGACATTAGAAATTGCAGGTTAAATGCACAGTGGCGGTTCATCGGATCGACTGTCTGCCAATGCGTCACGAAAAACATATGCGTTCCACGACGCTTAAAATCCGTTAGGCCCTAAATTCGATTTCGGCCGGGACTCCGACCCGGACCGGACCTGGCTGAGGGAGCTTTTTGCGATCGATGTTCCCTTTATTCGGCCTTCTTCATCCCCACGTTCTCGACGCCTGCGGCACCTCAATCTCGGCGCCGGGCGCCTAGTCCTAGTTTAATAATTGTATCCCTCTAGCGCCGTCAACCGTCATGGTTTACAACCAAAGATATGAGTTTCTTGTCGATCGAGATACCGGTATGCAGTTTATTATAATCTTAAGTTTAATTAGTCTATGTTATATTCTTCTGGCACGTATTTTATCAACACAGTTATACAGACGTTTTTTTAAACTGCATATTAACTATAGTATGTTGAATGTTTCGAAAAAAACAGGTTTTGTAAGTGATAAGAGTGCCCGATGAAACCCTTGCCACAAGCCGACCGCCCAAAAGGGTTCTTCTTGGTGTGGCCCGTGTGGGGGGTTGCTACGTTACTGGATAATTATAAAATTTGTGATATATACTTATACTGCATACACCTAACTTTTGCGTGTAGTTTCAGGAAATCAACTACGCGAACTCGGTACTGAGCGACGAAACGAAGAAGGCGATATACGACAAGTACGGAAGCTTCGGGCTGTCGCTGGCCGATCAGATAGGCGAGGACAACGTCAAGACGTACATGCTCATGTCAAGCTGCTGGTGCAGGGTAAGCCCTATGCGTCTAACACTGTTTGTGTCCCTTAAGGCGTCATGTACAAAGCAACCGAACCGAAGTGAGCTGAAATTATGTCAGTGCGCAGTTTATTTCCGTTGCGTTGTGTGCGGTGTGCTAAGCAAACGAACTGGCTCTTCGATTCAGTCATTTCTGTCGCTTTGTGCACGCCGTTATACCCCGTTTACACTATCAAGCAAACATCGAGCAAACATGAAGCAAATGTATTCAAAATACACGTGCACGACTTGTGCTCTAATTGTTCGATGTTTGCTTGACGTTTGCTTGATGTTTGCTTGATCGTGTAAACGGGGCATTAGTTTCACCGTGACCTTAACTTGTGTCCTAGAGTTGTTAGTTTCTGCTCGAGTTGCTCCTTGACAATGTTTTCAGCCTGACACACCCGTGAAAAAGAGAATGTTTAGGGAATTGGAAATACAACCATCTCCGTTTGTTAACAGAATTCCCAAGAACCGTTTTTGTTAACTCGCGCGGATACATTATACATTGTAAACAAAAAAAATCTCTCATTTTTTTCCAGAAAAAGTGGGAGAATAAGAACGTGAATATTATTTTAGTCTGCTTACAAGACTAAATAAAACACTTAAAAGTTAGGCCTACTTAATTTGTGATAGCTGTTACTGTTAGCTGATAGATTAACGATTCTAAGTGAATCAAACTCGCATTCTTGTGTGATGGAAAATAGCAGTTTAGTATTTAATCGAAAGCAACAATTAATTAATCGTTATTATCAATCGTTAGTCATTCATTAATTGTTAATTTGTTTTAAAAAAGTTAACATTTGAATTTTTAAGTATCGTTAAGCTATGGCAGTGTGTTGTGTTGCTTGTTCAGGCACTGATGGTAGTGGCGTGTGTGCTGACCGGTTGCTGCTGCTGTTGCTGTTGCTGCATGTGCTGCAACTGCTGCTGCGGCAGATGTCATCACGGCGACGATGATGACGAAATCTGCAATTTCGACATCGACATTCCGCCCGACGATGTAGACGTCAACGCAGCCACGTTTGACAATTCTGCCTACGACGCCGTTAGTATTTGCATGCCTTATTTGCAGTGATGTAGTCGAGTGACTCTCGAGTCCTCTACGTTCGAGCCTGAGTCGAAGTCACAACAAAGACTTGAGTCCGACAAAACTGCAGTCCAACTCGAGTAAACGCTTATACACAAAAGACTTATAAAATCTACAACAACTTCCGCCAATAAATCAAAACAAAATTAACCGAAAATTTTTACTTACTTCTAAGTTATCATCAGGGACGTCGAGAGCCACAGCAGGGCCCGGAAAAACATTCTTGTGGGGCCCCTCTGGGGAGGAAATTTTTGAATTTTTTCAAATGGCGCATTCTGGTGAACTTTATATTTTTGAGCGACGGTGGGGCCCCCAAACGTAGCGGAGCCCGGGGTAACTTATCTCCCTTCTTACCTCCTCTCGACGGGCCTGGTTATTAAGAGTAGGCCTACAAGTCCAATGGGTTAGTCTTCGAGTCATGAGAATCCGAGACCAAGTCACGAAAATAAGGACCGCCAGGTCGTTGGTTGGACTCCGTCGTGTCGCTGTCAACTTGTTTACTTCCAGGATGATCGACCGCCTGCACCAAGGTTAATTCAACCTTTCATCCCTCCAGGGTATGTAACTCGAGTATCAGCCTGTCTGGCTGGGGTTATGGCGAAGTGCTTTCACCATGTCGGGTGGTACGTGTGATCCCATATGACATTCGTAACGAATGAAGAGAAGCCATTCTAACCATCAAGTCCAAAGTTCCAACTCCCAATAGGCTAGCAGCTCTCATAACGAGTCATTAAAGTTTTACCCATTTAGTAGTAGACCTAATTAGTAAAGCTTGGTTACTGCGTATACCACACCAAGTTAGCCTACTGCAAATAAGGAAGGCATTGCGAATATAATTTCGGTCAGTCAGTTAGCCTATTTGCAGCATTGTGAATTGGCGCGTGTTATTGAGGCTGACGGGCAAGCGGGGGAGCAGTCGGGAGTTTCGAACGCATCTGTGAATGGAGATCAGCCGATCACTGCTCAACCAACTGGTGCTTCGTCTGCGGCTGGCAGCACGACAACGTCGGCAAAGGAAGAGTCGGAACACAGGCAACATTCCCCCGGTGCCGCCATTCCCATGCCTTACCACTGACCATATCATCGTGCCGTCCCAATGCGTCTGCGTCATCATCATGCACGCAGTCCGGTGTTCTAGGCTAATTGCTTTTTCGTAATTTTACACGTACGCCTGTATTGATTATTGTAGGCCTAATTTTACGTGATTAACATTTTGCAATAATCCAGCAAGTGTGAATGATGCAACATGATCCAACTGCTGACTGTTAGCTTGTTACACGAAGTAGGTGCAGCGGCGTGGTGGGTTAAAAAGTGATGGGGAAGGGAGGAAATCGCAACTTTCTAGCAGAGAGCGTCAAATTTCCAACAGAGTAAATTACGGGTTCTCAAAATAATTTTGTTTCTCCATAAATTCCTCCAAAATGCGGGATTTTCAGCCCCAAATTGTGTACTTTCTGGAAGAAAATTTTCTGGCAGGCTAAAATTTACAGGGGGAGGGGAAGAGTGGATAATTTCCCCACTACTACCACGACGCCACTGAGGTGTGACATTTTTAGATTTATTTTTAAATTTAAGATTTTATTTACAATTACTCCCAATTGATGAAATGGTTTACTGTGCCATGTTTGACAATTACACGTACTGATAATTTGATAATCATTCAGCTAATGTTATTGCTAAGTTCCACTTGCAATAGAATTTAACTATTGATCAATGGTGTTTGCTTTAGGCCCTATTAATAATTTCTATAAATGTACCAGGCTAGACTCAGAGCATCTCAGTTCATCACCATTTGCAATTATTACTTCGCAATTAATTAACACAAATCCATTGATTCCTGGCTTTTAATTGTGCGTACTATTAAATTTCACCTGCCAAAACGAAGATACTGAAATTTGCCCGAGATTTTCTTATGCTTATCTTTAGGAGCAAAGCCAGGAATTAGCTATGGGGGACAACACAGAGGTCTGGGGCGTTAGTCCACCAGCAGGGTACAGTGACATAGCCCTGCAGGTGGGATAGAGCAGCAAAGCCGCCAGAAGCCGAATATTTCACGCACAAAATAGGTAACAAAATGTCTGCATTACGAACTTCATAATATCACAAATGAATGTTGGGAATATTTTTAATATAAGAATTATGTAAGCTACATTAAAAACACCAAACAAAAACCAAATCATAATGGAGATGAATGACGATTTGTAGGAAAAAGACAGTGCTGTGACAAGAAACTGATAAACAATGTCCGAAATACAACACAAATTGCGTTACGTTCAGCCGGTTACAAAGTTTTCAAACTTAGGCCCAGGATTAATGTGTTAAGCAAGATGCAAAACTATACTCATTCACTCATGCTGTGTCTTAGTTTAGGCTACAGTTTAGTTTATAGTTTAGTTATAGGAGGGACTAGCAAAATGAGAGAGTGAGAGACTAGCAAATGCTACAATATGCACTTCAATTTATTTACTAAGCAAAACACTACTCAAATATATTAACATCATTGACATATATTTAACAAATACTGTACTGTTGAGAGATTTCCATTTGCACAGTAAAATACATTTTAAGGATTACAGTTAAAAGGTCCTCTCGATATCAGCTAGAAACTGATCTGACTTGGAACCCAAGCAGACTAATAATAGGTAAAGTACAGGGTTGCACAAAACGTGGAACACAATGCTTTACAGTTTACATAGACATTTGCTCAATTATGACGTTCTACTGAATGTAGATCACCTACATGCATGTTACTGAAACAAAGAATTGGTATTTTCTGCACTTTTGTCGATATTACACATTCTTTGATATACCACTGAAACTGGATTTGCAGCTTAGAACGTTTTGCTGAATGCATTCACTTAATTTTGCACCACTCTGTACTAGTGGAGAAGCACTGATATCTAATTGGTATTATTCAGTGTGGGGCATAGTATAATCTATTTCATATGCACATCGAGACATGTAAGAACAGTCAAGTCACTGCCAGCAATAATGTCAATTGTCAATGGCACAGTCCTAAGCCAGCAAACACAGCTGCCCAGCATCTTTTGGCTTCCATCTGATAGTATGCACCAGACACCGCTGAAAACAAACATCAAGTGCAATAATTTACTGGTAACTATGCATCTATATATACTTAAGCATAAACAAATGCTGCCATTTTACTGCTAACATAATGCCAAATTATAGGCAAAATGCTTCAAAAGCCTTGCAAAATTTTGCCTACTGCAAAACGAAAACACCAGAATGCAAATACAAACTCACCTTCACTTAAATCCTGGAAACTGTAAATACCACCATGCATGACACTTAGGACATTCAAGGTTGGGAGGGCCCCATAATAAAGTGATATTTAAGTCATAAACAAACTTTAGAAACAAAATATGAGAAACCATGTGACTGACATTATCACCACAATTCCTCACCAAATATGATTTAACGATAACAGCAGAAGATAAACTGTAAGGAGAAGCACGCAACCTACTTCACACTTGAGTTAAAACACCTGAAAAAACCTGGGGCCTAATATACAAAACATCATAAAATGTTTGATGTTTTGTAAAACGTTCGAAAGATTCTCGTAAAATTGTCGCATCTTCCTCGTAACTTTGTCATAAATCAGCAAGTTATGATGTCGTAAGATTGTCTTAAAAACATTGTATCTGAACAGGGCTTGCCATTTGAAAACGAAAAGCGATTGAAAAATCGATTGCGCCGGAGACGGTAGACAATCGATTACGACAGGGACAAGGCCTATCACTGTAGTGTGTAAACGCTAAGATCAGGGGTGTTCATCTAAGCATAAGGCCCATCAAAGTCACTCCTCACGCTCAGCAAGTGTTTACACAGATCTACGAGCAAAAATGAATGAATTCTGAAATGTAATAAGCAAAAATTGTAGAAAAGTACTATATTCTTAAACAGTTTTCGCATTGTGCACGTGTGCTTCAGTTGGCTTTTCAATTACCATACAATGGCACAGTGAAAACTAACTGCAAATTTGTGTAAATTTACCAAAAATCAGTCAGCATGGCCAGCGAGTAGGTGATTGATTTAGGCGATCGACCGATCGATTGCCTCAAACGGCAAGCCGTGTATCCAAATTTTGAAAGCTGATTTTATGAATTCGTAACTCGCTCGCAACTCTGTCCTAACTCTGTAGTCGCTAAAATTAGCCAACCAATCAGCCACCATTACAGTGACCTCAACCAATTACAGTGCAATGTCACTCAGCCTGGAGCGCACAGCTCTGCATTGATCGTCTGCTTCCGCCGTTGCCAACAATTACCAATGCAAACAACGAGAATTGAACTAATTTTGTGGCGATTTTGCTGCCTAAAACCAGCGCAAACGAAATTTATACGTGTTATGGCATTATGTGAGAATTATATATTAATGACAAATCGTAATATCTACCGCGTGTGAGCTTGGTTTTCGTGTGACAGGTAATGAGCTGTCGTACATTTTGTTGTACTTTGTCGCAACCTTCTCATGCAAGTTTTTTTTGTAAATCGCAGTTTATCGCAATTCGCAAATCTGTCATAAACTTTCCATATGTCGTTACAATGTCAAAAATTTGTCTTACGATGTTTTGTAAATTTGGCCCCTGAAACTGACAAACAGAAAAATAATTGCAGACACAGACGCATTCTCAGTCAAGAACAAGCTACATTCGACTAGACTAATGCTGCACAGTGTCCATTCGTCATTCACTGGAGGGCCGCTGAAATGAGTGGTCAACGGAACGGTACCACTAACCTGGCTGCCAATCATTTACCACTAACCTGATGGGATGAGACTGAGAGCTAACAGAGAGAGTTAACAATCAGTGTGTGTGGTCGCAATTCATCACCGCTATAACAAGCGAACAATAAGCGTTGAACAGTAAACAGCCGAAAACAACAGGTCTCTCTAGGGGCAAGCCGTGTTGTCATATTTTCAAATATATGGATGTAGTGGTTAAATTCTGTGCAACCTAGTATCACATATGATTAAGTCTTCATTCAATTTAGTTTGTTAGTGGACACCTGTCCAGTGATTCATATCTTCCACAGTATAATAGAAAGTCGAAAGTTATACTTAGAATGTACTGCATTGTGTTAACAAGAAATTTGAGCTAATGCTCACGAGACGCGCAAAAGCCTATAGCAGTTCCGGTTCAGTAGTTTAGCTGAAAATTGGGGTGTTCACGCTAAGTTAATATTCAAATACCAAATTCTCTATCTGGATCGCATAACGATAGTTCCGTGGCGCCCCTTGTGAATGATATAGACTTGTGTCGCAGCCCGAAATCGCCAAAAAAAATCCATAAAACCCCCAATTTTGGCGTTCAAGGTCATTGAATTCGGTGCCAATCGAGAGCCAGTGTACAACTTCCTATTAGTGATTAATAGTAACCTAGGCCCTATCTCGCACCATTACAGAGATACAGCGACTTGTTGCCCAAAAATCGCAAATTTTGCCCACCCCCTCTCATTTAGCACCCTCATTCCGGGTGACCCCCTTTGAATTTATGGAAAAGCTTTACGGTTCCTGAAACTAGAGTATTCCAGGCAGCCGACGGTGAAGATTTGGTGATTCTAGCTTGCACCGCTATTGACTGATCCACTCGTGAGACAGACAGATGGACCAACAGACGGACGGACAGAATTGCGATGGCTAAAACATGCTGAAAGCGCGTAAAAATGCTGTGGTCTAAGACATGATGGCAATTTTAAAACAATGCAGTATGAATCATTGGGACAGATGTCCATCAACAAACGAAACTGAATGAAAACGTGCTTACTACAAAATGGTTTCAGTAAAACTAACTGAATATATCTCTATACTGCCAAACTGTAGGATATAATTATATCAAACTCTACTATTATTGTCATTATTCTAGTAACTGTGCATGCAATAATGCATATTTGTCACTGTCAAAAAGATTAATTACCAGAAAATAATGGAAAAATAAATCAGTTATAATCAGTAATGATGCAAAAAACAACAGCAGTCTACAGAACCAATTATGTCCTGCAACCACTGAACAATCATCACATTTAGTAATAATTACACCAAGATAAACACACTGATGACGTATATCACACACTTCACACAGATAGCATCAGACATGGCTGACGAAGAACTATCTAGGTGAAACAAAGTACAGTGAATGTAATGAGTAGATTCAGCACTGACCGTGTTTGATAGTGTCTAATGCGTAACCCAAATCAGCGCCACTTGCCATCACGTTCACGCAAGTCTGCAGCACAGCAACACTACACTGTGAGGCATAAAAAACATACCAAATTTTTTTTACCATAACTTGAAGAAGCATTATCCAATTTCAATAATTTTCGGTACACTTATTCCTGACACAACTGGCCATCAAATGGCCGTTCAGTTTCCCACCTCACCTGACGTCTGCTTTTGCTCTACCTGGGAAAAACAGAACAGACAAAATATGCATAAAAATCAACAAAAAAACTTTATAAAATTTCATCTTTCCGGTGGCCACCAACAGCCAATCAATTACAAAGTTTGACTGTTGTGCAGCAGCACGTCTGTTAAATAGACCTAACATTCAAGAATATTGATGAATTCGAGAAGCGACTTGAAAAGTCTGGATTGGTCTGGAGCAGAACGTTATCGACGCTGCTATCAATAAATGGAAAAAGTCTCTCTGAGCCAAGCCCATGTTTGTGCACCAACATTTCAAACATTTTTGTAGGCAGTTAAAAATAGACAATTAGATAAACTATCAGCTAAAACGATGAAAATATGGACAAAATGTGTGTTTTGTGTGTTGTTTTGATTAATCAATAATATTAAAGTGGTTAAAAATGCAATATATTGTTCGTTTTTTCCCCAGGTAGTGCAGAAACAGACAATGGGCGAGGTGTGAAACTAAACAGTCATTTGACAGCCAGATGTATCAGGAATATTCGTACCAAAACTTATTAAAATTGGATCTCTTTTCTTCAAGTTATGATGAAAAAAATTATGGTGTGTTTTATGTCTCACAGTGTATATCTCAGTACAGCATTCAATTTCACACATCCCTAAACTTGTTGCGAAACTGTCCTAATAGACCGCATTACGAGTCTTGCCAATACACATCCCACGCATGCTCCTACCAAAAAACAAAACTATACAAGCTCTTAGCTTAGGAGACTGTCCCGCTCTACACATGTCGTGATGGCTATTGCAACTTACCGCGTAGGCACAATACCGCACGATTGGCACACCATAATGCGTTTAGGGTCATCCAAGGTCAATGACTTTAATGTCATTTGAAAGCCAGTATTCGACTTCCTATCAGTGATCAATAGCAACCTAGGCCCCATCTTGCACCGTTTACCCACAATGCACCCATTACAGAAAACGACAGATGACGACGGATGACAACCGTGTAAGACACTACAGCATTGCTGTAGCATGTCAATAATATGTCAAAAACAGGTGGACAGACACTGAAATGTCAGAGATAGTGATTATGTCATCAAAGCGACGAGCGGCAGCAATCGCGCGACAAAAAAACTGCAAGCATGCAGTTTGTCCGTCCAATTCGAACGGACGGTCGAGTCAGTGCTGCTGCTGCTGTCGCTGTGCCAGCTGACAGGACAGTTACAGCTACCAGCTGCTAGAGAGACCCACTGCATGGCAAACGGGGTGGTAGGATGTAAAGTGCAGCCGTCCAAATAAATGAAGAGGTGTTAGCCAGCAGCAGCAGCAGCAGCACTGCTGTGTGTGACAGTCAAAAAGTGCACAAAAACAAAATAGTTCAGAAAATGCATTATATTTTGGCACTGGGATGACATGTATCTGCCTATGAACGACAATGTCTCACACATTTACTTTTCCCGTGAAAAAAAGCGTATATTCAAAACATAAAAAAGCGCATTCTACCACAAAGTTTACAGGGAACAGCACTGTAAATGCTAGAAACATGTTAGAACAGTCACACACAATGCATACATGCAAAATTCTCACGACACAACCATGTGCAACTGGCACGGTAAGCGAATTGCGCGATGTTGTCAAAATAATAACCCATACTTGGCTAATGATTACCAACAGGACTTCGTATACAACAACTACATACCATCTGGGTTGCGGCGCGACCTTTCCTTAGAATGTCTGTGATCTCTGTCTCTACTGCGCGATCGGTGGCGCCTGTCAACAGAATACACAACATCTGCATCAATTAAAAAGTCCTTTAAATACTTGTTACAATATTTTCAAAACTAGTACTATCCAGCTAGATCACTCACTAGCCTGAAGAAGTAACTGGACCCTACAGCCAATGAGAGATGACACAACACAACGACAATGACGAGTACATCACACTCAACAATATGACACTGAATGTTTGACACAACCTTACCTTACCTTCGGGGTGGGTCAGACTGGTCCAGCACGGATGGCCCAATCAGGGTTCCTACAGGTCTTCTGTAGCAAAATTCCATGACTTTTCCAAGACTTTTCCAGTCATGAAATGACAATTTTCCTGACCTTATCGAAACAATAACAATGTCAGAAATGGTACACTATATCATAAAGTAATGAAACCGTATTTATGGAACAATATGCAAACGACAAAAGCCCTGGTGGGGTGCCAAGGGAGGCAAAGCCCCCCAGAAGCCGAAACACTTCTAGCTTATGGACGTTTAATGAAAGCTGCAAATTTGCCGCACTTTTTAATATTTGGAGACACAAAAAATCACAGATGTCTGCAGTTTGCATTATCCAAGATCATTTTACCTGACTTTTCAAAAATAATATTTTTCCCTGACCTTTCCCTGACCACACAAATTCCGACTTTTTCCAGTTTTCCCTGAACTGGAAAAACCCTGCCAATACCCATCTCCGAATGTAATATTGACACAGCATAACAATGAAACATTGTCGATGTGACAGACCTTTCACGACTGCGACTTCGGCTGTGCTTGTGGCGACTGCTAGATGATCGGTGGCTAGCGCTGCTGGAGTCTGCGGCAGAATGACGTTCCTCGTCTCTGCTGTATTCACGTCTCTGTGCTGCTGCAGCTGCTGCGGCCTGGAGATCTCTCTCGCGTCGTTCCTTCTCCTTCTCTCTATCTCTCTCCTCACGCTCGCGCTTCAGTCTTGCCTCTCTCTCCGGGTCCTCACCTCGCAGCTTCTTCTGCACATCCATGCAACAGCACCAATGCAAAACATCAGCCAAGTGCAGGACCACCAACAGTCAACTCCTCACATGGTGATTTCTTTTCAAGTAAGTCACATGATGCAACTTACATATCGTGCCATAGTTTATGGCGAGTTTCAGAGTCATTTACCAGTAACAAAATACAGTTAATTATTACGTATGTACCAAAATTCAATTTCCAAAATCAAACAAAGCCACATTTGGCAAAATGTACACATCAAATCTGGCCGCTAGTTGCCGAGAATGTTTCATTACTTTTAGCAAGCAGTCTGCGTGTAGTGCCAATCCACAATTCTGGCCAAAAATTTCACTGAAACCAGGCAGAATGGAGCCAAAATCTAGTGTTCAACTTGCCTACAGTTAGTGTTGTTATGATATGATTATACCAATTTCAATTCGATTCTGACCAAAGATCGCGATTTCGAATCGACTTGATTCTAGGCGTCAGTTAACCTTTTTCGTTACGCGCGCAAACTGGACTGCACATACGGCAACGTAATAGGTAAGTAAAATTATATGTCTCCAGTAACTAACAATAGCTGCAGATTAAATTAAGTGAAATTTCTCATTTTTTCCGTCACTCTCCTCTGAATCACTAAAAATAAACAATTTAGTGAATAATACCCAGAGGTATGACACAGGTCGGCTCCAATTTTTTGCCTGCATCCAATATTTTGGCTGCTAGTCAATTCGGCCGAATGTCAAAAATGTTAAAGCAAAAGGGCACCATAACTTGAGCCTTAAAAGTTAGCTAACTACTAATAAACAATTCTTAATGTATGCAACAAGTAAAAAAAAAGAATGTGGAACAGCATGCATGACCACACCATATCCATAATTACCACCGAACGCCTTGGTTGCCGAAGAAATGCGTTTGATAAAACGGCTGCAAATCGTCGGCGTGGCCTTTGACATCTACATAGACGGCCATTGACGCTGTGTTCGCTAGCAACGTGTGAATGAAAGCTGAAGCAACCACAACCGTGCCCCTCCCGCAGTCGCACTACAGCCGAGCAGCGGTCACTCAGCACTCGCTGATGAATAAAAGGTAAGTGGTGGCACCGGTGCTGCACTGTGTGATTGTATCTCATCACGTGCACGACAGCGTGAATGAGAAAAATGCTACAATGGACAAAATCGTTTTGGTGGTGTACGGAAACTGCGATTTTGATTTGATTTTGAGCAAAAATCGCAATTTTCGATTTCGAATCAAATATCGTAACAACACTACCTATAGTTATAATGGCACAGTCAGAAAAAACTGAGGCGCAAATGGCCACGTTAAACAAAATAAATACAGTAGTCTGTTCATAAATCGAGCATTCCCACAAACTACCCCACCTTCAAGCTGTCAATAGTTTCTCGGACTTTGGCATAGCCAACATGTTGCTTGCCACTGACGTGCTCTGCCACTCGCTGTGGGATGTCACCGACGACCAGGAATGAACCGCAGATAGGACAGACTTCCATCTCCTTCAGAGTCATCTGATTTGATGCACTCTGTAGCACACATTCAGTCACAACCAACTCATATCACTCCATTATTGTCTGTACAATGCAATGCATAGCATTGGACAGAGTATAAAATCACCTTTGTGTCTGTGCGTGCGTCCGTGCGTCCAACATTTCTTAAGCTATCTTCCTTCCACCTTCCCTTTCCCTTTTTCCTTTTTTGACGTCACGTGACCCCAAAAGGTCAAACTTGTGACCCCATTATCTTTGAGGCGCCAATCTCCACAACGGTGTAAGATAGATGCATGGTGATGATGGACCTTTTATAGTAAAGCGCTAGTGACGAATCGAATGGTCTCATGACTGACAATGTCTATTGTTTAGTTAAAATATTACAGAAGGATGAAAAGATCTTTGCTGCTGTACAATTTGAAATTAAACTGTTTGATTTTTTCTACCAGTCTAAACGGCTCACTGATTACATTTATACGAACATATACTGTAAACTATCGAAATGCACTAGACAAACTCCATGTTCGTATAAACATTATCTTGTTATCATTATTATTATTATTACTGGCTGATTGAACATTTATAGCACACTATCATTACAAAAAATCCCTCATGTGCTCGATGCACCCTTAGTACATAAAAAACATAAAACTGTTTAGAGAACGCTTAAATGAGTCAAAAATGAAGTTCTGTCTTTGGGGTACGCGGGGAGACAGTTCCATGCTGACAAACGAAAAAAAATGCCCTTCTGCCAACAGTCGTTAGTCTGTAGCGAGGTATGGACAGCTGAATGCAGATGACGACAGCCAGCCACTGACGAGATCGACTGGCACATATCTGACAGACAGAGCGGTCCCATTTTATGCAGACGCTTGTAGCATACGTAACTCGAACGTGACACGTTCTGGCATATACAGTCAGTGAAGGTATCATGTCGAACATGCATTAAACTCTGGTCAAACTTCTGTGTGTTGCTGATAATACAAGCTGTAGAGTTCACGGAACGTTGCTTAAGCCACGAAACTAGAGCAATGCAAAATGCTATAGAAACTAATGACAAAACATCAGATGTTCACTGCATTATATATTCTACTGAACTTATGGGTATGTTTACACCTAGGTATGAGTCACTTAAATCAAATTTAGAAAGTAAATAATACAGTAAAAACTAGAAGGCGCTTGTGAGAGTGCATATCTCCGCCAAGTAAAGTAATTTAATAATTAGTACTACTTCTGCTACTACTACTACTACTACACTTACAACTATTACTACATCTACAACTACACCTACGACAAGGAAAGGGGAGGGAGAAAAAGGCAGAAAAAGGAAGGGAAAAGTAATAGCTGGTTAAACAGCTATCGATCTAATGACGTCATTGCTATTATAAGTCATCATGTACACACACGGAGCGACGGACAGAAGGACAGAATGACCAATCTCTTAATCTCCTCCAATGTTCACTACGTTCACCTTGGCAGAGATAATGAACAGAGAATAAATTACACATTTGGCATCACATGATTGTAGCATTGAAAGTGCTGGAAAAACAGTACAAACTTGTCTACAGTTATTATGACAGTCATATAATCATATCATATAATGCTTTCACTACACGGTGTTTCATAAAAAGTGGACCCTTTTTCTTTCTTTCATAATTCACTCAAATGTCAATCAACTTACACAAAAATTTTACCAGTTGTAGCTCAAGAAATACAAATACAAAATATTTCAACCAAATATGGCAGCTGGTTAAATATTCTTTGCTAGTCGTGATTTAACGCTGACATCATAATGTGTCGTGAGTACAAACTTGCTTGTCTCAACTGGTGCATCAGTTGCTACCTCGCTCTGATAGTGAACTTCATCTGGTTCGCTGATGAAACAAGAAATTGAGCTAATGCTCACAAGATGTGCAAAAGCCTATAGCAGTTCCGGTTCAGTAGTGTAGCTGAAAATTGGAGTGTTCATGCTAAGTTAATATACAAATACCAAATTCTCTATCTGAATCGCATAACGATAGTTCCGTGGTGCCACCTTGTGAATGATATAGACTAGTCGCAGCCCGAAATCGCCAAAAAAAATCCATAAAACCCCCTATTTTGGCGTTCAAGGTCATTCAAGGTCATTGAATTCGGCGCAAATCTAAAGCCAGTGTACTACTTCCTATTAGTGATTAATAGTAACTAGGCCCTATCTCGCATCGTTACTGCAAACCAGATTAAGTTCACCATTGGAGCAGGGTAGCAACTGACACACCAGTTGAGACAAGCAAGCTTGTACTCATGACACATTATGACGTCAGCTTTACGTCAGGACTAGCAAAGAATATTTAATCAAATGCCATATGTTGTTCAAATATTTTGAATTAGTATTTCTTCAGCTACAACTGGTTAAAATTTCGTGCAAATTGATCATCATTTGAGTGAATTACGAAAGAAAGAAAAAGGTGTCCATTTTTTATGAAACACCGTGTAGTTTGAAGCCTTATAAACTGCTACACTAAGCCACAGCTGAGACAAGTCGTACTTACAAAACACAGAAACAACAAAGCATTTCAAAAATGCAAAGGCAATGGACATGCACTTATTACTTGACAAAAACACGACACTAACTTATACAATCCGAGTCAGAAATTGAACAGTTGAATTCCGTCAACTGCTAGCAAATATTACCTCTTGCAGTGCAATTCGTTCTTCTTTCAGCTGGTCGCAAAGTTTCAATACACCCTGAGCTTCTTCAATGCGACCTTCGCAGCCCAACTTTTCTGCCTAAAATGAGCACAAACTATAGTGTATGATTGCTATAAAATTATTTATTTCTAAGACTGTCATCTATATGTACGAAGAAATCTAAAACATATGTAGAGTTTAAGAACTGTCTATGTTTATATTACAAAATGCTCATTCGTTGAGATTTGAGTGTTATTGCCAAAGATAAGTAATAAACAAAATGTCCAGTAAACAAAATCATTCAATAAAAACTGTACTTACAGTTGCACAGATTAACATAAACTACTTCAGTACAAGCAAACATGACATTCTTTTCATACCACGTCAACATGAAACCATAAGACCAAACACTGTGACTACATTACATCATACAAGCTAGATAGAATGACAAAATATACAGAATATTACCTGCTCTACTAAATCATTAATTCGATCGGACAAAAGTTTCAGCTTCTCCTGATGAACTCCAATTGGGCCTGCACTCTACAAAACAACATGTAAATTGCATGATAAATTGCGCCTATAGCTGTACATCTGTCTATACATATTACCCAATGTTCCTGAATATTTCGGATGCTCACTGGACAGCATTTATTCGTTCAATTTATTTCTGCTATTGCAACCTATTCACTAAAAACTATAGAATCTTTCTTTCTTTGAGATCCATAATTTACAGTACTTCAGCTATACATACAAAAAGTCTGAGCTAATGCTCAGAAGATGTGTGAGAGCCTATAGCAGTTCATGTTCTCAAGTAATTTTGGTCCATCTCCATCCATTTTGTAACAGTTCACTCTTTTGCAGCCAAAAATCGCCAAAAAATCACTAAAAACCCCTATTTTTAAGACTCAAAAGTCAATCAAGATCATCAACGTTGACAATATTGAGAAGATCGTCACCAGTGCTTTTTATGCATGTCTGTGCCTATCTGCAACCATTTTCACGCTAGACAAGCCAACAGCAGATAAATAACCACTTCTTAGAGGGGTACCACTCTTTGACACCCTCGTGGGCAGGCCTCCTTGAACCTAAGGGTCCGAACTTGGATTGCTAAAATCTACATTCAATGCTGAAAATTTCATATGCAGGCTGTCTTGGTCTATCACCAGCAATTTCGGCGCAATTCACTCTTGAAATGCGTGTTGCAGCCCGAAATAGCAAAAAATAACTAAAACCTTTTATTTTGGGAGTTCAAGATCATTCAAAGTCATCGACGTTGACATTCCTAAGGAGCTCGTCGCCAGTGGTGCTTGTTATGATAAGCAGCATGTCTGTGCCTATCTGCAACCATTTTCACGTAAAATGAGCCAATAACGGTAGAATAATGCCTTTTTAAGAAAGGTGCCCCTCTTTCTCCCCCTCATTTGTGGGGTTCTTCTTCACCCAGTGGCATAAAATTTTGAAACAAAATACTAGAGACACTACACTATTGTATGGTAAAACCCTTGAAACAGTACCGGGACGTGACAGACACCAAGACAGAATTACCATAGCTAATACGCACTAGCTCTCGCGCATAAAAAGCAATGGCATATATAATTGGAGAAGGCAAACTGCCATAGCCTCCCTTGGCACTGACATCTTGCACACTTTTGCTCACCGAGACTTCATAACCTATGCATCAGTTTACAAAAAGGCTTTCTAAGGGACTTATGGGCTACATATGCTACATACGGTACATATGGGCTAAATCAGCTATTTCTAGGAAGCTAAACCAAATAATTTATACAAAAACCCACATCACTATGAGCCTTATTAAGTGCAAGTCTCTGATGACCACGACGAATCTTTTTGTCAATTTCACCAATGAGAGACTGCAGGCACTCCAAGAACTCTTCCTCGTAACCCATCTGCATGTACCGCGAACTTGCATTGTACCTACAACAACAGAACCAAAAACTTCTCTGGCACAGGACGGATAAAAAGTTAGAGAATGCCTTTGCCATTCTCAAACAGCTTTGAAATGATGTAGTATTATAGTCATCCAAAAATGACGTCATGCACTGAGAAAGGGTGGAGGTTCACGATATCGTGACAATGGGCGACTTTACTTTTTGACTTAGACTTTCGCTGAGCCTTTTCGCTGAGCGTAAGCTAAAGCTGAACACTAAAGTCTGTACTTAGACCACAGTTCAACTAAATTTTGGTCTAAGTCTACTGACTTAGACCAAAACGATTAAAATGGCGGAAAAACAGGTAAACCTAACAGGAAATAAATCAACCATTTTCACTTGGACTTGCTTATTTAATTGCGCCGCGCACGCAAATAACGTACTTACGTAAAATATGACGTCATTGCATATTCATTACGGCTTTATTTTTGGTACCAGACTGCTTTAATTTACTAAACTATCCGTACGCATAGGACTGTAAATAGTCGCCATCGCTCAGCTAAAGTCAAAAGTTGAAGTGGATTCAAACTCAGCAAAAGTTAAGCCCTAAGGGCTAAAGCTATCTCTTCCATGCAAATCGAACCGACTTTAGCCAGGTTAGTTCGGCTCAGCTTTGGTCTAAGTAGGTACTTTTGGACTCAGCGAATCGCTGA
>Ga0209367_1000424_pt1 | contig 40884 bp, 24 predicted proteins | sample WorMetLIZISLAND2_FD_187412 | JGI IMG/M metagenome (GOLD analysis project Ga0209367, IMG submission 187412) | Marine gutless worms symbiont microbial communities from Max Planck institute for Marine Microbiology, Germany - Olavius geniculatus... ...
AAAGTCTTCAGCAGAGTGCTGCTAAACAGACTGCAAGATGCAGTAGATTGCACCCTACGGGATGAGCAGGCAGGATTCAGAAAAGGGCGTTCATGCACTGAACAAATATTCACCCTGCGCAACATCACTGAACAGAGCCCAGAGCATCAACAAGACCTCAACATTAACTTCATCGATTTCAAAAAAGGCATTTGACAGTGTACACAGGTCATCCTTGTGGAAAATTCTGACATACTACAGCATTCCTGACCGGTTTATTAATATCTTCAAAGCACTGTATGACAACTCCAGCTGCTGTGTCAAGACTGCAAGTAGGTACACAGAGTTCTTTGAGATTGTCTCAGGGGTTCGACAAGGCTGCATCCTTTTACTATTCCTCTTCATCATAGTCATCGACTTCGTCATGCGCAGAACTATGGACAAGTCGGAATATGGCATTGTCTGGCAGAAGCGGAACTGCTTAACAGATTTGGACTTCGATGATGACAAAGCGACAGTGGCGTAGGAAGAAAACGTATGTCAAGGAACAAAGTGCACAAGTTGGACTGAATATAAGCCGGGAAAAAACAAAGGCCATGGGAATCACCCAGCGCTCATCACCACAGCCAATAGCCGTTGCACAAAAGAACATAGAATATGTAGAGAGATTCACCTACCTGGGAAGTGTGATATTTAGCGATGGAGATGTTGAAGCAGATATCAACACTTGACTGGCAAAAGCAGCAGCAGTCTTCCGATGACTTGACAATGTGTGGCGATCCAGCACGCTTAGCCTCAAGATTAAACTGGACCTCTACACCTCCCTCATTGTCTCTACAGCCATATACGCCAGCGAGACTTGGCAGAGTACAGCTAGAACATATCAGCAGCTGGACGTCTTTCACCAGCACAACTTACGGAAGATTCTGGGCATTACATGGAAGGACCACATGACTAACATGGAGGTGCTAAGTCGGACTGGGCAGCGAAGATTACAGGGCATTGTAACAGAGAGACGACTTCAGATGGCAGGCCATATCATCAGGATGCCACCTGGACGACCAGCCGATCACGCCATGTCATGGACCCCTCGTGGTAATGACAGACGACGAGGTCGTCCAACGAAGACTTGGCAGTCTACATTTAAAGAAGACCTGGTGGACCGAGGAGTCAATTGGAACAGTGTCTGGGCTGTGGCTAAAAACAGAAGCAGATGACGAACTCTTGCTGCCCATTGTTCTGTCAAGGACCGGAGGATCTAAGTAAGTGCTAAGTTAAGTTTCGCAATTTTTGACTGCAGCGCACATTTCAAGAGTAAAGTGTGCTAAAAAAGCCGGTGATAGACCAAGAGAACCTGCATATGAAATTTACAGCATTAAATGCAGATTTCAGCAGCCTAAGCTCGACCCCGTAGGTTCAAGGAGGCCTGCACACTCAAGTGTCAAAGAGGGGTAGTGGGGTACCTGTCTAAAAAGTTGTTATTTCACTAATATTAACTCGTCTCTAGCATAAAAACAGTTGCAGATAGGCAATGACATCCTGCTTATCATAACAAGCACTAATGACGAGTTTCTTAGGAATGTCAACATCGATGACCTTCAATGACCTTGAACCCCCAAAATAAAGGATTTTAGTGAATTTTTCGTGATTTTGGGCTGCGGCTACATTTTAAGAATTAACTGCGCCGGAATGGCTGGAGATAGACCTGGACAACCTGCATATGATGTTTTTTTAGCACAGAACGTGCACTTTCAAGAGTATAAGTTTTTACGTTTTAAATTCAAGATGTCTTCCATACGGAGATCTCAAATTTGAGTACTCTTTCAAGATGCATTATTATTCTATTGCATGCTGTACACTGATTGCCAAAGTGGCAAAACCGCTGCCATCGCGCATCACATGAGCTTTGCTCAAATTACTTGTTGAGATAACTTTGGCAAATATGCAACAATTACAATAATTCAGCTACTTTTCTATTCTCAGAAAAACTGCAGAAAAGTGAGACAAAGCTTACTACCTTGTCTCGCATGTTGTTAAACACTGAGCCATACGTTTAACAGAAAAAAGTTGAGAAAATTCAGATTCAAAGTGTTTAGTCCAAACTGTCTGGTTACCAATTAAAAGATGAGAGACATTATATAATACTGCAACAGTGATAAATAACTTTTAAAAATCAGTGCACACTTTAAATGCACTAACAGAGCAGACTGAGCAGTACAGAGTACTTGCCTGATGACATCTGCAGCAGCCACAGTCCTGTTCCTCCAGTGGTCCTTCGCTGGCGCTCCGAGATGAATGTTAGCACGTCATTGACCGTAGTACCAACCTCAAAGTACGTAGTGCCAATGTGAGAACGATGCTGAGCACTCGATATGTTGCCACCTTTATCAAGCTTCTGCAGTGTAACCTGCACAAAATCCACCTCTACTCATACAAAATTGCAGACAATGTATATAAAAAATACAACAAAAATAAAAAGCAGGTTTGATAAAAATCATGATATTTCAAATAAAAATCGGAAACATATATTTTTACAACTTAAATCCATTTTTTACTTAAATCAATTTTTTGGATTTTTATAACATTCTTACACCATTCATGCTATCTGTGATAGCAGCTATAGTTATCTTTATCTGTTAGTTTGTGGAATGTGGATGACGATAATTGGCTTTGATTTAAAGCTTTTTAGAATTACATGTGCTATTTCTTCCTATAGCAGCCTATAATTTTAACACACCATGTTATTGCATGCATTCTAATGTTTGCAAATACTTATGGAGCTGCAACTTGTCAACCTCTTTAAATCAAAGAGTAGACGATGATGATGGCCATCTGTAATATTTCTAATGCTCGTAATCATTCATTGAAAAAATGCTAGAAGTAGGTACAAAAAACGTATGCGATTAACAAGAGTCAAGGCCCAGTCTTCAACGACATTAACTTTGATGAAATGCGGCAGATCAAGCCAACTCAGCAGCTCAGAAATAATCCAGTATTAGTGTAGTCAACAAAATAAATTGAGTAAGCAAGGTATAGTGCACTGAATACGAATAATAGATTGCAAACTGAAGACAGCCATCACATTCACAGAGAAAATGTGTAGTTTTACTTTCAATGATTTAAAATGATTTATATCGTGATTTTTATTGCTGATTTGAATCATGATTTAAATCGATTTAAATCAATGATTTAAATCACTTGATTTAAATCACATCAACCCTGACAAAAAGTAACGTACCGGGTAAATAAAATTTTTGGCGTTTTTGGCTTTGTTGATTGTTAGTCGGCAGGGTCCCCAAACTGAGATACTGCACTAATGGGCTGGGATGTGTGAACAACTTGTCCAGAGTAAGCAAGTAAGTAAGTAAGTAAATTTAATTTATAAAGTGCACAATGTCAGCGAGAAATTCACTGAATCTGAGGCGCTGAGGTAAGATGTAAGGCGGGCTACTAGACATGGCTAGACGTTGAAAAATAGAATGTTTTGAGTTTATGACGGAAGGAAGCTATTGAACAGCTATTGCGGATGTCAAAAGGAAGAGAATTCCAAATAGTAGGGGCAGCTACAGAAAAACTTCTAGAGCCAAAACATGTACGGACACGAGGCACAGACAACAGACAACAGTTGTCACCTACGGAGCCGGACATTTCCCCCCTGGGCCTGTGAACCGTGGACGTTTCCGCCCTTGGACATTTCCTCAGCCTGGACGTTTCCCCCCTGCTTTTCGAGTGCCTAGGACGTTTCCCCTAGGCCAGAAACAACACATTATCAGAGTTAGCACCAAGCCTGAGCAGAAATTTCTTGCAGGACCAAAAGCAACTCTGCCTTTTAAGTCTCGTCGCCGTTGAGCATTTTTCAAACACAATGAGTCTTAGTAGGCGCGCGTATGCGAACATAATTAACATCAATTATGGGTGTAGCTACGCGCCTACGAGACAATTAAACTCGACACGATACAGACTGAACCAGAAAAGTAGAAGCAGCTATCACACATATTTTTATGTAGACTACATAAAAAAGCAAAATTTGATAGATTGCAGACACTCTCCTTGCTGTGATGGCAAACACTGCGCTTTGAGTGGCATTTTGACGTCGCTGTTCACTGCTGTTTCTTGAGAAGTTGAGAAATGAGACTTTTTGAGACTTGCCCTTTGTTTGTCATATTATTCCAGCCTATTAAGAGTATTTGATGTTTGCTACATTCGTTCACCATGATGACACTGATAATTATGCCAACGATAATTCTAGCGGTAGACTGTGACTGATATTTCAGTCCCAACCACAGTCCTGGTAATGCAGTGAAGAAATATGGCTGCATTCTTACATTAATAATGTGATAAATGTAATTAGATAAAGTGGCGATCTACCACTAGAAATTTTCTGCTCACTAGTGCAAGATCGCCGATCTACCCCTTGCACTGACCTTATGCCAATATCTAGCGCTCAATCAATTCTTATGTAACAGTAGAGGGAGGGGAACGTCCGGGTATTGCAAAAACCGGGAGGGGGAAACGTCCGGGATGCCACCAACCAGGGGGGAACGTCCGGAACGTTTCTAAAGCTCAAGTTTAATAAAATATTATCGTGTTCTACATCACACCACTAAAATAAAAACGCCTTGCTTTCGACTAACATTATGCTTACCGGTATATGCAAGACCTCCATGACTCTGTTCGTGCTGGTGTTCCGGTTCACTGCAGATTCGGAAATTACAAAGCGTGATACGTAAAACCAATGCACCGTAACCCAAGACGCAACTACTAAATCTGAGTTACGTTTCTAATAATGCAATCTGATTCCACCGCGACAGCTGAATCACTGAAATTTACAAAAAAAATCTTTGTCAAATATCATGGCACCACACCCACTCAGACCGAAAAAAAGTTGTAAACAAGCAGTATGTAAATGTAAACGAAGTTTTCATCCAAAGCAACGCACACAGCACGTTACGCAGCAAACGCAAGAACGTATAATACTAACACAAAAAAACGCAAGAAAAAAAGAATCTGATTTAGTCTAGTGTTAATAGATTCCATTACGGTTAATCTCAGTCGTATCCAGAGACTTGGGAAAAAATCTGATCTCGTTTCGGAACGCGTCCAGTTGCGTACCGGTCGAGCATGCGCAGACGTTGTTTACGTCGTGCAGCGCACCGTGTTGTTGTTGTTGCCGTAGCCGAGTGAGTGACTAGACTGAGGGGGCGCTAGTGAGGGGTCGTTGTACTCACCGCCCCGCAGCCGGCCGCCGTATGTCCATTTGATATGCCTTCCTTCGTGTTGTTGGCTCGCGGCTCCCGCTTCGCTCGCCGGTGCTCGCTGGCGGCGGTCAAGTACAGGTCACGAATTTGGGCTAGATCACAGGCCGTCTGGCGCAGTCAGTGGGGTCCGTTCAGCTTGGCTCAGCCAGTCAGCGATCGGGTGCTCAGTGCTGTTGTGTTGCTCTGCCGGTGGGCGCTGCTGAATGAGTGAATTGTAATTGTCGGTCAGTTGCTTGTCAGTCGTTGCGTCGTAAAACGTAGGGCAGATGGATGGATGGATCGTCAGTTGCCGGCCGGCTGGCACTAATGACGCCAGCATAGGTCGTGGCGTCTAGACAGTCCGCGCGCCCTATATTGCTCAGTCTATGATCCCGCCGGGAAAGTCCTGCGCCTGTCTCCGTCCGTGCGTCCGACTTGGCTCGCTGCCCACGCTCTTGCTACGTCGTGATCGAGCGTAAAACCTCATTCGTGTACTCAGCTGCTGTCAATCGCCGTCGATGTTGTTGCTGTGGTAGTGTATTTGCGGCATGAGACTATGTAATTAAGCCACACGACAAGGAAACGCTCCAGTTGAAGCGTCCTGCTGATCGCCATGGCCAGTGAGGCGACGGAGGCGACCGATATACGCAAAAAGGCGCTGCTTGTAAAGATTAAGGTAGAGAAGATCATGCATTGCAAATCATTCATCGTGTAATACCTTCACCATCGGGCTGGTTATCTTGAGATCAGAAAATGCATTCTTGGTCTCAGTGTCAGTGTTGCTTTTGAATTCTGTGGGGGGTCTTATTCTGTCTGTCACTGGTCTGAACCCTCAGCATGGTAGAGTGGAAATTTATTGGCTCAATGATGTGATGATTTTCTTTCTGCTTCTGTAAAAAGCCATATTAATTCTCATACTATAATTTTGACTAACTCTGTTTAGATATCTGCGTTAGACTATGCTATATTTAGTACACCATGCTTTACTCTCATCTACCACATGTCACTGCAACATATCTGCATAACTGGTGTTTGAAATTTGTTTATTTTAAAGCTTGCTTTTTGGTCATGTAATCAGTTAGACGTCCTGTTCTGTTTTCAGACAAACAAGAAGAAGCTGTTTGTTCTTCGTGAAGAAAGCAGCTCTGGTCCGGCTCGTCTCGAGTACTATGACAGCGAAAAGAAGTTCAAGACGGGCGTGTCTCCGAAGCGCTGTATTGTTCTCAAGAACTGCTTCAGCATCAATGCCAAGTCCGACGCCAGACATCGACATGCCGTCATCCTCTACACGAAAGACGACTGTTTTGGTGTTGCATTTGACAGTGACGCTGACTGCCAAGAGTGGCTGTCGTTGATGCTTGATCTTCGCAGCCAAAGCATAGAAGACATTACACTCACACGGCCGCTGTTTGGTAAGCTACTTAGACTTTCCGTTAACAACGTATACATTCTGTTTACATTTTTTGTTTGTTTGGCTTCAGATAGCATTGTATAAAGGCTGTGAATGACTGAATGAATGGCTCAATGAGAAGGGGACATTTGGGTGGTCATAAAAAATCACTTGTCCAGATTTTTGTTGTAGATTGTAGCCATACTGCTACATAGTGAAATGGTTGTCATATACAGTTTATAGGCACTCAGCAGTGATACCATTGGTACTGCACCTGATCCCTTACAATGTTCCTTTCCCCAAAAATTGCAGGGATGCTTTTTGGTTCCAAACATGAAGTATCTGGTAGACCTACGTGTGTGATCATTCTCGTCGAGAGCGGGAGTTGAGGGGGTCAGTTACTCCGGGCCGCACAACATTTGGGGGCCCTGCCATCATTCAAAAATATAAATTACATCAGAATGCACCATTTTGAAAAGAAAAATTCTAGAACTTTCTCCCCAGAGGGGCCCACAAGAATGTTTGGGGGATCTCGTGAGAATGTTTCCTCGGGTCACGCTGTGGCTCTCGATGGGCCTGTGTATGATCAGCTGATCACTAAGATGATGTGGACAGCCAAAAGTGAGGGGTTTACAGAGCAGCTTGCTTCGGCCTGCTAAATGGTATTGGGGATCATTTTGAGGTACAATAATAGGGCTTTGGGTTTTCGAGCAGGTGATTTGCGGTAGTGTACGTACATTGTACAATTTACGAAATGCTCGAAAACAAAGTGACTGTGCTGTTAAAATTCTGCTGGTATTGGTACTCTGCGATTTTTACGCACGAAAGCAGCTACTGCTTTCAGCGCGTCTTAGCCATCGCAATTCTGTCTGTCCGTCCGTCCGTCACACGGGTGGATCAGTCAAAAACGGTGCAAGCTAAGATCACCAAATCTTCACCATCGGGTGCCTGGAAGACTCTAGTTTCAGGAACCGTAAAGCTTTTCCATAAATTCAAAGGGGGTCACCCCGAACGAGGGCGCTAAATGAGAGGGGGTGGGCAAAATTTGCGATTTTTGGCCAATAAGTCACTGTATCTCAGTAACTGCGAGATAGGGCCTATTTTTACTGTTAATCACTAATAGGAAGTCGTATACTGGCTCTCGATTGGCGCCAAATTCAGTGACCTTGAATGACATTGAATGCAAAAATAGGGTTTTTTTGGATTTTTTGGCGATTTAGGGCTGCGACACAGGTCTATATCATTCACAAGGTGGCACCATGGAACTATCGTAGAGAATTTGGTATTTGTATATTAACTTAGCATGAACACCCCCAGTCTTTCAGCTAAACTACTAATTGGAACTGCTATAGGCTTTCGCGTGTCTCGTGAGCATTAGCTCAAATTTCTTGTTATGCTTTAGCGCATCTTAGCCATCGCTGTTCGTCCGCCTGTCTGTCCGTCACAGGGGTGGATCAGTCAAAAACGGTGCAAGCTAGGATCACCAAATCTTCACTGTTGGCTGCATGGAAGACGCTAGTTTCAGCAACCATAAAGCTTTTCCATAAATTCGAAAGGGGTCACCCCGAACGAGGGTGCTAAATGAGAGGGGGTAGGAAAAATTTGTAATTTTTAGCAAATAAGTTGCTGTATCTCAGTAACGGAGCAAGATAGGGCCTAGGTTACTATTAGTGACTAATAGGAAGTCGTCCACTGGCTCTCGATTGGCGCCGAATTCAATGACCTTGGATGACCTTGAACGCCAAAATAGGTGTTTTATGGATTTTTTGATGATTTTGGGCTGCAAGACACATTTCAAGAGCGAATTGCGCCGAAATCAATTGAGATAGACATGGAGAAGCTGCATATGAAATTTTCAGCATTAAACGTAGATTTCGACCGTCCAATTGCTGATTTTCTATGTTCAAGGAAACCTGCGCATGAAGGCATCAAACAGCGGTACCCCTGTATAAGTCGTAATTTTACTGTTGTTGGCCAGTCTTTCGTCAAAACGGTTGTGGATAGGCATGAGCAAGCTGTGCTGCCTATCACAACAAGCGCTAGTGACGAGCTTTTCAGTCGTATCAACATCCATGGCTTTGAAAGACCCTGAACTTTTGAAATAAGGGGTTTTATGGATTTTTGTGATCTTCGGCTGCAGTGCACACTACAAGAATGAACTGCGACAAAATGGCTGGAGATAGACAGACAGTTTGCGAACAGGAACTGCTGTAGGCTTTCATGCGTCTCGTGAGCATTAGCTCAAATGTCTTGTCTGTCTTTCATTCGGAGACAACTGTCTGAAAATGAACAGATTTTCTTATACTGTTAGTCACAAAAATGTTCGCCAGAGACTAGTTTTCTGGCGATAAAGGATGCAGATATTCACAAAGGTTCTCATGTGAGAAGGCATTGGTTAACAGTGACCAGTTTTCAATGATATCGGTTGTCTTATCTTTCGAACCTTTAAGAATAGGCCCAAATTTGTCATACAAACTTAAGCGAAATTATTCAGGTAGGCTCCGCCGGTAGCTGAGCATTTTGTTTTGTTTCTCATTCTATTTCTGTTATCTTGTTTCCCTCTTTTTCAGGGGCTTTTTCTGTGGGGCTGACCGCTGAAAGCACTGTAAGCTTCTTTATTGGGGTCCGGGGTGAAGCCCTAGCAGCTATCAATTTTCGATATATTGTGCCTGGAAAAACACATTAGACGGCAACTAGGGAGAAAGTTGAGAGAAAAATTTAGGTCATAAATCGTACGAAGTCTTCCAATCCGCTCAAATGGCTGAAAAAAGCTTCCCTCCCAAGTACTTGTCTGATGAAGCTTTTTGCTTCAAGATTTGTATGGCTTATGCTCACGTTCACCTTCACTGAATATGTTGAAGTGAACGTCAGGTAACGGGTCGTTGCCCTGCGTTACTGTACAGATACGATGCATGACACAGCAGTTCTGGCTAGCGTTAACGGCGGCGAGCTGTCTGGTTCTGTGATGATTTATATTGTTTATATGCACAGTTTTTATGTCTGTGTGTCGTGCATGCTGACTGTGTGCTGGTTGGCCTGTACTCATACCCGGTGAACTAAGCTCTCCTGTCATGCATGGATGAACAGCTAGAAGCCGTTGTAGCACATTGGTGTAAACATGCTGTGTAAATATGTCAGTCGGGCGTTAAACAGTACAGTGATATATGCCAAGTGTCACACTCACGGCAGTAACACGTGAACACCGATGTTGCATTCATTGACCTTGCGACTTCAGTGCACTGCGATTCTGTCGGAAAATGATACTAAAACAATACCGGTATCAAAATCCGAAGACTAGACCTCTAAGAACAAAAGCAAGGAACTGGAAACTTGAGACTGCATTTCTAAGAACGTTTGGAGTTCTTAATTTATAAAATTTATGTTCGTTATTATATTGTTGTTATTGTATCACTGTATAATTATTTGCCCGTTATTGTGTTGTTCCATATTAGCCATTGGTTGCATTTCAGTAAATATTGACATCCTATTTTGCAGCTATAGCCTAACGTGAGAGTCCAGTAACGTGACTGGCCAAACAGTTTCATCTTGTCTGCGTAGCTAGCTTAACTTGCGTACAGACTATATTTTCTTGTGCAAACTTTGTACCTGTAAACCACTTCAGAGTTCGTTATTTTATTCCGTTTGAGTGGTTCTCATCACACTGGCTGTTAGTGTGACATGACCCTGCAACGCGGCGTGGTTTTAATTGCTTAGGCTGCAGATAACGTGCCGAGGTCATATCGAGGTCGTATCGTGAATTAGTTTGTGGACCCTGCAGCCAGCGTTTTGTATGTGTGAGCGACACTGCACTCCTAAAGAGTTTTTTTTTCTGCAGTGATGACTGGTGTCAGTGGCTTCTGCCCCTGTACCTGGTGGGCGCAGCTTGTGCCCAGTGAAATATAGGGGGGGGAAGTTTTGTTAGGAGTTTAGATCAAAACTCCCCCTATTTTCACGACAAACAACACTTAACAAGGAGCCTGAAGGTGGGGGGGTTCAGCCCACACGTGGGGGAACTTGCGCTCGATTTTGACTCCAGATTTGGGGGATAGAAGCCACTGACACCGTGCTGAGTGTTACAGATAAGAAGTGGCAATAGTTTGTTAGTGGCACTCACTGTATAGCTCTTGTCATCATCAGCGCTGCAGTAAAAAATTTTGTAGAGTAGTTTTATGGCAACTGTTGTGCAGCGTGCGGACATCCGGAAAATTTGTGAACAGATAGAAAATTGCATCCATGATTTATGATCGCATTTGTAGATAGATTATCGTTAATTTGTTTGTACCCGTGTTGCGGAAACGCGGGCGCGCGTTATCATTATATGTTGACCTGTTGACAGCTGCAGTCAGGCGGAGTTGTGGAGGACCTCAGCCTAGGGCACTCTGTGTGGCCAGTATCTAGGCACGCACTATCCTGTGCATTCCTGGATGTGTTAATTGATTTTACTGGCGGCCATGTCCTGTTGACCAACTGTACCCGTCCATTACTGCACTGTTTACTAGTACATACAGATAAAGCTTTTACTTACTGACTCACGTAAGTGCAGAATGCCGGCTGTTGTTGCAGATGTGGTTTAAAGGTTTACAAAATATAGCTTTTCATGGGAAGCCTATCTCCAAGCTACGGAACGTCGTCTGCCATATGGGATCATACGGTACCCCTTGAACGTGCCCCACGATTTGGTTGCAAGCAGTAAGGACTACGTCATGTTGTTTTTGATGCGGTGTTTGCAGAGCACATCTGGCCGGTGACAGTCAAAGCGAAGGGTCTGTCAGGGAACCGTGATAAAGGCATTCCACCCGGTCCATATCGTCTTTGTCTGACCAACACCGATGTCAGCCTGATACGCCTCTACAGCGACAAGCCGGACGTCGTCGTGCCGGTCGGTTCTAATACTCTTAATATGATGCGATATATCCTTAATTAGCTTAATGCAGTTGTTGTTCTCCGTGTGCTCTGGAGCTGGGAAAATGGATTGACTGTTCGAGTGCTGCACCGGTTCTGAAACCGGTTGGAGGTCGGATAGCGAGTCGTTTGTGTCGATCCAGCTTGGATTTTGCGTCCGAGGATCCGGCCGGATCCAAAGTCTGTGGATCTGGATTGGGCCAGATCTGAACAGAACGTCTGCAGCCTTGACTACGACTAAGTGACAAGTCAACTGGTCACCGTTATTGGTTTTCTGTGTCCCGATATTTGCAGTTAACACTTCTGTCTTATAGCACACTCGTTTCTTAGAATCATTCGTATTGGAGCTCACGTCATGGTCAGTCAGCATAGCTACTTCAGCGTTAAGTCAAATGATTTGACTTTTTTGATTTGCAAACTACTCTCTTTAAGTCTTGGAAAGATAGAAATAGAAACATCCGCGTTCGCTGCCTTCGTTGATACCAGCATTGATCTTGAGTGACTTCCTTACAAGATTTCGTCATTTTTTGGTTCTGTATTTATAAAAACAGCTTATATGCCGTTGTGTGACACCATTAATTTAATGTATAGGTCTGTGTGTGACACAGTGGTCGATCATTCGTGTCATTCATATCAGAGCTTCGTGTGACATTGAAATGGCAGCACAGAATAAGGAAACAGGTTGCTTTTTCAGGTCTTGTTTCTTGTTTCCTCTTTAGAGGGCCCGGTTAAGCGTGGTTCGAGGAAGAATTGATTTGATTCTGCTAGCGATCCGACTCAGGATCCAGATTCGGGACTTAAGTCTGTCGTATTCGCCAGGTGGCAGCATTATTGTCGGCGAAGGTTTGAGGACTCTGATCGCTCCTAGCTGTCAGTGAATCAATATAATGACGCTCTGTGTGCGGGCGGCGAGCGCAGGACATTATGGTTAGGTGGTTGACGGGCTGCATACTGATGTTGACCCGCGGTCTATCGTGCTATGTTGAGTTAATTTTGTCGTGATGGTCGTCGTCGTCGTCATGTTTACTACCGGTACCGGTAACGCAGCGCATAATGTCAAGTGTCACCACGCAGCTGTGCTGCTGTAAACACACTTGACATCTGACTGTCTCTCTTCATATTAAAGTAATTAGTTCCGAGAAGGGCCGATAATGGTAATTGGTATATAACACAAACAAAGACGGCGCTTGAAACAGCTTGTGCCAGGGTGAAACATGAACTCGTTTATAGCCAGCGCAGTAACAGGTCATTTGGGTTAATTATGCCGCACTCTGCACTTTCTGCGAAATGCTACACTGTTGTAAGTTGCGTTTGTGCAACAAATTAACGGTCGAAAGCAAACGTACAAGTTTTAGACCTACCGGGGTTGAGATATACCAGTTAGATAAGGACTTTATTGGGTTAACCCAGCCAAAAACCCACCCGAAGAACACATCCAAAGTTAATCCAATTTAGTTTTTTGTTCAACTAATAATGCAATATTTTATTATGCTTAAGTTTTCAAACCGTCATTCTGAATTCATGAATTTGCACATCTTTGGATATTCTATGCTTTGGGAAGCAAGTAAAAGCTCAGATGAATCAGTCGACAGATTTTTGAGCTAGAAGGTTTAAGTTGTAAAGGTAAAGGTGAAGGTGCCATACCCCAACTGGGGCGTAGGCGGGGTGCTCATCTCCCTTCCTTAGGCCTTTGAGCCGTAGGTGGATAAACCACGACGCCAGACCTACGGTTACCTTCCCAGCCGCAGAACTTCATCGCCGTTTGACCGGTACCAAATTATACTGCTTGGTGAACAGAGGCACGTGTGTGTGAACAACTTGCCTAAGGTCGTTACCCAGCAGTGTCCCGATGCGGAGTGAACCTGCGCCCTTGAGTGACCTCAGGATTACAAGTCCGGCACGTTACCGTTAGACTACCGGGCTTTTAAAAAAACCCTGTAAAACCCACGGGGTTGGGTATTTTGAAACAATTTTTTTAATCTGCTAAAAGGCTACAATAAATCCACGGCATCTTCGCACGTCAAGATGTTGTACAGCTTGTTGTACACAAATCCTTAGCAAGTCGACGTGGTATATAGAGTTTGGGTTTTATAGCTCCATGGTGGAATATACAGTACACTGTATTGGTCAGTTGGGCAAGGAAATCGGTCACTCGTGAAGAATGCTGTGGTGATGGACTGCTCGCATTGTTGGACAGGCCAACAGGCGGGCAGCTCGTTTATCTTGGCGCTCACAGTGCTGCCGTGCCTGTGGTTGAACGTTTATTGTAGTTGAAAGGTCAGGGTCAAAGGTCATGAGGTGGTTAGTCTTTGTAGAGATAAACACGGCTAGTTGTGAAGCGTGAGACGCTGCTGACCTGCCTGGTCACATGTACAGTGCATGGAGTCCTGGCATTCTAGTGTGCTAGCCTTTTATATAGAACTCCTAGTATGGCTTCTGTTCCAAGCAGCAAGATAAGCGGCTCAGTCGGTCGCTGAGCGCGTGCTGGGCAATGGATCAGCGCTCAGCCCTGCTTCTGCCGCTGCTTGGTGCGATGTCCGGTTGTCACCAGAAACCGGGGAAAAAGAGTCTAGAGCTCAAAGTGCGTTCAGGATCACCTCCAGTGGATCGGTGTGGTCAGAATGTTCAGTAGCGGATCAGTTGTGCCCAGGATTTGGAGTCGTTGTAGACGAGTAGCCGGGCAGTCCGTAGCCAGTGTTCCAGTGTTTGTGGTGACTGACGCTTTTTGAGACAGAAGGTCCGTTGTTGGGTCCATAATGTTGTGGTTAAGCGGCTTAAGCCCTGGCCGCGAGTTTGTGGCAGCAGTGATCAGATGATCAGTATTGGGCTGCTGCTGCTGATGATGATGATGATGCGGTGGTATAGGATGCACCTGCTGCCATATCACGCATGCTTTAGCTGCTGAGCCGCCAAGCAGCAAGGCATGTTTGCACATTTCTCTCAAAGTCACCTGAAATACTGGATCACGCAGTGTTTGCTGCCTCCCTACATGGGAGAACGTGCTCGCCTTAACCCCACCAGGGGATTTGGGTCCGCCGTTACGTATCTGCAGTGGACCTTGGAAATAAGCCATCTTCACAATAGAGAGCCAGTACCCACCAGGCAACCAGGCCACTAAGTGTGGTGAACCAGTACTAATTTATCTGTTCTGGAGAGATGAAAGGCTGAGTTGACATTGGTGGTTAGTTATATACTGGTACTGAGATGGTTCACCTCCCTGTATTCTGCATAATGTCCAGACTAATAACATTGCTCGTGACACACAATGTGTTAACCACTAGATCACGTTGGCACCAGCACCTCTTCCTTACATTATTGGTGTCTGGGCTAAAAACAAGTAAATTAATACAATAGTAAATTATGAGTGCTGAAAATTTCAATTTTGCTTCTGAGTTTTCCCAATAGCCCAAAATTTGGTGGTGGGGCAATTGCTCCATTGTCCCATGCCCCCTCCCCATCCAACCATGACGTCGTTGCCGATGTACCTAGAATGTGTTTGCTGGTTGGTGTTGACAGTTGGACGTGATCCGGCGATGTGGACACAGTCACGAGTTTTTCTTTCTGGAGCTAGGTCGGTCGGCGGTGACGGGTCCCGGGGAACTCTGGCTGCAGGTTGAGGACACGGTTATTGCACAGAACATGCATGAAGCCATTCTCAAGTGAGTTCTCTTTCACTGAATTAGCGATTGGTCAGGTTTAGTGTTGTGTACACTACTGCCCTTTGTACATTGTGAATTATTCTAGCATTAAGTGCTTTCGATGGGTTAACTCTCAGTGTTAATGATAACTGGAGAAATCAGTCATTTGTCGTACATATTATTGATCATCAAGTAACCACAGTTTAATTGAATATTGGAACTCGTGTTTCATAGAATTTTTGTGTGTGCATTAGTGTTTTAACGGCATTATTTTTTCAATCGCGAATCTTTCTTTATGGCATTAATTCGGCAGCACTACTTAAAACTTGTGAAAACCTCGAAATCTTTCAAGTTGAGTTTTTAAAACTCAGCTTTAACCGTAAAAGCCATCGGGTTAGGCTGCTTTTAAAAACCTGTGTTTTTAGCCCTGTATGAGTGTGGTGGAACCGATGTTACGTGTTGTTGTTACACAGTGCAATGAAGAACAACACTTTCACAGTGCAGCCACATCGACCTCGGACTCACTCATCCACGGACAAGCCCAACAAGCGACATCGGCCGTCACATGGGCCGATGCTGCGCTCACAGAGTGTCAGCGTTCATAACAAGGAGAAAGTGAGGTGAGCCAGTCAAGTATAAGTATTTAAAGGGTATAGCTTTTTATGCAAAACCCATCTCAAATTACGGAGCATCACCTGCCATATACGATTACACAGCCACCTGACACAGGTGAACCGAGCCACCTCAATCTCAGCCAGTATTCGATTTATTTGCCTCAGATCTATGTAAGGCTGAGTTGACCTTGGTGTTGGTTAGTAGCATCCAGTGACTAAGCAACTAAGCAAGATTATGTATCTAGCACAGAAATAAAGCCAGATGTCGTAACAAAGAATGAAGATCTCTGACGTAATTGACTGTAACTCGAAGAAAGACTGGCAGATTTTAGTAATTTTTTTGCAAAAATACTGTTGATACAACTGGCTATTAAACTATTGTTCAAGTTCCCACCACACTAACGTCTGCTTCTGCACTACCTGAGGAAAGCAGACCAAGCATAGTACGTGCTGAAGTGAATGAAAAAAACGTCAATAAATTTTGTCTATCCAAATCTGTTGGCCCCAACTGCCGGTCCATTACAAAATTTGACTGTCATGCAGCAGTGTCTCGACCAGATAACGTTTAGGAATGTTTATGAACTCAAGAAGCGACTGGTAAAGTTTGGATTGGTTTAACGCAGAACATTATCGATACTGCTGTCAATGAATAGAGAAAACATCCCCATGCTTATGTTCGCACAATGGGTTGGCATTTCAATCAATTTTACTATGGGCAGTTGAAAAATGGATAAAATGTCAGCCAAAAAGTCAGAAATGTGACCAAAATGTGTTTTTATGTGTTATGTTAATTAAGTAATCATATCGCATTGGATAAAAAGTAATATTTTGTTGATTCTGTTTTCCCCAGGTAGTGCAGAAACAGACATTAACTGAGGTGGGAAAATGAATGGTCATTTGATGACCAGTCGTCTCACGAATATTCACACCAAAAATTTTAAAAATCTGTTTATTCTTGTTAAAGTTACAATTGAAAATGTTGGGGATGTTTTTTTGAGACACAGTGTACTATGTAATACTGTATGACAGAGATTTTTGTGTGTGCTATAGCTGTTTGGCAAAGGTCGGGTCAGTGATGTCGGCTGCAGCAAGTGACTCGTCTCCGCAGTCTCTGGGCAGCGGCTCAGAACGTATCCTGACTGTGTTTGATCGGCGTTCTGCTGTGTCGTCTGTGGATGACATGGACACTGGTTACCCCTCCAGGTTTGTCACTGGCTTCGTTGCTAAGTGCCTCTTTGAAACAGGGTTTGTACAGGTCGCGCTAAGTCCTGGAAAGTTGTGAATTTAAAATGTTGAGATTTTCGGGCCTTGAAAGTCTGGAACAAAGGCATAGGTTCGGGACTTCTAAAGTAGTGCTGCAGTAAATTTTACTTTCTGAGATTTTTACGCGTGAAAGCAGCTACTGCTTTCAGCGCATTTTAGCCATCGCAATTCTGTCTCTCCGTCTGTCACACGTCAAAAATGGTGCAAGCTAGGATCACCAAATCTTCACCGTCGGCTGCCTGGAAGCCTCTAGTTTCAGGAACCGTAAAGCTTTTCCATAAATTCGAGGGGGATCATCCCGAACGAGGGCACTATGAGAGGGGGGTGGGCAGAATTTGCGATTTTTGGCCAATAAGTCGCTGTATCTCAGTAATGGTGCGAGATAGGGCTTTAGTTACTATTAGTCACTAATAGGAAGTCGTACACTGGCTCTCGATTGGCGCCAGATTCAATGACCTTGAATGACCTTGAACGCCAAAATAGGGGGTTTTATGGATTTTTTGGCGATTTCGGGCTGTGACACAAGTCTATATCATTCACAAGGTGGAGCCATGGAACTATTATTATGTGCTCTTCAGCATGAATGTTATAAAGGTGTTGTATTTTATCCCAAATTACCGCAAATCTAACTCAAACAGCGACAGAAGTTTTCGTTGTACGATTTCGTTGTACTGTGAGCACAATAATTTATTATTTAGTACATTTCTGATGTACAGTATTTGGTGAAACGGCTTGCATATCTTACAGCGTAATTTGTGATATTTTGTTCGATGGTGCTGCCACCTCAGGAATTGGTTTACAATGCCCAGCGCTAGCTAACGCTGTCTGATTGCACTGATTGACTTGTTATATTTTTACACGCGACAGCAGCTACTGCTTTCATCGCGTCTTAGCCGTCGCAATTCTGTCCGTCCGTCTGTCCGTTCGTCACACGGGTGGAACGAGATAGGGCCTAGCTTACTATTAATCACTAATAGGAAGTCATACTCTGGCTCTCAATTGGAGCCGAATTCAATGACCTTGAATGACCTTGAACGCCAAAATAGTGAGTTTTATGGATTTTTTGGCGATCTCGGGCTGCAACACAAGTCCATGTCATTCACAAGGTGTCGCCACGCTACTATCGTTATGCGATTTAGATAGAGAATTTGGTATTTGTATATTAACTTAGCGTGAACCCCAATTTTCAGCTAAACTACTGAACTGGAACTGCTATAGGCCTTCGCGTGTCTCGTGCGCATTAGCTCCATCTTCTTATCCGCATTTGCAAAATGCAGCGAATTAGGTGATTTTGCCTTTTTTATGGGATTTAAAAAATCTAAAAGGCTTTGGCTTCAGGGAGCAAAGCTCCCTTTACCCCTGACCAGGGGCTATGTTTCTGGACCCTGCATTTGTTTACTTGTACCATGATGCAGTTACATGAACAAGAAATTTGAGCTAATGCTCATGAGATGCATGAAAGCCTATAACAGTTTCTGTTCACAAACTATCAGTCTGTCTCCAGCCATTTCATCGCAGTTCATTTTTGGAGTGTGCGCTACAACTGATGACTGCAAAAATCAATAAAAACCCCTTATTTTGTAAGTTCAGGGTCTTTCAAAGTCAGCGATCTTGAAACGACTAAAAAGCTCGTCACTAGTGCTTGTTGTGATAGGCAGCATGCCCATGGCGATTTGCAACCGTTTTCATGAAAGACTGGCCAACAACGGTAAAATAAAGACTTTTACGGGGGTACCGCTTTTTGATTCTCTCGTGTGCAGGTTTTTTTGAACCTAGAAAATCGAGACTTGGACCATGGAAATCTATGATCAATGCTGAAAATTTCAATTGCAGCTTGGCCATGTTTATCTCAATTGATTTCGGCGCAATTTGCTCTTGAAATGTGTCTCACAGCCTAAAATTGCCAAAAAATCCACAAAAAAACCTTATTTTGGCATTCAAGTTCATCCAGAGTCATTGAATTTGGTGCCAGTTGAGAGCCAGTGTATGACTTCCTATTAGTGATTAACAGTAACCTAGGCCCTGTCTGGCACCGGTACTGAGATACAGCAATTTGTTGGCTGAAAGTCGCAAATTTTCCCTACCCCCTCTCATTTAGCGCCCTCGTTCGGGGTGACTTCCTTCGAATTTATGGAAAAGCTTTACGGTTCCTGAAACTAGAGTCTTCTCGGCAGCCGACGGTGAAGATAATGGTTATCCTAGCTTGCATCGCTTTGGACTGATCCACCTGTGTGACAGACAGATGGACGGACGGACGGACAAAATTGTGATGGCTAAGACGCGCTAAAGCAGTAGCTGCTTTGGCACGTAAAAACTGATTTGATATGTGATTTTTGATTTCATTCAACCATGTTTGTGAACATAGTGTATCCTGAAAAAAGTCACTGTAAACTTCACTCGTTTGATTAGGACTAGGAACGCACTTGATAGCTTGTTTTTTAAATGTTGTTGTGAGGTTTTTAATCTGTTACTGGCTCTGTGCAGCTTTGGCCTTTATTGTTGTAATTACAGGCAGTTGAAAAACGTTTTTGTGTTTTTTGTAGTTGGAATGCTTTCTCTAAATGTTTAGTATCATACTTAAGTGGCTTATACTCTGTTGACTTGGGCATTACTTGTACAACATATTTCTGTGTTTACGTTGCCATCGGTGCATTTTATTTCTTATTTTTTTCAGTGATGTGAAATTCGTAAGTGATTAGTTAGTGTTGCCGAATGTAGATTTTGGCGCTGTAGTCAACTTTGTGTTGGTTTGTCTCTGTATTTCAACTTTTGCATATCTTCGTTTTTGCATTGATCGTTTTAAATACTTGCTGCTAACCGAATCATCAGTTTCGTGGCATAGTTGGTTGTTGTGATCTTAAATTCAGGCCGTAAAATTGTCATTGTTCACTCGGTATGAAAGCTCAGTTGTGTTGCAGTGGGGCTGGCTCAACGAGGTCAATAACACCAGAGGGACCGATACAGGAAGAGCCGTCTGATGGCGAGTACTTTAGTATGAATGCTCAGCTGACTGCCTCAGGTAGATACTGGCTGATTATTAACTCACATTTGTGTTATAGACAGTGTGCTATTCATCATTGAATATCACATCTAATGCCGTAGAAAATAACTTTTTTGTGCCTCGTGCTGTTTAGTATCATATTTTAGTGGCTTATACTCTGTTGACTTGATGTTGTTGAATATCACATCTAGATTTCATTTTAAACAGTGTTGGTCATCGGAAACAACAGATTTGGTCTACGGTGGTTGCACGTACACCTGACAAAGTGTGGAAAATGTGCAGAGATGTCTGGTAAATTAAATATCAAAGTAAGAATTTTGATTTTTACACGCGAAAGCAGCTACTACTTTCATCGCGTCTTAACCATCGCATTTCTGTCCGTCGCACGGGTGGATCAGTCAAAAACGGTGCAAGCTAGGATCACCAAATCTTCACCATCGGCTGCTTGGAAGACTTTAGTTTCAGGAACCGTAAAGCTTTTCCATAAATTTGAAGGGGGTCACCCCGAACTAGGGCGTTAAATGAGAGGGGGTGGCCAAAATTTGCGATTTTTGGCCAATAAGTCGTTGTATTTCAGTAACGGTGCGAGATAGGGCCTAGGTTACTATTAATCACTAATAGGAAGTCGTACACTGGCTCTCGCTTGGCATCAAATTCAGTGACCTTGAATGACATTGAATGCCAAAATAGGGGGTTTTTTAGATTTTTTTTGGCGATTTCGGGCCGCAACACAAGTCTATATCATTCACAAGGTGGTGCCACAGAACTATCATTATGCGATCCAGATAGATAATTTGGTAAATACTGTATATTAACTTATCGTGAACACCCCATTTTTCAGCTAAACTACTGAACCGGAACTGCTATAGGCTTTCGCGTGTCTCGTGAGCATTAGCTCAAAATTGTTATTCCAAAATTGTGTAAATGTTTTCTGTTTACACTCAATAAATGTGAAACGTGAACATTTGATGGTAACTGCCATTAAACTTTAGCTCATAAATTTATGCTTCACACAAGAATTTGTTTTTTTTTTGCATTTGTTTTTAACTACAGCTTCAAGGCCTATTTGCTGTGTATCGACACCATTAGACTCAGCAAGTTACAAACAGATTTTGATGAAATTTTGCGTAGTTATTTTTTGGTCTGTAAAGTATACACTGTGTCCCCCAAAACATCCCATTTTTTATTGCCCATATCTTTATTAAATGTTAACCAATTTTCAAAATTCTTTCACTGCTGCATTCTGTGGACAATTAGCAATAAAGTGATTGAATATCCCACTACTTGCTAACTGTGTCGCTACACTACCTCATGAAATATGAATGCAAGAAAAACTAAATTGTAGACAGCAAACATGTTGTAAAACAAAATACGTTTTTGACCAAACATGCAGTGAATGATCTGTGCGATGCTATACTTTGTTATCTGGATATCTGGCGTGTTGCACGATAATGTTTGTTTCTGGCCTCTGTGGTTTAGTAAGCCTACCATTCATCCACAGTGGTCATGTTCTCTTCGGTACATGCATGCTTCAGTCTATTGGTCTCATGCTTTTGGTCGGTGCTGCATTTTGCCTAAATCTTTGTTAGTAACATTTCTAGTCTTTCCCTTTTGCAGTTTATTTTAGAAAAATTCTGTTAATGTACTTCGAAAACTGTTTATTTTGAACCATTGCAAGTTCTTAGTCAGAGCCTCGTCTCCATTGCTAAATGACACATTGCATCTCCAGTATATCGTCACTGCATTAAAAATTATTATTTATGATAATATTGCTTGTTTTGGTTTTTCAAACATTTAAGGTGTACGTAAAACTAAACATAATTTAATTTTTGTATGAAAGTTAGTAAAAATTGTTTTAGAAGATATTTTTTTGCATATGTATTATAGCGATTTTAGTGATTTTTGAATATTTGTGTTTCACATGGTAATGTAGCAACAGAGTTACAGCGTGGTGGGATATTTTGCAACAACTTCATTGCTAACTGTTCACAATATGTGCCACTGAAAGGATTTTGAAAATCGGTTAATGTTTGACGAAGATGTGAAAAATGACAAAGTGGAGCATTTTGGGGGATGCAGTGTAGGTTCATTAAGGTTAAGAAATCCAATGACCACTTTTTTTCTACTTTACGCTCATTTTTTATCTGTGTAATGCAGTTTCGTGGGCTTGCATTAGCCTATTATGCCAGTGGTATACATGTAATGCTCAGTGTTTTTGTGATGAGCCACTTCCTGTTGATGTTTAACACTAAGATGCGAACACATCCTGGGGAAGGTTTATGCTCTCCTAGTGCTTCTAGTGAATACTAAACACTTGAACACAGTCGAGCAGCATATTGGTTATTAATTATCAGCACATCAGTGGCTGTTTGAACGTTGGTTTGCTTTGTAGATTGTTTTTTATTACTCATTTGTTTGCTTACTTACTGTGATTGGTAGATGGGCGAGGTCATCGTGTGGCTGCCTCTGCCGAGGATACTGGTAGCTATCTTTTGTTTAAACCAGCGGCCTCTGCCTTACAGGCCGGTAATTCAGACTACATGGCAATGCCTGGAGCAGGAACGTTGAAAGCCAGTGCTACCGCGGAAGCCATTGGTTCTGCCATGGATCCAGACAGATCAAGTGTCAAACTGTCTGTGCCATCACATCCGGCAGCATTGTCGTCATTCGACAGCGACTATATGGAAATGGCTGCTCATGCCGTGCATGCTTCTAAGGTTGTCTCGGAGCCTGGTGGCACGAAGGCGTCGGATGTGGTTTTTGCTAAGAAGTTGAGCACCAGTTCTCGTGGCAGTGACGAGTTGGGGTACAAAAATATGCCGGACGTTTCCTCATCGAAAAAGTCGAGCTTGGTTTCTCGAAGCGGCGACGAGTACATGAGCATGCATGTCTCACACGATGGAGGTTATGTTGATATGAAGAACGTTCCAACACATCACTCTACGGGTTGGCGGCAGAATATTTCGTATTTTTGCATAGGGTTTTTGTTGTTCTTATGCTCACTGAGTAAGGGACCGAGGTGATATGTGTGTTGTATCAGTAGTTTCTGCATGTCTAGTTATTTGCAGTTCTTTCATTTAACGGTCCATTTTTATGTGCAATTGTCGGCTGTCTATTTGTCTGTCTGTTTTGTAGAGTCTACTAATACGAAAATGAGAAGGTATTAAAAATTAATATTGGTGTGAATGTTTCTCAGGGCAGGAATAAATTGATGTGACAGTTTTCAGCTCATAAGATCGAAGGTTAGAGCTAGAGTTGGCAGCACAGCATGTACTAGATGGACCCTCACACAATATGATCCGCTATGGGCCGACACCCGACAAACTTCTCTGGTTATAAATGTGGACATCTCTAGTGACAGATAGTGCCTGTGATGTACTTTGGTAACATGAGTTGCTCAGTTTGCTATGGTGTGTGAATGTTGGCACAGATGAAGGACTGCATGGCAGCGGTAGTTCTGTATCGTCAGCGATGTCTCAGTCGAGTAGCACGATGTCGTCGTCGATTGTGTCGTCTCGCAGTGGCGCTGTCGATCAAACCGATGCCGGCACTTTTCACTCCCTCTCACGACTTCAGGAAATCTGTCAGTGTCTCGTTTTTTGTCTCTTGTCGTCTGTGTTGTTTACATTGCTAGGACGTCCACTCGTCTAGCTACACTAGCGATAGTAACACTTCAGTAACAGAACAATTTCGGTCCAGCCTGTGTATTCTGTCGGCATTGGCCACTATACATACCTTCCTTAGAATGGGCTCAGACGTTCACACTGTTTAGTTGGACCGTAAGTCAACGTAATCATTAACTGCATGATGGTCTTAACTGCTACACATTTTATCTTCCATTGTTACATGAAATCGCTGTTGCCGCAAGCGATTCCAACTATTGCTTCACATTTTTCTGTTATGTGATCTGTCTGCTGTCAATCTGTTTGTAGTCTGTCATCTGTCACATTTATGCATCTTGTTTACCATTTTATGGATCTATGTCCCTGACTTCTTGCCAGGGGGTGTAGAGATTTATGGAGTTGAATTTTCCGGCCAAAATTTCCAATTGTCTACTTATAGTCCACTAAGGGACAGCACCGATCAGCTATTTGGCATTTTACGAAATTATTTCTGTTAAATGCTATCAATGTTACTAATACATCGATCAGATCGTAACACATTTCAGAACTTGCTAACAGACAACTTAATATAATTTACCTTGATATTACAGTTTGTTGATTTTTGTTCTTTATTTTAAATGTATTTCAGTTAAATACATAAATTGTGATAGTAGTCGTATATCGTAATTATGGTTGTTGCTGTTTTTCTGTGTCACTTGTTGACAGTACTGAATATTTATGTTAGTTTGATGTTTATGAATCTGTACAGCTACGGAAGGCTACATGGAGATGTCAGTCCACACAAGCTCGTCGTTGCCCACCACGTCCGATCTGATAGGTCAACATCTGCAGGTTGTGCACAGCTACTTCCGGGAGGATGATGCCATTGACGGTTCCCTGCAGAAACGAGCGTACTCCGTCGGTAGTAAACCTCCAACAGGAAAGCCGCTATCTACCGGGTCATACGTGGACATGTCGGTCGGTGGCTCTGGTGGACTGCAGCATTCATTGAAGGACGATGGAGAAAAGAGCTGCAGTGCTCCGCATTTGAATGACGAAGTCTGTCGACCGCAGTCTGGTGGCAGCGTCGGCACCGAAGTGTCGGACTTGCTGATGGAATTGGACTTCAATCGCAAGTCGTCTGATTCCACCGCCACCGCTGCAAAGGATTTTAGAACACGGGCATCCAGCGGCGGTGCCCGAGACTCTAGCCAACGAAAACTGAGCCACAATGCTAAGGATGCATTGTCGCGAATTACATTTTTTCATCGTGGAGGGGGCAGCGGAAGTGCGGTTGGGACTCAGGATGCTGCGAGACGACCGCGTACGTCGACCATCTGCCAGGAGTCGCTGCGGCCACGGACGTCTAGCTTTGGCACAGCAGACGACTCGCGGCCGCGCTCATCAAGTGGTGGAAACACACGTTTCCGCGATGTCTTTGGCACGCCAGACGGTCTGCATGGTGTTCGGCACTTTGCACAGCGCCGTCTCACAAGCAAACGAGCCTCCGTTGAGTCATCAGCTGACTCGCTGGCAGCTGGTGCTGAGTACCTGGACATGATGTGTGGTGGACAGAATTCCCGGGCCTCCACTGTGCAGGCTGCTCCGACACCACAGCAGCAGCAGTTGGACCCTTACATGGTTATGCGCCCGGGCAGCAGTAACTCGAAACTGTCAGACAACTTCGAGAAGGCTAAAAGTCACATTCCGGCAGCTGGTGATCAGTCATCGAGGGTATTACCCGAGAGTGTAGTGCACTTGTCAAGTTCGCAGTCGGCGTACACTGTCGATTCTGCTGATAGAAAATCAACAGACATGGCAGAGGTGCTGTCATCGGCGTCGACGTCCACTTCGCGAGAGGTTAACCTGCCCGTGCCATTCGAGGTCGGAATCAGTTTCCAGTCTCTGCATTATACCGCGATGTGTCCTCCTGAGTCGACAGGGTCGACAGCGATCATGAGCAAGCCACTGGTGACGTCAGCTGCAGCAGTTCCAGTTGCTACGTCGTCGTCATCCACCTCTGTTAGTATTGCGACGTCGTCACCTGCTGATGTGAGCTATGCCACTCTAGACATTCACAGCTTGTCAGTCAACACAGCAGCATTAACCACAACCGACACGCCCACACGATCGACCGAGGTCTTGTATCGTGGAACCCCACATGCGTTTGCCGAGATCGACTTCAGTCAGTCAAGTCAAAAGTAGACTTAGCATCATACTACTTGAAAGCTCAGTAATGAATTGTTGTTAACAGAATTCTGTGGAAGGGTTGATATTGTTGTATGCTGTTTTTGTTATTTATGTAAACAGAAAATGTGTTTAAGAGCAGCATGATAAGGCTGTCAGTGATTTATACTCAGGATTGACACCTGCTGGTATACTATGAATCCATTGATCAGTGGGATATCGTTAGGGCCCACAGTTTTCCGCGGGCCATGGAATTTTGAGCTGAGCCTCGGAATTTGCCCTTTTCCGTGGAATTTTGATACTGGCACAGAATTTCGTGGAATTTTACAGAAGTTAGTAAATGACCGATGATTAGTACGATTGTCGGCTTTAAACTAACTATATCACGGAGAAAGATCAAACTGAACTGGCTAAAACTTCATCCATACTAATAATTACTATCGTGTATGGCACAATCGTAAATTAACACAATGTGACTAATTGACAAATTGCACTTTTGAAAAGAAAAAAAGATCGATAATTTTCTTTGTATGTTGCAAGCATAACTGAGCGACATGCCAGCATCCAAAAGCTGAAGTTTTTTTGAACAGAATAAAGCTTAGTTTACGCACAAACAAAAGGCAGCAGTAAGCCGCAGAATTTGGACAATTTTGCCGCAGTTAGCCACGGAATTTTGCGAACTGGCCCGCAGAATTTGGCAAAATTAACGCAGAGAAATGTGGGCCCTGGATATCAGTGCTGTGCAATGCAAACTTCTGCTCATCTGTTTGATTCAGTGCGTTTGGTGGTGCATGAGCTTTTTCAGTCAATGGTTGCTAATGGTCTTCAAGCCAGTTTGAGTGAGATCGATGTTATATGCATGTAGCAGAGTATTATATTCGTGAGAGAAAAAATCTGACAGATGATGGAAGTGCACTTGTCAAGTTCGCAGTCGGCGTACACTGTCGATTCTGCTGATAGAAAATCAACAGACATGGTAGAGGTGCTGTCATCGGTGTCGACGTCCACTTCGCGAGAGGTTAACCTGCCCGTGCCATTCGAGGTCGGAATCAGTTTCCAGTCTCTGCATTATACCGCGACATGTCCTCCTGGGTCGACTGGGTCGACAGGGTCGACAGCGATCATGAGCAAGCCACTGGTGACGTCAGCTGCAGCAGTTCCAGTTGCTACGTCGTCGTCATCCACCTCTGTTAGTATTGCGACGTCGTCACCTGCTGATGTGAGCTATGCCACTCTAGACATTCACAGCTTGTCAGTCAACACAGCAGCATTAACCACAACCGACACGCCCACACAACCGACCGATGCCTTGTATCGTGGAACCCCGCATGCGTATGCCGAGATCGACTTCAGTCAGTCAAGTCAAAAGTAGGCTTAGCGTCATACTAGTTGTTGTCCGTAATACAAGCTCATGTGTTATTTGCTTCAACCCACATACAGTATTGTTGTCTATTTTTGCGTGAGCCTCATGATATCCTGTCATGATATCCTGTCATGGACCACTTGTGGCCTTTTGGCTGAATGCTCTGCACCACCGATTTTAGTGTGCTTTGTAAACTTGTGCAAATCATTAAAAGACATCTGAAAGTTTAGTGCTCTGCAAAATATTGAGCTGTTATTCCATCAAGTCAGCTGCAAAAAGTGCATAATCAGCAAAATGAATGCATTTGATTTTGTTGAATTCATTTTTTTTCTGTGATAAAGCTGCTATTCGGCTGTGGTCCAGTTTGAGATGCTTTCTACTTCCTAGGAATTTTTCAAAGAGCTGTCTATGCCTCCTAGATCATCAAATGAAGATTTCTCCATTTTTTCTGTGCATTGCTTTACATAAGCTTCGTTTGTACGGTTGTCATCCAATCATGACACTGTATTGTAGACAGATACACGAGTGGTCTAGGCTGTTTAGCTGCTGCACTGGATGTGCTACCGTCGTTTTTGCAGTGCTGCTGTTGTGACTTCCTATTAGTGATTCCACTAGCTGTCTATAAAATCCACCTTTACTGTATATATGGAGTGGAAAAGTTGAAATAATGCATTTAGTTAAGCACAATGTGTGTCAGATCTCCTTCATATCCTTTACTATTTTTTCCAGAAGTAATGCATAAGTTGGTCATAGGGAGTTTTTAAAAATACTGTTTCTTGAGAATCTTTGTAATTCACATTTTAATCTTTTTTAAATTTGCCTAAGTTTGGCCTGAAATTGTGAATAGGCTCCTGATTAAGCCTTTCTCCAATTTTGATTACTGCATCTGGATCATGCGAATAATGTTTTCACTCAGGGATAGTGTGAGGCAGCACCTGATGTTATGGGAGCAGTTGTAGAGCTTGCATTGTGTTCCACGTGACCAAAAATGTTTTGATTCTGAGAAGGAAACATATGGTATTGTAAAACGCCATTTAAGAAAGCAGGACGTTACTAAACACTGTGTTGCTTAGGATCGACTATGGTTGAATGAGAGAAGATGTCGTTCGATACTAATGGTGTTGGGTGGTTGAGCAGATCTTTCTGCTGAGGCAGTGGGACACAGTCGATATTTCATAGCATGCTATCTGCTCGCGAGTGTTTGTTGTGTGACCGTGCCATGTCTAGGAAAACAAGAAATCTGAGCTAATGCTCATGAGACATGCAAGAGCCTATAGCAGTTCCTGTTTGCTGGTTGTCTTGGTCTATGTCCATCCATTTCGCCGCATTTCACTCCTCTGCAGTCGAAAATTACAACAAAATCACTAAAACCTTTATTTTTGGGGACCACCTCACCCAGTGGCATGAAATTTTGTCACAGAATACTAGAGACTCCAGGCTATTATATGGTGAAAACCCGAAGTCTCTATCTCACCTGGTCTTGAAACAGTACCCGGATGTGACACCCAGACAGACTAAATTACTGTAGCTAATATGCACTATGCTAGCTCTCGTGCGTAAAAACATCATAATTTAATATGTAGAATTAGATGCTGTTCAAATCATTCATGTCTTACTTAGGCCTACATGCTTTTTTGGTCTGTTTTAAGTGTTGCATGCCTCTTATTTCGGATGGAAACACTGCATTGGAACAAATATAATACAACATATTGTACATCCAGTGTTTTTTATAACTAATGATATTACATTGGTCCAGCCTGCGGTTACTTATATCGGGCAGCGGTCCACAGCTCAAAAAAGTTGTGCATCACTGTGTGCTAAGGACCAGAACTTTAGTTGAGTTTGTAAGAAGTCATTTGAACCGATGTTTTGAGAAGTTCGTTTATCGTGGAATGTGATCGGTTCGTTGGTGTTTTTTTGCCAAGTGAGCGAGTTGTTGTGAAGCAACGATTGTTACTGTGGACAATCGGTAAGTAACGAGTGTGAACTGCTAGGACAATGCAGTGAGTGACTGGTTGGTTATCGGTTTTGTGTGTTGTGATCTGTGTGCAGTGTGTGTATGTGGGAGTGTATCTGCGTAGTCATGGCGTGCACCATTGCTGTCAGTCTACAAGCCATGTGTCGATTGTTGATGTAAATATATGCCATTGCGGTGTAATAAATGTAATATTGCATATGTGCTTGTGTTAAGTTTCTGTACTTCTGCGCTTAAGAGAAGAACTGAATAATTCAGTCATTTTTTGGTTACTGTTATTGCCAACGAGATAATGTTCATACGAATACGGAGTCTGTTTAATGCATTTCGATAGTTTACAGTATATGTCCGTATAAATATAATCAGTGAGCCGTTTAGACCAGTAGAAAAAATCAAACAGATTAATTTCAAATTGTACAGCAGCAACGATTTTTTCATCCTTCTGTATTATTTTAACTAAACAGACATTGTCAGTCATGAGACCATTCGATTCGTCACTAGCGCTTTACTATAAAAGGTCCATCGTCACCATGCATCTATCTTGCACCGTTAAGGAGATATGGCGCCTCAAAGATAATGGGTCACGAGTTTGACCTTTTGGGGTCACGTGACGTCATCGGTCACGAAAGAAAGATGGAAGAAGCGAAAGAGGAAGGGAAAGGGGAAGGAGAAAGGAAAGGAAGTTATAGGGAAGGAATAAGAAAGAAGGGTAAGGTTGAGGGGAAGAGGAGATAAGGGAAGGGGAGGGGTAGGTAAAGGAAAAGAAAAGCAGAAGAGAAAGGAAAAATGGGAAGAGGAAAGGGATAGGGAAGGGAAGGGGTAGGAAAATGAGGAAGGGGAAAGAAAAAGGGGAAGGAGAAGGGAAAGGGTTTCACTGAGCAGCGCTATATCGAGTACTGGACTTGTACTATTTTTTGTCGAAAGACAGTTTTGAACTGTGTTAGCTCTAAACAGTAAAGTGCGTGATAAAAAGAGCGAAGATAATGGGAAAATGTGGAAGAGCGCGCGCATTATGACTGCAGAGAATCGGAAAAAAAGTCGTAGGTAGGCTACACTATTATGTGCAGTACTACGTAAATGTAATACTGCGCATGTTGCTACACACTACACAGACAATCACGCCCAACAAGCCACCAATTCTATCTCGCGAATAGCGGTACATCGAAAATGTCGCTATTTTTGACTACGGTATGCCACATCACAGCAGCATGTCATCGATATTCTGACCCATCTCTACGGCAGATTAATTTGTCGTTTTCAAATTTTCATCCTAGATCTACGTTTCACTTTTGATTGTAGCATAAGTAGTGTGTGTAACTGTGTGTCGAAGCGTATTTTGTTGTGATTTTAGCCGAGTAATACGAGCCGTAAAGTTACTATTTTCAGAGAAGAATAATGATTTATAAACTATTGGATGAAAGTTTACTAGAAGTGTTCTGAGACGCTTAAAACGTAAGCTAAGCCATTTTTGGACCAAGGGGCTGGCTCTGTTTCATTTCCGGTCTTCTGGATTGCCAAACAAAACGACGAACTGCCGCTATTTATTACTTATCTTCATACCCTTGTGATTAATATAGCTGATAGTCTTTCTGTAAAAGGTTTAGGATACTGGCGTTCAAATATCTATTATACTATGTATTTGAAGTTGCCCAAATCTTATGGATTTATGGAACTTTCGTACTAGGGCACTTTTGTTCCCTGACATTGATCGTTATTGAACCCCTTACGTTAGGCTTACAGTTCAGCGAAAAAGCTCCAATTTTTGTGTTGCTTGCTAGGCCTATATAGCTTAGAGTTTCGGCAAGATATAATAATAACAAGGAAGCCCAGCTGTTGCTAGGGAAGATGCGCTACAGCCTGTACAGTTTCTGTTGCAGTACTGACCTTCAAGATCGATGATTTTCATCTCATTTAAAAGGGCATATGCCACTAATAATTCATAGAAACCTTGGCCTTATCTATCACTGTTTCCTAGACATGACCACTTTTCCATTGAAAAGTGCAGATTTTTCTTATCCTGTTGATTTAACCCAAAATTTGACGTTTTTCTTGCGCTGCATTTCTCAAATTTTTTTTATGCAGAGAGGTTTGACACATGGCTAATTATTCATGCAAAAAGTTTTCCCTATTACCCAATGCTTATCCTCAATACATCCATTACAGACAGACAGACTGATGGACGACAGACAGACAGCAATGGTCCCATAGACGCCTACAGCATAGATGTTGCATGCCAAAAATCATGTACAGTACAGGTCTAGTAATCAATGTTAGGGAACGAAAGTTCCAGGGATTGAAAGTTCTATCTATTCAGCTTTTGTTCGTGGGAACAAAAGTTCTTGGGTACGAAAGTTCCAGTTACCATCTTATGCCACATGTTAATTTATTGTTCTGTTTTAAGAACAATAATTCATAAATAAATTTTTAAATAAAAAAATAAATTTCAGAAATGTAAACCGCCATTTTTAGTTTCAAAAGTTTATCATTGGTCATCAAATACTGGTGTCTTTAGAAGTCATCTATGGTAAAAACTGGATTTGTAGTTATGTTGGCTTTATCAGAATTGGTTGGAAAATGTGCTCTTTGCTGTTTCTTTCAAATTATTTGTGTTATGATTTATTCCATAATTTTTGGTGTGTTGGTTTGTATGCCTGTGCTTTTCTGTAGATAGTCAACCATAGTATGCAGGAAGAAGTTAGGTGTTCTGCACATGATTTTCCACATGTCATTTTTTTGTATGGTACTCTTAAGAGAGGACAGCCAAATCATCATCTACTGCAAGAGTTTGGCAATCATCGATTTCTTGGCACAGGATGCACTCAGCTGAAATATCCATTAACTATTGACACAGATGCTAATTTGCCTTTTATGCTAGATGCTCCAGGCCAGGGACAGGTTTGTGGTATTTCTGTTACTGTAAGCTTAATTGTCTTCAGCTGTAGTTAACTGCAAAATAAACAACATTGGAAACATTTTGCCAATATGACAAAACATCTTATAGCCAGCCACTTGAACAAATGTTCAAGATAGGATGCACTTGCGTGCAAAATGAAGCACTGTCTGTTGAAGTGGCTATAACTGTTTTTTAACATTTTTTGCAAATATGTTATTTTCTGTAGAACTACAATTTTACTTCTTGCATTTTCTCTTTCCTGCAAAGAAGCATAATTTCACAGGCTGTTTGTTTGTTACATCACTGTTCAATTCCTTTGATTTCAGTATTTGTAGTTATTGTTGCAGAAACACTGTTGGTGTAGTACAGTAAATCACTTCTTTGGTTTCTGTATGTTTTAACATGAATTTTGAAAGATGTTAATTTGTTAGAAGGCTTTTTAAACTAATTTTTGTGTTATATATGAATTCAGTAAAAGCTATTTTTTTTTAAACACGTCACTTCAGTGAAAAAATAACTCTCTGTAACTTATTGGCAGAAAATTCTGTGTGGATGATTGCTGTTCTTGTTACTATTGTCATTGTTCTGTGTACATGTTTCTTCTTACACTTAGCAATAGTTAGGCTGTATCCACCAAGATTCCGCTGGTTGGCAGTTGTAACAATAGGATTTTTACATGTGACAGCATGTAATGCTTTGAGCATCTTGGCCATCGTTGAGGTGTCTGTCCATTTGTCACACCCTTGAACCTTATCAGAACGGTGCAAGCTAGAATCACAAAATTTTCGCTGTGGGCTGCCGCAAGAACTCTAGTTTTTTTGTGACAAAATTTTGTGCCCCTTTGTTAGGGGCTTCCCCTCGAAGGAAGACATCAGAAGATCCCCTCTAAAAAGACGTTATTTGGCTGCTATTGGCTCGCCACTGTGAAAATGGTTGCAGATAGGTACAGACATGCTGCTCATCATAACAAGCACTGGTGATGGGATTTTTAGAATTATCAACATCGATGACCTCGAACGACCTTGAACCTCCAGAAGAGGGGTTTTTGATGAATTTTTCGTAATTTTTGACTCCAGCGTACATTTCAACAGTGAATTGCAATCAAATGACTGAAGACAGACCATGACTACTTGCATACAAAATTTTCAGCATTAAATGCAAATTTTAGCAGTCCAAGTCCCGACCCTCTATGTTTAAGGAGGCTTGTGCAGGCGGGTGTCAAAATGGCTATCCCCCCTCCTCTAAAAAGTGGTATTTTACCACCACTGGCTTGTTTATTATCATAAAGTCAGTTGCAGATAGGCACAGATATACTGCTTATCATAACAAACACTAGTGACGAGCTTTTTAATGGTGCCAACATCAATGACCTTGAATGAACTTGAACCCCAAAATATGGGGTTTTAATGTTTTTTAACCAATTTTCAGCTGTGGCACACATTTCAAGAGTGAATTGTGCTGAAATGGCTGAAGGTAGATCTGGACAACCTGCATATGAAATTTTTTAGCACAGAATGTAGGTTTATAACCATGTGAGTTCCAACCTTTTAGGAGTCTTCCACACAGAGGCCTCAAATTTGGGTACTCCTTCAAAAGGCATTATTATTTCATTGCATGCTGTACACAATTGCCCAGGTGGCTGGACCGCTGCTATCGCGCGTCACGTGAGCTTTGCTCAAATTACTTGTTATAGAGCTGTCAAAGTGTTAATTTTTTAACGCGTTAACGCTTTGCGTTAATTTTTTTAACGCATGCATTAACATGTTAATAATGCATTATAATACTGCTGGGGCAGTGGGGCTGCTGAATTTGCATGACCTGAAAATGACGGACCACGAAAAAAACAATGACTGAAAATTGCAATACCTGGAAAATCTAAGACCAAATCACACCCTGTCATCTGAATATTATTATTATTTACAGTAGTGATGGAATGGCAACAACAGTTTAATTACTTGAATCCATTCGTTCATCACATAACCACAGTTTAACAAAATACTGAACTCCTGCTTCACAAAATTTAGCAATTTTTTATATGTGCGTTAGTTTTTTTAACACGCATCAATTGATTAACACATTAACATGTTAAGTTAACGCTTCAATTTGTCAGCTCTAGATTTTTGTCATTCTTATACATTTTTCTGACTATCTTTTCAACAATATCAAAACACTGTGATTTTGATATTATGCAGTAAATAAGTAACTGATTAAAAATGTGGATTGTGTTTGCAGGCTGTGCATGGAGAAATTTACCATGTTGATGGTGAATTTCTAGCTCGGCTCGATTATTTTGAAGGTCACCCGCATTTGTACCAGCGAGAAGTGATTGCTGTCTGCATTACGTCACATGCTAAGGATGAAGGTAGCAAAACAGCGACCAATGTCACCAGGGACAAGCCAGAAGTAGTAAGGTGCAGCACATATTTGCAGAAAAATTTCAATCAATCTCTGCTCAAAAAAGAAACTTTTTCTTCATATGATTCATTGGGTTCGCATGGACGATCTTACATGCCAGAGTAAGTGGTGACTGTAATTTCGTAATGTATTCTCATTTTTACAGTGATCGCTGATTATTATCAGCACTGGCCATTTGATAAGAACAACTTTAGTAGGACCAATTTTGCTACCGATCTGTGACAAGGAGCTGCATAATGTGCTTTTCATTGGTACCGAAATCGTTGAACTTGTAAATTGCTGTTACTCACTTTCTTAAGTTTTTCACCTGTCTAACGTGAGTTTCAATGCTGATTGACCTGAACTATCTTGTGTGACATAATGTAGCACCCAGTAGTTTTTGTTGCGTATAAAAAGTCTGACTTAAATGACATTATGTCAACTTAAATGCCATCGTAAAGTATAAAGAAGTTTGTTTGATATGTGTGAGCCTGTTAACGTGTGACTTGTAATATGATTATGACACTGAGCTGTGAATATTTTTAATTTTGTTATTCGTCTGATTTAAATCCAGTCACCAGTATTATGTTGTATGCTGTGCAGGTGTGATGACTACTAACAGCAGAGACACTAAACAGATGTTATCTGAACAAATCCAGATGTTTAACAGTTGCTGCTGAAACACTTGTTTAAGTATCATGTAATGTGCTAACCTGTGATATGATATGTGCATGGATATTGTTGTAGATGTAGAGCAAAGCTTAGTTACTTAATACTTGGTGGCTTAGCTCCTATATTCCATTTTTATCAAGAAAACTATCCATACATATTTATTTAAAAGTTGTAATACAATTTGATGCAAAAATTAACAAGCTGCAGAGTTATATGTGGAAAAAAGTAAGCAAATAGAGCAGGGTCTCAGACTCGCAATGCAGTGAATTATTTGAAATCCTTAATAAATTCTGATAGAAAGGTTGTTTGATTCACTTGCAGCATTTCTCAACTGTGTTGGCCAAATACTGTATTTTCAGTGCAAAATGTACTTGCAACCATCTGGTGGCCGGCTCCACCTGGACCCATTGGGTGAACGCTTCTACAGATCCCTTCATGGCCTAGTAATCAATGTTAGGGAACGAAGGTTCCTGGGATTGAAAGTTCCATTTATTCGATGCTCAGGTTTCTTCCAAATGCTGCCAACTGAGCTGTCACTCTGTCCGACACCATCTGAACTAGTTTGTTTTTTCGAGACTTTAAGTGGACTTAAATAGGTTTATGCAAACCCGGCGAACCTGGATTTCAATTATTTGCTGTATATGGTTACTTTGAAGCCAGATGATGTCGTTAAAAATAATATTAATGTATTTTGTCATTTCTAAAAATACTCTGATGTGCTGACTAATATTTGGCAATGTGGCAAAAATATCCAGATGAGTTTGAGATCCCTGAAGTAGAGGATTTTGGAGTGGATGTGTACATTAGGTAATTGTTTCACTTGATCTTTCTCTTTTTACCTTTTCTTAAATGTAACTGTTTACCATACTAATTCGGTCATGCCTGTATTGTGTGTTTTTTTATTTTCAAAATATATTTTACTTCTATACCAAGTACTGTCTAGGGCTGGAAAGTTGGTCGGAAAGAAACCTAGATTTTTCAAGTTTAAAAAACCTAAAAACCTCAAAAGTATGTTGAGGTTTTTTGTTTGTTGTGAAATTTATTACATATCATAACCTATAAAACTTAAAATCTAAAAAATTTTTAAAAACCTAAATTTTTCCAGTCCTGGTACCTTCAGAATTTAGTTTTAGATCGACCATTTCAAGGTCAAGCCTATATGTCACACTCTTCTGTTTGTCTGTTGTCTGTTTGTTAGAATGGCTAGTCTTGTAAGGGCCAGTCTGGAATTCAACATGCGATAATATCGCCCCAAAGCCATGCATTTTTGCTGTTTTCGAGTTTTCACTCATATCGCCCTTACATAGCTTTGTAAAAAGTTTTTACTCTGATTTTTGCTGTTTTTTACTCAAATTTTGTCCAAATGTTTTGAAAAAAATAGACGCCTAACGGCGAATTTCGCTAACCCTAGCTTTGTTATACACGACTCAGATTTCAGATACAATCTATGAATGCAGCTTCTAACCCTAGCACTGGGGCGTATCTGCACAGTAAACCCACGGTTTTTATGTTTACTCTTTTCAGTTTTTTTTCTGAGTTTTAGTGTTCATTATTATTCTTCATTTCTTACCTTTTCAGTTTTTTTTCTTATTTTAGTTGTCTTTTCTTCATTCATTTTTCGAATTTTGTCAGTTTTACATTTAGGACTATTTCTATTCTCAGTATCTCTCATTTCATTTTTCTTTTAAACATTTCAGTTCTTTTTAGTTTATGTGTTAGATTAAACTGACAGTGTGTTTGTCAGTTTTTGAGTGCACATTTTCCATTGTATTGTATTGTATATAGTGGACCCTTGTCGAGCTCAAGTTCATGTTCCAGACACGCTTGACGAAGCATCGACTGACCTAGTGACCCAATGCGCATGCGTAGTAGCAAAATATGTGCTGATTATAGATTTTTGTGTTATATTTTGTAATATTTGTGACAGAAATATCGTGCTTTTGTAGGCTACTTGATTATCAGTGCAGTATTATTTAGTGTAGCATTCGTTTGGTGAGCGTTTGATTGTGTGACTGAAGCTGCAGTTATTGATTTCGGTCTGCTTGCTTGGTTACTGGCTTTCCGGTAAATAGTGACTTGTAAACAGTGACCATTCACTGTTCAGCCGCTTTTCTTTCAGGTCGTTTTTGTTTTATTAACGGGGTAAGAACTGGCATCGTTAAAGCTGGTGTATGGTAACCACTGCGTCAGCGAAATACGACTCAATTCTCACTTTCTTACACCTTGCGGTTGCAGCCATAGCCAGGCAGTTTCAGATGAATCTCTAGGGGCGGGCTGTGGTAAAGTGCGGGCCTGCGGACCGACCAACGGGTAAACTGCAGACCAAAACTTGCGGACCGCCAGTGCGGACCAGTGGGTAAACTGCGGACCACTAAAATGCGGACCCCGCGCAATCGAACGCCTAATGAGAGATGTGCCGTAATGTGTATAAGCTTAATATAGCGTTTTAGGTCCCTGTTTAAGCATTTATTGCTGCAGTGCTTAATTCTAGTAGTCCACTTTTATTCACATTTATTACATATTGCGTGCATTTCGTTTTTAGGCCTGTAGCTATAGAGACGAATGCTTGTGCCGCTGATCACTAAGTGCGCGAGCCTATTACACATAAACAGTTAAAAATAAAACACGCAACACATTTATTTCACATTTCGTTTATTTTGTTTAGAACTATAGTGCGGACCTGCGGACCGACCAATGGGTAAACTGCAGACCTGGTCCGCAGGTCTGGTCCGCAGTTTACCCATTGGTCGGTCCGCAGGTCCACAGATTTGCATTATATCTGTGCCCTCCAGGGGCCATATTCTTGAAACTTTCCTAATACTTTTTCCAAAGAAGTTTTGAAAATGTGTGCCCTTTTCTAGGAAAAGAAATCTTTATACAAAATTTTTAGAATCTGGGATTTATCTGGCCTCAGACATGTAGTTTTTCTCCAGTTGCGCGTTAAGTTACTCAGTGTTTTCAACAGCACTGTCGGCAGCAAGAAATTTAACCGCCAGATGCTTTCTTTGCTAGCGATAGCACTGTCGTTTTTTGCTGCCAACTTCGCTGTCAGCAGTGCTGAGTAACTTGATGCTCACCAGATGTTTTTAGCCAACTCTATTTAAGTAAGATGTTCCAGTGATTGTCAGTGGCTGTTCAGTGGGGAAATGCTGTCGTCTCCTTCCACAGCATTTTCACTACCCCGGGTACTGAATAAACGCTATTGTGGTTTACTTGCTTAGTTAGTCCTCCCGGAAGCGATAGCTTGTGGAGCGGACTTAAGTTTTAGCCCAGATGTTTTTTTTTATTTTTTCTCCACTCGCGAGATCTCCAAGATGCATGGGCTGACCGGCGTGAAATTTTGCACGGTGGTCAGCACTAGGCTGAATTTTATAATGCCGGTCCAAAATTTTGGGCGGCGCACCCCAAAAAAATTTCAGGGGCAAAAAACGTGCAAAATTTGGCCCGATTTCGAAAGATTTCGAAGTTCGGCGGTGAATATCTCCGAAACGGATGAATATATTCAAAATCAGATTTTTATTCCGTCTACCGCGATTGCTCCTGCGTTAGGCAAAACAAGTCCGGTGAAGTTTGGTCCAGTGACCTTGGAGATCTCGATGTTGAATTGTACCCACTGAAAGCGCATTATTCGGAAGACCATATTTTGGCCCCTAGGGGGTGCTGCACCCCCAAATTTTTACACGCGCTAGAGAATCACCAAGTCTTACTAGCGCACCCCGCATCGGGGACGGCGGCCCCCCTTACAACTTTTTTCAAAGGGGGTTCAAAAATCGGCTTAAAATGTAATAAATTAGCGCTTATAACTACGGAGTTAGGGGGTGTAGCCCAACGAAACTTTGGCACTTGACATGTCTCTAGGTGGGGGTGTTAACGCAAGTACAACTTTTGGGGGCAACGTCCCCCTTAAAATTTGGGAGGGCAAAAAACGTCCAAAATTTAGTACGTTTTACGACACCTTTCGACTTTGAGCGCAAATATCTCTGGAACCGATGAAGATAGCGACAAAATCTAAACGGCGTTGACCAGAACGATCTTTTCGGCGTTGAACAAGAATTTTTTTGTAAAATTCCGTCCACTACGAACCAAGTTATAAGCGTTAATGTTGACCTACCCTAAGTCGCATTTTTCGGAAAACCATATTTCGGCCCCTAGGGGGTGCTGCGCTCCCAAATTTTTACACGCGCTAGAGAATGACCACGTCTTACTAGCGCACTTTCCACCGGGGACGGCGGCCCCCCTTACAACTTTTTTCAAAGGGGGGTCAAAAATTGGCTTGAAATGTAATGAATTAGCGCTTAGAATTTCGGAGTTAGGGGGTGTAGCCCGACGAAACTTTGGCACTTGACGTGTCTCTATGTTGGGGTGTTAACGCAAGTACAAATTTTGGGGGCAACGCTCCCCTTAAAATTTGGGAGGGCAAAAAACGTTCCAAAATCTGTGCGATTTACGACAACTTTCGAGTTTGAGTGCAAACATCTCTGGAAACGATGAAGATATCGACATAATCTAAATGGCGTTGATGAGACCGGTCCTTTCAGCGTTGAACCAAAAAAATTCGTGAAATTCCGTTCGCTACGAACCAAGTTATAAGCGCTAATGTTGACCTACCCTAAGTTGACAATGCGCGTTCGGCGTATGCCAATGCATTTGAGTTCGGGCCACGTGACTTTGATGCCGAGGAAATTCTCCCCCCTCTTTACACCTCCTCGCTAATTTCCCCCAATCGGACTTAGGGCGCAGGGCGGACTCACGTTGGGCTTTGCCCCAAATTTCTAGTTTATTTTTTCTCCACTCGCAAAATCTCCGAGATGCGTGGGCTGACTGGCGTGAAATTTTGCACGATGGTCAGTAATAGGCCCTATTTTTTAATGCTGGTCCAAAATTTTGGGGGGCACACTCCAAAAAAATTTCAGGGGCCAAAAACATGCAAAATTTGGCTCGATTTCGGACGACTTCGAAGTTCGGTGGCGAATATCTTCGAAACGGATGAATATATTCAAAATCGGATTTTTATTCCGTCTACCGCGATTCCTCCTGCGTTAGGCGAAACAAGTTCGGTGAAGTTTGGTCCAGGAACCTTGGAGATCTCGATGTTGAATCGTACTCACCCAAAGTGCATTATTCGAAAGACCATATTTCGGCCCCTAGGGGGTGTTGCGCCCCAAATTTCTACACACGCTAGAGAATCACCAAGTCTTACTAGCGCACCCCCCACCGGGGACGGCGGCCCCCCTTACAACTTTTTCAAAGGGGGGTCAAAAATTGGCTTAAAATGTAATAAATTAGCGCTTGTAACTTCGGAGTTATGGGGTGTAGCCCGACGAAACTTTGGCACTTGACGTGTCTCTATGTTGGGGTGTTAACGCAAGTACAAATTTTGGGGGCACCACCCCCCTTAAAATTTGGTCCGCAAAAAACGTTAAAAAATCGGTGCGATTTACGACAACTTCGAGTTTGAGCGCAAATATCTCTGGAACCGATGAAGATATCGACATAATCTTAACGAGAGCGATCCTTTTGGCGTTGGACAAAAAAAATTTGTGAAATTCCGTCCAGCACGAACCAAGTTATAAGCGCTAATGTTGACCTACTCTAAGTCGACAATGCGCGTTCGGCATATGCCAATACATTTGAGTTCGGGCCACGTGACTTTGATGCCGGGGAAATTTTTCTCCCTCTTTACCCCCCCCCTAATTTCCCCCAATCGGACTTAGGGCGCCGGGCAGACTCACGTTGGGCTTTGCCCCAAATTTCTAGTTTTTGATATTTTACCC
>Ga0209367_1000425_pt1 | contig 40882 bp, 18 predicted proteins | sample WorMetLIZISLAND2_FD_187412 | JGI IMG/M metagenome (GOLD analysis project Ga0209367, IMG submission 187412) | Marine gutless worms symbiont microbial communities from Max Planck institute for Marine Microbiology, Germany - Olavius geniculatus... ...
GATCCCCACTATCGATATGATGATTATCCTCATTATGAGGCTTTCCGGAATCCGGCTACGCAGAACCAAATCATGGGGACTCGAAGACATCGCCTTAAATTAATCCTTTAAATGGTAGATAGACCCGAAAAAGTTTATTATCTGCTTGTGTCGAAAACATTTTCCGCAAAATATCCGCAACTGGCCGAACGAATTTGGGATGCCGTGCGCGACGCCCAGCAAACGGACGCCTATCAGGAGATCTTGAAAAAATACACTGAATCAGAATCGAGAATTAAATAATTCAGATTGTATACTTATGCGATTCTTAAGATTCAAACGCTTAAGCGATAAGATATTTGGCTACACCATGCTGATTTATCTAATCGTTGTTTGCCTGATCACATTTTGGCTGGTCGCCGAAACTTACCGCAGCGCCAGAAACGGTGTCCTGCGCGAACTGAAGCTTTACGAAACCACCTTCAGCCAGCCGCTGACGGAAAACCTCTGGGCCCTGGACATGGCCAAGGTATCATCTTTGATCCAGGGGATTGTGCAAATTCCGGAAATTATCGGTATTCGGGTTATCGATCCCAACACCGGGCAGTTCCTGGCCCGCAGAGGCTGGGTGCCCCATCCCAAAGATCTCATTCCAAGATGCTACCAAGAAGACGAGACGATCACAGCAACCGCGGAGGCAAAGAGCAGAGACGACATACTCGATTATCGATTTCGATTGGTCCATCAATTCGGAGATCAAAAAGAGACGCTAGGGGAAGTGACTTTATTTTCTGATAAGGGCGTCATTTTTGAGCGTATTAAATATCGGATTTTATTAATTGTCGCCGGGGCCGGCGCGCAAGTTTTATTCCTTTGGATTTTCTTTTCCTGGATAAGCCGGCGGTTTCTTTCGCGCCCGATGCTGCAATTAACTGACATGGTCGAATCCTTTGATCTGAAAAAGCCCGAAGAAACAACGCCGGTTCTGCAAATAAAAGGCGATGATGAGCTGGCAATCCTTAGTGGTGCATTTGCGGCGATGCAAAAAAGGCTGGTGGAGACGGTCCAGTCTTTAGAGCAAAATCAACTTGAGCTTCGTGATCTCAATGAAAATCTGGAAGATATCGTCCAAGAGCGCACCGCAGAGCTGAAAAAAGTATCCGAAGCAGTGGAGCATAGCCCGGTTTCGGTGATTATAACCGACAAAGATGGAACCATCGAGTACGTCAATCCGACATTTTGCGACGTCACTGGCTATTCCGCAGAAGAGGCAATCGGACAGAATCCAAGGATTTTAAAATCAGGCGAACTTCCCGAATCCTATTACAAAGAGCTCTGGCACACGATTCTGGAAGGTAAGATCTGGCGGGGTGAATTCCAAAATAAGCGCAAGGATGGTGAGGAATTCTGGGAAAGCGCTTCCATTTCGCCCATCAAGAATGAAGCCGGAGAGATTACCCACTTTGTGTCGGTAAAAGAAGATATTACAGAACATAGGAAAGTACGAGAATCGCTGCGCGAAAGCGAGGCCAGAACCCGTGCCATTGTAGACTTTGCCGCTGACGGAATCATCACCATCAATGAACAGCGAATCGTGGAAGAATTCAACTCGGCGGCTGAACGAATATTCGGCTACAAAGCCGCGGAAGTTCTGGGTCAGAATGTGAAAATGCTCATGCCGGAACCTCATCACAGCCGGCACGACCAGTATGTTAAAAATTATTTGGGAACCGGCGAGGCCAAGATTTTAAAGGGCGGCCGCGAGCTTTTGGGACGGCGTAAAGACGGCAGCACCGTACATATTTATCTTGCCGTCAGTGAGGTGCGGCTTAAAGATCGGCGGATTTTTACCGGTATTGTTCGTGATATCTCTGAACTCAAGCAGGCCGCGGAGGCCTTACGAGAACGAGCCGTTCAGTTACGCACCATTTTTCATAATTCACCGGTGGGGGTAATCCATTTCAACGATGCTGGGACTGTGCTGGATTGCAACGATCAGACAGCAGCGATTTTCGGGGCGCCCAGGGAGCGACTCATCGGCTTCAAAACCCCGGAAAAGGCCACCAACGAGGATCTGGTCAATGCGCTGCAGATAGCTCTTGGAGGCGAGACGACCAGCTATGAAGGGGAATACACATCCATCGCCGGGGGCAAGCCGGCATATCTGCGCTTTGTCTTCAACCCTGTAACCCCAGGTGCTGCACATACAGAAGTCATCGGCACGGTAGAAGACATCACGCAGCGTAAGCTGGCCGAAAAAGAGCTGAAACAAAATCAAGAAGAATTTAGATTTATATCGCAACATGCAAACTTAGGTTTTTGGTATTTTAACCCACAAACTGGCGATACATTTGTAACTGACACTTATGTACAAATTTTGGGATATGACCCAAACGAAGTGCTAATACAGAGCCCGAGCAATGATGTGTTCAAGCAATTTAAGGAGGGACTTACATTCTGGTCAAACCTTATCCATCCAGACGAATCAGAAAAAATCATCGGCCAATCCAATAGGCATATAAGTGGAGAAATAGACTATTACAAAAATGAGCATAGGTTAAAGAAAGCAGATGGTTCTTATATGTGGATCTCAACTGCTGGACGTATCTCTGAATACAGTGATGGTAAAGCTATTAAATTTAGTGGCGTAATGATCGATATTGATGAAGCAAAAAAGGCTGACGTTAAGTTTAAAAATACATTTGAACAGGCTGCTGTTGGAATTGCACATACCGGCATGGATCATAGCTTTTTGGCCATTAACCAGCCTTTGTGTGATATTGTTGGTTATACACGAGAAGAGCTGAAAACGTTAACATTGCAAGATATTACATACCCTGAAGATTTGGATGCCGATCTTAAGCTGCTTCACCAATTAATAAACAAGGAGATACCTTCCTATAATCTGGAAAAACGTTACGTGCATAAAAATGGTACTCTTGTCTGGATTAATTTGAGAGTTGCTATGATTTGTGATGACTTTGGAAATCCAGATTATTTTATCAGTATAATTGAAGATATTTCATGGCGAAAGGAAATGGAAAATGCACTTCGACGGGCGAAAAATCAAGCGGATGAAGCTAATAAGTCCAAAAGTGATTTCCTAGCCAATATGAGTCACGAAATCCGCACCCCGATGAACGCGGTGATCGGGATGTCCCACCTGGCTCTGAAAACCGAGCTGACACCCAAACAGCGGGATTATTTAAACAAGATTCAATCTTCGGCCAATTCGCTGTTGGGCATTATAAACGATATTCTGGATTTTTCCAAGATCGAAGCCGGCAAACTGGATATGGAATCCGTGGAGTTCAACCTGGATGACGTGCTGGATAATCTGGCCAATCTGGTAACGGTCAAGGCCCAGGAAAAAGAAGACCTGGAAGTTCTCTTTGCCACGGCACGGGATGTCCCGCGGTTTCTGGTGGGTGATCCATTGCGATTGGGACAGGTGCTGGTCAACCTGGCCAACAACGCCGTAAAATTTACCGAATCCGGTGAAATCGTGGTTGCGACTGAATTGTCAAAGCAGGATGAGACTGGATTGACGATTAAATTTTCCGTTAGAGACACCGGCATCGGGCTGACGAAAGACCAGATCGGCAAACTGTTTCAATCCTTCAGCCAGGCCGACAGCTCCACTACTCGCAAATTTGGTGGCACCGGCCTGGGACTGACCATCAGCAAACGTCTGGTAGAGATGATGGGCGGCGAGATCTGGGTGGAGAGTGAACCCGGCCAGGGCACCACTTTCAGCTTTAGAGCCAATTTTGGACTGGGAAAGGAAACGGTTAAACAACGTCTCATACCGTCATCGGATCTGCGTGCAATGAAAGTCCTGGTGGTCGATGACAGTGCTACTTCCAGGAACATCCTGCAGGATATACTAGAATCGTTTACCTTTGAGGTCACACTGGCAGCATCGGGAGAGGAGGGACTGGAAGAAATTCAAAAAGCTGATTCGGATCAGCCCTATGAGCTGGTGCTCATGGATTGGAAGATGCCGGGGCTGGATGGTCTCGAGGCCTCCGAGCAGATCAAAAACCATCAATCCCTGGCCAAGATTCCCGCTGTTATTATGGTAACCGCCTATGGCCGCGAGGAACTCATGCAGCGAGCCGAGCAAATCGGGTTGGAGGGATTTTTGATCAAACCGGTAAGTCCGTCGGTTCTATTTGATACGATTATGCAGGCATTTGGAGAAAGCGTTTCCAAGACCTCCCGCATATCGGAAAGTAAAGAAGAAAGTGAGGATTGGAAAGACCTCCCGGGAGCTCAGGTCCTTTTGGTCGAAGACAATGAAATCAACCAGCAGGTTGCGCTGGAGATTCTCCAGGGTGCCGGGTTAAACGTCACGTTAGCCAATGACGGACAGGAAGGCGTCAAGGCGGCCATGCAAAATGACTTTGATGCGATCCTGATGGATATTCAAATGCCGGTGATGGATGGGTATGTCGCCACGCGGAAAATACGCGAGTGGGAATCTGGAAGTCGGAAAGCGGCCTTCGACAAGCTCAGACGAGGCAAAGTCGGAATTCAAGGCCCAACTGAGGCCAACCAATACCCAATACCGAATACCGAATACCGAACGCCGATCATAGCTATGACCGCGCATGCGATGGCAGGTGATGAAGCTAAAAGTTTGGAAGCGGGGATGGATGATCATATCACCAAGCCCATCGATCCGGACAAACTGTTTGCCACCCTTCAGAAGTGGATCAAGCCGGCATCCGAGCGGGCCGACGGAGGGAAACAGCCATTACCCGAGGTAACTCCAGAACCGGAACCCACGACGCCGGCAGAAGACGGCCTGCCGGAATCATTGCCGGGATTTGACCTTGAGGCCGGTCTGAAGCGACTGGGGGGCAATCAGCGCCTTTACAGCAAGCTTTTGCGTGACTTTGGGGCGAACTATGCTGATGCCGCCGGCCAAATCAATGAGGCACTGGCGACGGGGGATTTTGATCAGGTCCACAGTCTGGTGCATAATATCAAGGGATTGGCCGGCAATCTGGAAGCCGGCGATTTGCAGGCGGCCGCGGTGGGGATGGAGAACCTCGTTAAGGGACAGACTGCAGATACCGTCTCCGATCAGGAATTGAACCGGAAATTCGCGCAATTGAAAAAGTCCATCAGCCAAGCTCTGGAAGCTGTCCAATCATTAGGGCCGCCGGTTGAAGAAAAAAGCCCTGAAGCCTCCGCGGATTGGCTGGCAGAACTGCCGGCAGAGCAGGTAAAAGACGTAATAGAGAAGATAAAGGCAGCGGCTGATATGGGCGACGTCATGCAAATTGCTGCCATTGCCGAAGCGTTAAAGTTCGCCACGCCTGCCACGGCGCATTTCAGTGAGGCGTTAATCCGCCTGGCCAATGATTTTGACTTTGATGGAATTCAGCGCTTATTGAGCGATTTTGATTACTGAATCAGGACGTTTATTTCAAGGCCTGTGACCGATAATTAGGCAAATCTAGAGGTTGCAACAATTTATTGAATAGCTTCGATCCTGGAGTATTGGAGTCATGGAGTACTGGGGTATTGAGCAAAAACATCAAGCTTTCAGCCAATACTCCGAAAATTATAAAACTTCGAAGTCTGACAATCGATTACCTTTTTGCGGAGTATCAGAATATATTCCCTATCGACTAGTTCCCCATCAAACCTTTCAGCAAACCTTTGGCACTTTTTTCGAGGGGTTTGAGCTCATCTTTTTCAAGCAGTTTCTGCGCTTCTTTGGATTCGAATATTTGCTTTTCGATATTTTGTTTGGCGGCCGCACTCAGATCCGGGCGGAACTTGGGGGAGGCGAAAGACCCGGATACCAGCACCGGCACCATGATGCCTGATCGCTGGGAGCCGTCACCCTGGCCTTTGATGGTGGCGACTGCCTTGGGCTGCACGCGAAAATCCAGCATCTCTTGCACCAAATCTGCCGTTCCGTCTGCAACTATCCGGATAAAGGGGGATTTAAGGCTGCTGCCGGGCGTATTGGTAACGCCGTTTTTAATCGTAAAAGGGATTGCCAACTCCGTGAAGTCGGTCCGCGGTCGCGGGCCGCCGGGGGCAGCCATGCCGAAAGCTGACTTAATGTTGCGGGCCATCGATGCCAGATCGATACCGATGATAGCACCATCATTGAACTGTAAATCACCGCTACCGTTTAAGGTCTTTTTGATCTGCTCCGGTTCATCGCCGACCATGGTCAATTTGAGATCGGCATTGGTGCGCCCCTCCAGGAAGTCTTTCTCCAAAACATCTTTGAGCAAGGGATTGACCTGAATGTCGTTGATGCGCAAGTTCAGATCACTTCGGGGGGTGTTTTGGGCCACATTCAGAATGGCCTTGCCGGTTGCATTACCCTGGTACATGGATAACTTTACGGGATCCAGCTTAATGACGCCGTCTTTGGCTTTGATTTGAAGCAAAACATCCTGAACCCTGGCTTTGCTCACCGTCAGTTGGCCGATTTTTGCCGTACCGTCCAGTATCAGGCGCCGCAGCGGTTCATAATCGGGTTTTTGGGAACCGGAATCAGCCTTGTCGGAAGTTTCGTCAGCGGCCGGCTCGTCCGCCGCCGGCGGCATATAGCGGTCCAGGTCGATTTGATCCAGGTCCAGATCAAATTTCAGATTCGGTCGCGTAAAATCAGACGCGTCCGCCGAAAAACTGAGTTTGGATTGATCCAGGCTCATGGTGCCGTTGCTTATAGAGACCCGGGCGGCATCGGCCTTAATGTGAGTTTTGAGAGCAATCCGGTTCAGCGCCTCGGGATCGGCGGTCTCAACCGGAAATTCCTGGCCCAGTTCGGCTACCAGCCGGCGCGGCGAAAACTCCTCGATTTCAATATCCAGATCCACACCGGGGCTGGCAAGCGGATTTTCAAGGGATCCTTTCAATCGCATAGCCAGCTGTTTAAATGCTTTCAGGGTAAAATCGATCGGAATGGCGGCGATTTGTAGACCCTGGCCCACGGGACCGACGGTGCCGTCAATTGAGACCGGTTTTTGATCAACCAGGGCCGAGAATGCCACTGCGACGGGGCGCTCCAGGGACACATCCTTCAGTGTCAAATTGATGTTCGAGATTTCTTGGCGGGTGCCGGCCATGCGATCATCCCACACGGCGGATCCGTTTTTGATGGCGAGATTACCGACCGTCAGGGCACTGATCGGCAGATCGAATTCGCCGGCCTCCGGGACCGGGGCTTTTTCTCCCGGCTGAGGCGTTGGGGCCGGAGTGTCCTTTGCCGGTTTTTTGGGCTGCTCCCAATTTGCCAATCCTTTGTCATCCTTTACCAGGACGATGCGCGGTTCATTTACGACAAAGCGTTTAATTTGAATATCTTTGCTAATCAGCGGCAAGAGCTTTATGCGAACTTCAAATGATTTAATTGTCACGAAATCTTTATCATCGAATCCCGCGGGGTTGCCCAGGCGCAGATCCGAAAACGAAACCCCGGCCCAGGGAAACAGCGAGAGTCGCAGATCATCGCCCACCGAGAATGGTCGCCCAGTTGCTGCAGTCACCTTCTCCTCGAGCATAGGCTTATATTTCTCGGCATCCACGAACATGGGAATAAGCAACATCGCGGCAATGACGACCACGACGAGACATCCGATGATAATCGCACCCCATTTAAAAAAGCTCTTCATGATGTATCTCCTTTCGAGGTTGTCCTCTTCACCAGCCGAATAGCTTGTGTCCGAGCATCCCTATTCCGACAACAGCCGGATTTGACTCCTTAAATTTAGGTACCCGGCTGGTGTGTGTCAAGCAAACAGAGGAAGAATTCAAATTGACTGCTTAACCCTGCATAGTGTTTCGGTTTGCGTCAATGATAGCCGTTACCCAACTTAGTTCGCTTCGCTCACAATTGGGGGCATAAATTCGGTATGGTTACTGCATGATTTCAAAATATTATAGAAATTCCGAGACTTTTTTATTATTTGACTTTCCCAACCTTCAATCCTTATTTTATTAACATGCCCTGGCGGCTTGAACTTGCGTGGCTTGACACTCAATCCTCTTCCTGCCATACTGGCTGAACAATATTGCCTGGATAAGCCCATTCCGATCAAGTCCGTCCGGTGCGAATCGAGCGGTGGTCTTTCACAGTGGAGGATCGGTATGATTAAAAAAGATTACAGCCATTATAATTTTACCGGGTGGTGCCTGGAGGGTTTCAGCGACAAAAACCAGGTGCTGCGCCGGCTTATAATGACACCCTTGCCGTTTAGGATCGGTCGCCAGCCAGATCTGGCATTGTGTCTCGACAACCGGGAGATTTCCAGGGTGCACGCAGAGATTTTTACAAAGGAATCAAACCTTTGCATCCGAGATCTTGGAAGCACCAATGGTACCTTTGTCAACTACAAACGCTTGCGGGGGCCGGTCCGACTTTACGATGGCGATATCATCCATTTTGCACAGCAGGAGTTCAGGATCGTTCATGAACTGATGGATTCTAACAGTTTCGACGAAAAAACGGATATTTATCCGGGAGAATTGCCCCGAAAAATTCCCTACGGTACCCGGGCTTTACAGAAGCTGATCCACGAAAAGACAGTCACCACCTATTTTCAGCCCCTGGTAAATCTATTAGACGGCCACGTATTCGGCTACGAGATACTGGGGCGCGGAGACTTACCGGGATTCGAGAAAAGTCCGATTAAGTTGTTTCAAATCGCCTCGACAATCAACATGTCTGCCGAGTTGAGCCATCTTTTCCGTCAGACCGGCGTTTCGCTTGGATCAAATTTGCCGGGCCATCCTATCCTTTTTATCAATACCCACCCCGCGGAAATGGGGGATTGGCAGAGGTTGGTAAAAAATTTTGAAGGTCTGCGATCTTCATTCCCCTCCCTTTCTTTTACAGTCGAAATCCATGAGGGTGCCGTCACCGATCTCGACCGGATGAGATCACTGCGATCATTGTTAAAAGAACTTGACATTCGGCTGGCATACGACGATTTCGGGTCCGGGCAAGCACGTCTGCTGGAATTGACCGAGGTGCCGCCCGATTATCTGAAGATTGATCGCAGTCTAATCCATAACATTCACCAGGCTTCTCCGAAACGACAACGCATGATTGAGATAATTGTCCGTTTTCTCAACGAATCGGGTGTCAAGACCCTTGCCGAAGGGGTTTCCTGTATCGAAGAAGCGCATATCTGCAAACAGCTCAAATTCGATTGCGCCCAGGGATACTACTACGGCAAACCTGCTCCAATAGAGAATTTCTGATTATTTGGAATCATTTCCAATCCGACCCCGTACCTTACACCTTACAGTGTCTGCCACCGCTTGCCGGCTTCCGCAATCCAGCGTTTCGTCTTGGGCTTTCGGAATGCGGATATCGGATTGAAATAAAACGTGCTCTACCAAACCAATGTCCTGAAATCAATTAAGCATCCGGTCAATCACCGCCCGCAACTAATTTTTTACACACCCAGCACCTTGCATCCAGTATCCAGTATCCAGCATCCAGCATCCGGTATCAAGTATCCACCATCAGGATAGGGGGCGTCTTAATTCACTGTTCTTTTTGCGGGTCGATTTCCTTTTAACAGGCTTTTGGGCCGTGCGGACATCGTTGGGCCTTTTCACCAGGAAGGTCCTGCCACTTTTATCCTTGATGATGGCCAGGCGAGATTCGGCCTCCGGTTTCCAGTGCAGGTTGGGTTCTATGCGATTCATCCGGGTTAGAAAGCTGACGCTGGTGTCTTGCATCACAAGGTGCAGAATTCCGCCTACATATTCGGCCCTGACGGGTATCCCATAGTTTTGGGCGTATCCATTGAACCTTTTCAAGTCCGATGTCGTCACGTTGTTGAGGTTGAGTAGCGGTCGCATCACTTCAGACGAATTGATTCTTACCCAGCCGGAGCCTGGTGCGAACGCAACTATATCGAAATATTGACGTGCTTCATCCTCCACGTAGAGATTCTTTGCCCGGTTGGCCTGAGCGGCTCGGACTGGAGCACACAATGCCAACACCATTATAATCGTTATCACTATACCGAATCGATGCATGGAATATCTCCAATGGGAATATTTGAAGTTATTTTTGGGACTTATAGCCTATGAAAAGGCAATTTTGAGATCACTATAAGTTTTTGAATAGTCTCGAACTTGGAGTATTGGAGTGCTGGAGTACTGGGATATTATCAGAAGACGTGAAACCTTCAGCCAACACTCCAACAATCCAACACTCCTGTACTCCAACAAACGAAAATATATTAAACTCAAAGGCCCCGCTATGGATTACCTTCTTTTGGGGTTGCAGCACCGTAATTTCTCTATCGGCCGCCCGGCGAGAAAGCTTGATATTTTTCGTTTTTTCACTAGGTGAATTATCTTCCCATCAGCTTGACACACTACCCACTTTTTGCGATACTTCGGCCCGTGCATAAAAACGCCTACCATTTTTGCCGGACGCGGAGTATCGACTTAACCGGTGTGGGTGTGCTTGAAAAGTCGATACCGGCCATCACCCAATCCGCTGTCAACTGTTTGAAAATATTTATTATAGGGCAATTTTTCGATGGAGGTTCTTTGATATATTAGACACACCATACTGATGGATTTGATGAAGTTCTAGGCGAGACGGGCATATTAAATGAGTCACGATCGAGATATTTCCGGGTTGGACAGACTAGATAAATACCAGATAACGAGGGTTGTCGGTAAAGGCACATCGGGGATTGTCTACGAAGGGTTCGATGCATCTCTGCAGCGAAAAGTGGCGATCAAAGTGGTCAGGTCGGAAGGCTTCGACCCCGAAGAGACCATTATGAAGACCCGATTCGAACGGGAAGCGATGGCGGTTGCAGGATTGAACCATCCCAATATCGTTACCATTTTCGACTATGGTGAATTCAAGAAAAACCCAGCCATCGTTATGGAGTACGCCCGTGGCCGTACCTTGAAAGATTATGTGGACAAAGGCAAACCCCTTGCAATCAGCGAGATTGTAAGTATCATGTCTCAAATTCTGGATGCCCTCGCGTACTGCCATAAAAGAAATATCATCCACCGTGACATCAAGCCTGCCAATATGATTCTATCGGATGATAATGTAGTCAAGGTGATGGATTTCGGGGTTGCCCATGTGGACTCGTCGGAACTCACCCGAACCGGGGCAATTATCGGCACACCCAGTTACATGTCTCCCGAGCAATTCTCCGGTCAAAAAGTGGATGGCCGCTCGGACATCTTTTCCACCGGCGTTATCCTCTATGAACTGCTCACGGAAGAAAGGCCGTTTATCGGGGCCAGCATTACTTCCATCATGCATAATGTCGTCAATATCCAACCGCGCGTGCCGTCCAAGGTCAACAACCGGATTTCAGCCGCATTTGACGGCGTTATTAAAAAAGCTTTGGCCAAAGACCTGGACAAACGGTATCAAACAGCGGAGGAATTCGCCGCGGCCCTCAAACAGGCCTCTGAAAAAAGCGCGCCTGCTGCAGCCGGCACTTCTATCTGGAATAACTATAAGTTGTTGGCGGCAGGGGTTTTGATCGCAGCGATAATCATTGTTATGATTGGTACTTACTTAGTTCCTTATCTAAAACAAGTTGTCACAAGAAGCAAGCCGTCAGGTCCGCCGGCCGATTTAAGCGAAATGATCCCGATCCCCGAAGGTGATTTTATCATGGGATCGGAAAAGTACACGAACGAAAGACCGCAACAAAAGATCTACCTTGACAGCTACTATATCGACCGATTTCTGATTACTAACGATGATTTTAGTCTCTTTGTAGAAGCGACCGGTTATCGGACAGATGCCGAAAAGGCCGGCTTCGGAAATGTAAGGTTCGGCTATCGCTGGAAAAAAGTTCCCGCAGCCTATTGGAGGAGTCCCGATGGGCACACTTCCATCGAAGGAAAAGAAGATCATCCGGTCACGCAGGTATCCTTTAACGATGCCCTGGCCTATTGCGAGTGGAAAGGTAAAGACCTGCCGACAGAGGCCCAATGGGAGAAAGCAGCCAGGGGGACGGAGGGCAATGAGTACCCGTGGGGAATCTCCGAACCGGATGATACCCTGGCCAACTACGATGATATCATCGGGACGACAACCGCTGTCGATCAATACCCGAAAGGAAAAAGCGTATACGGTGTTTACGATATGGCTGGAAACGTGAACCAGTGGTGTAAAGATTTCTATGCCGTCGGGGAAAGGAATCGCGAGAATCCAACCGGACCCGCCGGCGGGAAGGAACACGTTGTCAAAGGAGGCTCTTTTATCGAGGGCGTGGACAATCTGCGCGCGGCCCATAGAAATCGTTACAATTCCAACTATACCAGCTATTTATTCGGCTTCCGCTGTACCAAATAATGTACCGAATTGAGGGATTGGGGGATTAACGGATAAAATTATCAGATTAATTGAGGAATTGGGGAGTTCAAGGATAAAATCTTTGAAATAGATAGAATTCCTTCAATTCCTAAATCCCCAATCCGGCGAAGCCGGAAATGAAGAATGAAAATTGAATATTGAATATTTTTGGTTTCGCTTCAGGCTTGGGGCTTCGCTCTTCGAGCTACGACCCCTCACGTCGCCTTCGGCTGCGACCCGACACGTCGCTCTGTCATATTAAATAAAATCGACAGCGTTAATTGAATATTCAATCTGGATATGACAAAATCCTGCGCAAACACGATGGGCTTTCAATAAATACTAAATTGAAGCTATGTCCAATATTAATGCAGTACCGGGACGTACAAAGATTATAGTATTTTTATCAAAGTAAATTCCGAGGTCTATATTGTTTGTTGCAGGAATTATCAGGCATTAACCTGCAGTTCCAGCCTACCTTGCTGAGCAAAAAAAATGTACAACCGCAGAGGCAAATTTGTCACATTCGTGAAATTGCTTCTCACTGCGCTTTGCATTGGCGCTCTTTACTGGGCAGTCGGCGCCAATGAATGGCCTTCTGCGCTTGCTCTGAAGGAGCCTTTTTCCGGGAATAACCATGCCTTAATTATCGGGATCGGCAACTATGACCAGTGGCCGACATTAATAAGCCCTGTAAACGATGCCCAAGAAATAGGCCGCATTTTAAGCGAACGCTATAACTTCAAAAGAGATAACATCGTTCTTCTGACGGATAAATCGAGCGCACAACCAACCCGCAAAACCATCCTGACCTACCTGGAAAACTATGTCGCCAAGCTGACTGAAAACGATCATCTGCTGATCTTTTTTGCCGGCCACAGCACCGAGGACGACAATGGTGAAACCTACTGGATTCCAAAAGATGGCGGCAAGCGGAGCAAGTCTACCTGGTTGAAGCATTCGGATCTTTGCAAAAAATATTTCGCTTCAATAAATTTCAAATGTAAAAGTCTATATATCATCAGCGACTCACTTTTTTCCAAGAAACTTTTCAAAAGATCATTCATCCGGATCTCGCCGCGTGACCTGCGCTATACGGACAAGCTGAAAGAATTGGCATTGCTGCAGTCCCGCAAGCTGATCGCTTTGGGCGAAGAACATTGGGAGCCGATGGATTGGACCGATGGATTTGGCCTTTTTACCTATTATTTCCGTCAGGCCCTGATGGATGACTGGCCGGAAATCGTAGATTTTGAAAACATGATCTTTTTTGATGAGAAAAGAATCGTACTGCCCGTACTCAAGCGGACGGGCGCCAGAATGCTGCGCGGCAGGTTGAGGGGTTCGCCGGACCGGGGCGGTGAGTCGTTTATTGCGCTGGCCACCCGTTCCCCCGTGGTCGATATCACTGAAATAAAAGTCAGCCCCCAAAGCGTTCAGGTTGGCGACAGTGCTCTGGTGGAGGTCAAGACCAGCGGCCTCGCGGACGAGGTGTATGTCGAGTTCGAAGGAAAAAGGCATCTCATGGGGGGCGAAGGTGTCGAGTGGAAACGCGCGATTCAGGTGGGCGAATCGGGAACGCATTCGTTCATCGTCACAGCTTATAATCGAGGCGGCGATCCAGGAAAAAAGAAGACGGGCTATGTTTCGGCCGTTTCCAAAGGGGTAAATGTCATTCATGCCATGGTAAGCCCCTCCGTAGGATTTCCGGGAGAACGATTTCAATTCAAGGCTACCACGGATTCACCGGCTGCCAGCGCGACATTGATTATGGCTGGCAAGCGATACAAGATGCAGGGCTCCGGCACAAAATGGGAAATGAGCACCGAGCTAACCGAAAAAGGGTCGATTGAATTTACCGTGTCCGCAGCCAACCAAGATGGGACGGAAGGTTCTGCCAACGGAGGGGTTATTCTTGTGCAATCCCGTCCGGTGAAGGTCATGGCGGTGCAGATTAACCCGGAGGCGGTCTATCCGGGCGAAGAATTTGTGGTTCGGGCGCAGACCGATCGTCCGGCCCGGGCAGTTGCCTTGGAAATCGACGGGTTGAGCTATTCCATGCAAGGTTCCGGCAAGCAGTGGGAATACCGCCAAACCATCGATCAACTCGGCAGAAAAGAATTTGCGGTTGTCGCTAGAAACTTTGAAGATCGCCCCGGGCCTGAGCGAATCGGGGAAGTTGTCATCCAGCGTCGGCCGTTGCCCCTGGCAGCTGTAGCCCAGGTCATGGTAAGTCCCAGAGAAACATATGCCGGAGAGCAGTTTGTGATTAAGGTCCGGACCACGGCCCCGGCGGACAAGGTCTTTCTCAAGCTAGCAAACATGCGATTTTTGATGGGCGGTGCGGGCAGCGAGTGGGTTTATCTGGCGACTGTGGATCGAGTCGGAACGAGCCGCTATTCGCTGGCGGCCATAAATGCTGATGGCAAGCAGGGCCCTGTCAATGAAGGAATTCTCACCATCCTGCAACGGCCGGCTGAAAAGGTGATTGTCAGCCGCCTGGAGGTGGATCCCGGCAAAGGGTATGTGGGGGGTCAGTTCAGCTTCACAGCCATCACGGATCTGCCGGCCGAAAGTGTGACGATGGTTATCGGCGACAATCGATATACCATGCAGGGATCCGATACCAATTGGCAATTGACTACAAACCTGACCGACCCGGGTGTGATCGATTTTTCCACGAGTGCCATGAATAGAGATGGTGTTGAAGGTGCATTAAGAAGGGGCGTCGTGCTGGTGGAAGCGCATCCGGTGAGTGTGGTCGGGGTGCAGACGGCCCCGGGGGCGATATACAGTGGGGAAGAGTTTGTGATCGAGGCCCGGACGGATCGTCCGGCCCAGTCCGTAGCCTTGCAGATGGACGGGCTGACCTACGCCATGGAAGGTTCCGGCAAGCAGTGGCACCTGCGCCGCACCGTTGCCGAGATCGGCAAGAAGCGATTTACCCTGGCCGCCAGAAATATCGAGGAAAAACCGGGCCCGCCGCAGCCCGGGGAGGTTGTTATCCAGCGCAGGCCGCTGCCGCTGGCTCAAGTGGCGGATGTATCGGTGAGTCCGGCCGAGCTATACGCCGGTAAACCGTTTGTGATTAAGGTCCGGACCACCGCGGCGGCGGACAGGGTCTATGTCGAGATTGGCGGTGAGCGGCGCCTGATGGACGGTGCGGGGACGGAGTGGAATTATCTGGCGATGCTGGATCAGGTGGGCACGAGCCGCTACAAACTGGTAGCCAGAAATGCCGATGGGCAAGCGGGATCGGCCAAAGAGGGACGGGTGACGATTATCAAGCCGCCGGCGGGCCCGGTAAATGTGGCCCGGCTGGAAGTGAGTCCTGCCAGGGGTTATGTGGCCGAAAGTTTTGCGTTCGAGGTCGAAACGGATGAACCGGCCACCCGGGTGGATATCGTGATAGGGGACACGGGCTATCAAATGGAGGGATCGGGCCGAAGGTGGTTTTTAGACCGGCAGATAGAACAAAGGGGGATGATCGATTTTTCGGTGACCGCGACCAATGAGGACGGCAAGCCGGGAGGGTCCCAGAGCGGGTTTGTTATGGTGGAGTCGCATCCGGTCAATGTGGTTGGGGTGCGCATGGCCCCGGCGGCGATATACAGTGGGGAAGAGTTTTTGATCCGGGCCCAGACGGATCGTCCGGCCCAGGGCGTTGCCATGCAAATGGACGGCTTGATTTATGCCATGGAAGGCTCCGGCAAGGATTGGCAGTTGCGCCAGTCGATTGCTGAGATCGGCCGGAAAAAATATACCCTGACCGCCAAGAATATTGAGAACAAACCCGGGCTGCAACATACTGGTGAGATTACCATCCAGCGCCGAGCCCTGCCCCTGGCGGAAGTAGCCAGGGTTTCCGTGAGTCCGAAGGAGGTCTACGCGGGGGAACAGTTTGTGATCAGAATTCAGACAACCGTTGCCGCGGACAAAGTATATGTCGAAATTGACGGCCGAAGGCATTCAATGGACGGTGCCGGTACAAAATGGAGTTATCTAACGGCGGTAGATCGGATCGGGACGAGCAGTTTCAAGGTTTTGGCCGTCAATTCCGACGGCAACCCGGGCAAACCACGAGAAGAACGGATTGTCATTGCCGAGCGGCCGGCTGAAGTTGTGAATGTGGCGAAATTAAGCGTGAATCCCGGCAAGGGTTACGTGGCAGATATATTTTCGTTTAAAGCTGAAACGGATAGATTAGCTAAGGGGGTAAATCTCGTCATAGCTGGTACGGCCTATGAAATGAAAGGTTCCGGCCAAAAGTGGTACCTTGAGCGACAGGTTGAGGAAAGAGGCACGATCGCCTTTTCGGTGTCAGCGACCAATGAGGATGAGAGGCCAGGGGGCTCAAAAATCGGCTTTTTTACAGTGGAAGCGCATCCGGTGAGTGTGGTCGGGGTGCAGACGGCCCCGGGGGCGATATACAGTGGGGAAGAGTTTGTGATCGAGGCCCGGACGGATCGTCCGGCCCAGTCCGTAGCCTTGCAGATGGACGGGCTGACCTACGCCATGGAAGGTTCCGGCAAGCAGTGGCACCTGCGCCGCACCGTTGCCGAGATCGGCAAGAAGCGATTTACCCTGGCCGCCAGAAATATCGAGGAAAAACCGGGCCCGCCGCAGCCCGGGGAGGTTGTTATCCAGCGCAGGCCGCTGCCGCTGGCTCAAGTGGCGGATGTATCGGTGAGTCCGGCCGAGCTATACGCCGGTAAACCGTTTGTGATTAAGGTCCGGACCACCGCGGCGGCGGACAGGGTCTATGTCGAGATTGGCGGTGAGCGGCGCCTGATGGACGGTGCGGGGACGGAGTGGAATTATCTGGCGATGCTGGATCAGGTGGGCACGAGCCGCTACAAACTGGTAGCCAGAAATGCCGATGGGCAAGCGGGATCGGCCAAAGAGGGACGGGTGACGATTATCAAGCCGCCGGCGGGCCCGGTAAATGTGGCCCGGCTGGAAGTGAGTCCTGCCAGGGGTTATGTGGCCGAAAGTTTTGCGTTCGAGGTCGAAACGGATGAACCGGCCACCCGGGTGGATATCGTGATAGGGGACACGGGCTATCAAATGGAGGGATCGGGCCGAAGGTGGTTTTTAGACCGGCAGATAGAACAAAGGGGGATGATCGATTTTTCGGTGACCGCGACCAATGAGGACGGCAAGCCGGGAGGGTCCCAGAGCGGGTTTGTTATGGTGGAGTCGCATCCGGTCAATGTGGTTGGGGTGCGCATGGCCCCGGCGGCGATATACAGTGGGGAAGAGTTTTTGATCCGGGCCCAGACGGATCGTCCGGCCCAGGGCGTTGCCATGCAAATGGACGGCTTGATTTATGCCATGGAAGGCTCCGGCAAGGATTGGCAGTTGCGCCAGTCGATTGCTGAGATCGGCCGGAAAAAATATACCCTGACCGCCAAGAATATTGAGAACAAACCCGGGCTGCAACATACTGGTGAGATTACCATCCAGCGCCGAGCCCTGCCCCTGGTTAACGTGGCGGAGGTCTCGGTGACTTCACAGGTGGTTTACGCCGGGGAACAATTTGTGATCAAGGCCCGGACGATTGGCGTGGCGGACAGGGTCTCCGTCGAGATTGAAGGCAAAAGATTTTGGATGGAGGGCGCAGGAACCGATTGGATTTATCTGGCAAGATTGGATCGGGTCGGGACCAGCCGCTACGCTGTGACTGCTATAAATGCGGACGGTAAAGCCGGGCCGGTTAAAGAAGACCGTATCACCCTCGTCCAGCGGCCGTCCGCTTCGGTCAGGGTTGCCGAACTGGAAGTGAATCCCACCAAAGGATATGTCGGAGAGACCTTTACATTTAAAGCCGCCACGGACCGATCGGCCAGGCAGGTAGAGCTGGTTCTGGCCGGAAAGCGTTACCAAATGAAAGGAGATGACCGGCAGTGGCTATTGGCCCTTAGCGTGGGCGAAGTCGGCAGCCAGGAGATTGAAGTCATTGCCACCAATAAAGATGGTGTGGAAGGCCGTCCCGAAAAAGGCATTCTTGTGGTCGAAGCCTACCCGGTGAAAGTGGCTGATCTGCAGATATCCCCCAAAGCGCTTTACACCGGGGACGATTTGGTGGTTGAGGTGGTGACGGATCGCCCGGCGAAATCGGTTTCATTGCAAATGGGTGGGGTGACTTATGACATGACTGGCAGCGATAAACAGTGGCGGCTCAAGAAAAAGGAGCGGGATGCCGGCCAGAAAAAAATTACGGTCATTGCCAGAAATATCGAAAATAAACCGGGTCCCCCTAAAACCGGAACGATAACCGTTAAGCGTTTGGCAACGCGGGTACCCATGGTGACAGCGGTGTCGGTCAGCTCGGAGCTGGTTTTCGTCGGGCAACAGTTTGCAATTAAGGTCCAAACCAATATCCCGGCCGATTCGGTTCGCCTGGCGATTGATGGTAAACTGCACATTATGGAAGGCTCCGGCACCAGCTGGCATTATACGACTAGGGTCGATAAACCGGGTAAGCTCGATTTTCAGGTGTCGGCCCGCAACAAGGAAGGCCGGGAAAGCAAGCCCAAAGCAAGTTCGGTTGACATCGCCAGGAAGATTGCAGAAACCATCCGGGTCGCCAAGCTGGAGCTGAATCCAAACAAGGGGTATGCGGGAAGACAATTTACTTTCAAGGCCCAGACCGACAAGCCGGCCAATAGAGTCTCCCTGATTGTGGGCGGGAATCGTTACGAGATGAAAGGATCCGGAACAAATTGGCGGCTGACCCAAAAAATATTGAAATCCGGTGAGCTGCAGGTTAATGCGATAGCGATAAATAATACCGGGGACGAAGGTGCCGTAAAGACAGAGCTGTTGACTGTTTTAGAGCGGATTCTAGCCGAATATCGATGCAATCAAGACGGCACGGTCACGAGCCATCAAACCGGCCAAACCCGTTCCCGTTTCGTGGACAACGGCGACGGCACTGTCACAGATTTGTGCACTGACCTGATGTGGTTGAAAAAACCCAAGCGAGTCGCGGTTACCTGGCGTGAAGCCCGTGAATTCTGCAAGGTACTCAATACCAAAAAATATAAGGGATGGCGGTTGCCGACTCTCAAGGAAATGAACAAGTTGATCGACAAGCGCCAAAAAGATCCGGCCCTTCCACTCAAGCATCCGTTTTCCGAGGTCCATACCTACAAGCCATACTGGACCAAGACCGACTCACGCCCGCCGCTGTACGTCTACCAAATGGACATGTCGCGCGGTCGCAAACAATCCGCGAGCAAAAGGAGAAATGCCAATGTGTGGCCGGTTCGGTATACGCAGTAGGAGGGTTCCGGGTTCAAGGGTTCCGGGTTCAGAGGTTCAGAGGTTCAAGGTTGAAGGTATAGGGTATAGGGTATAAGGTGTAAGGCATTGGGTTATAAGGTTAAATGGTTCAAGGTCGGAGGTTCAGAGGTTCAAAGTTCAAGGTTGAAGGTAGAGGTGGAGGGTAAAGGGTATAAGGTATAAGGTGTAAGGTGTAAGGTGTAAGGTTTAGGGTTCATAGGGTTCCGGGTTCAAGGTTCACGGCCCTGGGATCAGGATTCAGAGTTGGCGTCGGCCAGATATCCGGCCGGTCGGATCGCTATATTTTAAAAAAATCAAACGAAGCGATTCTACCCTTCGAAATTCGATGGTCTGCGGTTCGCCGTTTGACTCATGCTTCATTTTTGGGGTTCAAAGGCCATTATTCAACTATTTCACCCACTGTTAAAATAAACCCAATCAACCCGATAAAACCAAAAACTACCTCCACCCGAACCTCAACCTTTGAACCTTGAACTCTGAACCTCTGAACCTCTGAACCCTGAACCCTGAACCTCTGAACCTTGAACCTTATTTATTATTTAATTCTTTGATGACCTCATCGGTGATGTCGACGCTTGGGTCCAGGTAGCCGATGACGTTCGCATCCTTCAAGATGATCGTATAGTTCAGCCTTCTGGCGACTTTTTTCAGGACGCCGTCGGCCTTTTGCAGGATGATGGATACCAACTGCCGGTCCTCGCGCAGGATATCTTCTTTGACGTCGGAAACCAATCTCTGATATTCTTTATTGGATTTTTGAAGGGCCAGCAATTTGGTCCGCTTGTCCTGGACCGACATTGTGTCGCCCGACTTGTTGATCAGTTCACGCAGCTCATTGACTTCACGTAGCTTGGCGGCCACAAGGGTCTCTTTTTCCTGCCGCATTTTCTGAAAATCGTCTCGGGCAGCCTGTCCCATTTTCGATTCATTGACCAACCGCTGGAGGTTGATGAACCCGACCTTGGCTTCGGCATATGTCGATGTCCATGCCAGCGTTGCCATAAAAACCATAGTTGCCAACAACACCATACTGATTTTTTGCATACTGCTCCACTCTCTGATAGATTGATGGTTCTGAACTACCCCAATACCAAATCCGGATAAACCGGAAATACGAAACTCGAAATTCGAAATTCGAAACAAATCCGAAATTCCAAAATTCAAATGTCTTAAACGACAATACCGTCGTGACGAAGTTGAAATCATTTCAAATATTTGTAAATGCCTGTTTGTTAGTGCTTTACAAAGAAGCCAACAAATGTTTTGCACAAATTGCGCAAAACTGATTTGGTAACCGCCTAATCCTCGCCCGAGATAGGCACTTCATCTTCTTCAATCAGCACCGGTTCTTCCTCCAACTTCTCTTCCTCTTCCTCAAGCTCCTCCAGTTCTTCTTCAAGTTCCTCCGACAAATCTGCATACGCAATTTCGATTATGACCGACTCTTCCCTGAAAAACTCCGCCCGCGATGCTCTTTGCATTTCCTGCTCGAGTCTTATTTGCTGACCGGTGGCTTGTGGAATAACTTCCTGTCCCAATGTACCTAACCCATAGGTGTGCCCGCTGTTCAGCAAGATAAATACGGCCGGCTCGGGCAAACTTACGGCCGATGGCGGGGGAAACGCGTCAAGTCTGCCTGTCTCAAACATTTGACCTGAAAGGTTGATACTCGTTTTTTGAGAGAGCGTAACTGTGAAATCAGACACATCGGCAGCCGGCGCATGCTCGATGCCTAGAGTTTGAGCTTTAATGTCCGCCTTTTCAGCTGAGAAGGTTCCGGATTGATCCCGTCCGTCAATTACGCCGTTTCGGGCAGTCAAAATCAAATTTTGTTTAGTTGCCACCTTCCCGTCAAGCAGGATGCTGTTGCCGGCAGTTAATTCTATATTGCTGCCACTGCCGGTTGTTTTGATATCAGCAGTGGGTCTTATGATCAGATCTCCGGTTCCGTCAGATCCTGCAGTCACGGTTATCTGATCGACTGCTGAAACCAAACTTGAAATCGCAACATCATCTTGAGAATCTAGGGATGCCGTTTTTGAATCGACAGCACCGGCAATTGTTATATTGTCCGTTCCGGAAATGGCAACATTACCGGAAGTAGATATTTTAGCGTTGGTGGTTATTGCAGTGCCAGAAATATTAATGTCGCCCATCACCGATTCAAGCGCGTTGCTGACGGTAACCGCATCGTCTGCAGATAACCGAATACTGCCGTTGACACTTTGGATGCCGTCGTTGACCACCACATCCGAGGCGGCTCCGTTAGCGACCAGGGTCACGGTGCCCGACTCGACGGTGGTGACGGCTTCGCCGGTCCCGGCATTGTCCACGGTCAACGTGCCGCCGGTGACAATCTGAATATTGCCGGCCGAGGCCTGGGCCGCCTTGAACACCGTCAGTGCGTCGGTCTCGGCAATGTCGATATTGCCGTTGGTGGCGTTGTCGATGTCCAGTGATGCCACTTGGGTCTCGATGGCCCCGTTATGACCTACGCCGGTCACCGCGTCGATAACCAGCCGTCCGGTAGCGGCTTTCACGTCCCGGCCGCCGGTGTTGCCGCCGTCCACAATACCGCCTTCGGTGCTGGTCAGCGTCACCGCCGCGTTGTTCGTGCTGGTCGTCACCAACCGACCCAGGGTGATGTCCCCGTCGGCCGCCAGGCCGATCGTGCCGCTGCCCGCGTCGATCACCGTGCCGTCAACCATGGTCAGCGCGCCGCTGGCCACCCCGCCGTTGTCGGCATCAGCGGTGAACCGGACGTTGCCGGCCGTGCTGCGCACGTCCCCATCGGCCTCGAAAACGATATCGTTGTCCGCTGTGACCGTGATGGCGCCGTTGACACTTTGGATGCCGTCGTTGACCAGCACATTGGACGTTGCCCCATCGGCGTCCAAAGTCACCCTGCCACCATCAACCGTTGTGATGGCGTTGCCGGCCCCGGAATTGTCAATTATCAAAGTTCCTCCGGCTTTTACTTCGATAGAACCGTTGGCATTGTTAAGACTAGTCAAGGCCAGCGCATCGGTCTCGTTCAGAAAAATGCCCCCGGCGCCCGTTGAATTGCCCGCAAGTACTTCTGTCACGGTGGTGTTGATGCGGGATCCGTTAGTGCCCACCGCCCCGGCGGCTGAAAAGGTCAGATCATCGGCCCTGACCGAGCTGTTGGCGTCGGCATCGGTGATGGCGGCCGCCGCGGTCAGGCTCACGTCCCCGTCGCCGGCAGCGTTGATCGTGCCGACCTCGATGTCTCCGGCGGTAGTGGTTAAAATAATATCATCGTTGTTTGTCCCACCGGCTGTCGACACGCTAACCGCGGTGACTTTTCCAGCAGCCGTCACATCGATCAAACCACTGGCATTACCAAGACTGGTCAAGGTCAGCGCATCGGTCTCGTTCAGATAAATGCCGCCGGCGCCCGTTGAATTGCCCGCAGGCACTTCCGCCACCGTGGTGTTGATGCGCGCTGCCGCAGTGCCTACCGCCCCGGCAGCGGTAAAGTTCAGATCATCGGCCGTGACCGAGCTGTTGGTGTCGGAATCGGTGATGGCGGCCGCCGCGGTCAGGCTCACATCCCCGTCACCGGCCGCGTTGATCGTTCCCAGCTCGATGTCGCCGGCCGTGGTGGTTAAAATAATATCATCGTTGTTTGTCCCACCGGTTGTCGACACGCTAACCGCTGTGACTTTTCCAGCAGCCGTCACATCGATCAAACCGTTGGCATTGCTAAGACTAGTCAAGGCCAGCGCATCAGTCTCATTCAGATAAATGCCCCCAGCGCCCGTTGAGCTGCCCGAAAGCACTTCTGCCACCGTGGTGTTGATGCGGGATCCGGCAGTGCCCACCGGCCCGGCGGCGGTAAAGCTCAGATCATCGGCCGTGACCGAGCTGTTGGCGTCGGCATCGGTGATGGCGGCCCCCGCGGTCAGACTCACATCCCCGTCACCGGCCGCGTTGATCGTGCCGACCTCGATGTCTCCAGCGGTAGTGGTTAAAATAATATCATCGTCGTTTGTCCCACCGGTTGTCGACACGCTAACCGCGGTGACTTTTCCAGCAGCCGTCACATCGATCAAACCGCTGGCATTGCCAAGACTGGTCAAGGTCAGCGCATTGGTCTCGTTCAGATAAATGCCCCCGGCGCTCGTTGAACTGCCCGAAAGCACTTCTGCCACGGTGGTGTTGATGCGCGCTGCCGCAGTGCCTACCGCCCCGGCCGCGGTAAAGATCAGATCATCGGCCGTGACCGAGCTGTTGGTGTCGGCATCGGTGATGGCGGCCGCCGCGGTCAGGCTCACATCCGCGTCACCGGCCGCGTTGATCGTTCCCAGCTCGATGTCGCCGGCGGTGGTGGCTAAAATAATGTCATCGCTGTCGGTTCCGCCGGTGGTCGCGACACTGACCGCTGTCACCGCTGCGCCGGCCGTCACATCGATTAAACCGTTATTGTTGCTAAGGCTGGTCAAGGTCAGCGCATCGGTCTCGTTCAGATAAATGCCCCCGGCGCCCGTTGAGCTGCCCGAGAGCACTTCTGTCACCGTGGTGTTGATGCGGGATCCGGCAGCGCCCACCGCCCCGGCGGCGGCAAAGCTCAGATCATCGGCCGTGACCGAGCTGTTGGTGTCGGCATCGGTGATGGCGGCCGCCGCGGTCAGACTCACATCCCCGTCACCGGTCGCGTTGATTGTCCCCAGCTCGATGTCGCCGGCGGTGGTGGTTAAAATAATGTCATCGCTGTCGGTGCCGCCGGTGGTCGCGACGCTGACCGCTGTCACCGCTGCGCCGGCCGTGACATCGATTAAACCGTTGGCATTGCTAAGACTGGTCAGCGTCAGCGCATCGGTTTCGTTCAGATAAATGCCCCCGGCGCCCGTTGCGCTGCCGGAAAGCAATTCTGTCACGGTGGTGATGATGCGGGATCCGGCAGTGCCCACCGCTGCGCCGGCTACAAAACTGAAGGAGCCTGCTGTGGCGCGCAGCGTGCCCGCGCCGTTCGTTGTGATTGCTCCCAGCGCTGCATTCAACGTAAGGGTTCCGCTGCCATCTCCAGCGTTCCCCGTAGACAGCGCTGTACTCAACACATCAGCGTTTACCTTGATATTACCTCCGGTCGAAGTCAGTGTCACGTTGCCGTTGGAGCGAGCGTTGACTTCCTCCGCGATCGTGAGAGTATTGGCCGAAACCAGCGTTATATCGCTGGCAGTCGTTTGGATCCCCATCAAACCGCCAAAGCCAGACACGTTGGTCGAGCCGGCATTGTCAATGCGGATGTCTCCGCTGGTGGTCGACTGCGCCGCCACCAGGTCCACCGCAGCATTGACGTCTATGGCCCCCGCTGCACTGAGCACCAGGTTGGTGCCAGTCGTCAGGTTGCCGGTGGCGCCCGCCGTGCCGTCATTGATCGCCTCAGCACCCGCCGCAGTGCTGGTGCTGCCCGTGCGTAGCGACAGATTGCTGCTGCCGCCTGCATTCAGATCCAGTGCTCCCACCACACTAATGTCACCGGTTACAGCGGCGTCGCCCACGATGATCGCATTGGCCGCGTCCGTGGTGATGATGTTGAGCTCCGCGGCAGTCAAGCCCAGTGTAGCAGCACTATCCGTTGCCCCGTTGCCGATGTCAATCACTGTTGCCGTGTCTGTCGGCCGTAGCTGCACGTCTGCCGCCCCTGTGGCAATGGTGCCCCCTGACAGCGCTATCTGATCGGCCGAAATCGTGATCGCCCCACCGTCGGTCTGAATCGCACCTGAGTCGTGTGTAAACAAACGATCGGCCTGTGTCACCACGATGCCGATGCTCCGGCCTGCCGTGTCGGCCGTGCGAAGCGCCTGCGCCGTGATATTGCCTTCCGACGCCGACAAATCGATGGTGCCGTCTTGTGCCGTCACCGTGGCAAACGTGAACGTCCCCGAACCGTCACCACCCTCGGTGGACTCCACCGCGATGTTGCCCGCGGTCGTTGCCGTCACCGCCGTCACCGCAATATTGCTGTTGTTCGGATCCAGCAAATTGAGGTTCACCCCGCCTGTTCCGGTGGTGGCCAGCGTCACGGTGCCCACATCCAGATCCAAGGAACCGTTGATCACTCCAATCCCCGTCGAGGCCGTCAATGACACCACACCGGCAGTAGTAATGTCAGCCGTGTTATTCGAAGCGTTTCCGTCGTTGATCTGACCGCCGCTGATCAACGTCACCGTGCCACCACTGCCGGCCGCAATGGGTGAGGTCAACGTGATGGTGTCCCCCGAGACCAGGGTGACGTCGCTGCCAGTGGTTTGGATGCCCGTTACCCCGCCGAAGGCCGCCACGTTGGTGGTGGAAGTGTCGTCGATCCGGATGTTGCCGGCCGTGGTGGATTCCGCTGCTACTAGGGCGATATTCAGGTTGACGTCAATGGCACCGGTTGCGCTGAGGGACAGGTTTTCGGCGGTGAGCAGAATGCCACCAACGCCCGCCGTGCCGTCACTGATCGATCCGCCATTGTCGATGATGCTGACGTCCTGACCTGTGGCGTTGATCGCATCGGTGAACGTCAGGTCCACCGTGTTGGTCAATTGAAACGCCCCGCCCGTGACATCAATCGCGCCCAGTTTATCGATCACGTTGTTCTGCATAAGCTCGGTGGTGCCAGCGGTGTTCGTCAAAACCAGCGTGTCTGCCGTCATCACATCGGTTTGGGTGATGTTGCCCTGCACCGACAGGCTGAAAGTGTTAGCTCCCACGCTGATTTCCTGCAGCTCGACCGCGTCAGCCTCGCTAATAAAAGCGTTGCCGTTGCTGTTGGTGATCGTCAGCTCGGCTACCGCCGTCTCCAGCGCCGCCGCATCGCCTGACGACGTGGCCCCGATCGTCGTGGCGTTGTCGATGGTCAGCCCGCCGTCATCCGTGTTGGTTGTGGTGATCGTCACGTTGTCCAGCGCCGAGGTGACCGCGGCCCCGCCCGCGTTCAACCGCACAAAGCCCGCACCCATGTTGATCGTGCCGCCCGCCGACTGGTCGATCCCGTTGCCGTCCAGCGTCAGGTCCGTGTCGGTCGACGTCGTCAGCGCCCCCTCGACATCCACGTTGCCGCCTGCAATCGTCAGCGCCGCATAGTCAAAGCTGTCCGCACCCACGTTCACATCGCCCGTGCCGTCCGTCCGCCCGAACCTCACCGCCGTCGCATTGGCGCCGTTGATCACCTCGACCTCGGCGGCACTGATGCTAAACGCCCCGCCGCCGCCCGAGATCCCGACCGTCCGCGTCAGCGTGTCGGGCTGAAGCACCACCGCACCGCTGATGTCGATCTCATCGGCCGCCGTCCCCAAATTCAGCGTGTCCGCCGTCACCGTCAGACCACCGGTGTTGGTGATCGTCGCCCCGTCGTTGCGCGCAAACTGCCCGGTGCCCAGATCCAATGTCAGGGCGCCGGTGGCCGTATTGATATTGCCGCTGACCGTCAGATCGTTGCCGGTGCCGCCCGCCTGGCTGGTGATCGAGGACAGGCCCGTGGTTGCATTCAGCGTGATCCCGCTGATCGTGTCGATGTCGTTGGCATCGTTGGTCAGTGAGATCACCCCGTTGTTCAGTGTCGCGTTGAGCCCGCCGGTAATCCCCGTCGCCGCCTGCGTCAAATCGCCCGCCACCTCCAGGTTGATGGCCAAGGTGTTGGCCGCCCCAAGGGCGATGCCCTGCAGCTCGACCGCGTCAGCCTCGCTGATAAAAGCGTTGCCGTTGCTGTTGGTGATCGTCAGCTCGGCCACCGCTGTCTCCAGCGCCGCCGCATCGCCTGACGACGTGGCCCCGATCGTCGTGGCGTTGTCGATGGTCAGCCCGCCGTCATCCGTGTTGGTTGTGGTGATCGTCACGTTGTCCAGCGCCGAGGTGACCGCGGCCCCGCCCGCGTTCAACCGCACAAAGCCCGCACCCATGTTGATCGTGCCGCCCGCCGACTGGTCGATCCCGTCGCCGTCCAGCGTCAGATCCGTGTCGGTCGACGTCGTCAGCGCCCCCTCGACATCCACGTTGCCCCCGATAATGGTCAAGGCGCTAAAGTCAAACGACTTGGCTCCGACAGCCACCGCCCCGGTCCCATCGGTCCGGCCAAAGGTGACCGAGGTGGCCGTATCGCTAATCACTTCGATTTCATCGTCATCGATTTCAAACGTGCCGGCCGACCCTCCGGCAATACTCATTGTCTGATCCTGCGTGGTGGGCTGGATGCGCACCGCACCCGAAGCGGCGATCTCGTTGGCATCGGCGGCGGCGCCCAAGGCCACCGTGTCCGCCGCAATGGTCAGATCGCCCGACGTGAGCGTCCCGGCGGCAGCCAATGTGAACAGCCCCGTGCCGGCATCGAACGTCATCGCATTAGCCCCCGATGAGAACGCCCCCGCGTCCACGCTGATGTTGGCGCCGCCGCCCGACCGTACAGTCACCGGGTCCGTAAACGTCACTGCTTGTGCATTAATCTCACCGGTCCCTTCAGCACGACCGATGGTGATCGAACTGAAGCCGTCGGCTATATCACCGATCTCCGTATCGTCGAGGTTGAAATCGCCGCCGCCGCCGCCGAGGCCGATGGTCCTGCTCACCGTGTTTGGCTGCAGCGTCAGCGAGCCGGTCCCGGCCAGCGCGTTGTTGCCGGTGTTGGCGGCGATCGTTATCGTGTCCGCTTCGATGTTAATGTCACCGACACCAACACTTATATCGACGTCGGCCAGATCGAACTCTGAGGCATTGGTGACCGTGAAGTTGCCGCCGTTGGTGGTGATGGGATTATTGACGTCCACTAGATCATTGGTCACCGACAAAGTCACACTCAGTCCAGATCCGGCGCCCGTCAGGTCAGCATTTATGGTGATGGTATCATCGGCAGTGAATAAGAGCGTCACGCCGGTGTTCGTGGTGGTAGCGCTGAGAGTATTCGACAACGTGATAGTACCCGTGTTACCGGGCGTGTCGGTACCGCCTATGGCGTCGACTTCGATGGTGGTATTTTGAGCCGCGTTATTGATCGCGTCAACGAGGGTCGCCACGTCGAGGGTGGAAGGTGCGCCCGCATTCGACTGAAAGGGACTGGACGCTGTGATATTTGCATTGGCGCCGATGATGTTGATGTTGGAAGGATCGATCAGCCACGAACCGCCGGAACCCGTACCGGCCCCAATATCAGGCGCTCGGGTCACGTCGAGGTGGCCTTTCGACGAGGTCTCGACAAACCCGCCGTCGCCGGAAATCGATCCGCCGCGGGCGCTGATCGTGCCGTAGGCTTGCGAGGTCTTATCCGACCAAACAATCACCTCCCCGCCGTCGCCGTCGGTGATCGCGTCGGCTGCAATTGAAGCGTCTGGGCCGACGTAAGTGCGCTGGGCGTTGGGTACATCCGGGTTTTTGCCCTGGAAGTCGCCGCCCACCAGGGCAGTGCCGCCGCCGGCGTCGCCGGAGACGTCGACGACGGCATGGTCAAAAAGACCCACTTTTTCACCGAGCACCTGCACGGTGCCGCCGGTCTGACCGGCTTCTTTTCCGGAGGCATCCAGGACGCCGCGGTTGGCCACGATACCTCGGTCTCCGCCCATTAGCTTGATGACACCGTTTTGACTGACCAGGGTCTTGGCCTCGATCACACCCTCGTTGTTGACAACCGACTTGATCGCTTCGTAGGCGGTTTTGGCGCTGAGGATCACCCGGCCGCCATCGGCGCTGATCTCGCCCGTGTTGCTGATACTATTGCCCAGTGGTTTGCCGTCAGGGCCGAGAACCTTGTCCTTGATGCTTTCGTCCACTGCGAAGCCGATCAGATCATTGCCCTCAAAGTTTAACGTGACGCGTTCACCGGCGCCGATATAGACCTTGCCCAATTCGGCGAAGATGAGGCCCTCGTTGCGGACAGCCGGTGCCATCAGCGACACGTGACCATCTTCGGCCGCTTGAATGACTCCCTGATTGACGATGGAGGCAAGGGATTTTTGGGGATTTTGGGTGAGACGGTAGTTTTCTGCCAGAAAATCTTCGTTGGATATATCCAGGGTGCTGGCGACAAAGGCGTTGACATTGATTTCACCGCTGGGGCCGATCAGAATTCCATTAGGATTGATGAGAAATATCCCGCCATTGGCCTGCAGCAGACCATAGATTTCCGACGGGTCGCCGCCGGTGACCCGGTTCAGTGCGACAGAGCCGCTGCCGGGCTGAAAGAACCTGACAGCCTCAGGCTGGGCAATACTAAAGCCTTTCCAGTTTATAATCGCCTTGTTGGTGGCCTGGTTGACATGCATGTTGTGCGCATCGGCCTGGTTTATTTGAGCCTGGCCGGCAACCACCTTACCTCCCTCCGGAAGGGCATCGGCGTACCGGGTAAATATCACCAGCAACATCATGGAAAACAACAGGAGTGTTTTCATCATGGAGTAGAAGGACCGATTGGTTCTAATTTTTCCACCCTCCTTAATTCCGGCATTAAACCACCACTTCTAAAAAGGTTCTACCGGTCCGGTAAGAATTAAACGAGATAGATAAAATACGAAACACGATTTTCGAAATCCCTGGCCCAGACCGAGTATTTAGCATTTTGCTTTTGAACGTACGAATCTCCCAATTCGACATATTGCGTCCTGAACCAACTGAGTCGCACCATGGCCGATACAAATCCCTGAGCCCTCCCTAGGGTGCCGTATGTTACAATGTCGGGAAGAATCCCCCGGCCCGATGTTAGAAGAATCCATAAGTACCTGAAAAATAGAAGTAATTTGATCTTCCTGTTTCTTTTCTATCCGTGGGCCATCCGATATCAAATCTGAAGGTTAAGCGTTCATTGTAATACAGCCGGAGTCCCCCCCCATATCCGCTTAAATTCTGGTTTTTTTTCTCACCGGACAAGGCGTTCGTGACGTTAGCGCCGCCCGTGTCAAACCAGGCTGCCAATTGCAGCATCTGGCCCACTCTTTGGTTGAAAAGGGTTGTATCCCCGAGCAAAGGTGGCGCAAACAGAAGTTCGGACGAAAAGGTGTAACCGGTGTCACCCAAAAACGTCGCCGGCTCGTGCCCCCGGACCCAGAAATAGCCGCCGATCGGAAATTGTTCGATCGGCAAGAGCCTGTTGGGCGAGTACTGGCCCTGGAACCTCAACAACAGGTTCGTATAGCCGTAAATTTTCTGTATTCTTGTGAGATACGTATTCAGATAAACGTACTCTTCATCGACTTCAAGCCGGCTGGGCGGAGTGCGGCTGCCAAAGTCGACATTCCCGGTGTGCAATTCGAGTGAGAAAATGGTTTTTCCCAAATACCGGTCGACCTGATCATACCCGAAGGCCAGGTAGACAGCGTTAAACTCATCCGTACTTTGATCTGTATCTAAAATTTCCTGCTCGACCTTTTTGTGCTCCACCCCAAAAGTCATGATCGCATTTTTGTCCCTGGCCCTGACCAGGGGATGCAGAATCTTAGCGCCGAAAACCACGGTATCGCCCTCTTGACCCAGGTCCTCGAACTGCTTGCCCAGCGAAAAATTAGCTGTCAGGTATTCTATACTCAACTTGGTCCCGTCGCTGTTGATCGGGATCGTATAAAATGGGGCCAGCAGCGAGGAGTCGCCCGGATCATCACCGGTTACCGCCCGCAATGAAAAAGTAGATCCCAGACTAGGTTCGGTAAACTCAAAGGTGGTTCCGTAGCGGTTCCGGCTGGTAAACTTCGAGCCAAAGTTATTGTAGTCAACACCCCACCGGACCCCGCGTGTATCGCGAGTTTTTAGCACAATATCTGAAGTTCCCGGAGCCTGACCCTTTTCCAGGATGATTTCAGTCTCAAGATTGGGCACATCGTTGGTCAGTAAATACCCTCTTTCAAGGTGGGATTCGCGGATGACGCCCTCTTTTTCCTGTTGCTTAAAAAAGCGCTTTACGACAAGATCGCTGTAATATTCATTTCCGGTTACCTTTATCTCTCCAACATTGCCCTCAAGGATGGCGATCTGCAGGATCCCATCCTTAATCTCCTGTTCCGGAATAATTGCTCTGGCAAGAATATATCCTTCCTCCTGATAGGCCAGAGTAATCAGTTCGGTGGCCTCATTCATGTCTTCCAGCGTCAAGTTCCGGTTTCTAAAATCCTCCACGGTGCGGCGGAGGGTCTCGGCGTCCATCACCGTGTTGCCTGTGAATACGAAATCAGTGACAAACACACCCTCCCCCAGGTTGTCGACATCGTTTGATTGTGCCCCTAGAGGGGAGACAATCAAGATAGGAAAGAAAATTATTAATATGGCAGGAACGCAAATCAAGACGTTCCAAGACCTGGATTTCATTCCCCCCCTCCTTATTTCTAACCGGTACCCAGACTTGACTGACTGCCAACATAGCTTCAAACTACTGTTTTTTCAAATATATGAAATCATGGCATTGAGACCTTTCAACACACCGATGGATCGCCTGATTATTGATTCGTTTATCAAAAAAGGACTGCGATGCACGGGATAAAGAAATATAAACTAGAGTCTTGTGACTTAGGTGTCTAATTGATGCGGGCTTGGCGTGGTTGGTTAACGGGATTTGTCTATCGGTATACCTATGCTGCCCCGCTGCGGAATTGCAAGCCCCGTCGCAGGGAATAGACAGTCTGGCTGGATCTCTGATGGGCAGCATGGAAAATGATTCCTCCATAGAGTGAGCAGGATCGCGCTGATAATTGAACCGTTTTTATAATCTTAATGATAGTCAAGATCAGGTACATACCAGAGAATATATAAGGATCTAATATATTTACTAATATTATTTTCATCTAGCAAAAATGAGACGCTCAATTTATGCGACGATTTAGTAAGGATCCAAGAGTTGACTACAATAGAATCAATACCTTTTCAAGGTTTTTTTTCATGGAACAACCTGATCCCGGGCCGGTATTTCGAGCCGTGAGATCGATGACGGGTTCCGTTTACCTTGTTGGAAGCAGCTTATTTTTTGCAATTCTCGAATCACCTCTTTTACAACCTCAACATAGATTTGTTTTTCAGTCGCCGCATTCCAGGTTTTGGATTGCCCGGACCAAATGAGTTTCTCCGTTCTGGGATCGTAGACATTTGTTTCCAGCCTAACAATTGTCGCGGTGCTGTAATATCCCCGCCCATGGACATGACCGTAGACATTGTCATAGTAACCGTAAAAGCCCGTGTAGCTTCGTGGGGCAGGATTATATACTTCAGTTTTCTCCAAACCGATCAAATGGGTAACGATTACAGCATCATTGCCGTATTTTTCAACGGCATTCAAGATCGCTTTTTTTTCTAATTTCCGTTCTGCAGGCATATGAATGCCGCCTGCACTCGAGACGGCGTCAATCCCCGTTGCTTTCAGCAGCGCAACAAACTTGTTTTCAAATGAGCGTCTGGCCTCCGGGTCATCCGTTACCGCAATTACGAATATGTTCGTTAAAATTTTACCCCGGTAGGCTTCATCGATCGAGGTCTGCTTCAGTTCGGTAGTCGCACAGGCAGCGGACAGAAAAACAACAATAACCGTACCGATAAACCGACTAGCCAACCCTCGGTTCATTGATCATTTCCTTTTTGCCAACAGTCCGTAGTGTTTTTTTGATTAAATATATACAATTAAATTAATCTGTTGAAATATTGCAAATTTCCAATAGGACGACGCTGACATTGTCCCTCCCGCCGGCCGACAATGCCATTTCGATGAGCTGCTCGACTTTTTGGTCCAAAGTCAGGTCCAATTTTAAAGCCTCAAGTATCTTTTCATCCTCAACCATATCCGTAAGGCCATCTGAGCACAGCAGATACTGGTCCCGTGGCAAAACCTTGCTCTTCACGATGTCCAGCTCGACCTGATTGTCTATTCCAACCGCCTTGTGGATGACGTTTCGCATGGGATGATTGCGGGCGTTTTCCGGTGCTAGGACACCTTTATCGATTTGGTCTTGAACCAGGGAATGATCCCGCGTGATTCTTATGAACCGGCCATTGCGATAGCGGTAGGTCCGACTGTCCCCGATATGCCCCAGGACAAAACCTTCTTCGTAAAAAGCCATCAATTCTGCCGTGCACCCCATGCCCTTGTGCGCTGGATGTATCTGGGTGTGTTTCAATATATTTTCGTTGGCCATGTTGAAGGATATCTGAATCCTATTGGACACTTCTGCGGCAGTTGAACTGTCAGCCTGTCGAAATACATCCAAGGCTGTTTCTAAAAATATCTTGCTGGCCAATTTACCAGCGGCTGCGCCACCCAGGCCATCGGCGACAAGGCAAAAGCCTAACTTCGGCTCGATTGCAAATATGTCCTCATTATTGGATCTTTTGCGTCCGACATCCGTCTTGCCTGCAAATGAAATTTCTAACATGAACCGATACCTGCCGGAAGGTTGATATTAAATACGGCGTCACATCTTGGCATTTTGCGGACTTTCTATAACGCCATCGCAATTTTTTGATCTGTTAGGAAAAATGTGCTTTGCTTTGTCGCATAGACAATATGCGGATGGTTTATCAGAACTAAACTGAAATTTGTCTTCACTGGTCTACTTCTCCTGAAGTATAACTGCCGGTCACGTTGCGTAATTTGTGGGTTGAGATGCAGAAGGGATCTGAAGCAAACCTAGCACTCAATAGAAACCGTTTACTATACCTCAGTGAATAAATCCATAAATTTTTTATATAATTGAAAAAACTAAATTAGCTTGACACAATTTTGGCTTTTCGTCATATACATTATTAATGGCAACGTTGAACCCAATCATAATTAGTTTGAACCTGGCGGATATAGCGTTGGTAATGATCCTGGTGCTGCTGCTGGCAGTTGTTTTCTGGCTGGCAGCCCGTCAGAAGCGAGTTAAATTGACCGCCAGCTTCAGTTCGCTGCAAAAGGAACTTGCTGATAGCCGGGTGGAGTCGACAGCTCTCAAAGAACAAATTCAAAGGCTCGAATCCCAGACATACCTTGTTGAATTCCGGGACGAAAGCGTCTATCTTATCACGGCGATGCACACGATCGAGCAGGCTGAGGATCGCCACACCTATGGTCTGGTGCGCACTGAAAGCCAAGCGCTCAAGCCTTTCTTTACCAATCAGAGAATGGATCATTTGCAGGTCGGCGACTTTATCACCTATGTCCAAGACGAGCTGGTAAAAATCGGAGATAAATCGGCCAATGATGCATTTGAGCAGAAACCGGAGACAGGAGCAGAGACTCTTGCCCCGCCAGAATCCGAATTGGAGACGATGAGAAGTGACCCATGGTCCGGGCAAGATATGATAGCGGGTGCTTCCTTCGATCAGACCATCATTTATGAAAGGACTTCAGGCGGCTTTGACAATTTTGATGAACTTTATGCCGGTTTTCCTTACCTTGAGGTATTGACCGGAAATGATCAGGGGGCGATCCATTACCTGATGTTTGGTCGATCCTCCATCGGCAGGGGAGAATCGTGCAATTTTACCATTAACGATGACGGATCTTCAAAGGTCCATTGCGAAATTGTGTTCGAAAGTCGAAACTTTGTGTTGAAAGACCGACAAAGTACGAATGGAACCTTTTGCAACGGAGCGCAAATCCAGGAAGCGACCCTAAATTTTGGTGACACCATAAAAGTGGGCAATTCTGAGATGATTTTCACATGCCGGGGTTTTGAGCTCAAGGATAACGACCCGGAAAAAGCCATCTCTTTATTTGAAAGATGTTTGCAGCGCGAGCCCGACTTCGTGATTGCGCTCAAGCACCTGGCATTTTTAATGGAACGCGACATCGCACGGCGAAAAAAGGCAAAACCGCTTTGGGACCGCATCAATATGCTGGAAAGCAGCCAATCTAGTTAGTCCCCAATTGAGTTAAAAATCAATTAGGAGTTATTCGTTATTGGTTATCCGTTAATGGATTAATAAGAATGAAATCTATTTTTACTTATCACTGATGGAAGATCTATATAATTGGACTCTTAACCAATTCTAACAACCATTGATTTCAATAAATAGACACTACATGAGCTGCTTTTCGCTCATTTAAGCAGATATTTATCTCCTTTAATTCCAATGAGAATTGATGACGACACCCGGGATCAACGGCTATCCCTCGAACTCACGCCACTCATTGATATTATCTTCATTTTGGTATTATTTTTTGCAGTAACAACGTCTTTGACCAAACCGAAAGAGCTTGACGATCTCAGGATTGAACTGTCCAGCCTGAATAGTGACAATCAGAAGTTAATGGCGGCGCTTCGGCAATCCAGCACGCTGGCGGATGAACAAACCCGCCTAATAAAAAATCTAAAAGACAATTACAATACGCTCAACGATGACTATGCGCGCGTGTTGGTTACCGCAAAAGAGCAGTCGCAAAAATATGGCACCCGGTTGGAAGCGGCAGAATCCGAGATATTACAATTGCGGCAGAGTGTCGCGATCCTTGAGCAAAGTCGCAGCGACCTGCAGCAAAAGCTTGTTGACCAGACTTCCAGCAGTCGCGAAGTTCAGCAGCAGAACCAAGAACTGGCAGCTGAGCTGGGTCCTCAGCTGGACGAGGTGGGTCGCTTGACTCAGGCCCTGGCGGATCTCGAGCTTAAAAACAATAAGTTGGAGCGGATGCTCAGCGAAAAAGTCCTCCAAAACCAAAAAATGACCCGCACCACGGCGTCACTGTCCCAAGCGCATCAGGACCTGCAGCAAAAGTTCGCCGATGAGACCGCCCGCACTCATGAAGCCCGGCAGCAACACCAAAAACTGGCCGCGAGACTAGAGGCTCAGCAGGACCATGCGGACCAAATGACCCAAACCATTGCGGAACTCGAGCTTGAAATTAATCAACTGCAGCAGACGCTGAGGGAAAAGACGCAACAGAACCAGAAAATGACCCGCACCATGGCGTCATTGTCCCAGGGGCACCAGGACCTGCAGCAGGCACTTACCGATGAGGCCGCCCGCAATCGTGAAATTCAGCAGCAATACCAAAAACTGGCGACCGACCTGCGGACTCAGCAGGAAAAGTCGGTGCAGCTTAGCAATACCATCACGATCCTGGAGCAAGAGCAAGGCAACTTGCAGCTAAGACTGGCCGATCGAATCGCCCGCTCCCGGGAAGTTGTGCAACACAACGAAAAATTGGAAACCGATCTGCGGGATCAGACGGACAAGTCGGGCCGGTTGACCAATACGATTGCGGCTCTGCTGGATGATATCGAGAATTTAAAGCAGGCCGACCGAGACAAAACGGCCCAGAACCAGACGCTGGACCGATTACTGGTAAAAGCTCGTCAAAACAACCAAATCCTGAGCAACGAACTGAATCGATTCAGGCTTAATAAAGAGGATCGGGAGTCGAATGAAAAATTGCTGAGGAACAAAATTTCAGAACTCGAAGCACAGCTTGTCGAATTTCGCGAGATTCGAAAATCGCAAATGGAACGGGAGGAATCGCTAAACCAGGCCCAGGAAAATCTAGATGCCGGCCTGAAAACCCATTTGAAAAACAATCAACTCGGCATTCAGCGCAAACCCCAAAGCCTTATTTTGCAACTGCCCGATCAGATCCTTTTCGACTCCGGCAGTGCAGAGGTCAAACCCGAAGGCCGGGCTGTGTTGCGCAAGGTGGGCCAAATACTAAAGACCGATTTGGATCGCATGCTAATCCAGATCGGCGGACATACAGACAACGTACCCCTTAACGCTGCCAGGGGAAGCCTATTCCCCAGCAACTGGGAACTGAGCGCGGCGCGAGCCGTCAATGTTGTCCATTATTTTGAGTCGGTGCTGGGAATCGACCCCAAGCGAATGTCGGCCGTGGGATACGCGGAGCACCAACCAACTGCATCCAATGCCACGCCGGAGGGGCGGGCACGCAATCGTCGGATCGAGATCGTCGTCGTGCAGCCTTGAGAAAATGCCGGAGTGCTGGAGTGTTGGAGTGTTGGAGTGTCGGAGTGTTGGAGTGTCGAAGTGCTGGAGTGTTGGAGTGTTGGAGTGTTGGAGTACCGGAGTACTGGAATGTGGGAGGTGGAAATGATTGCAACTTTTTGTATTTTTATGATACCAGCTTGTTTCGGCTGAGTGTCTGTTAATCTGATTTTAGCTGTTTTTGATGGTGGCGCCAGAATAAAATAGATCCGCCGAAGGCGAACCACAAATCTTCAATCTTCAATCTTCAATCTTCAATCCAGACATGTCCGGGCTGGGGTAGTAATATGGATTTTATTTTCGGTCTTTTTGAAAAGGGCGGGGTGCTCATCTACCCCTTGGTCATTCTCCTGATCTGGGGGCTTACGATAATCATTGTTAAATCCGTCATGCTGCGTCGTGAAAAAATCATCAACCCAAATGTTGTGCAAGACCTTGAAGAGATGCTGCTGGAAGATAAGATTCTCGAGGCCACAGCTTATTGCAAACAAAACTCCCTGCCCATGACGCGTATTATTCTAGCCGGTATTCTGAATTACGAACGAAGCGAAGCCGAATTGAAAGAAATTCTCCAGGAAGCGGGTCGGCAGGAACTACCCGGAATTCGACGTCATCTGGCCGCCTTGGGCACAATTGCCAGTGCATCGCCCTTGTTGGGCCTGCTCGGCACCGTCATCGGCATGATTTCGGTATTCTCTACGCTCTCCAAAGAAGCCAATATCAATCCCGGCATGTTGGCGGGCGGCATCTCGGAAGCTCTGATAACAACCGCCTGCGGCCTGGTGATCGCCATGCCGACGCTGATCTTCCACAACCTCTTCAGATCGCGGGTTCAGGCACTGATCATCGAAATGGAAAAGATTTCTCTTCGGCTGGTAGCGATATTGAAGCGCTAGCAGTCGTCACTACCAAAAACCCCGAGGTGCGGGTGTCGCAATTGTAGATATCGCGGCAAGAATTCAACTTTTAACACCGGGTATCATTTTTGATCGAGCAGCCGGATGACATCGTCGGTAAGGTCAACACTGGGAGATAGATAGCCGAGGGCGGACGCATCCTTCAATATGATGGTATAATTCATCCTTTTGGCAACTTCCTCCAAGGCGGTCTCCGCTTTTTGCAGGATGATCGACACCAGATCCCGATCTTCGCGCTCGATTTCTTCTTTGACATCGGAAACCAAGCGGTGGTACGCTTTATTTACCTTTTGGAGCTCGAGTTGTTTCTCCTGCTTTTCCCGGGGAGACATCTTATCCCACGTGCTATTGACAAGTTCCTGCAACTCGTTGACTTCGCGAAGCTTGGCGGCCAGCAGGACTTCTTTCTCCCGCCGTATTTTTTGTATTTCACTTCTGGCCGCGCGTCCCATCCGTGAGTCATTTACCAGTCGCTGCAGGTTGACATATCCTACATTGTGAAGCGTATCGCCGGTCCGGAGATGAGCGGTCGACCCGGTTTTATCATTCTCAGGAAAAGATTTACTTGGAGATGGCTTTACGATACCCAATTTGCTTTTGGTCGCTCGATCCAGTCTGCCCGTTGCCGACAGGCCGTTTTCACGTTGAAAGGCCTTGAGAGCTTGCTCAGTTTTTTGTCCCCAGATACCGTCCAGCGGTCCCGGATTGTAGCCCAGGTCCTTTAAACTTCTTTGAACTTGATACACGATTTTGACATTTGCCGGCGCGATTTCAACCAGTATCAAACCGACAACAGTAATCAAGACAATGATGCTTATTGTCAATCGGCCATCATTCATAGCAGGCGGTGGCTTTCGATGTTTTCTATGCTAAAGGCATGCTCAGTCTGTTGGCGCTTCGTGTATTTTGATGGCTTCAGTGACATAGGGATAAACGGTATCGACGATCCGGCGATATCCTTCGGCATTGGGGTGAATTCCATCGGCTTGATTTAATTCCCGGTCCGCGGCGACATCGGCCAGAAAAAAAGGAATTAAAAGGACGTCTTCCGACCGGGCGATTTCCGGATAGATCTCCGCGAAGGCCCCGGTGTAGTCCCGGCCCAAGTTTTGGACAATCTGCATGCCACCTAGCACGACGATCACATTTTTTTCTTTGAGCGTCTTGATGATGGCGACGATATTGGATTTAATCAGCCCGGGGTCGATGCCACGAAAACCGTCATTGGCTCCGATGACCAGGATAACGATATCCGGGTTGAGCGTCAACACCCATTTAATTCTTGATAGCGTTCCGCTGGAGGTTTCACCGCTGTTGCCGGCATTGACGACCTGGTAGCGGTATCCTTGCTGCCGTAATTTTTCTTCCAACAACGCCGGATAAGCCAATTCTTCTTCAACTCCCAAACCCTCGGTCAGGCTGTCCCCCACCGCCACGATGACACCATCTATTTTTTCTTCTATTTTTTTTCAGCTTGAGTTTGAGGGGTGGACGAGGGCGGGCCTTCACCGCATCCGATAACCGCCAGAAGGATCAAGAGCGCCAAGAAAAAAAAATAATTATTTTTTTTCACGTTTAATAATCCTTACCAGGGAAGCAAGTTCTTTTGCCGGATTTGCCCAATTATAGCGTAATCAATGGTGGAAAAGGTCATTTCCTCTTCTCATTTACAGATTAAATCAGCAGCATTTGGTGGGCAAAGCCCACCCTACTTTAAAGAACTTTAGCAACGTTTATTCTGCTTTTGTCCTGTCGTCTACCCTATACTTAGGCGCCGTGCCCTTCGCCCTATGCGTTGTTATTTCCGACTTCCGCATTCCCACTTCCGACTTCCAATCATTCTTGCGTTTGCTCCCTCAGAAACACGACCGGTTTTTTGCGCAGGATTGCAATTGAAGGCAGTAGTCCGACCGTTACGACGATGACGATGGTGGTCAGGACCAGTAATATACTTTCCAATAAATACGGTTTGTAGGAAAGATTCAAAACCGTCGAGCATATCACCCAACTGCCCGCCTGGGAGAGTACAAGCGCCAAGGCAGCGCTGACCAGGCCCAACACCAGGTTTTCGAGCGTGAACACCTTGACCACAAAATTGCTTCTGGCGCCCAGGATTTTGTAATAAACGGCCTCCTGGATTCTGGTGTAGCGGGTGGCTAAAATCGAACTGAGGATAATCAACAGACCGGCGACCATGCTGAAGGCCGCAAAAAAACGGATGATCAGAGACAGCTTTTTGACGACGGTCGTGAATACCGTCAGCAATTCCGTGGTATCGATAACACTCACATTGGGAAATTTTTCGGCGATTTTGGTTTGCAGTCCGGATATCGAGCCTATCTACATTTTTAAGGTTAGTGTGACCGTATCTGTCACACCCATGGTGTAAGATCTCCTTAAAAGAACAAACGAAAGGAGATCTTATGAATATCGATCAATTAAGACAACAGTTTCCGGA
>Ga0209367_1000426_pt1 | contig 40881 bp, 27 predicted proteins | sample WorMetLIZISLAND2_FD_187412 | JGI IMG/M metagenome (GOLD analysis project Ga0209367, IMG submission 187412) | Marine gutless worms symbiont microbial communities from Max Planck institute for Marine Microbiology, Germany - Olavius geniculatus... ...
TTCAGAAATCGTTCGTAACCGTAGGTTCGTTCGTACAATGTACAACATAGTTCGTTGTTTCACGTACGTCTTGTGTCAAACTTTGACTACCCGCTAACGTATACACAGAGCACGACGTGTTGACTGTTCGAGTGCTCAGGCAGGTAATAACGTTTAGCTGTCGTCTCTTCGCCAAGAAGAGTTCTCGCACATGCGCAGTAACATCAATCAGCACGTGCTGTTCAGGTCACATCTGCAGAGTGCAACTGGGCCGCCAGACGACTGTCACAGCAGGCGTGAAAAGCGGACCATCGTATAGACCAGATGCCGCCATTGACTGTTCACGGTTGACAAAATGCAAGTGCGCACGCATAACTAAAAGAAACAGGGGCAGTCCTTACAATGTGAACGGCTGCCATTCAAATACACGCAAACTTTCGTTTGCCCAAACTCGTGTATGAGAACCCGGAGAGTGCCGGACTCGTACTCATGTTTATGTGAATGCATCCTTAACTACAGCATTTTCAAAATAGCTTATTTAGCCGATTAACCATACAGCATAAAGTTTTCAAGCTGGTTAAATTCTACTGGCAAATCAATCTGAAAATCTCACATAAAATGCAAATTTATCTACTACCTGCTGATCACTTGTGTCAATTTCCAACGAACGAATAAAGCTTTCTGGGGCGAAGTAACTACAACGTAAGCCAAACAACGACCTTATCAAAAGCGATCCTCAGTATGTAGAACGGTTCAAACTGGACTGAACCATAAAAATGCTCATCGAAAACTGCAACCAAAACTCCAATACGGTACATCAAAATCTGGCAAAATTTTAAATCAGTAGTACCCAGTACAAAAAATACAGACACTAGCTGAAAGCCGAGTTCTCACTGAAGAAAATAAATGACTCTTGCTGCATAACAAAGTTACTTGACATTTTTTATTCAATTTTACATGCTTGTGCACAAAACACATACTTCTGTCTGGCCTTACCATTACCTTAGTATGGTATGATGTGATCAAATAAAGCTCAATAAGGTATTAAGTGAAATAAATAACCAACACTAACTGTAGAAACTTGCAGACCAGCACTCACCATCTCTGACTGAAAGCTAGCTGGGCAAAGACTAACTGCAAATGTCCACACGGTGTTGACGGCATGGGGATCATTGAAGATGTTACTAAAAAGTTCACAAAAAAATCACATAAGAGGAAAGGTCAACAAGTTTCAAACCTCAATATATTACACAATGGCCACGAAGTAGAAGAAAAAATCCCCAAGTTTTCCAGGTTTTTCCAGAGCAATAATCTGAATTTCCATAGGTTACTGCAACAGACACAAATTGTAATAACGGTAATTTGGGGAGCACAGCACAGTCTGCAACGAAGCCACAGCCACAAATGCACTTTAGAGCATTTATGCAGCCCAGTAACCAAATCCAGTGGCAGTCTTTTGTTTGCTTTCTAGTTTTAAATGTTCAGAAAATTCCCCGAGTAATTCAGGTTTTCCAGGGTCTTTGAGATTTCTGGCCACCCTGTCCTAAACCACAATTTTTTGATAATCTGTATGTAAAAAATACATTCTTCACTAATGCAACTGAGTCTGCTGAGAATATGACATCAACGTTCACTGTAATTTGTGACATCATACAGCATGAAATAGAACCGATTTGTACCATCTTTGCACAGAGTCTCGAGCCATTCAGTGAATGATGGGATTTCAGATTTCAGAACAGATAAATCAAATAGATCGTAGTTTACAACTTGACATTGTTTCGGTTTAATGTCGGCATCATAATTTACAATGACATCACATCCAAAACATGCTCAAACAAGTACGCAATATAGGCACATTTTACTGACAAATCAACATTAAAAATTGTTTTTTTGTCTCATATATATCAAGGCTAAAAACTTTTTGGCCCACTTTTACAATAATAAACTGCACCGTTTCAGCAGCAACAGTCACTATTAGCACATTCCTACATTTCCACGATGGCTCTGTTAAACTATTAAACAGATCATTCTATTCCAAATGGGTCAAATGCCCAAAACTTTTCCAGGCAACCATCTCTAAATTGCATGAAAATTAAATGTAGTGTTTGCGAACATTTCTGTGTACAAAAATTTACCTAAACATTCCAAACTTTTTTGACTTACTTGAACGGAGCCATTGAACTCATGTCTAAGCTCACAAATATGTGTCTTCTCTTACATACTTGTTGATTGAAACACTACCACATAATGGTTCATTGAGATTATTTTGAATTCTGAAAAATGTGGCGAAAAGTTAACCTTCATCAAAGCTTTCATCTGTATCATCAGCACTTGAATCTTTCCACAGAAGCACAGCTGTCCGAAAGTCGTGGTTATGAAACCAAACCTATCCGACATACATCCACATATAGCATTCAATATCAGAAAACACCGGCATGACCATCAATACGTTACCACCAGCTTTGCTCCAACATTACTAAAGTGGTGCCAGATGATCGATAAAATCAGCTGATTTTATCTGCCAACAAAACTGTGTCATGTGTCATGCAAAATATCGTCCGATATTATCAGCCAAGATAGAGCACGTTCTATCTTCGACGATTTTGTCGGCCGATTTTTTGTATTTTGGACAACAAATTTTGCTTATGTTCCCATGATGATTGTTTACAATGCAAGATTAATATTTATTTTAGTTATTTATTGTGTTTGTTATTTATTTTCGTTCATTAGATGCAGAAAAGAAGTATTATTTTGGGATCTGCATTCCGTTGATGTGCTAGCTGATAGCGCACAAAGTAGCCATGAAAATATCGGCTGTGTGTCATGGTTCACCGATTTTTTGGCTGATTTTGTCGGGCAACTAAACCACGCCCACAAAAGTCGGCTAACTTTGTCGATCATATGACATCCGCTTAACAACACTGCACCGCCCAACCCTTGGCACATGATTTCATTAACTTATCTAATGTCAAGGTTGTAACTTCATACCTGTAAATCGCACTACTTCTGATTAGCGTAAATAACTAACTGTTTCAACAAACATGTAGCCTAAGCAGGTTTCTTTTTAAATTGCAGCTGAATCACATGGTTTGTTCCGGCACCAAAAGGTAGCAGTTAGGCAACAACATATAGTAGGGATTATTATATCGAGGCAGAAAATCCATATCGATTATCATAAAAACGTTTTAAAAATGTCAAGTCCTTCCCGAGCCTTAAGGCCCATTGGGCGGCGCTGATCTCCATTTCCTAAGGCCCTCAGCCAGACACCAGTTTTTTACACTGCGAGACCACGGATACGGGGCCATGCATCGTGCGGTGTGTCTGTTTATGTCCCAGCTTTCGCTGGTACTCATTGCACCTACCCATGGAGGGAGGCCAGGCTGAGTTGACCTGGGTGGCTGGTTACATACTAGGATGGTCACCCATCCAAGTACTAACCAGGCCTGATGTTGACTAACTTCGTTGATGCAATCACGAAGCTAACAACTGAGCCAGACCACCACGATTATCATAGCAAATCATATCAGGATATCGTAAGACCAACTGAGACCACAGACTGATCGACCAAATGGGAAGGCAAGTGGGAACGAAAGAGGTCGAGGGGGGCAGGGGAGGAGCGTGGGATGATTGACAGTGACTGCTGTGACAGTTTCCGACTGCTATGATACCGCACGACGATGGGATACCATGGTGGGAAGAGAACAGGCAGCAGCTGTGGCAACGTGGGCGCCAGCAGCAAACATGCACTGGCCGCTGCTAGTGATAGTTTGACTTGAAAGTGATTACAGCTAACACAGGCAGGTGAGACGAGACCACAGAATGAGACCAAAGGCGCATCCGGTAACTTAGCGGCTCATAGCTGCTATGCTACTGAACACTCGGCTACAGCAAGCTGCTTCAAGCCTATGGTAGCGTAAAAATTGTATGCTACGTTACAGTTTAAGCGAACATCCGGGCTTATGAAAGTATCAGTTTCTAGATGAAAGTTGAAAAATCACTGAACACCGGACAGTATAAAATAACATTAATGCAAAATTGTTTTCTTAATTACTATTTTTATTTGAAACTCGGCTATTACAAGCAGCAACAGCCATTTTAGTGGATAAACTGACGTCAAGTTTGTCTGCGCTAGCTGCTAACGTAGACTGTTGTCTGGCGAAAAGTTGTAGCGGTGTATCGCAGCCACAATCTCGTAGCTGCTAAGTTAGCGAACACGTCTCAGCACACTGTGAGAACAAGGCTGATTCAGCAGCAGCAGCAGCAATGTGAAAGAGCCTGTCAGCCGCCCATATACTGTATCCAATTTCTCACCCACTCGCCATGCAATCTGTTGCAATGGGAGGGATAGAGGGGGCATCTAAAAGGTCAGCATGATAGCCTGCTTACACATGGACATTCACCTGCTAGATCGGTCTGCCTGCTATTGCCTATTGTGGTCCATCGGAATAAGTCCAGTGGCATTTAAGCGATATCGTAGGCGCAGACTGTCTCAAGATATCGTAGAGGCACGTGGTTGGCGATCGATATCGTGATATCGGCTTATCGATATAATCCATAATATATAGACAGTTTTCCTGTAAGACACTGTTTTGCCACAATAGATATAAACAACAGACAGACAAAGACAAACACAAAATTGTGAAATAAGCGCAACTATTAGCAGTCGACTAAAAATCAGGAAAGTTGTCGTTGCCTCGTTCATGTGAGTCGAAGAAACACTATCATGCTCACAGCATACCTGTAGCAGTGTGTTGATATAACATGTTGCTCCCAAATTTTCGAGTCCTACCAATGCATCCTATACAGCAAAAACAAATATTGCAGTTATTATCACATCATCAAGCATCATCTAGAAATATTAATAAACTAATTCAAACTTTTAATTTATTTCACTATTTGGTACCTTTAATTCTCAATTATTTAAATTACGTTCTACACAAATATAATAAGCCAAAACTGCATGGTAAATTATCACACTATGCCAACAACGATTTCAACAGCTGTACCAGTGTTAGCTGTATCTTCGAACTCTATGGCAATATATAAATCATGTATTATTAACTTAGCACTTAGATCCTCCGGTCCTTGACAGGACAATGGGCAGCAAGAGTTCGCCATCTGCTTCCGTTTGTAGCCACAGCTCGGACGCTGTTCCAATCGACTTCTCGGTCCACCAGGTCTTTTTTAAATGTGGACCGCTAAGTCTTCGTTGGACGACCTCGTCGTCTGCCACTACCACGAGTGGTCCATGACATGGCGTGATTGGCTGGTCATCCAGGTGGCATCCTGATGATATGGCCTGCCATCTGAAGTCACCTCTCTGCTACAATGTCCTGTAATCTTCGATGCCCAGTGCGGCTTAGCACCTCCATGTTAGTCACTTGGTCCTTCCGTGTAATGCCCGGAATCTTCCGTAAGTTGCGCTGCTGAAAGACGTCCAGCTGCTGACATATTCTAGCTGTACCCTTCCAAGTCTCGCTGGCGTATATGGCTGTAGAGACAATGAGGGAGGTGTAGAGGTCCAATTTAATCTTGAGGCTAAGCGTGCTGGATCGCCACACGTTGTCAAGTCGTCGGAATACTGCTGCTGCTTTTGCCAGTCGAGTGTTAATATCTGCTTCAACATTTCCATCGCTGGATATTACACTTCCCAGGTAGGTAAATCTCTCTACATATTCTATGTTCCTTCATGCAACGGCTACTGGCTGTGGTAATGAACCCTGGGTGATTCCCATGGCCTTCGTTTTTTCCCGGCTTATATTCAGTCCAACTTGTGCACTTTGTTCCTCGAGCTTGGTAGTCATCTCTTGGCAAATGTTTTCTTCCTCCGCCACTACTGCTATGTCATCAGCGAAGTCCAAATCCGTTAAGCGGTTCCGCTTCTGCCAGACTATGCTGTATTCCGACTTGTCCACAGTTCTGCGCATGGCGAAGTCAATGAATATAATAAAGAGGTATGGTGAAAGGAGGCAGCCTTGTCGAACCCCTGAGACAATCTCAAAGAACTCTGTGTACCCACTTTGTATTAACATTATTATTAAAAACATCCTTGGTGAGAGAAAAAACAAAAACAATATCTGTCTAATTGAACAAAAATGCAGTACAGCACAAGGACAATAGTTCACGATAAAACTTTAATTTCCAAAACTACGCAATTGAACCACAGAGATTTCTTCATTAAAATGTTATACAAAGATATTTACTAACCAACAAACATGTGATGGGATATTATTTGCATGTTTACGTTGTCTGTTTTTTATGTTTACAATCTGTTGTAAACACTAGTTTTCATTAAGAGTACTTTTTGTTAGTTGTGTTTACCTTTGGCACACACAATGGACGTTTTTCGCAAATGTTTATATGTTTTTGACATATTTCATGTTTGCATTGTCAGAAGTTGTGTATGTCAACTGTCATTAAACGAATATATGATGACGATGACGATGAAAAAAAAGCATCACTGCCACCACCAGTTGATCCAGCAGTGTTGTGGGTTTAAAAAAGTAAGTAGGGTAAAAAGTCGTATTTATCTGACAGGCAAAGTCCTGCAAATTTCCGACAGGATGCTCAAAGTTTCAATTATGTCGTAAAGCCCCAAATTCTAACCTTTTTGGACAAAAATTTTCCAACAAGAAGAAGACTGTCTGACAATTTTCCAACAGTCCAAAATTTTAGGGGTGGGGATGATTGCCTCCCTGGACCATTGCCATGACTGAACTGAATGCCAAACCTTGTCACGCTTTAATGTCTCCCCACTGACAGCGGACATTAAGTAGTCATCAACACTGATGTTCATCCATTTCTTCTCGCCAAGACCGTTCAGGCAATGAGGATTTCCGCTGCAGTTCTTCCTACAATTTGCACGATACACACAAATCATCATAACTGTCTTTGTCATACTGACAACACCATAGCTGGGTGCTGGTTCAAAATACCCTGATTTAAGCAATATGACGTACCTCAGCAGACTCACAATGATGTTTCTTAGTTGTTTTTCATTTTTTGCGTGAACATTTTGTGTCAGGGTTAGAATTAGGCTTGGGGTTAGAGATAGGGTTAGTGTTAGGGATAGGGTTAAGGTCAGGTTTGAGGTTAAGGTTAGGTTGATCTTATTTGCACAACCGTTATCAAAAATTTAAACAGAAAATGGCTGCCCTGTGGTACATCAGCATTGTGTTGCAATTTTTTGATAAAGTACTAAAAATTTATAAAGTTCATAAACTTCAAAATAACTGCATAATTCATCATTTAAACAACAAAACTTAATGTAAAGATTCACTGTGAGTCTGCTGTGGTACGTCATATTGCTTATGATGAGTACTGGTATCCTATTTTGGATAGGCGCCCATACACGTACTGTACAGCAAGCTGTTATAGCAGTGACGTGACATTCGAGTTCAGCAACGTACTTGACAACTAAAGTCCTCATTCTCCGAGACTTGGACTCGCATGATCCGTATCTTAGACTCGCACCCTCACAACTTGGATTTGACTGCATGACCGATTTAGAGCAGACGGACCAGGCAGAAGTACGTAAAAATAGCCAATAGACAAAATAGATGGTGTAACCATTTAAAGTGCATTAATTGACATATGAATCCAGCTAGTATTTGCTGCATTCGATAGTGGCCATAAATACCACAAGTACGAGTTTCGGAGTCCGAAATTCCGTTCCGTTCACCTTCCAACTTGTATTTGCTACTGGGAAACACGTCGCTTTCAACAGCATGATGATAATTCTGACTTTGCGACCTTGACCTTTGCAATGGTGGCTACAGCAGACGAACTGATATGTTTGATTGTTATTTCGCGGCAAAAAATGGTTAGAAACATTGCAAAAGTTTGGTAGATGCCTTATGTTCAACCAGACTGCCGATTATCTGTATATTAGTGACATTTAGCACATCGATACGTGCATCCTACTCGTACTTACCATCAGGGGTGTCTATCCCATCTTGGACACACTACGCAAGCTCCCCCCACTCCATACTTCAATCTGTAGAATGACCCCTCCCCGTTTCAACCTTGAACCCCTAGAACGTCAAGCTTAGTCAAGTGCTGCATTACCCCCAACCTTACTCATGGGTGCTCATGAAAAATTTTCTAAGCGGGAAAATTGTGGCGTGAAATGGAGTGGGGAATAGGAGGGGATATTTTCCTCCTCACTCCTGAGTCTATTAAGGGATCCGGGGAGCATCGTAAGATTCGCTATTGGAATCCGGAGCCCGGCCGAAAATGACACTGGTGCCTTTTTAGCCTCACAAACACTTCTGGTCAAATTCTAGTGGAACGATGACTGCTCCTCCCGAAGTCCTAAAAGTTGCTTTTCTAAAGAAAAGTAAAACGCTTTGAGTGTAGTCCTCAATGGACGTAGACGCCCCTGCTTACCAGTTGCAAACTGGTATATGCCGTAATTACCAGCACTGCTAAACGCAGCATAAGTAATCACTCCTGCAGTTTGCTAACTACGCGCTTACTTGCAGGCGGACATTTCACATGGCTTCAAGTTGACACGGTATGCCGTTTCGATGTGTTCAATTCCAACACGGTCCGGCAAAGTTGTGCGTGCCCATTCCCAAGCGTTCTTTTCAAGCTGATGCTTCGGTGCCATTACTTGGCACTTTTTCCGTTGATGTATACAAATGCCGATTTCAAATGCATACAATTTTCACTGCAAACGCTTCAAAACAACCTAAAAACTCAAAATCGTAACTGTTTACATCTGACAACAGTTGTCTCGCTCGCGCACAACCAAAATGAAATACGCCCAATAATAGCACTCAACAATTGCTACTATCTACTAACCGTACAATCGCCGCTTTTAATACTACATCCTTGCGAATCACCGCTTAAACCTTACGCTTGGCTAAATTTTGTCCTTTACATTATGAGCGTATCTTCTTCTTCTTCTGGTATCTAATACGACCATAACGCGTCGATTAACTTCTTGGTCGAACCCTGCACATCCGAGTAAAATCTTCTGACGTAAATTCCACCATCTTCTGACAAAATTACGTGAACAGCCCAGACAGACGCTTGACTTGTAAAAGTGCGTAAAGGATGTTAAAAATCATCAGCCTAGTCGTTGTTCGTGATTTTTTTCTCACACGTGATAAGATACGCCATTTCATTGGTTACAAGAAATTTGAGCTAATGCTCACGAGACGCGCGAAAGCCTATAGCAGTTCCTGTTCGCAGTAATCTTAGTCTATCTCCATCCATTTCGTCGCAATTCACTCTTTTGCAGCCAAAACTCGCCAAAAATCACTTAAAATAAATATTTTAGGGTTGAAGGTCATCGATGTTGACACAGACAGACGGACGGATGGACAGAGTGAGTAAAAAAATTCACCTTACCCCTTGAAATACGAACTTCTGGATAAGTCTACAAATCCTGATACCAGAGTCGCCGCAGAGCGACGTAATGTCAACGATGGTGACGAACGAACAGGCATTATTTACAAGTTGCCTGTATTATTCATGTAACATAACGTTTCCCATTATAGTGAACAACTGCAAATATCCTGTCCATTTTTGGTATCCTTTCACGTAAACAAGTTTTGCTAGAACTGCTTAGATATTTTTGTCTCTTACTAGTTTTTTTGCTAGTTTTGCCTGTTCAAGAAAATTCCTGTACAGAAAATTACAAAACAGTCTCTTCATCTACCTGGGACTGCCAGACTCTCATTTAACAATTAAAGAATCTGAAGTAAGTATGGATGGCAGCCCAATCAGTCCTGTTGTTAATGCAACTGCCAACCTGCACATTGAGGTACAGTTACTTACGTACTTGATCATATAATTAATATAAAGTATTTTTACAAAAACACTAATTTGACCAGCAACATTCCCACCTTTTACGGGTGGGTCCACTCCGTCGCCCGACAACTCACCCTTCCCAAGCTGCCCATGGTCGGAAAATAAAGGGCAAAGAGAGGGCAAATGTACCTAAGGCCCAAGGACTATAAACGCCACGGACATGACCATGCAACACAGAAGGCGAAAGAAAGGTATAAGTGACACATGACAGACCGACAAACTGTTCACGCATTATAGTAATGCTGACCACCATTAAGCTTACATACACGCATCCATGTTCCCAATTGCATAATCAACTGACAACAACTGTAGTACACAAATCAAAATGTAGGCTAAACAAATATTCTCATGATTGATACACTAAAAATGTAAGCCTCTGAGTGGTAATAATTAACAGGAAATAATAAAGACCCTGTATTAGTCAATCATTTGCAACTTTCACTTTGTGGCATGTTCAGGGTGACCTAATAATACAGTACATATATATGCATCAACAGATGTGTAGTAAGTGGACGACACATTCTCGCCACGGTAACGACAGACCAAGCCGTCACAATGTGCAAATAACAACATCGATGCCGCAAAAAAACTTTTGTTATACAGTGCTTGAATATTAGCAAACAATTCTGTGGGTACTGTCTCAACATTGTTGCTATTTTTATGTAACGCTAAGTTCGATTCCGATAAATTTATAACATTGTTTTTTTTCCGACATTTTCCAGAGTTTAGTGCGAAGTTTGCATCGCGATGGCTCAGTAAGCAGCTTAAAGTGAAATTCAGTGAAAAATTTCAGCTCCATAAAAATTACACTTTCTTGTTTTATAGCAAATATTTTAGGTAATGTTAATAAAGTGAGCGAGTGAATAAAGTTTAACGTCCCACCCGACACAGTATAGGTCATTTCGAGAACGGCCTTTCCAGGCGGAATGCACACAAACACATAATAACGGAACAGTAAGTTTAACCCTTACAGAAACACAAAACACAAAATGCAGAAAAAACAAGCTAAACCTAAAATTGTAAGAACTCCATTATTTGCGTGCATATGTAATTAACATAATGGTAGTTCTAATTCCCTGTTATCCTCCAGACAGACATCAATGTGATAATGCTGTCTATTGAAGAACAAGGGGCTAATGTTAATACAGGTATGACACAATGCATAAACACGCACATCATGTGACCAAAATATGCAGCAACAGTAGTGGGCTTGGCGTATTTTAGTTAGCTTCGCTAGTGAGGAAAACTGGTGGCGACCACTACCATAAATCAATGTTATTGCAAATACTGTCCACCTTTGGCTGCGCCAATACCTGACCCCACTGAAAGTTGAATATTTAACAAAAAGAGAAAAATTAATCATAACAAAAACATAGCAGGCTGGCCTAGTATAAAAATATTTCTGTTATATGCAAAAATATTCTCACAATATACATATACTGTGATTTTTGTGTTGACCTATTTTGATTCGTTTACCCTGCAGATGTACCCGGGGCCAGCGGCATTAGAGGATTAAGCAGCAGTGGCAAGAAAGCAAAAAAGTAGGAAACAAACTAGTAAGTAATGTAGCTGACTACAGCATACAAGCTTGCAGCACAGTGTGATGCTGTGGTTGCACTGTGATGCAGCCATCTGATAATAAGAGTCGCTTATAGCTTGCAGCATCGCAAGCCAATAATCTAAAGATAACAAGAACAAATACAAATGAAATTTACGCAATGAACAGTGACAAATCCATAGGCCTGCATAGTTGCAACAACATGGAGTCTAACGTCAAGACATCATGCGTCTGAAGTTACTTGAACAAGAAATTTGAGCTAATGCTTACGACACGCGCAAAAGCCTATAGCAGCTGCTGTTTGCAAACTGTCAGTCTATTTCCAGCTATTTCATCGAGACTTTTATGGGGGTACAGCTATATGATGCCCTTGTGAGCAGGTTTCCTTAAACCTAGAAAATTGAGACTTGGACCTTCGAAATCTACATTCAATTCTAAAAATTTCATATGCAGTTTGTCTATGTCTATCTCAATTGATTTCAGCACAAGTCGCTCTTGAAATGTGGCTCGCAGCCCAAAATTGCCAAAAAATCCATAAAAACCCATATTTTAGCGTTCAAGGTCATTGAATTCGGTGGCAATCGAGAGCCAGTGTACGACTTCCTATTAGTGATTAATAGTAACATAGGCCCTATCTTGCACCGTTATTGAGATACAGTGACTTATTGGCTAAAAATCACAAATTTTACCCATCCCCCTCTTGTTTAGCGCCCTTGTTCGAAATGACCCCCTTCGAATTTATGGAAAAACTTTACGGTTCCTGAAACTAGAGTCTTCCAGGCAGCCGACGGTGAAGATTTGATGATTCTAGCTTGCACCGTTTTTGACTGATCCACCCGTGTGACGAACAGACAGACAGACGAACAAACGGAAAAAAAGAATTGCGATGGCTAAGACGCGCTGAAAGCAGTAGCTGCTTTCACGCATAAAAATTAAACAGATGTAAGTTGGAAGGAAGGGGGGCATGTGCCTCAATATGGCCCATAGCTGACAATACCATATCTGCTTCCCCTTTAACATTTCTGAATACGCTCCTGTCCGTGGGCGATTGACTGTTCAGCAGCATACTGGGTTATAAAGTAGGCGAGGCAGAAATTTGCAATTTCCCGACAGACGCTGCAAATCAAACAGAATTCCAGCAGACAGCGCAAACTTCTGACAATCTTCAATTTTAACCCTAAATTTTCCCTAAATGGGAGTTTCTAAACCCAAATTTCGGACTTGTGGATCAAATAATTTTACAAACAAAAATAAAATTTTTTGACAATTTTCTGACAGCCCAAAAATGGGGGAGAAAGCAACTGCCCTCTGCCGCAATGGAAACGACTGCGACTATTACAGTACAATTCATATCCTAGCATCAGTGATGACATCCAACAAAACTGTTCTGTTTTTCTCCCAAATTGCATCGTCATCAGTAATTAATAAAATCCATTGTAAGCTTCACCATGAGGATAACATATCATCACCATCGGTGTCTCCAATGCATGTTGATATATGTGCCTCACGTTCCTCTCTGACACACCTGCAAATAAACAAACATCACTCACCAACAGTGCATAAACTTTGAAATATACAAAAAACCAACCAAAGTGAATCTGATTCTGGTCTCCTACAACAACAGCATCAACCTTACCTTACCTTAATACCTTACCTCCGGTGTGGGCAGGCTCTTACACCTGCCCAGCGCTGAGGCCGTATCAGTTCAGCCCAATGGGCATCCCCGAATGTAACCACAAGGTTACAGGTAATGGCTATAAAGCCGTAGATGGCTGTGAAGCCGTAAATAGACAGCTGTAAAGCCGTAGTCAGCTGTGAAGCCAAAACCAGCACAAAAGCACTGGTAACATGTAGCAAATCTGCTCTCATAGGTTTGGTCAGCTCTTAGTTAGCTCCTACCCTCCAGATATTAGAAATCTTTCAGGTTGCAAAGCCTCACCACACGACAAGGTGGCTGACCACGATGGGAAACAGCATCAACATCAAACTAAAAATTTGAAGCAAAACCCAATGTAAAGCCATCTCGGGAGTTAAAAATGTCCGTCCCTCGTAAATTTCTCAATGGATCTCGCTAAAATTTGGCCTCAATTCCTTCCAAGTAAAGGTCATCCTTCCGCCAAAATTTGGTCTTGATCTGCTATTGGGTTTTGGAGAAGTGAAAAATAAAGAAAATAAGAGAAAAGAGAAAAATAACAAAGCAGACAGGACGTTGAATCCTACTCAATCTTACCCCCATTAAACATCGTGGAAACATAAAATCTGTAACAGCAGTCTATCTCCAAGATCGATAACGAAAACTGAAATGCTCAGACATGCTAACATGTATTAACTGAATAACTAAGTACAAGCAGCGTAACATACTGAGAGTCAAAAATCATGTCACAGAGCGGACACTGGTGCAAATCTGTATCCCTGTTCAAATCTGCCGCAGCTGTAACTCCCACCGAACGACTGTCCACCTGATTTAACTGCGAGTCAATCTGGAATGCAGAGTTCATAAATGGTGGCTGAACAAACGACGACTGAAGCACATTGTTCATACTGTCCGGCACATTATGCTGTAAATTCACACTTAATAAACCACAGCTCATGTTTGAACTCTTGCTGCTGCTAGATGGAGTTGTAATAGATGGACGCACTGTTGACGTAATGGATGCACTTTTACCAGCATCATTATTAAGCACGGTTCTTCCGAGGCTGCAGTTAGCATAGACTGACATATCTGCTGTCAATGGCGATGAAGCATTGGCTGAAAATGTATCAGACGAAATATGATCTTTTCTACGAGTACTGCATTCAGCATTCGTATCCACAAGTACAAGTTTGAATGGAAGTCTTTCTTGGCCAGAATCGCAGTGTGACTTAGATCTAACACCTTCACTTCCTATTTGCTTTCGTTTGATGCCAGCAATACATTTTTGGCACACTTTTGGAAACGCAGTCCACTTCAGTTTGTTGTTACGATGTGGCATCATCGACTCCTGCGAACTAACCGCAACCTACACATCATGCAAAATGATAGAAAACGTAAATGTAATGATTGATAAAAATGTAGACATTAGTAACATTGACTAAAATTGTCACCCCCATTTTACCTGATGTGCAAAGTGAATTCCATTGTTTCAGGACAAATTGTCATGTTCACCAAATTCGTGTCATCATACAAAAATCAGTAAATCAAAATACAAAAATCTTGTGATTATTTTATCAGTAGCGCTGTTTTGTGTACAAATATTAGAAATCACCATCATTTTTACTTTGGCCATGCAACGATTAGCATAATACGAAAAAAGTTTTACAACTTTTACAATTTTCCACCTTTGATCAAACTGTCCCTCCTCACCATCAGTCGACATCAGAAAGCATTGTGCAAATGTAATCAAAAATGTCGCCAACAAACGCAATTTTTGAGCTCAAAATGAAGAAAATGTACTTGTGACTGAGGCACTATACTGGATCTCTGGCAAAGCTTAGAACTGGATTAACGTCTAGTACAACCAAGCGATTAGAGTCAAAAGTCTGGCTACTGGCTTGATATATGTATAATTGTACGCAGGCCTATATAAGACTAAAATGCAAACAGATCATACACCATGGCGGACAGCTTGGTTGTCTTAAGAACTACTAAACAATGTACAAAGTATAATAATTTGCACTGTATGCTGAAGTTAAGGCAGTGAAAAATTAATTATTACTAGTCACTACCATTACATAATGTTAAGTCTTTTACAATTTTTTTCATTAACCCTTTAAAACATGTGAACATCAGTGAATGTGTACAAGTTGTGTATAATAAAAGTTAATTGAAATGTAACACAGAATGAATGCATAAAAAAGTGATATGGCACATACGTACTGAGTCATTCTGCCAGTCTGGGAAAGAAATCCAAGTCATTTCTGGTACAGGCTTCTTCACACAACTTGGAGAAGTACGAACAATATGTCTGTTAAAAAACAAAAGTGCAAGACTGCAAGATTACAGTTCCATCTGTCAGCATTCAACCATCCTATGTGTTATCTCCATTTGACCAAAAACAACAATTATCACTGACAGATAGCAACATTTTTCAAGATTTAACACGTACTTATTGGGAGTGGATACTAAGCATACAGTCAGCATCATCGTGCCACTAGTAACCATTTGTTGCTTCTGAAACAAACCAATTCGTTCACATGCCTTTTTTCTGCACCAAATTCCTAACTTCTCTGAAACTTTCCTCCAACTTTTGCAAAGATTTGCGATAACCGGTAACGCATCTTTGTCAGCAACCAGTGGCGTCTAATCACCCCACTCCCAGTTCTGCCAAAGTCTCGAGTTAAGCATGTGGAAGATTTGTTTCTCCATTCCCCTTCCATCCTTTCTTTCCCCTTTCTCCTTCCCTCTCTCCCCTAGCCCTCTACTTCAATTCCATCTCCTTCCTTTCCTTCCCTTTCTCTATGTTGTCCTCGTCTTACATGGCCTTAGCAGCAGAACACCTAAAATCCAGAGTGGAGTCTGGAGGAGGCACTTCATGCACCTCTGCCATGCACGACATTACTCGCAAGAGGATATGTGCATTATTGGAAAAGAAGAAGAAGAAGAAGGGCTATGACCTAAAGCAGTAAAGTACGGCGCAGAGTGCAGGTTGACATTAAATTACAGGTAAGTGCATCTTAGCCTTAAAATATGACATCTGATGGCAACAATTTTCACCATATTCCTGAGAATCAACGGAATAAATTCAGTGGTTTTAATAATACAGGCAAACTTAAAGTTTATTTTAACGCGGAAAAGCGGGAGATTTTAATGACACAGCGGGTAAGCGCAAGATGGCTCCAAAAATGCGGTATCCCGCAAGGTATGGAGGTCTGCATTCCCCATCCGCATTTCTTTTCTGGAAACTTGTTTCCCGAAAGTGTACCTACACCGACCCACAAAAACGTACCGTTTAGCCACAGTTACAGACGACAGAAAGGGACATACTGACAGACGACACATAGTACCATAAGTTAGTATTGTATAAATTCACCTATTATCGCTCGACTGAGCATATGACTGGTCATGAGATCGCGATGTAGCCGGCACCACAGGCACTTCGTGACTTTCAACGTGTGCCAGTACTTGATGCGAATCACTGACCACTTTCCCCTCTTTTCGAATACGCAAACTGAGCTTATCTCGTCGCCTTTCTGTACCTACACTCGGACGGGCACCCGCTGCCATCTCTGTGCCACGGCATGGCACTGTGTCGACACAAATTGAGCGGTTGACACTTTGACGTAAAAATGTAAACAAACAAATGTAAACAATGAACTTTAATGTTTAGAAAAATGTTAATTATTCGTCAGTATTGTGCTGGATTTTATCATCGTGCTATGTGTTAAGGTAGATTTGATTCATGGAACTTTCGTACCCGAGAACTTTCGTTCCCGGGAACGAAAGTTTCGTAGGTCGAACTTTCGTATTCGGTAACATTCGTTTCTGGGAAGTTTCGTTCCCAGAAGGAAAATTAGCATAGAACTTTCGTTCCCTGACATTGATAATTACTGAACCTCTTATCCTTACGTTGGGCTTATAGTTCAGCGAAAAAAGCTTTAATTTTGTGTCACTCGCTAGACGTATATAGCTAGAGTTTTGGCAGGATATAATAGTGACAACAATAATTCTAGCAGTAGATCGGCGATTTTGCTGTAAACACTGGAAAATTGCTAGAGGTAGATCGGGTAGATACATTATTGGAAAGATGGTAGAACATATATGCTTGGTAGACATAGAAAGTCTAGAAACCATGCCACGACACTGTCGTGTATTTAAATCAGGCTTATTCAGTATTATATCAGAGTGCATCTCAAGCCAAAGCTGTTTTTTTTTTGTAACACAGACTTAAAACTATAGTGTTTTTGAATAAATTTTATTTAATGCTTGGTAATTGATAACATTTCAGTTCCAACCACAGTCTTAGCAATGCAGTAAAGAAATGTGGCTGCATTTTTACATTAAGTCATTAACAACAAAATAAATGTAATTAGATAAAGTGGCGATCTACTGCTAGTAATTTTCTGCTCTCTAGTGCGAGATCGCCAATCTACCGCTGCTAGAGAAGACATGCTACAGCTTATACAGTTCCTGTTGCAGTACTGACCTTCAAGGTCATCCAAGGTCGATGATTTTCATCTCATCTGAAAGGGCGAGATATGGCTATATGGCTAGTTTTCCGATGAAAATGCTCATTTTCCTACCGCAGTCTGTTCAACCCCAAATTTGAGAATGTTTCCCTTGTACTGCATCTCCAAAATTTTGTATGCAGAGAGCATTGACACAGAACTATTTATTTTTGCAAAACGTTTTCCTCTATGACCCATCACTTATCTACAATACATCCGTTACGGACAGATGGACGGACGTACGACAGAAAGACGACAATGGTACCATATACACCTACAGTAAGTAAGTAGGCCTAAATACATTCATTAAGTGCACAATGTCGGCTGTAAGCACATCAAAAATTGTACACAGTATAAGCCTAATAATTAGGGACCAACTTAATTCACGATTTCACGGCCGTGACATTTTCCGTGAAATTGGCCTTCTTCCGTGAAAAACACCGATTTCCGTGAAATCCGTGATTTTTCGTGAATTTTAGCGCTTTTAGTTTAATTTATGACAATTCCAGAGTTTTATGAGCAGCTTTTGTACGGATGTTGCTGTTTGCCACGTGTCGCACTTCAGCACTAAGTAGTTGACATTGACTGTCTTGAGTCTTGACTTAGTGTAGTAAATATTCGTTGTTCTGAAATTTCTTCGTTTGTATTAGCACAGCACCTCGAAATAATGTCTGTGGGGCCCGTGAATTTCCGAAACTCTTTCCATGAATTATCCGTGAAATTTGACACATTTTAAAAATTCTGCCATGAAATCATGCTTTTTTTCCCATGAATTTGGTTGGTCCCTACTAATAATCAGGGTTAGGGAACGAAAGTTCCATGCTAGTTTTGATGTTAAGAACAAAAGTTCCAGGGAACAAAAGTTCCCAGGATTTCGTTCCTGGAGATGAATGTTCCAAGAAATGAAAGTTTTAAGGAATGAAAGTTCCACTTATGGAACTTTCGTTCCCGGGAATGAAAGTGACGATATCCATGTTTATCTGTTCAAAGGCAGGGGTTGGCTGTATTCTGCTGTGTAAACAAATAGCAGAAATTAGAATTGCCTATATTTTTATGCTGATCCACATCACAGACCATTTACAGTTGCAACCAACTATAAAATTGAACTTGACTTGCCAATGGTAAAAAGAGGATAGGAAGTAAAATATGTTCCTTGATAAACCTGAGGTGGTGGTGTAATTTCTTTTTGGACTTTGAGACTGTTTGACACTGCACTAATTCCTCTGGTTATTCGTTCTTTTCATCCACGACTTCATTACTGCCGAAATATTTTCAAACATCCAATCTTGCTCTGGGCTTTACCAGCTTTAATTGATGATTTCAAAGCCAAGTTATGATTTCGTAAAGAGCTACTCAGAATCCATATCTTCAAAACAGTCGTAGAGGTTTTTGTTTTCTGAGTTTTTCATGGTTGTATTTGCTATTACTGGCAGTTTACTGCTATGTTTATCTCAGAATTCGGTATGAAGTTGTATCGGGATGGCTGAAGCAGTGAATACTGGTATAAAACAGAAAATAACACTTTACCTGCAAGAAGCTGTTACAGCTCTTCAGCAGGAAACGATCGACAAAGATGAACCAATTGGCAGGTAGCTGACATGATATACCTGTTAGTAAATAATATGTGCTTTTATATAGTGATGTGTGTGAATATACAAAGTGTGCCATAAAAAAAACTGTCCCCTGTATTATTTTGTTTAAAATGCTACTGCATTTGTTTATATGGACAAAATGACACACCATATATGTTGCTAGTTCTGCAGATATTGATATCAAAACCTAATGAGTATGTCAGAATAGTATGAACAAGTGATACGATAGAATCAAAGCACCCCAACTGTATTGTATCACAATGGTGAAACACAAATGGAAATACGTGCTTGCGTGTATGTCTAAGTAAAACAGCGAAAACTTCGTACAACAACAAGACAGTCAAGTAAACAACTGTTCAATGTGCCTTTCTGAATCTCTCGGAATTTTGCTGGACCCAGGGTTGTCTTCCTGGCTGCGTATCAGCTTTGCTACACACTCGATATTCTGTGTTGTTCGGACAGTCCGCTTCCGTCCACTGCCGACCTTTCGATAAATCAATAAATTCTTGTTGGGAAACTCTACAAATGTGTTTAGTGCCCCATCCCTTTTGTTGGCAAATGAGTTTGATCGACGCTTTATCCTCGTACGTCAAATGATGTTACACTATTTTCCCCATTGTGTTTTCTGTAGAGTTGGGTTGCTTTCATTTATTTTATCCCATTACACAATTATTGAAAATATTTCCACGAAATTTGCACATGTTACTCAGAATTGATTACATTTCAGCATGTGTTATTCATTTTAAATGTACATTGCTCTTGGAAGACATATTTAGCTGACATGTAGGGGGACGTTTTTTTATGGTCCACTCTGTACACTGTGTCTCAAACAAGAAATTTGAGCTAATGCTCACGGGACGCGCGAAAGCCTATAGCAGTTCTCGTTCGCAAACTGTCAGTCTATCTCCAGCCATTTTTTCGCGACTTTTACGGGGGTACTGCTCTTTGATGCCCTCATGCGCAGGTTTCCTTGAACCTAGAAGATCAAGACTTAAACCGTTGAAATCAACGTTTAATGCTGAAAATTACATATGCAGCTTGTTCATGTCTATCTCAATTGCTTTCGGTGCAATTTGGCACTTCAATGTGTCTCGCAGCCCGAAATCGCCAAAAAATTCATAAAACCCTCTATTTTGGCGTTCAAGGTCATTCACGGTCATTAAATTGGGCACCAATTGAGAGCTAGTGTGCGACTTCCTATTAGTGATTAATAGTAACCTGGGCCCTATCTTGCACCATTACTGAGATACAGTGACTTATTAGCCAAATAAATCACAAATTTTGCCTACTTTCTTCTCATTTAGTGCCCTTGTTTGGGGTGACCTCTTTGAATTCATGAAAAAGCTTTATGGTTCCTGAAACTAGAGTCTTTCGGGTAGCCGAGGGTGAAGATTTGGCGATCTTAGCTTGGACCATTTTTGCCTGATCCACCTGTGTGACAGACGGATAGAATTGCAATGGTAAGACGCACTGAAAGCAGTAGCTGCTTTTGCGCATAAAACGTCCCACTTTGTAATTGTTCATATCTTCGACAAATATTAACCGATTTGCAAAATTCTTTCACTGGTGTACTCTATGGACAATTTGCAGTAAAGCAGTTCTTGAATATCCCGCCACACCGTATCTGCGTCGCTACACTGCTTTGGGAAATATAAATGCATAAAAACTAACAATACTAGGCAACAGGCGTGTTGGAAGATGAAAGACACTTCAGACCAAAATCGCGGTGAATGATCTGTACAATGCTACACTGTATTGAACTTGTCTTTGTGGATATCTGGCTTGTTGAACGGGGTGTCTGTTTCTGGTTTTTGTGGTTTAGTAGGGCTACCAGTTCATTCACAGTGGTCACGTTCTCTTCAGTACCTGCTTGCTTTATTCTGCCGCTCTCATACCTTTGTTGGCGCTTTCTGTTGTCCAAATCTTTTTTAGAAACATGTCCTAGTTCTTTCCTGTTTTTGTGTATCTTCAGAAATTATGCCAGAATTCTTTTGAACTGCATTTTTTGAACTTGCAAAAGTTCTTAGTTAAAGCCTGGTCCCCATTGCTAAATGCATGTTACATTACCGGTCTATTGTCACTGCATGAAAAACTATTATTTACAACAATATCCTCTGTTTTTGTTTAGAAACAAAAGAAATGTATAAAAAAAACATTATTAACTTTTAATGTAAAAATTGGTGAAACATAGTGTTCAAATGATAATTTTTACGCGCGAAAGCAGAATGCTTCGCGCGTCTTTGCCATCGTCTGGGCGTCTGTCCGTCCGTCCGTCTATCTGTCTGTCCATCCGTCTGTCACACTCGTGATCTGTATCAAAACGGTGCAAGCTAGGATCACAAAATTTTCACTGTGGGCTGCCACAAGGTCTCTAGTTTATCGTGACAAAATTTTGTGCCGCTGGGTGCAGGGGTTCCCCTCGAACGAGGGCGTCAAAGAGGGGTACCCCCCTAAAAAGACGTCATTTTGCCGTTATTGGCTCGAATAATGTGAAAACAGTAGCAGATAGGTACATACATGCTGCTTATCGTAACAAGCACTGGTGACAGGCTTTTTGGATTTATCAACATCGATGACTTTGAACGACCTTGAACCCCTCAAAAAGAGGTTTTTAGTGAATTTTTCGCAATTTTCGGATGCTGCGCACAATTCAACACTGAATTGCGACGAAATGGCTGGAGATAGACCAAGACAACCTGCATATGAAGTTTTATGCATTCAACGTAGATTTTAGCAGTTCTAGTCCCGACCCCATAGGTTCAAGGAGGCCGGCGCAGGGTGGTTATTTTACCGCAATGCTTTCGCGCGTGTTGTGAGCTTTGCTCAAATTACTTGTTGCATATGTATTACTAGGATTTTTGACATTTTTGACAATTTAAGTTTCCAATGGTAGTGTAGAGACCCAGTTAAGGTATGGTTAGATGTTTAATAATCACATTACTTGGCTACTTGTCTACAAAGTGTGCCAGTGAAAAAATTTTGAAAATCGGTCAATGTTTGACGAAGATATGGACAATCAGAAAGTGGGACGTTTTTTGAGACACAATGTACTATGGAATATCTTTATTGGTGCATGTGTGATAAAATGTTGGTTTCAGTGGAATATAATGGGTGACTTCACTTTTTGACTGAAGACTTTCGCTGAGACTTTCGCTGAGCCTAAACTTCAGTCTAAGTACCTACTTAAGTTAAAAAGTGAAGTGATTTTGCTGAGCGAAAACATGGCGACTAACACGGATAGTTTAGTAAATTAAAACAGTCTGGTACCAAAAATAAACATTGTAATGGCTACACAATGACGTAAGACCTTAAGTAATTACGTCATTTGCGTGCGCGGCACAATTAAATAAGCAAGTCCAAGCGTAACTGGTTGATTTATTTCCTGTTAGGTTTACCGGTTTTCCGCCAGTTTTAATCATTTAGTTGAACTTTGGTCAAAGTGCAGACTTTAGCATTTAGCTTTAGCTTTGGCTCAGCGAAAAGGCTCAGTGAAAGTCAAAAAGTGAAGTCGCCCAATATACATTCATTTGTTAAAACAGCAGTAATCTGATGAGGATTATGTTGCATTATTTGTAGTTTTTGATGTTTGAAGCACTTGCATAATTGCTAACACTTTTTGAGTATACTTATTTTTTTTATTTTGTTATGGATATGAGAGATATCATGTATATTAAAGTAATTTATGTTATTTAAGTTATTTAATTGAAAGCTGATAATTAATTAGCATTGATTTTGTACATCAAAGATGGATTTAGTCTCAATTCTAATGAAATGGTAAACTTCATTATTTAATACTCTCTATCAGTGATGTAAATGGCTTAGTGTTTCTAATTGTTAAACACTGCCATTCACTGAGCACTGAGTAAGAGGTGCTGTTAAAGTTTTTAATTGTCAAAGTTGTTGTGGATTATGTGCGACCAGTCGAGACACCACAAATGCTGTTTGTCATGCAATCGAAGCAGCCCTACTTCACGGTTTGAAAGGCTCGTCAATAGATAAAGTATGCTGTTTTATTTGGATTTTTTTGCACATTACTTGTGGTCATCAATCATTCTAAAATATGTTACCTATTTTTTGATAACTGTTATTAACTGACCTGGCTACTCATTAGCTGTTTGATATTTGTTTAGCATCAGCGTGTTGTGTGTGCAGTATGTTTTAGTACTACAGGCTTTTAAACAAATCATTGTTTATATTCGATGACTTCGGTAAAAAGAAAGTTGTTTGATAGCATATCGATTTTCATCAGTTTTCGTAAGATTCTAGATTCACATGTTCCGCATTTGTTGCAGCATACTTACCTTATTGTGATTTTTTTTGGGGGGGGGGTGATGGTATGCAGCAGTTTTGTTAAGAAATTTAACAGTAAGACACATTATAAGTTGATTCTAAGAAGCAAGTCGGTAATATTCGACTTGTGACTTGTTGAATGTTTTTCTGTGGCAGAACTTCTGGGGTCTGTTGAAGAAGTTTATGCACAAAAGCACTCGCAGTCAGATCTCGGAGTTGCAGCAGATCAGTACAGATGTCGGCCGATGTCGAGTGTGTGATTGTTTGCCAATACACTGTGTCCCAAAATAAGCATTCTTAGCATTTTCGACTGTAACTTGAAAACCAATTATCAGATTTTGATAATTTTTGGTACAAATATCTCCAACATAACTTGCCATCAAGTGACCATTCAGTTTCCCACTTCACCCTATGTATGCTTCTGCACTACCTGGGGAAAACACAACTAGCGAAATATCACTTTTTTTTATTCAATGCCACATGATTGCTTAATTAACAAAACGTGCAAAACACATTTTGTTTACATTTCTGACACTTTGGCAGACATTTCATATAGTTGTCTATTTTGCTTGCAGTAAAATTGAAGTGTTGGCCCATTATGCGAACACAGCAAGGAGACGCTTTCTCCATTCATTGACAGCAATATCGATAACGTTCTGATCCAGACCAATCCAGGCTGTACCAGTTGCTTCTTGACTTTACAAATATTCTGAAACTTCATCTGTTAGACACACTGCTGCATGACAGTCAAACCTTGTAATAGACCTGCTGTTGGGGCTAACAGATAAGGATAGATGGAATTTATTGACTTTTTTATTCATTTTAACACGTATTATGCTTTGTCTGCTTTTCCCAGGTAGTGCAAAAGCAGACAATGGGTGATGTGGAAACTAAAACAGTAATTTAATAGCCAGTTGTGTCAGAAATATTTTTGCCAAAAATTATTGAAATCTGCTAATCTTTCTTTAAGTTACGATCGACAATGTCGGGGATGTTTTTTTCCACATTTTCTGTTTATTTCAATGCATATTTCACTTGATCTACTTTCCCTAGGTAGTGCAGAAGCATACATTGGGTGAGGTGGGAAACTGAATGATCATTTGCTGGCAAGTTATGCTGGGAATATTTGTACCAAAAATTATCAAAATTTGTTAATTGTTTTTCAAGTTACTGTCAAAAATGTCGGGGATGCTTTATTTGGGACGCAGTGTACTTGCATTGCTATTTTTCACACCGTTTGCTTCTTTCAGGAACTGTCATTATTATTTAACAAGACAGATTCTTAACAGATGATGCAGCCTCTGATTTCATCGACATGTGAATCTGCTTTTGCTGACGTGTGAAAAACGCTACAGTTTTGCAACAAACAAGCTGAAATTATTTTAGTGCTTTTTTAGAAAATACCCTGCACTGCAGAAACAATGTCTATTTTGTCCAAGCTCTTTAATGGTGGTATGCGCTAATTTAAAAGGGATCATTTTTTAGTATGCTTTGATTTGTTATTGAAATTGCTCCCCATCACGATTTGTTTTCGCCACTGAATAAATGTTTAGTTGCACCGAGTGGTTATCTAATAATAGAATTACGTATTATATTTGTGAGTTGCACATGGCATTGTAGGCGTGGATTCGAGTTACGATGAATGAGTGTGCGTTGGAGAGCTATTTACGACTGATTGTAGCTGATGAGACTGCACTCAAGTGAGGAGAACATGGTGCTAATTTAATTTATGTAATAGACATGTATTTATTTTTTCATTTTACTTATTATTTATAATATTAGGTCGATTACACATATTTATTGGGCAGGGATGATTAGTATTGATTACAGTTCAGAACTAGGGTTTTAGAACACAGGTGTTTTTTTTATTTATTGACGTGATTTTTATAAACATTACAGAATGAATAGATCACTGATTGTTAATTGTGGTCTGTAATTAATTACGTAAAAGTTTTTGAGTGATTTTTGTTGATTTTGATGCTGTGTGCAGACACTATTACCGACAGTCGGCTTTCATTCGAGACATCGAGCAGCCGGGAATCATGCTTACCTACATACAGGGTCAGACAATCACTAACTTTGTTGTTGTAATCTGTGTTGATCTTTAGTGTTAATTGCTCATGTGTTGGTAGAACAATAACAGATCCCATCGTTTGCAAGATAATGACAAGGGGTATCGGATCAACTTTTGGTTTACAATGTAAAAGTACTACAAAGTAGTCTTCTAATTGAAATCCTAAGGGTGACTCATACATAGGGTTTCAGTCGAATTTTACTTTTGCGCTGCAAACTAGAAATGTCACTTGATACCCCTAAATTATAGTTCTTGGTGATGTTTGTCATATTGGACACTTTAATCGTTCATTTAGATTACTTATTTTATGCTGTGCGCTGTGTCAGGTATCAGTGAGTTGACGTTCGGTCTGTCGACAAACTCGACCGTGTTGAACCAGTGGACGTCGACAACGCTGGCGTTGTCTGGTCTGCTGATAAAGTCAGACGTGCTTCACGCTGTTGTCTCCCCGTTGGCTGCTCATGCACCACGAACAGGTTAGCAGCCTATCTTCATGTTGTTGGTGACGTAGCATAGTGGTTAGAACGTCGGTCCTGACTGGCGAACTTTCCCTATCCTGCGCTAGACTGATGGATGGCCGTGTGACCACTTTGTGGGTAAAGGGTTCGCTATCAGTCAACCAACAAGGCTAACTCAGCCTGCCATCCCTCCGGGGTCGGTTAAATGAGCATTAATCTATTTATATTGGTTATGGAAGGTGGGGACCTTGGTACAGCTGACTGGGGTTGCCTGGCCTGGCCGATGCACTAGCCTGTGTCTGCAGGCTACACGCAGTGGCTGGACGGTCGACGGCTGACAGCTCTGGTCAGTGACGAAAGCACATTAGAGGCATGTATGCGACGATGCGCTATACAAATTGAAGGCTTTACTTTTTTCATATTTGCCGGAAGAGATTATGTATTCACTATATTTGCGTCTGTTGTTCTGTCTTTCTGTGAGCAGCACTGAGACAGTATAATAACAACGATGACATTATGTCACCAACACACGGTGATGTTATGGTTAAGTCTTTCTAGTGGTTAAACTAAATCATCTAATTACTATATCTAATGTCTATTGATCATCAAAACATAATGTGCTGTGTACATTGTATATGCAGTAGAAAGAGGATGTCTTTACGGAGTTTTGAAAAATCGGCTAGTTTGAATGATATATAAGCCACATTTATTAAACATTGCATATAAAAACTTGCAACTTTTATTGCGAGATTTCTTTGGACTCATATTATCCCTGCAAATCTTGAATGATGTGATCATTTATGTTGAGGATTTTTTTTTGAATATAGTCTTAGTCTTAGGTTGCAATGGTGTACAAATTATATGCAGAAATCCATTAAAATACAAACTTTGTATTATTGCTTTTGTTGACGTTTTAGCAATCGTTGCTGTCTTTCTTAGTTTCGAGTAAATCAGTAGTGGTTGCCGAAACGTCAACAAAAACAATAAAATAAAACTTGTATTGTGATAAATTTTTGTATGTAATTATGCGAAAGATTTTAGCATACTTGCTTGTGTGGGTGCAGCTAGACCAGTGACATCCCATCATTCAGCGATTGGTGCTCCAGCTCGTCAGACTTCCATCACTCACAATATTCAGTCCACGCTCCAGCCGCCAACGTCACCGCACATGACCCTGTCCACCAGTTGTCCGCATCACCTCGACTCCGGGCACCTGGACCGGTCCATGGACTCACTCCAGCTCACTCCGATGGAGATTGAAGCAATCCGCAACATGGGTCGGGACGGCGGCAGTCGTGCATCATCCGCGAGTACTCCCACCAGTCAGCTCTCGCATCCGGACTTTGAGGACTCGCGGCCAGACATCTACCGGTTCGTCTACGACATTAGTCCGGCTGGCAGTCGGACACCGGACAGCGCATCAGCCAGTGCGGACGGTGGCGCAGACGTTCGGTCGCCTGACGTACCGCAGCGAGCAGACGATAGCAGATTTGACGAGATAGTGATTGCATCAATTGAGCATCTGACGAGGACACACTCGCACAAGACGTCGAAGACAGTTACCATATGCGAGAGTGAGGAGGCGAGTCTGGTGGAACCCTCAGGGCCGTCAGAGTCCTTGCTGACTGTATCGCAGTCCACAGAGTCCACTGCGAGCAGTCACGTGGTGTCAGAGCCAGACACACAATTATCAGGTGGCGATACAGACACTGTTGTTAAGTTTTATCTTTATTTTTTACGCTTTTTCATCATAGATTTTGTCCTACAATAATTGCTTTGCTAGCTGTTTAAGCTCTATTGACATTTGAACTAAACTGAACTAGCCAGTGGGTGAGCAGTATTACTGCTTGCCCATTGATCATGCCTTTAGACAGCATTTAGCACATCACAAGTTAGGCTGTTTTACTTTTCATAGCTGTGCCTGCATGTTGTCAATGACGGATCTACCATAGAACTGACGCTGCTGCAGCATCCCTAGATTAAGGCTCAGCACCCCCAGTTTAGTGTGCATAACACACTGGCTGATGGGAAACTTTATTGGTGGTACCAGTATTAGTAAAAGCCATCCTTTTGAACCAGATTTTAGTTGGAGGACAGCACCCCTAGATTTCTGTGCTACAAATCCCGCTGCTTGTTATAATTGTGCATTACACATTACCTTGCGTTTTGTCAAGCTGCCAATAAACATACATGATGCTGATGCTGATGATGATGGACAGTAAAATCGAGCAGCACAGTTCACGGCAGTGACGTGATGGTGGTGTCAGTCGGTGATGCCCTAGTAGCGGTTCAGCAGGGTGACTCGGAGTTAGTGGCTGCTGAAGCTGAGGCTGAAACTCTGCATCAACTTCCAGTCATCACGACGACCACGGGTCCTGCCAGACAGCACCGCAACTCCACTGCTTCACGTATTCACAAAGGTAGACTTTGCAATACAATGCACAATGAATTAGGTTGTCCAGATGCACAGAAAACCAGTTTCTAATGCACTGTAGCATCAGGGTTAGAATTGAGCAAACAGGAAATGTTTGAAATAATGTTCACAAAATGTGAGTAAAGAAAGTCGGATCTCTCATGTCAGCGTATCTTAGACACAAGGTCTAGCTGCCAAAAAGCAGCATGCTGTGGTTTCTGATTCTGTTCTTTTCTGATGCAACTTTGTTACTTGCATTGTATTTTGATTGCTGTAACTCTGCTGGTTGGGGAACAAGAAGGACATCTGGTCTATATAAAGAGCTACCATATCCGTGTTCCTGACTTATCATAATATTATGGTGACAGCAAATCAGGACATGACTGTTATCACACAGAGAGGCTGCTGTCTTGAAGCCAGAGTGTTTGACCTCTTCTGGCTGCATGGCATGTTGCATCGTCCGAAAGCAGTTGACACATTGCAACTATTTATGCTGAAATCCGAGAGTTACCAGCGCCAATAACTGTGAAATGGCACAACATATGGGGCGGCAAAATTTTGCACACCGACCCATGTCATACTTGGGCCTTTTATGGACTAGATCAGATGTTGCTCAGGGGTGGATCAATTGATCAGTCGATTGATTCATTCACTTATCATTTTATTGATTCATTTAATATGTTTGGTAGCAGATGCTGGATGTATACACTGATTAATATTTAGAATCGTTTGGCTCACTGCTAAAGAACTACCGTGCTTCATCATTGGCAACTGCGATGAAAATTCCGACTGTGGAGCAGATCATTCGGACTTTGCCACAGAATGCCAGCGAAAGCACCTCGGCTGGTGCCACCAATTCACAGTCTGATGTATGGGTCATTGCTAAATATTTCGTTGATTGTTTGTATTGCAAATAGCTTGAAAGGCTTATGTGATTAAACTTTGAAATAAAAATAATATATACAACTTTATTCGTCATGTAATGACAGCAAAGAAAAAGAACAATCAAAAACAGACAACAAGCAAGAAATGGAAACTAGGCTAAATATAAAGAGTCATATCAATCGTATAAAATCATAACTCTGTCTCTATCACTAATCCGTAATCCTTAACCCTAACTCTATACTAATTCCTAGCCCTATCCCAAACTCTAATCCCTATCCCTAACCCTAATTCCCAACTCTAACCCTATCCTTAACTTTATTTTCTAAACCTAAGCTGTGACCAGGTTTTGTCAGGACACTGTTTTTATGTGATGGTGTGTTATATATATTGATACTGGTATTGCTGCGTAGCTGTCGCCAACGAGTGATGAAGAGATGCGGCCGGAGTCACTGGAATATGATCTGCACAGAGGACCTGAGGTTTGTTCACTTTGGCTTCAGTGCCTTATATCCATTTAATTTGTGCTCAGTGATGTAGAGAGATGGGGTCCTTGAGGACTGTTTTGATGGCCTTGGCCTTTAGTCACTTGTATTATATGTGCTGTGTGCAATGTGTTTTTAGTATTTCTATGATATATCCATTGAAACATTGAAACTATGTTTGTCCGAGTATGTTAATGTATCATTGCAGTTTGAATAATATTAAGCTGGCTTACTTAACTCTACATTTTCCGATGTTACCTAAAGACCCATCTGTTTCTCCGACTAACTGCTACATGCTACCACTCATGCCCACGATTTAAACCTGGTTTGGCGTATGGTACACTCGCCTACAAATGCTGACTATTTACTTGCTCGTCAGTGCTGGTGTAATATATGGTGAAAATGTGAAGTATTGATGCAGGCACGGTTGAAGCACAAAGACAACTTGCTGACGTTTAACAATGAAAAGGGTCTCAGTTATCAGTGCTATCAGTGCCGTGGCTGCACCCGGCCCATTGGCATGTGTGAGTAGTTATAGCTGTCCGATCATTTGATCAGACTTCATTGTACACGATGTTTCATAAAAAGGGACCCCTTTTTGTTTTTCTCATAATTCACTCAAATGACGATCAATTTACACAAAATTTTTACCAGTTGTAGCTGAAGAAATACTAATTCAAAATATTTCAACTAAATATGGCAGTTGATTAAATATTCTTTGCTAGTCGTGAGGTAATGCTGACGTCATAATGTGTCGCGAGTACAAGCTTGCTTGTCTCAACTGTTGCTGTCAGTTGCTACCCCGCTCCGACGGTGAAAAATTTGGTTTGTTGATGGCATTTTTGAAGTTTTACAGTTGCAGCCACAAAAACGTGCAAAGCGATCGCATTTACATGTCTGTGGGGATAGCTGGACTTTTACGCATTCGAGCAAGACAGTACACTAGTGCACCGAGCTTGCAAAATAGTTGCATTTTTGGATCGCAAGACACCTGATTTCATGTCCACATATTGCTCAGTGCTGACACGATAAACATTTTTCATTAGCGAACCGGATTAAATTCACCATCGAAGCAGGGTAGCAACTGACAGCACTAGTTAAGACAAGCAAGCTTGTACTCACGACACATTATGATGTCAGCATTACATCTTGCTTAGCAAAGAATATTTAAACAACTGCCATATTTAGTTTAAATGTGTTGAATTAGTATTTCTTCAGCTACAGTTGGTAAAAATTTTGTGTAAATTGATCATCATTTGAGTGAATTATGAGAAAAACAAAAAGGGGTCCCTTTTTATGAAACATCATGTATATGTGATGAATGTTTGTCATCTTGGCTGCAACTTTCTAGTCATGTCTATGAGTGTCTCAGTTGCTATGCTTTCATAACTAGGACAATATGTCAGCACTGTATCTGTCAACATATTTTAGCCTTTTGCCTAAAGATGTTCAACCCTAATCTTAACCATAACCCTGGGGTCTAATTTACAGAATATCGTAATTCAATCGTAAAATTGTCGTAAAATTTTCGCAACTTTGTCATATATTTGTAGTAAATCAACAAGTTACAATGTCGTAAGATTGTCGCAAAAACTTTGTAACCGAATTTTAAAAGCTGTTTTTATGAGTTCGTAACTTTCTCGTAATTTTGTCGTAACTCCGTAGTCGCTAAAATTAGCCAGCCAATTAATCGCCATTATGTTGACCTCAACCACGACCTCAACCAATCACAACGCAGTGTCACTAAGCTGGCGGTGCACGGCGCTGCACGCCAATCATCTTCCGCCATTGCTAACAGTTACCAATGTGAACAAAACAAGTGAACTGATTTTGCGGCAATTTCACTGCCTGTAGTTACTGAAAACGAAATTTATACGTATTACAGCACGATGTGAAAAGTATATACTAATGTAAAATCGAAATAATTACTGCGTGCATACTTGATGCTGTCGCATGACAGCTAATGAGCTGTCATACATTTTGTCGTATGTTTCTCGTAAATTTTTTGTACTATTTTTTGTAAATCTCATTTTTATCGTAAATCTGTCGCAAACCTGCCGTATGTCATAACGTTGTTGTAAATTAGTTTTACGATGTTGTGTAAATTTGGTCCCATTGTTTTGAACTGAACATTGGCACACCAGTTGCATTTTCCCTGGGGAACAATTACACAAATTTTCATTTTTTCCCGTGTCTTTTGTTTTCAAGCTAGGAGCTCATACGGGATAGACAGGAGTCTACATGGTATGGATAGGTGAATGGACAAAACATGAAAGTGGTGAATTGGATTGCATCTTGATTGATCCAGTGTTAGTGTGATGCTTGTCTGCTAATCATTGTATTTGTTGCACGCAGATTTGAGCTGAAAACTATTGTTTTGCTCTGATATTCAGCTGCTCATCTACCCAGCTGCAATTGCGTGAAATAAAACTTATTGTCAAATTTGTCATGTTTTAGTTTTTGTCTACATAGCAGTGCCAGAAATCCATTTGATGGTTTGCTTTAGATTACCAGCAGAGCATCTGCATTTTTGTTTTTGATGCAACACCATTCTTGTATAAATTGTTTTGTTGCATTTGCCGACAATTACTAACGCCATTGTGTGCAGTTTATGGCAAGGAACGGTTGTGTGTCTTCGACGGCTTTTATTACTGCTACGAGTGCCATGAGAATTCCGAACATTACATTCCTGCGTATATTGTGTTTAACTGGGACTTCAGGCCATATCAAGGTTTCACCAACTTGTTCTTAAGTTTATCAGCATATTTTAATCTGTTAGCGTAATTTTTAGATATATTGGAAACTGAATGCATTCACAATGTTTTAATAACAGTTTCTTTGCCAGATTTCTTCGATTCTTCTATCTTGCAGTAAACGTAAATTTAGAACTTTTTTTATTCCATTAGTATGCTTAACTCTATCTGTTCCCATCATCCTTATTGATGCCATTTTTATGTTTAACTTGACCAAACCATTTTCTATCTTATTAGTCACTGAGACAACTGGATTTAATAATTCCAATAGTTCTCCAAAATCTCATAGCTGTGAATTTCTCTTTTTTTCATTCAATTGAATTTTTTAAAATTTTATTTTATTTTTTAAATCTCGAAATGCATGGCATGCATGCAGTGAAAGGAATTCTCCAAAATATAAATTAGAAAGTTTTTTTGTATGACAAGCTATGGATTATGTATTGTTTTGGTGCTGGTAGTGTGCAGGACAAGTTACGAGTTCTTAGTGGATGTGAATGATGAACCTTCGATTGACATAAGTCAGGTCAACGAACATCTCTACGAACACGTCGCTGCACTCAACGAAGCCATGGTATCATATCGACCAACTGTTTAGTCTAGTGCTGAAAATAAACGAGAAATTTAGGGCAGGGCTCAACATTTTTAAAATTACTACTTAACTGTCAGCTGATTGAGAGTTTGATAAGAATTTTTTTAAACTGAGAATTATAAGCAACTGCTGGGATTTTGCGGTGATAATTATTATTTAATGCATTAATTTTGAGTTTCTTTGCAATATATCATAAGGTTTGTAATGTACTGCGACTCCAGTAAGGTAATAGAGTTATTGTACATGTGTCGCTATCAACTTTAGTCTAACTGCAAATTTCTTTGTGTTTACTGTTGGCTACATTAATCACGCATGCAAACCTTCGCTTACTGAGGTTGCTAGTGCAATACTATTGGATTTGGGTCGTCCATTTTGAGTGGTTACCATTCTGGTGGGCCACCAAAAACTTGCTTTTAAACAACGACAAAATCGTATGTATTAATCGCTAGACTAACTCTAACACTGACCTTAAACCAAACCCTATTTCTGACTCTTTTTCCTAACTCTATTCCCAACTGTGGTGGCCCCATATTATTGCAGCCTAACGTACAAGCCAGTCCACATTTGTTGAATTTTGGTGCGCAGTTTGCACATATGTCGATTGTCAATACTCATAGTTGAAGCTGGATATATTGTAACTCGTAGATGCGTCAGATGCTTTGAGCCAGTGAAATGAAATTGCGATGTGATTGATCTGTTAATAATTGCAGCTGTTAAGAATCCAGCTACACTCACTTCAGGCATATTTGTTTTCTTGTAAACAACCCGTCGCTGAGGAGTTATTGTCAAAAGTCAATGGCAAGTCTTATCTGCTCGACACAGTACATCTCTATTCACTCCGGGTAAATGTGGCTCGGAATGTTTTCTTGTTTTCATGTTTTATTTACTACTGCATTTAATACTGTTAGTAGTAATCTGTTCTGTTGACTTCTCATATCATCAAGTTAATTTTACAGAAATAAGTGCATAAGGTTAACCAATCCAAGGAGACAGTTGGCTTATTTCTGTCCGGAAAATAGCTGTTGAATTAAGCATTTTGTATTGATTTTAGTGCATTTCTTAAATTTTCTTTTTAAATATATGTATTTAATGTTGTCACCTATTGTGCACATTTTGCCCATATTGTGCAATATACTTTTATTTTAGTTTCACTTTTTTTATTTTTATTTATAAAATTTTAGTTGTTCTTAGTTTATGTGCTAGATTAAACTGACAGCTTGTTCGTCAGTTTTCAAGTGCAAATCCGTATGGTGTCTTATCATATCGTATTGTATACATATTGTTAGGTCTTCCTTGAGGCTACTGTAAGTCTTCTTACAAGCATAGTAGTGCATCTTCTTTAGTGTGCATTTTAATGTTTTTATTGCTGTTAATTTTCATTCTAAAAATTTTCTTTTATTGAGAAGCTACAGATTTAAAAAATGGAAATGTTGGGCGGATTGCGTCTTTGTAAAGGTGTGTCCGTCCAAAAAGATTTTTTGTTGTCTAGTGCCATGCTGAATGGTTTACATTTCTTCTAACATGGCATATTGGTGTATTGTAATAGGATCTGACTCAAGTTGCGGCTGGCACGTTCGCCCATCGTCTAAAGAAAGCGGTTGAGTATGGATCTAAACATGTCTATAACTGCATGCTCTGCAGTCAGAAGGGATTTATATGTGAACTGTGTCACCATCCTAATGTCATCTACCCGTTTGAACTTACCACTACTTCTCGAGTGAGTATTTATTATGACTTTTCTCTATTTGTTTTTTCATTTTCAGCTGTACGATGAGTAAGGTGGTTTAACATGCTCACTGAAAGATTAAGCTGGTTTTCTGTTGGTTTGTGCTGTTATGTGAACACAGTGTGAATTGTGTAAGGCAAGACAGTGTACTGTGCCTATTGTAAGCTGGTTTTCTGTTGTTTTGTGTGTTCAGTGTGAGGCGTGTAAGGCGGTGTACCATGCTCAGTGCAAGACTAGGCTGGTTCCCTGTCCACGCTGCGCTCGTCGTCACAGCAGTTCGTCCTATCGTCGGTCGGATCCTATTGAACGCATCAACTTCAGCTTCCCGTCAGATCAACATCTAGCTGCTTCATGATCGTTGATAGCAAGCATCATATCGAGGCAGAACATTCTCTCTGCTGTTAGTGAAATTTCAAGACAAGAAATCCGACTTAATGCTCATAGATGTGCAGCACAAGTTGTCTCGGTCCATCTCCGGCAATTTCGACCAAAATTCACACTTCTATTGTTCTTTACACCATGAAGTTGTGAAAAATTCACAAAACTCCCGATTTTTTTGGTTCAAGGTCGTTTAAAGTCATCGATGTTCATATCTCTGGAAAGCCCACCAGCAGTGTTTATTACAATCCACAGCCTGTTTTTATCTGCAACTGTTTTCATGCTGGATTACTGGATAGTGACTAAAATTGCACATTTTGAAAGAGTTACCCAATTTTAATATCTTGGCTCAGAGAACTCATTCAGCCTAGAAGGTCGAGACCTAGATTGTTACAATTTATGTTTAATGCTAAAAATTTCTTAAACAGGCTGTCCTGGTCTATCTGTAGTGATTTAAGCGCAATTCACTGTTGAAATGTGTGTCACAGCTTGAAATCACAAAAAAAATATTTAAATCACTATTTTGGCGTTCAAAGTCGTTCAAGGTCATCGATATCAGTACTACCAATACCTCATCGTCAGTGCTTGTTGTGATTAGCAGCAACTCTGCACCTATGTGCAACTGTTTTTACGCTAGAAACGGCAATGGTGGTAAAATAACGATTTCGCATGGGGTACTCCTGTCAACAACCCCATTTGAGAGGAAACCCTTCACTCAATAGTGCAAAATTTTCTCGCAAGAAACTAGAGACTCTATGAGCTATATGTGCTATATCCGGCTATCTGTCTGTCCATCTGTCTGTCATAACCCGGTACAAAATCAAGCCCAGGTGAGACAAAGACTTTGGATTTTCGCAGTATTATTATACTGCGAAAATCCAAAGTCTTTGTCTCACCTGGGCTTGATTTTGTACCGGGTTATGACAGACAGATGGACAGACAGATAGCCGGATATAGCACGTTAAGTATCACGCATAAAAATTGAAAACTTTCTGTGCAATGCTTTTTTCAGACTCTTTCCTACCGTTTCAAATGTTGTTGTAAATTTTGTTGTCAAATAACATACAAATTTGCTTCCTGTATTTTATTTTGTATTGAAATGGCATTCAGAACTTTGTAGTATATTCAAGACATTTTGTTGCAGACAAGGATTGTTTTGCCTTTCTGTTTTTGATATGTCCATGCCTGAGAGTGCCAACATATTATATGTTCATCCCCTGACCAGTGACTTTTTTTGAGCTGAAAATTAGTACACTGGTTACTTATGCTCTGAGGAATGTTTATATCTAATTTTGGTCGATTGTCCCTTTTCAGGCTTCAGATTTTGATAACGGTGCCAGATAGATGGGGAGACAATTTCCAATAACGACTTTGACGCCAGTCACTTTTAGTGTGATAGTAGTTCGGTCTCAAATTGACGCCGGGTCTCTAATACAAGTTGAAAGGAACGAAAATCACCTAGAGGAATACAGGAGAAAATAATGCGCATGAGGAGTACATTAGATTGGTCACAATCTAAGAATATTTCTTGTTTTCAAATTATGATCTTCTACAGCACAGACAAATGACAAGCAAGATTAGGATGTTCACGTTGATAGTCATTTGTGTTGCAACGTTTCATGTGCTTAATTTTTTGTACTCGGCCTGATGTATCGACAATGCCATTGTGCCTTAATTGCTTTTCAAGCTATGCATCACCATTAAAAGTGGGTCGCTGTAAGCTTGATTCGTGAATGTATCGTATGCCTGTGGCCTGCCTGTTGCTTGGTAGATATCGGGCTTTTACCAGGATGTCTGTACTTCTTGGAGCATGTGAACCCAAACTGGTTGCTCGAGACTCTTGTCATATTATAAATGAGCATTATCTGTCTTGCAGCTCCGCAGTCACTGTGACTGATTTGCTACATTTGAATATTATACTATAAAGCTAAAGAGACTGTGGGGGCTGTGTGGATAATTTTTGGGATTAGAATATGGATAAGCAATGACATTGTGACAGAGAGGACACTCGGTGAAGGATAGAACTACCCCCCTTAAATTTTCGCTTTTCTGAATTTATCTTTTTGTTAGAAATTTTTTGGTAAAAATGCGAAATTTGATGCTTAAAATCTTCTATTGTGAGGAAATTTAGGGGCGAAATTGAAATTGTTAGCACGCTATTTCCTCTGTTGGAAATTTGCAGTTGCCTGATGGACAATTTCTACTGTTTGCACCCACAAGCTCTTTGACTCATGACACCATTGGGTTGAGAGGCTGTGGTATAATCATTTATAATGTGCTCATTTGTATACCAGTAGTGCATTGAAAGCTAACAGTATTTATTTCTGATTGTTGATGATTATTTTCTTATGCGAATAATAATTTAGTTGGTGTTACAAAAATTTTGGGGAATTTTAAAAGCATTTTTATAAATTTTCTCAAATATGACTGACTAGAAGGTACCATATGATAGGGCAATGATGAGTTTCTATAGGCTGTCAGCAGTACCGAAATTATGTTGTCATTTGCAGCAAATTGGCGGCAGTTTTGAATGCAGAATTGCTGCTTGCGTCCATCACCCACGTGTGACGAATTTCCGTATCATATCCTAGCGTTGATTATAGCATTCGATAGCAGTGTTTGAGCGTCACCACAGCGTATATGGGACTGTACACACTCAGGGAAACTGCTTTCTTTCTGTGACCGAAAGTCTGACACTGGCCTTCGGATATAGGCAGTATGGACAGCCTACCCTAGCGACTGCTGGGTTTTTTTGTTTACAAATAGTGTGATATGAGAATTCAAGGAAATAATTGACCGGTTAATTGAGCATTAATGAAATGCTGCTAATGCCAAAGAAGAAAGTCTAGCTGTCGCTAGGGAAGATGCTCTACAGCCTATAGGCCTACAGTTCCTGTTGCAACTTGCAGTACTGACCTTGAGGGTCATCCAAGGCCAGTGATTTTCATCTCGTTTGAAAGGGCGTATGCGATTTTCTGTTAGTGATCAATAGTAAACTTGGCCCTATCTCTCACCATTTCCGAGATAGCTCCAATTATAGCTTGAAATCTTCCATTGAAAATTGCGTCCAAACCGCTGTATTCGGAGGCTTGGTTACTTTTGACAGCCTATAGGAAGTTGCCAGCGCCCTATCCAATGGTACCATCGCAGATTTACTACGACTTATCGTTTAGCCACAATTAATACCGCACGATTGGCATACCATAGTGCGTTTGACCCTTCAAGTTCATGCAAGGTCAGTGATTTTCATGTCATTTGAAAGCCAATATGCGACTTCCTACTGGTGATCAATAGCAACCAGGCCATATCTTGCACCGTGGGCCATAATACGTCCATTAGCCCCAATAGGTGATATATTGCTTGGTAGAACTAAGTTGAACGCACTGGATAAATATCAAATATCTGTGAGAAGTATGATATTGTTGATCAGCTGATGTAAGTTGATGATTAGCTTTATGCAAGAACAAAGGGCTTCTTTTTGGCTGGTTTTGACAAAGAGTTTTGGCTAGAAAATTCTTGAGCACCTGGCATCCCTGGTTGAAAGGGTTGTCACTTATCTGGACCATCCCGTTGAGCTTGAGACCACCCGAGTAGTCTCTGATCAGATGTAAATGTTGCCAGTTGGGCGGTTTTCCGCAAAATTGGGTTAGTTTTGACAGCGCTGTTGGGAAATTTTATGTTTTGACGGGTGTATGACTATAGTTTTTGGGCTACGTTTCAGCGGCGTGTGCGGGTTTTTTGACGGGTTGGTCGTCATCAGGAATTTATAAGGTTACTTTTTGGGCTAGTTTTGACGAAAGTTTAGCTAGAAATTTTTGAGAACCTGCCAATCGCCCTAGCAGCACCATAACCATAATTACGTAAGCGTAAAACCACATTACAACCTCCCATACACCGGTACTCCGGTAGGCCTAAATATTCATATCGTTGCTTACATGTCTGCAACCAACCATTAATCCACTCGCTGATTCAGGGAGCATGCATTACAGTATTCAGGCTGCAAACTTCAGGATCTTACTGGGAGCTACTTTTTAGCAGCGTGAAAATGCATAAATGTAAACTTTTTCGCAATGATTATTTGACCGTCAGCCGATCAAATATCCTGTTCCGATTTTTTACCCATATATTAACAATTTATTAGACTTAAAACAACAAGAGTAGAGCAATCGATGGGTGACAGACAATCGTCAATCTTGCAATCTTCATGATCACGTTCACGTAGTCTACCAGATCAGGTTACAAATTTTATGAATAAGTTTATTACACATTTATTTATGTTGCAGTAGCCGTAAAAAAGACAGTCTATAAGCTGTGGAAGAAAAATGCCAAGAATTACATGTAATTTGATGATAATATGATTAGTTATATATGGAAGAAAATCTTTGGCTACTTTATGGGCTAGTTTTCGCAAAGATTTTGGCTCGAAAATTCTCGAGCACCTGGCAACCCTGCCAGATGTAAACAAAACAAAATCATGGCTTCACCTATGGAAACTGATGACCTTGTTGAATCCGACGATTATTACGCTTGGCTTGGTCTTAGTAGAAACGTAAGTTGTTTATACGGTGATTGCTATATCATATAGTCATCTGTGTGATTAACAGTAAAATCTGATATTGCTTTGTTACTGCAACAACGGTCGTACATGCGGCAACGTGAATCAGCCATGCGGACGACATGGGTGGCGCTAAAACTATACATGAGTGCGCACAGTGCTAGCTGTTTATAGCATAGCGTTGTGAGCATTTATCTTCGTCTACGGAAGGGAGGCAAAGTGAGAGACATTTGTGTCTGAGTACGACCGGCTTATATTGTGTGACAGCAGGTCGTGTGGCTTATTGCATAATTATTGCAAGCATGTCGTGCAACCGTGACCTACATAACAGGTTGGCAGTGCAAATAGTGGTAGTCTGATAAGTGACGCCATAGAACGTGTTCATTTTCATATTCAAAATATAGTACACTGTGTCTCAAAAAGGGACCACGACATTTTTGTTCGTAACTTGAATGCAGGTTATCAGATTATAATAATTTTTAGTAAGAATATTTCTGTCACAACTGGCCATCAAACGATCATTCAAGTCTTCGCCTTACCCAACATCTATTTTACACTACCTGGGGAAAATGGAACCCCCATATTTCCATACAAGTGCTGGAAAGATGCATGGTCATCATTTACGAATGACCACAGTATAGAAACTGCCAATGGTGACATGACTTCAAAACTTTAAGATTGGGATCCCAAAATCTGTGAGGTCCCATATGTTTATAACTGTGCAAGATAGACCCGTGGACATTATAGACCTTATAGACAACCTACAGGAAACTGCCCAAATTCTTTGAGACCCCTTGTCTCCTAGCCTAATTATAAGCTGCATTCATAGACTGCAGCTTAGAATCGCTGTGTTGAAAAAGCGTTTGCCTATCACTATTTCAGTTGGCCCCACATATCTGGCAAAACAGTATTGATGAGGGCCAAGCTGTTTGGTACTAAACAAACAATGTACGGCGTCTATTTATAAGAAAGAAACGACTTTTAATTAGAGCTGCGGATTTTAACAATTTTAACGATTAATTTAATCCTTAACTGACAAAGAAAATTAACGATTAATTTTATTTTTAACGATTAATCAACTCAGCCTTTTACTTACTCACATACGATATAAATCGGCTGCTCTTGATGACTTCCAGCGGCGTGTGACTGGTATCGATGGTGTTGAGATCTTGCGCATTGCTACTGC
>Ga0209367_1000427_pt1 | contig 40841 bp, 34 predicted proteins | sample WorMetLIZISLAND2_FD_187412 | JGI IMG/M metagenome (GOLD analysis project Ga0209367, IMG submission 187412) | Marine gutless worms symbiont microbial communities from Max Planck institute for Marine Microbiology, Germany - Olavius geniculatus... ...
CCACTATCGATATGATGATTATCCTCATTATGAGGCTTTCCGGAATCCGGCTACGCAGAACCAAATCATGGGGACTCGAAGACATCGCCTTAAATTAATCCTTTAAATGGTAGATAGACCCGATATTCTTCTTCGTGTCTTTGTGTCTTGGTGGTATAAATGCTTTATCAAAAAACGCAAATAATTCTCGACTAATGGCCTAAAGGCTCCGGTCAGATGAATTGAATCCACAAAGGAGGTGCCATGAAGGTCTTGAAAATTGACCATCTTGGGGTTGCCGTAAACAGCATTGATCAAGGAAAGAATTTTTGGACCGACGTGTTGGGTCTTGAGTTCGAAGGCTCCGAAACCGTGGCCGAGCAAAAAGTGACCACGGCATTTTTCCCGGTGGGTGAGAGTGAAGTGGAACTGCTGGAGTCTACGGCACCGGATGGCCCGATTGCAAAGTACTTGGAGAAAAAAGGCGAGGGGATCCAGCATGTGGCCTTCCGGGTCGAGAACGTTGAGGCAGCGTTGCAGGAATTGAAGGAAAAGGGTGTCCGGCTGATTGATGAAAAACCCAGGATCGGTGCCGGTGGTGCGAAAATCGCATTTTTACATCCTAAATCCACCAACGGTGTGCTGGTGGAACTTTGTCAGCGAGACTAGCTGGAAGTCGGAAGTCGGAATGCGGAAGTGGGAATGTTTCGATTGCGGATTGCGGATTGCGGAATGCGGATTGTGGGGGCAGAGGGCAGATACTTGAATTCGGTAGTGGGAATTTGGAAGTGGGAAGTTGGAATGCGGCCTTCGACGAGCTCAGGCGAGTCAAAGTCGGAAAGTAGAATGCGCCGCAGGTGCGATTCGCCAAGTGCGCGTGTGGGTTACGCGCTGGGTATAAGGCATCCAAGATCGAGCATCGAGTATCCAGAATCCAGCATCGAGCATCCAGCATCCAGCATCGAGGCAGAAACATGAACTAGATAATACAGCCAATTCTTTACTATTTTTCATAAAAGGAGTTTAACATTATGTCAGAGCATCCTGAGAATCAGCAATGGATTGATCTTGCCACCAAAGAGTTGAGAGGGAAACATTTGGACGCCTTGAACTGGCAGACCCCTGAAGGGATTGCCGTCAAGCCCATGTACACGGCCGAAGACCTGGCAGGGATGGAGCACATGAACACGCTGCCGGGTTTCGCACCCTACGTGCGGGGACCCAAAGCAACCATGTATGCCGGCCGACCGTGGACCATCCGCCAATACGCCGGATTTTCGACGGCCAAAGAATCCAACGCTTTTTACCGCCGGTGCCTGGCGGCCGGCCAGAAGGGATTGTCGGTAGCGTTTGACCTGGCCACCCATCGGGGATATGATTCCGATCACCCGAGAGTTGTCGGGGATATCGGCAAAGCCGGGGTTGCGGTGGATTCGGTCGAAGACATGAAAATCCTTTTTGATCAGATCCCGCTGGACCAGATGACGGTTTCCATGACCATGAACGGCGCCGTTCTGCCGATTCTGGCAGGCTATATCGTGGCGGCCGAGGAACAGGGCGTCAGCCAGGAAAAATTGAGCGGAACCATCCAAAATGACATATTAAAGGAATTTTTAACCCGCAACACCTACATATACCCGCCCAAGCCCTCCATGCGCATTGTTTCGGACATTATCGGCTACTGCTCCAAAAATATGCCCAAATACAACACCATCAGTATCAGCGGCTACCACATGATGGAAGCCGGCGCCGATTCCGTGCTGCAAACCGCCTTTACCATGGCTGACGGTCTGGAATACGTGCGGGCCGCGCTGGACGCCGGACTGGATATCGATGCCTTTGCGCCGCGTCTTTCATTCTTCTTCGGGATCGGGATGAATTTCTTTATGGACATTGCCATGTTAAGGGCCGCACGGTTTCTGTGGCATAAGCTGGTCAGTCAGTTCAACCCGCAGAATCCGCGCTCGACCATGCTGCGCACCCATTGTCAGACTTCCGGCTGGAGCCTGACGGCCCAGGATCCTTATAACAATATCATTCGAACCACCCTGGAGTGCATGTCCTCCGCGCTGGGCGGCACCCAGTCACTGCACACCAATTCTTTTGACGAGGCCGTGGGATTGCCGACTGATTTTTCCGCCCGGATTGCCAGAAACACTCAGCTGATCGTGCAGGAGGAATCAGAGATCTGCAAGGTGGTCGATCCGTTGGCAGGTTCCTACTATGTGGAGGCCCTGACAGATGGGATTATCCGGGAAGCCACCCGCATTATTGAAGAAGTGGAAGAAATGGGCGGTATGGCCAAAGCTATCGAGAGCGGTATGCCCAAGCTGCGGATCGAGGAATCGGCTGCCCGCCGCCAGGCACGGATCGATCAGGGCAAAGATGTCATCGTGGGCGTCAACAAATACCAAATTGAAGAAGATGTCGATTTGGAAATACTGGAAGTTCCGGCCAGTGTGCGCGATGAGCAGATAACCCGGCTCAATGAGATCAAAGAAAATCGCGATAATGAGGCCGTCCAGAAGGCGCTGGATGATCTGACCCGGGCGGCGACATCCGACGGCAACCTTTTGGAATTGAGTATCGCCGCGGTCAGGCTGCGGGCGACGGTCGGTGAAATATCCGATGCACTGGAAAAGGAATACGGACGGTATGTTGCCACGACCCAGTGTATTTCAGGCGTCTATGCCGCCGAATACGGCAGCGATGAAACCATCGAGTCTTTGCTCAATCGGACTGGCCAATTCCAGCAAACGGAAGGCCGGCGTCCCAGGATGTTGGTAACCAAAATGGGCCAGGACGGCCATGATCGCGGGATCAAGGTCATCGCCACCGGTTTCGCGGACCTTGGATTTGATGTGGATATCAGCCCATTGTTCCAGACGCCGGAGGAAGTTGCCCGAATGGCGGTGGAAAACGACGTGCATGTGGTGGGCGTTTCCAGCCAGGTGGCCGCCCACAAAACGCTGGTTCCCAGGCTGCTCGAAGCGCTGAAAGACGAAGACGGCGAAGATATCCTGGTGGTTGTCGGCGGCATTATTCCACCGGCCGATTACGAGTATCTCTACGATGCGGGAGCTGCCGGTGTGTTCGGACCCGGAACACCGGTCACCCAATCGGCGAATCAAGTGTTGGATGCCTTGGAGAAAAAATAGTCTCTGAGCATTCCGATGCACGACGGAGGGGTCAATGTCCAAATAGGTTTCAGATTTTTTTCTTGACAATTACTGACGTGTGTAGGAAATCTTAAGTTTAATTTTTCTAACTGCAGAACACCTTGCATTCGGCCGATCGGCGCTTGCCGCCAGCACATGGCAGATGGATAAACTAGGCTTAAAATATTTTTACTAAAACAGATAGCTGAATATTTACACGAAAACTTTGGTTTCATTCTGCACGCGGCAAATTGACCGCGAAAGTAAGTTAACTGTAACCGTGTGTATAATTCAGGTATGAAGAAAGGAATTGGATAATGGGAATCGTGGAAGACAAAATCCGTGATCTGAAAGCCCGGGAAGCAAAGATGCTTGAAATGGGTGGCGAGAAAGCCATTGCCGCGCAGCGTGAAAAAGGAAAACTGACCGCCCGTGAGCGTCTGGACCTATTGTTTGATAAAGATACATTCCGCGAAATCGACATGTTTGTCAATCATCGCTGTGTTAATTTCGGAATGGAGAAAATAGACATTCCGGCTGACGGCGTCATCACCGGCCATGGCCTGGTGGACGGCCGGCCGGTATTTGCTTTTTCGCAGGATTTTACCGCCAGGGGCGGCAGCTTGGGCGAGATGCATGCGAAAAAGATCTGCAAGGTCATGGATCTGGCTTTAAAAGCCGGTGCGCCCTTTGTGGGCATCAACGATTCAGGCGGCGCCAGGATTCAGGAAGGCGTGGATGCGCTCACCGGATATGGACAGATATTTTTTCGCAATTCAGCCGCTTCCGGCGTGATCCCGCAGATTTCAGCCATTATGGGGCCCACCGCCGGCGGCGCGGTTTACTCTCCGGCCATGACGGATTGGGTGTTCATGGTCAAGAAGAGCAGTTATATGTTCATCACCGGGCCTGAAGTCATCAAAGCCGTCACCGGTGAAGAAATCTCTTTTGAAGATCTGGGCGGCGCAGAAACCCACAACAGCAAAAGCGGGGTGGCCCATTTTGCCTGTGAAAGCGATGAAGATGCCATCAACCAGATCAGAAACATGCTGGCCTATCTGCCGTCCAATAACATGGAAGATCCGCCCCACGTTGAAACCGGTGATGACCGCAACCGCACCGATGCGGCGCTGGATTCCATCATACCGGACAGCCCCAATAAAATTTATGACATGAAAGATGTCATTCACTCCATTGTCGATAACGGTGCATTTTTTGAGCCGCACCAATATTTTGCGCGCAATATGATCATCGGATTTGCCAGATTGAACGGTCGGGCGATCGGCATTATTGCCAACCAGCCCAAACAACTGGCCGGTTGCCTGGACATCAACGCCTCGGATAAGGCCACCCGCTTCATTCGCTTTTGCGATGCCTTTAACATTCCCCTGTTGACGATTGCCGATGTGCCCGGTTATCTGCCCGGCAGCCAGCAGGAATGGGGCGGAATCATCCGTCATGGAGCCAAGCTGTTGTGGTGTTACTCCGAGGCGACCGTTCCCAAAATGCTGCTGGTTACACGCAAAGACTACGGCGGTTCCTACCTGGCCATGTGCTCCAAAGACCTGGGGGCCGATATGGCTTTCGCCTGGCCGACGGCCGAGATCGCCGTGATGGGGGCTGAAGGCGCGGCCAATATTATTCACCGCAAAGAGATCAAGGGGGCGGATGACCCGGCTGCCAAGCGTCAGGAGAAAATTGCCGAATACGAGCAATTATTTTCCAACCCGTATCAGGCCGCTCAACGGGGATATATCGATGCGGTTATCACACCGAGCGAAACCCGGCCGCGTCTGATCGATGCCCTCGAAGCCATGTGCTGCAAGCGTGAAACCAGGCCGCCCAAAAAACATGGGAATATACCCGTTTAAGAAATGCCTAAAAATCAAAATGCCAAAAATGACTAAAATTAAAAATGGCACCCATTTAGATTGGATAGAATGCATTTAATCTTCAATCTTCAATTTTCAATCTTCAATTTATCGGGGAGAACTTATGGACAATCAAAAGAAAATTTCTGCGGCCATCGCGGCGGTGATGCACTATCTTCAAGAAGAAGAAGCCGTCCTGATGCAGCAGGCGGCCATGGGCGGCGTGCCGCAGGCGCTATCTGTATCTGCTCCGGCCGCGGCTTTCTCACCCTGGAGCATGAACGGGAGACAAACACAAATGCAGATGCGTAACCTGATGCAATTGCGGACATTTCAGCGCGGGTCTCGTTTTTAGTGTTTAAACGCATAAATCAAAAAACCAATTTTTACAGGAGAACCTTAAAATGAGCGAAGATCTTGCAGTTAAAATGACAACCATGAATTATGACAAAGATCGACCGGCTGCGGAAAATCCCGTCAAAATCGAGGATATATCCCTGCGTGACGGTCACCAGTCGCTGTTTGCCACCCGGGGGCGTACGGAAGATATGATTCCGGTGGCCGAAATGATGGACGACGTCGGCTTCTGGGCCATGGAAGTTTGGGGTGGCGCCACCTTCGATACCATGCACCGGTTTTTAAATGAGGATCCATGGGAACGCATCCGGACCCTGAAGCGGTATATTAAAAAAACGCCTTTTTCGATGCTGCTCAGAGCCCAAAACCTGGTGGGCTATCGCAACTATGCCGATGACGTGGCCGAGGCGTTCGTTGAAAGGACGGCCGAAAACGGGATGGACATATTCAGGACCTTTGACGCCTTAAACGACTATCGTAATTTTGAGACCGTCGTTCCCATCATTAAAAAATGCGGCAAGCATTTTCAGGGTTGCATTTGCTACACCATGACCGAACCGCGGATGGGTGGCGAAGTTTACAATATCGACTATTATGTCAACAAGGCCAAAGACCTCGAGGCGATGGGGGCGGACAGCATCTGCATTAAAGACATGGCCGGCCTCGTCGCGCCCTATGACATCTATGCTATTGTCAAAGCGTTGAAAGAAAACGTCAAGCCGCCGATTCATTTCCACAGTCATTTTACCTCGGGGATGTCGCCCATGTCCCATCTCAAGGCGATTGAAGCCGGGGTGGATATTATCGATACGGTCATGTCGCCTTATGCCTATCGAACTTCCCATGCGGCGATTGAACCCCTGGTGATGACATTGATCGGCACCAACCGGGACACCGGTTTTGATATCCGGCATCTGGCGGCAATCAATGAGATCTTTGAGAAGGAAATTTTGCCGAAATACCGCTATTTGCTTGATGACTCCAAAATGTCGATCATTGACATCAATGTGCTGCTGCATCAGACCCCGGGCGGGATGCTGTCCAACCTGGTCAACCAGCTGAGGGAAATGGATGCTTTGGATAGAATTGACGAAGTCTACGCCGAACTGCCCAAGGTCAGAAAAGATCTGGGACAAATTCCCCTGGTAACCCCCACCAGCCAGATCGTCGGTATTCAGACCGTCAACAATGTCCTGTTTGACGAAGAGGGTGAACGCTACAAAATGATTACGGCCCAGGTCAAAGACCTTTGCTACGGGCTGTACGGCAAAACCGCGGTGCCCATTAACCCGGAAGTTCAGAAAAAAGCCCTGAAAGGCTATGACCGGGGCGAAGAGCCGATAACCTGCCGCCCGGCGGAAGTTCTGGAGCCGGAACTCGAAAAAGCCAAACAGGATACCGAGGGATTGGCCGTAGACCTGGATGATGTGCTGATTTACGCCCTGTACCCCGTGACCGGCAAAAAATTCTTGAATTGGAAATACGGCAAAGAGCAGCCGCCGGATGAAGTCAAGCCCAGAACCCTTGAGGATGCCAAGGCCGAGCTGGAGTTTCTTAAAAAGGCCAAAGCCGGACAGCTGGTTGAAAAGCCGGACAAGTCGGCTCCAGCCAAGAGCGAAAATACCCGAACCTTCAATGTATTTGTGGACGGCGAATATTTTGAAGTCGGCGTCGATGCGCCGGACGGGGTACCGGTCGTCAATTATGCCCAACCCATGCCCGGTGTGGCACCGCCGGCCTACGCACCGCCCGCCGCCCCGGCTCCTGCGGCCAAACCGGCCGCTCCGGCCAAACCGGCTGAACCTGCCGCCGCCCCGGCCGCTGAAGCCAAACCGGCTGCCGCCGTGGAAGGAACACCGGTTACGGCGCCGATGCCCGGTTTGATTATCAGCTACCAGAAAGAGGTCGGCGATGCAATCGAGGAGGGTGATACGGTTCTGATCCTTGAAGCCATGAAAATGGAAAATGCCCTGCCGGCACCCGCCAGTGGCACCATCAAAGCCATCAATTTCGCCAGCGGTGATACGGTGGCCAAAGGCGACGTGCTGGCGGTGATCGGCTAGGCGCATAGCGCATGGTGCAGAGAGCAAAGCGTATAAAACGCCCGGTTCCGGTTGTCCATTGCGGGTCACCGGACACCGGGCGTTGGCTTGCAGTCGATGGCTGACTTCATGTAGGCAAGAAGGTGAGAAGGTAAGAAGATTAGAAGGTGAGAAGGCTAGAAGGCAAGAAGGTGAGAAGGTAAGAAGATTTGAAGGTGAGAAGGTGAGAGGGTGAGAGGGTGAGAAGATGAGAGGGTGAGAGGGTGAGAAGGTGATAGGGTAAGAAGGTGAGAAGGTTAGAGGATGAGAAGGTGAGAGGGTGAGAAGGTAAGAAGATGAGAAGGTAAGAAGGTTAGAGGATGAGAAGGTGAGAGGGTGAGAAGGTAAGAAGATGAGAAGGTGAGAAGGTAAGAGGATGAGAAAATGAGGAGCTGATAAGCAAAGAAGATAAAAATGCTCATTTTCCTTTTTTCCTGATTTTCTGATTTTCTAATTTTCTGCTCTTCTGCCCTTCTGCTCTTCTTATCTTCTGCCCTTTTGCTCTTCTGCCCTTTTGCTCTTCTGCCCTTCTGACCTTCTTGTAGGAATCCTAACTGTCATTTGCCGATTAAACAAAAATGACGCATTCAATCAATCGGCGAAACTATCAAAAGGTATCCCATGAAAATCCACGAATATCAGGCCAAGGAACTCTTCCGAAAATACGGTGTGCCCACGCCGGAAGGGCAGGTGGCTTTTAGCACTGATGAAGCCGTCGCGGTGGCCGAAACCCTGGGAGGCTATCCGGTGGTGGTCAAGGCTCAGATTCACGCCGGTGGCCGGGGCAAGGGCGGGGGTGTAAAATTGGCCCAATCTGCGCAGGAGGTTGACAGTATCGCCGGGCAGATTTTGGGCATGAACCTGATCACCCACCAGACCGGACCCCAGGGACAGGAAGTAAAAAAGTTGCTGGTGGAACAGGGCTTGAATATTGCCAAAGAACTTTACCTGAGTATCATTCCCGACCGAGCCCTGGCCAAGATTGTCATTATGGCCAGCGAGGCCGGGGGAATGGACATCGAGGAAGTGGCGGCCAATACGCCTGAAAAAATTATCAAGGTTGCCATCAATCCCCTGCAGGGCATCCAGGCTTATCATTGCCGGCAGGTGGCCTTCGGCCTGAATTTACCGGCCGCTGCCATGAAGCCCTTTGTCGCCCTGCTAAGAAACCTCTACCAGCTGTTTGTGGATTACGACGGTTCGCTGGTTGAGATCAATCCCCTTGTGCTCACTGCGGACGAATCCGTTATAGCCCTGGATGCCAAAATCAATTTTGATGACAACGCCTTGTTTCGTCACAAAGACATATTGGAGTACCGGGACTTGGACGAAGAAGATCCGCTGGATGTGGAAGCTTCCCAGTACAATCTCAACTATATTAATCTGGACGGCAATGTGGGCAACATGGTCAATGGTGCCGGCCTGGCAATGGCCACCATGGATTTGATCAAACATGCCGGGGCCGAGCCTGCCAATTTTTTGGATGTGGGAGGCGGTGCCAGCGCCGAGATGGTGGAAAACGGTTTCAGGATCATTCTGAGCGACCCGAGCGTAAAAGGCATTCTGATTAACATTTTCGGCGGCATTCTACGTTGCGATGTGCTGGCCGAAGGTGTCGTCCAGGCTGCCCGCAAAACCGGCATTAATGTACCGGTTGTCGTCCGCATGGAAGGAACCAATATCGAGGAGGGTCGTCGAATTCTGGCCGAATCAGGCCTGGATTTGATTACCGCAGCGGATTTAAAGGACGCCGCCGCAAAGGTGGCGGAGATTGTTGGAGGCTGAGGGGAAAGAAGGTAAGAAAATCAGAAGCTGAGAAAATCAGAGTTTGACGGATCAGACACTTGCTCAGTCTCTCACCTTCTCACCTTCTTACCTTCTCACCTTCTTGTTGGATTACTTAACTTTTTGGCTTAAGCAAGGTTTAAGGCAGGAAAAATGAGTATCTTCGTAAATAAAGATTCACGTGTCGTCGTTCAGGGTATCACCGGTAAAGAGGGGCAGTTTCATACCCGTCACTGTGTCGAATACGGAACCCAGGTCGTTGCAGGGGTTACGCCGGGTAAGGCCGGTCAGAAAATGGATGCGGTTCCCGTCTTTAATACGGTGAAAGACGCCGTGGATGAGACCGGTGCCAACTGCAGTCTGATTTTTGTACCGCCGGCATTTGCGGCAGACGCGGTAATGGAAGCAGCCGATGCCGGAATCGATGTCATTGTTGCGATTACCGAGGGCATTCCCGTGCTCGATATGATGAAAGTCATGAATTACCTGGAAGGTCGCAAGACCCGCCTGATCGGCCCCAACTGCCCTGGAATCATTACGCCCGGTGAAGCCAAAATCGGCATTATGCCGGCCCCGATTCATAAACCCGGCGGACCGATCGGGGTGATCTCACGCTCCGGCACCCTGACGTATGAGGTCGTCAACCAACTTACCTTGAAAGGAATCGGGCAGACAACCTGCATCGGCATCGGCGGTGATCCGATTGTCGGTTCAAATTTTATCGATTGTCTTAACGCGTTTGAAAATGATCCTGATACCCGCGGGGTTGTGATGGTCGGTGAAATCGGGGGTACTGCCGAAGAAGAAGCCGCGGAATTTGTTTCCGCCAAAATGAGCAAACCGGTGGTCGGGTTCATTTCCGGATTGACAGCACCTCCCGGACGGCGCATGGGGCATGCGGGTGCCATCATCAGCGGCGGCAGCGGAACTGCGGCAGCCAAAATCGAAGCCATGAACGCCGCCGGCATCCATGTCTGCGAAAACCTCGGTGAGCTCGGTGAGCTTTGTGTGGAGGTGTTCCGCTAACTCCTGGGATGGAGGGATATTCATCGGTTACATGATACAAGAAAAGAAGGTGTCGGGTGTCTGGTTTCAGGTGTCGGGCGGATAGAATGACGGAATTCAGCAACTAAAGATGCCTGAGGCTGGAGTGTTGGGCCTGTGGTCCGCCATAGACGGAATAATAAAATAAAAAAAATCCTTAAAAAAACCCACTATTCCATCATTCCACTATTCCATTGTTCCATGATTAATGAAAATATTTCACCTTTAAAAATACTCTATATATTGATTTTGTTGTAGAGTTTCCGAGACGCTATCTATGCACGAAATGGGCATTGCACTGCAGATCATAGAAATCGCCAAGGCCTCCCTGCCGCCGGACCTGGCAGATGTACAGATTGAAGCAGTGAATTTAAAAATCGGCAAATTAGCCGCTGTAGTGCCGGAAAGTCTGCGATTTTGCTTCGATGTGGCAGCGAAGGACACGCAGTTGGAAGGCGCTAAACTTGCCATCGAGGAGTTGCCGGTGGTGGCCAAATGCAAAGATTGCCATACGCAATGGACCATCAGCGGGCCGGCATTTAGCTGCGAGAATTGCGACAGCGGTGCCCTGGAGATCATTTCCGGGCGGGAACTCGATATCGAATCGATTGAAATAGCAGAAGAAGGCTAACCATGTATCTTGATAAACTCTTTAAAACCCGGCGATATTTTCACCGTTCCGATACCCATCACCATCATCCCCATTCACGACCTGATGAAGGCGGTCGCGGGATAACCACCCAAAAAAGCGGTACCCGAGAAATCAAGGTTGTGCGGCGTGTATTGGACGTCAACGAGAAAATGGCCGATGAGAATCGCAAGTTTTTTGCCGAAAAAGGCGTATTCGTAATCAATGTCATGAGTTCACCGGGCTCGGGCAAGACCACGACCTTGCAAAAAACCCTGGCCCGCATTATGCCGGAAATCAAATCGGCCGTGATTGTCGGTGATATCTGCACCACCAATGATGCCGATCGACTGGCGGTCAGCGGAGCGCCGGTTGTCCAAATCAATACCGATGAGTTCGGCGGTGATTGCCATCTGGCCGCGCACGTCATCGAAAAAGCCGTCGGCGGACTGCAATTGGATGACATCGATCTTCTGATTGTCGAAAATGTCGGCAACCTGGTCTGTCCGGCTGAATTCGACATCGGTGAAGATGCCCGGGTGGTCGTCTTAAGCGTCACGGAAGGTGAAGACAAGCCCGTGAAGTATCCGCTGATGTTTCGGGAATGCGAAGTGGCGCTGCTGAATAAAATTGACCTGTTGCCCTACCTGGATTACGAAAAGCAAAAAGCCATCGACTGCATTCATCAAATTCATCCCAACATGCCGATCTTTGAAATTTCAGCTAAAACCGAGGAGGGTTTTGAGCCCTGGCTGGAGTGGCTGAGGGAGAAGGTGAGACAGAAGGCAGAGGTCAGATGACGGATGTCAGAGGACAGATGACAGATGTCAGAAGACAGAGGTCAGGAGGCAGAAGAAAGAAGTTGGGAAGTTGAGAAGATGAGAAGGTCGGAGGACCCGTCTTCGCTCTCCGAGCTTCGCCGCGGCACGCAGAGGACAGATTTTTGAATTCGGAATTCGGAAATCGGAAAAGGGTGAAGCACATGGAGCGGAGCGCAGAGGGCATGGGGTAGTGAAAAAATCGAATTGCGGATTGCGGATTGCAGAATGCGGATTTACCGAGCGCAAATGGTGGATGAAGATGACTTCAAATAACTAAAGTTCCTTCAAAATCGTTACTATTTTTTGAATTTCCTAAATTAATAAGCCCCGCCAAAAATTTTGGTGGGGCTGAGTATTTTCAGTTTCATCTCTAATATCATGGTGGGTATAGCTCCATCATCATATGCCCACCTATTGTAAATTCAAATCAGAAATTCTTCCTTTCGAAAATCCGCAATCCGCAATCTGCAATCCACAATCGGAAGTCCGCAATCTGCAATTCCTAGTTGCTTGCCATGGCCTCCTTCCAAAACGGCGACATGCTGCGCAGGCGCTCGATGATGGGGGGCATTTTCTCAATGACCGCATCGATTTCCTCGTCCGTGGTGTAGCGGCTCAGGCTGAAACGGATGGAGCCGTGGGCTGCCGTAAACGGCACTCCCATGGCTCGCAAAACGTGTGATGGCTCCAGGGATCCCGAAGTACAGGCCGAACCCGAGGAGGCACAGATGCCGTGCTCGTTCATCATCAATAAAATCGCCTCGCCTTCCACATACTCAAAGGCTACGCTGCTTGTATTCAAGAGCCGATGCTCTCGATCGCCATTGACCATTGATTGCGGAATCTGCTCGAGTAAGGTGTTTTCCAATCGGTTGCGCAGTTTTCCGACTCGCTCGTAGCCATTTTCTGCCAAGTGCTCTACGGCCATTTCCGCAGCTTTGCCCAGGGCAATGATGGACGCGACATTTTCAGTGCCGCCGCGGCGGCCATGCTCCTGATGCCCGCCGATCATGTAGGGTGAAAATTTGGTGCCCTTACGGACATAAAGTACACCGATTCCCTTGGGGCCGTGAAATTTATGGCCGGCAAGCGACAGCATGTCTATGCCGGTGGTTTGGACATCTATTTTTAACTTTCCAGCGGCCTGGACCGCATCGGTATGAAATACCACGCCCCTGTCTTTAACTTCGCGCGACAGCTCCTCTACCGGAAAGATGACCCCGGTTTCGTTGTTGGCCCACATCAGACTGACGATAGCGGTTTCGTCGTCCAGATGTTGATAGAAATAATCGAGATCAAGCCGACCTAAGTTGTCGACCGGCACAAATGTCACGCGGTAGCCTTTTTTGGAAAGCGTTTCATACAGATTTTTTATGGCCGGGTGCTCGACCCGGGAAGTGATGATATGTTTTTTATCGGGATTGGATTCTATGGCGGCCCGGATGGCGGTTCCGTCGCTTTCTGTACCGCAGCTGGTGAAGATGATTTCATCCGGTGATTCCGCGCCGATCAGATTCGCGATATTTTCACGAGCCTGCTTGATTTCAGCCGCGACATCACCGCCAAATGAGTGCATGCTCGATGGATTGCCGTAGTACTCGGATAGATAGGGCAGCATGGCATCCACCACCTCCGGGGCAACCTTGGTGGTGGCATTGTTATCGAGATAAATAACCTTCATTACTGTACCTCCTCGACAACCAGATCGGGGGATACAAGTTCCCTTAATTTGGATTCGACATAGTGTTTGAGAGTGACCGGAGATTTCACACAGGATGCGCAATTGCCGCCCATTCTGACCAACACGCGGTTGCCGTCAACATCAACCAAATCCAGACTTCCGGCGTCTTTCTTAAGATTGGGGTTGATTTCGCGTTCAATACTTTCCTCGATTAATTTAATTTTCTGCAAATTGGTCAGCACCGGTGTAATTTTCTTGGCCGGGCGTTCGGTTCCCAGGATGGCGTCGATGATATCCTGGATACGATCATGGCAGTTGCCGCAGCCTCCACCGGCTTTTACATAGTCGGTGACATCGTCGATGGAGGACAGGTGATTTTCCCTGACAACCCGGTCGATCTCAACGTCGGTCACTCCGAAACACTCGCAGACGATCTCGCCTTCTATTTCTTTTTCGGGTTCACCGAGGTGGCAGGTGATGGCCTTTTCAAGCGCGTCCCGGCCCATCACCGAACAGTGCATTTTTTCCTTGGGCAGGCCGCCGAGATATTCGGCGATGTCGTCATTGGTGATATTTTTGGCCTCCTCGAGGGTGAGTCCTTTAACCATTTCGGTCAGGGCGGAGGACGATGCAATCGCACTGGCACAGCCAAAGGTTTGAAAGGTGGCATCCTTTATTTTACCGTCATCATCCAGTTTGAAATAGAAAGTCAGTGCATCACCGCATGCAATAGACCCCACCTCACCGACACCGTCTGCATCTTCCAGGATACCGACATTGCGCGGATTTAAAAAATGATCTTTAACCTTATCTGTATATTCCCACATAGATTCCTCCTATCTTGAACATTTGGATCGACCGGCCTTTTTCCAAAATAATCATCCATTTTCAAAAGAAAAGTTGAAATTAACAATAATGATCAATGATCCGCTGTCAAGCAGGCCGGCGGTCGTTTTGCGACGACAGGAATGCTTGAATTTGCAGCCAAAAATCGGCATAGACAATCGAAAATTGTTTGTTTATACTGGATGAGCCATTTTGATGGAAAATGTTACTAGAAATCCGTGAGATTCGGAGGTGAATCATGAAATCGTCAAACCTCAGAAAAGCGATGTTTGCGGGGAGTTGGTATCCCTCCAGTGCCGCCGAGTGCGCGCAGGAAATTTCAGATTTTCTGGCAGAAGGCCAATCCATCCAAGCACCGGATTGAAGGCTGGTGGGCGGCATCGTGCCCCATGCCGGCTGGTATTTTTCCGGCAGTATCGCCTGCAATGTTATCAGCCGTTTGAAAGGCGAAGATGCTCCGGATGTGATCGTGGTTTTTGGGATGCACCTTCATCCGAATTCCAAATGCTATTTAATGGCTGAAGGCGCCTGGCAAACACCCTTTGGTGAAATTCCCGTTGAGGAGAAACTGGCGGCAGAAATCGCCAAAAAATTTTCATTTATCCTGGAAACTCCGGATCGGTTTAATCAGGACAACACCATTGAACTGCAGTTGCCCTTTATCAAGTACTTTTTTGAAAAATCTAAAATCGTCGCTATGGGTGTGCCTCCCTCCCGGAGTTCGCTGGATATCGGCAAGTCTGTCATTGATCTCACCAAACAGATGGGCTTGACCACCAAAGTCATCGGCTCCACGGATTTGACCCATTACGGATCCAATTACGGATTTACATCCCGGGGCCGGGGACGGCAAGCGCTCGATTGGGTGCGCAGCGAAAACGATCGCCGAATTATTGATGCCATGCTGGCACTGGAACCACGAAACGTCATCGACGAAGCGCTGGCCAGCCAGAATGCCTGTTGCGCCGGGGCTGCGGCGACTGCGATTGAAGCCGCTAAGAATCTGGGTGCTCGTCAGGCCGATGAAATAGCTTACGCCACCAGTTATGACAAATCACCGGGTGAAAGCTTTGTGGGCTATGTGGGGATTGTAATGTAAAACAGAGGACAGAAGACAGATTTTTGAATTCGGAATTCGGAATTCGGAATTCGGAAAAGGGCAAGCGCATCATGGCTTAAAAGGAGACGACGGAGGGCAGAGGCCCGTCTTCGCTATTCGAACTTGGGGCTTTGCCCTTCGGGCTGCGACCCCACAAGACGCCGTGGCATACAGGAGATAGAGGGCAGAAGAAAGATGACAGATGAGCTGCAGCGGAAGGTTGAATTACAGAAAAAAATAGCCCTGGAACGGCCAGGGAGTATCTCTCATCCAATAACAAATTGGCAGATGTTAGGATTTGGAAGGCAGATGGCCGCGTTCCAGGGCATAGGGTGGACTAGATAGAAAACTATCTCTACCCATTATCGTCCGTCTTAATCTTACCCGCCTGCTCTGCCACGATCGGCTGATGAAATTGGTTTTCCATAAAGCCGATCCTGTTGATTCATTCAAGGCGGGCCGTTATGCTTTAGCCATTAACCTATCAGGGAATTTTCAATAGTCAAGCAAAAACTCAAGATTTTGCCCAAAAAATTTTAAATTTTTACAGTAGTTTACAACAATTTACATTAATTTACATTAATTCGATAGACGGGTAATTGAAACCCGGATTCCGCTTTGACAAGGATCACCTTAAAATGAATGATAAAGTATATCTGTTGACATCCATTCAGGCTGCAATTGAGGCTGGGGCTGCGATTCTCGATGTTTATCGGTCGGCTGAATTCGAGGTTGAGGAAAAAGTTGATAAATCCCCGCTAACTTTGGCCGACCGCCGTTCCCACGAAATTATCGCTAATTATCTGGCTTCATTCAATATTCCTATTTTGAGCGAAGAAGGTCGGGATATACCCTACCCGGAAAGAAACAAGTGGGATTCCTACTGGCTGATCGATCCCCTGGACGGAACCAAGGAATTTATCAAAAAAAACGGTGAATTTACCGTCAATATTGCAATGATTCACCAAAACAAGCCGGTTGCCGGTGTCATTTACGTGCCTGACCGGGACACGTTATATTTTGCATCAACTGAAATCGGATCATATAAAGCTGGGAGCCGTCAGATTCTCGGGCTTTTTGATGGTCAAAAAGAAAATGCGACGCAATCAGGCGTGATGTCCGATATTGATTCCGGTCAAAGAATCCAGCATCTAATTGAACTTTCAACGAGGCTGCCAATCAAACCATCGGCCAATCGACCCTATACCGTCGCCGGGAGCCGCTCCCATGCGACTCCGGAACTGGAGGCCTTTGTGGACGAAAAAAGACAGGCACACGGCCAGGTTGAATTTATCTCGGCCGGCAGTTCTCTTAAACTATGCCTGGTAGCCGAAGGTCGTGCCGATATCTACCCGCGGACCGGCCCTACCATGGAGTGGGATACGGCGGCCGGCCAGGCAGTCGTTGAATGCTCCGGCGGCAAGGTGTATAAGTATGATATGGAGGAACCACTCGACTACAATAAAGAGAATTTACTGAATCCCTGGTTTATTGCCACTCGATAAAACTGTCTGCCTTGGAAAACAGAATCCTGACTGACGGATGAATCTGAAGAAATAAGCGGGCCCTGAACTTAATATGGATAAATCAGCGAAAATATATGTTGCCGGACATCGGGGAATGGTGGGATCGGCAATCGTGCGCAAGCTAAAGGCAGAAGGCTACTCCAAGATCATCACCCGAACCCATTCTGATTTGGATTTGGTTCGACAGAATCAGGTCGAAACATTTTTTAAAGCTGAGAAGCCGGATTATGTATTCCTGGCAGCCGCCAAAGTCGGAGGCATTTGGGGTAATAATATTTATCCGGCCCAATTTATCCACCAAAACCTCGCCATCCAGACCAATGTTATCCATTCATCTTATGACAATAAAGTCAAGAAGCTGCTTTTTTTGGGAAGTGCCTGCATTTATCCCAGAAATTGCCCACAGCCCATCAAAGAGGAATATCTTCTGTCCGACTACCTGGAACCCACCAACGAACCGTATGCCATCGCCAAAATTGCCGGTGTGAAGATGTGTCAATCTTATAACCGCGAGTATGGAACCCGCTTTATCAGCGTGATGCCCAACAATCTATATGGAATCCATGATAACTTCAATTTGGAGACCTCGCATGTACTGCCGGCGTTGATCCGCAAATTCCATCTTGCAAAATTGGCGAAAGCCGGCGACTGGCAAGGACTCAACAGAGAAGAAACCATTTACGGCCCCATCCCCGACGAAATTAGAAGGGCAATCGGCATCAATCAATCCACCGGTCTCCCAAGTAACTCATCAACCCATCAACCGGCAGTAGTTTTATGGGGGACGGGCATTCCCCGGCGCGAATTTTTGCATGTTGACGATCTGGCCGCAGCCTGCCTGTTCTTGATGAAACACTATAATGAATCTGAGATTATCAACATCGGTTGGGGCAAGGACCAAACCATTCTGGAACTGGCTGAGTTGATCGCCGAAATTGTGGGGTACTCTGGTGATGTTCAGTGGGACGACGGTAAACCGGACGGCACCCCGCAGAAGCTGCTGGATGTTTCAAGGCTGACCGGACTGGGTTGGCAGGCGAAGATCAAATTGGAAGACGGAATCAGAGACGTGTATAAGTGGTACCTGGAGCAGATCAGCAAAACAACTGATTAGTTGGGGCTGCATGTGAGTATTGCGGAGCCAGGGGTTTGCCCATCAGGAGTGCTGGAGTAATGGAGTGTTGGAGTGCTGGAGTAATGGAAAAAACATATCCAGGCACCGTTAAACAGCCTAAACAATTATCATACCTATACTGATTATTGTCTATTTATTGAAATCGCATCATGTTTGCGAAAGATTTATCGGACAAAATATTTTCGCCACCAAGACACCAAGGCACTAAGTTTAATTTAAATCAACCTTCTTTCTTGGTGTCTTGGTGCCTTGGTGGCTAATCTTTCCGGTTGATCCGGGTTGGGTTTTTGAAACGAAAATTCCACCAAGTTGAAAATTAAAGCATATTTGGTTTGAGCCGTGGTTTGAGACCTCGGTTTCAAGTACATTCAATACTCCAGCGCTCCAACACTCCAGTACTCCAATACTCCAATACTCCAATACTCCACAATACTCCGTTCCCACAGCCGACAGGATTATCACCAGACCCCCATACGTCATTTCCTGACACTTGCCGCCTAAATTCCAACCCTATTTCTTCTGGGCCTTCATAATCTTGGCCCAGGTGTCGCGCAGGGTTACGGTGCGGTTAAATACCAGTTTATCAGGCGTTGATTCTTTGGCATCCATGCAAAAGTAGCCCAGACGCTCGAACTGGCAACGATCACCCGGATTCATATCCGCCAGGCTGGGCTCGACGCGACAATCCTTCAGAATTTCTAAAGATTTTGGGTTGATATAATCCGAAAAATCTTTACCCTCCTCCACGTCCATGGGATTCTCTTTCACGAAAAAGTGATCGTATAGGCGGACTTCCGCCGGCAGTGATTGCACGGCCGACACCCAGTGCAGGGTGCCCTTGACTTTGCGGCCGTCGGGGGCGTCGCCGCCGCGGGTGGCGGGATCGTAGGTACAGCGAAGTTCCACGATGTCACCGCTGACCGGGTCTTTCACCACTTCCTCGCATTTGATAAAATAGGCATAGCGCAGCCGGACTTCCCGGCCGGGTGCCAGACGGAAAAATTTGCGGGGTGGATCTTCCATAAAATCATCCCGCTCAATGTACAGTTCGCGGGAGAAAGGCACCTTGCGGGTGCCCATGCTCTGATCCTCCGGATTGTTGATCGCGTCTAATTCCTCAACCTGGCCGGTTGGATAATTATCGATGACGACTTTTAAGGGCCTTAAAACACCCATCACGCGCGGAGCTCTTTTGTTTAAATCTTCGCGAATGCAGTACTCCAACAAGGCCATGTCCACCATGCTGTCAGCTTTGGCCACACCGATACGTTCGCAAAAGTTGCGAATCGCCGCGGGCGTATAGCCCCGGCGCCGCATGCCGGAGATGGTCGGCATACGCGGATCATCCCAACCGGAGACGTGGCCTTCCTGTACCAACCGGATCAGCTTGCGCTTGCTTAAGACGGTGAAACTCAGGTTCAAACGCGCAAACTCGATCTGCTGCGGGTGATAGACGTCAAGCCGGTCCAGCACCCAATCATAAAGCGCCCGATTGGTTTCGAATTCAAGGGTGCAATTTGAGTGCGTGATGCCTTCGATCGAATCCGACAGGCAGTGGGTAAAGTCGTACATGGGATAAATACACCACATTTTGCCGGTGCGGTAATGCGACACGTGTTTGATGCGATAGAGGGTGGGATCACGCAGGATGATATTGGGTGACCCCATGTCGATTTTGGCCCGCAGCACATGCTCCCCATCCTGATATTCACCGGCCCGCATGCGCTCAAACAGGTCCAAATTCTCCTCGATTGACCGCTCCCGGAAGGGGCTGTTTTTGCCCGGCTCCGTTAAAGTGCCGCGATATTGCCGGATTTCATCGGCCGTTAAACTGTCGACGTAGGCATCACCGGCCTTGATCAGCTGAACGGCATATTCAAACAGCTGTTCGAAGTAATTGGATGCATAGTATTCCCGATCCTCCCAGTCGTACCCCAGCCACCGCACGTCCTCTTTAATGGAATCGACATATTCGATTTCCTCCTTACTGGGATCGGTATCGTCGAAGCGAAGATTGCACAGCCCGTTGTATTGTTCGGCCAGGCCGAAATTGAGGCAGATTGATTTGGCATGCCCGATATGCAGATAACCGTTGGGCTCCGGCGGAAATCGGGTATGGACTCTGCCTTCGTTTTTGCCTGACTGTAAGTCTTCATCTATTATGTGCTTAATGAAATTTGTAGCTGATTCTGATGCGGCTGAATTTTTTTTCTGAGTTTCATTGCCGGTCGGTTTCATAGTCTTTTCCTCTACCTGAATATTGCATCCAAATAACCTTATCGACCTTCGATGCCAGTATACGGATTTCAATCTCAGGAGATATTCGTTGCTGTAAAAATCAGGTGCCCACTGTTTTAATATAATTACCAAAGAGGTATCAATTTAGCAAAAATTTCCATACTTTGGCAAGGTTAAAAGTCACACTTCAATTGAGTTCAAATAATTGGGAGTTATTCCTTATTGGTTACTTGTTATTGGTTTAAAATGAATCAGATCGATTTTTATATGTCATCGATGATAGAAATATACAATCTTCAATTCCGGCTTGTCCGAGTTGGGGCAACCGCCTATTGGGCCGGGCGTCAGCTATTCGAGACCTTTATGGAGGACGTGACGGCTTCAATCACTAATTTAGCAAGTATTTCGCCAAAAATAACATGTTTGCCGCAGTATTGAACTTTTGTGGACCCGTGACCGCAGACGACGGCTATGGCATCGGTGCCCGTTCCGGTGGCTGGCGACCCGGAGACCAGGCTTTTGGTGCCCAAGTTCTGCAAAGCAGCAGCCTTCGCTTCGGTTGCTGTTATCACGGCTTCTAACATGGCAGCCGGTGTTAGAACGGCAGTTGTCATGCAAATGATATTGATGGTCCCGGTTTGGTGGTGAGGGATGCCGATTTCACGGTGTTCGGCGTAATCGCCGGCGCGCCTGGCATTGGACAATCCGGCCGTTACCAGGACAAATATTTCCACACCCTGTTCCGTTGTCTGAACCAGGCGAAAAGAGTCGATGGAAGCCGCGGTCATCAAGCCGACCACGGTTCCCGACCAGCCGCAATTCCTGCAATATTCCGCCAGGGTGGCCTCCGGCGGCTGCCATACCTCCGATCCGTTTTTGACTTGATCCCTGACACTCAAGTTTAAAATATGATCCGCATTGACCGCGCCGCCGTTCAGTACCGCCGAACTGATGACAGGGCTTGGGCGATCGAATCGAACATGGATGTGATCGGCCGTTTGCTCAAGATATACGCCTTCCGTCATATAATTCGTATAATCCATTAAATTTGTGCCCATATGAGGTTGAATGTCTATTGAGTTAAAGATCAACTTAAAGTTATTCGTTATTCGTTATTGGTTAATGGTTTGAAAGGATCAGGACGTCTTTTTCATTGCACTGGTGATAGCAAAATAAAATCAGACTCTCATCCTTTTCTAAAAACGATTAACAAATAACCAATAACACGTTATTGAGCGTTTTTCGGTCAAGTACGGTTGGATTGCATTGTGTCCCGAATACCTTTGCCGGACGACCCTTATTACCAATTTTCTCAGTACCGGGGCAACCTATAATCCCTAATCACTGCATTCTAATTGACCAAAATCCCAAAGTTTATTAAAATTAACAGAAACGCTGTTTCGGCGCTAATAGCTTATGAAAAAAAACGACACAATAGATCTCAACCGAACCATCCTCGATGATACCCGGTCCTTCATTAAAGATCCCAACATGGAACCTTATTTGGTGGTCTTTATCGGTCATGACAGCGGCAATCGTCATAAACTAAGATCCGGCAACATGACCATCGGCCGATCGCCGGAAGCGGATATCACCATTGAAGATGAATGGGCATCCCGCATCCATTGTGCCATTGAATGGCAGGATGATGTGTTTAACCTCGAAGACCGGGATTCAATGAATGGAACCTATGTGAACACCCATAAGATCCAGCGCATCCAGGTGCCGCCGGGAGTTCCGATTCAAATCGGTCACTCGCTGCTGAAAATTGAATTCAAGGATAAAGCCGAACTGCAGATGGAGCAGAATCTTCATCGCAGCGCCTCCATCGACGGTTTAACCGGTATTTTCAATCGGCAGTATTTTATGAAACGGGCGGCTGAAGAACTGGCTTTTGCCAGTCGGCATCTCAGACCTCTCGGCATCATCATGATCGATATTGACCATTTTAAGCTCATTAATGACACGTATGGGCATCAAATGGGGGATTTCGTGTTGAACCGCTTTGCGGCCATTATCAATGCCCAAAAACGACCCGAGGACATCTTTGCGCGTTATGGCGGCGAAGAATTCATTATTTTGCCTCGTGGAGAACTGAGTCGGAATGACCTCTATCTTTTTTGTGAGCGATTGCGGCAGATAATCGAGACTGCTGAATTTGCATTCGGCGACACACGGGTGCGAATAACCACTTCACTTGGATGCCACCAGGCAAGGGCCGACCACTCTACCCGCAAGCTTTCAATTGACGAATGGATCGCCAAAGCCGACGAGGCGCTCTATCTCGCCAAAGAGCGGGGTCGCAATCGAACGGAATATCTTGATTGATCGATTTAGCCATCCAATAAAAAGGAAATAGAGCCATGAAAACCTTTGCCGATAAAGCCTATGATCTGTTGCGGCAAGTGCCGGCCGGCCGGGTGACCACCTATAAGGAACTCGCCCATGCCCTGGGAACCAAGGCCTACCGGGGAATTGGCCAGGCGATGAAAAGAAATCCCCATGCTCCTGAGGTTCCCTGACATCGGGTGGTCGCTACATCCGGTCGGATTGGGGGATTTGCAGGGCATACATCGGGAAGTTCTATCCAGCGAAAAATTACCATGCTCAAAGCGGAAGGGGTCGAAATCAACGATGGCAAAATTAATAATTTTGAAAAGATTCTGTTCCGGTTTTAGCGATCAGCCTGTTCACCGACTATCCTATTTAAATGGAATTTGACTTGATTAAATGTTTGTCATCCTTGCACACTCGCTACAATTATGGTCAGGTCATCATGCTGATCAGCTTCACCAACAAACTCGTCAATCCTGCCCATAATATCTTTCAAAAGCCCATCAGCCGTTTTAGATTCCGCCTCTTGAACCGCGTTAAGGAGCCGCTCAAATCCAAACAATTCCCCAAGCTCGTTCATTGCTTCCACAACGCCATCGGTGTAAAAAACGATAATGTCATCCGGCTTTACCGCCAGTTGTGTTTTTCGATACACCGGGTTCTCTATAATACCCAATGGGAATCGATCGCCTTCTGTTCGCACTAGGCGGGCCCGGCCGGTTTTTGCTGACAGCTGAATAGGCTGGGTTAGTCCAGCGCAGCAAAAGTTCAATATTTTACCGTTCGGATTAAAAACAGCATAGAGCAAAGCGACAGATGTATTGCTGACCATGTCCCGTTTCGTGCGCCGGTTGGCGCGGGACATGATCTCTTCGAAGGTCAAACCGTCCTCTGAAAGCATTCGAAACATGGTGCGGGAAGCGGATAACACCAGAGCCCCGGAGACGCTTTGACCGCTGACATCCCCAAGGACCATACCCATCCGTCCGTTTTGCATTTCAATGAAATCATAGAAATCACCTCCAACCGCCCGGGCGGGGGTACAGATGGCTGCAATGTCAAATCCTTCGATCTCCGGGCAGGTGGCCGGCAGCATCCGCCTTTGTAGATCGCGGGCAATGGACAATTCCTCGTCCATGCGTTCTTTTTCAATAACTTTCCCTAGCAGAATGGCATTCTCGAGGGCTACCGCACCCTGGTTGGCCAGGGTCTTCAATAAATTAATATCTTCTCTCCGATAGAATCTTCCTGATTTAGGGACACCGAGCGAGATTAAGCCGATTAGTTTCTCCTCATAAATCAGCGGCACGATGAGAGTTGCGCCGAGTTGATTGAATACCTCCTCGCAAGCGGCACGGTTCTGATTAAAAATCGGATCTTCTTTAACATCATATATGGTAACTTCTTTTTTTCTTGCAGCTATTACCTGGATCAATGGCCCATCAGATGGAAGTTTCAGTCTGGATTCCAACATGTCATATCTGACGACCGCACCTTTACCATTAATTCTTGAATTAGATTTATTGCTTCCAAATTTCTGGAAATCCAGGTTAGCCTGATCGTGATTCATCAATGCCATGTCCGTCTGACCTGTCATCTCCGCTCCTGCGGCTTTACCCTGGCCGCCTAGCTTGATTCCGGCTGCAAATTCGCACTCATATGCCTCATTTTTAGAGTTCAGTAGCAAAATGCAGCCCGAATCGATGAATATTAGCTCCAGGGCGGTATTGACAATGCTTTTTAATATTTCGGGCAAACTCGCCAGCGTCCGCATGGTCTCGCTGATTTGCTGAACGGCATCCTGGTAATCATATTCAAGGCGGTAAAAAATACGGTCGACAAATTTTTGAATTCGATAACGGATCGGGCTCAAAAGGAGCACGATGACCAGAAGAAAAAAAAGCGGCACGATAGGGTACTTGAAATACTCAACTCCGCCGAAAACCAAGTTGGAAATCAATATGAAAAATCCATAAATGCCGGCGACGGCGCCAGTGGTTAGCACGTAACCATAGGTGCGCTTGATGACGGCGCCGATGTCGAAGAGGTCGTGTTTGATGATGGAATACCCAACGAATAGCGGAAAACAAATGAAAAAGGGAAGATAATAATTAAATCCGGGAAGCAAATAGAGTTCAAAAAGCGTGCTGGTGATTAAGTCCAGCAGCGGCACCGAAGCAGAAACCGAAATGCCCAGCAAAATCATTTTAGCACGCAGTTTCACCATTTCGGAGCGCGACGCGAGCCACAGGTGCACGCAGGATCCTATTAAAAATAGCACCGCAATCACCATATATACCATCAATGCCGTCAGCAAGCCCTTTGGGACATCTGTCATGGTGGGTGAAACAGATATTATATATAGAAAGAATATGAGGGCCGGAAAATAGGGCAAAAGCTGGGTAGTCGGGTAATTTTTTAAAATATTTTTTTCTTCCGGAAAACTGGCGGCCAGGTGGATGATGACTGCCGGTGTAAACGAATAAGTAAAGATATGGAATGTTTCGAGTTGTGACGGGGTCATTTTGCTGATTTTATAAAGAAAAATCAGAAAAAAACCGACGATGGTGGTAAAAAGAAAAAAAACCCAACTGGGTCTTTGGTGCGGTTTCATTAGAAAGACCAGCGTCCCGATCAGGAAATAACATAGACCCAGGAGGAATAAAAACCCACTTTTGAAAAAAGACGTCTTGAATCCCATGGGCGTGTTGGGAATTGTCGAATGAAATTCGCGGCCGTTTCTTTGTATCAGATAGGTATTCTTTTCTCTCTCCCCACGATGCATCGCCGAACGGAACTCCGAAAGCTTATCGTAAGTCTGGTCATTCACCGCTAAGATGCGGTCGCCGACCTGGAGGCCTGCGGCCAAGCCTTTTTCGCCGACAATCCCGATGACGCCCATACCGGTGGCCGTGCGAAAGGCGAATCCGAAATCCGGGTACTTCCCCCATTTATATATATTGTACAGGTAGAGCGCACTGATAACGATGACCAGGGCCAGCATTGAAATAAACAAGGTTTTTGAAACCGCAGTTTTTTTTGCAAGCATACCCATTGGTTTTCCAAAACAAATCCCGGCGGACGCCTGAAATCAGCGATCACCGGCAGAGCTGGCAGTATGAGGAAGGTCCCTCGAAATAGTCCGGGACACGGTCAGCTGTCGGTTTCTGATTTGTGAAATTTCGAGTATCCGAATCCCTCCAAGTCTGCAACGCATTTAGCAGGCCATCGAGGTCCGTGATATTTTCTGATTATTGCGGTGATCAGCACCCCCGCGAAACCCAATAGACTCAACCAGGCCGGCCAGTTCCCGTAGCGGGTGTAAAAGGTATGGCCTTCCATTGGAATGACGGTTCCCGTCAACAGGCCCCTGACGAAAATATCTTTTCCCCGGGCATCTTTGACCCGGTCGAGAATCCTGCCGTAGGGATCGATAAAGCAGGAGATCCCGGTGTTGGCGCACCTCACGACAAAAACCCGGTTTTCGACGGCCCTGAGTACACTCATCGCGAGGAATTGATAGGGCACCGCCGACTGGCCGAACCAGGCTTCATTGGTGATATTGACCATAAATTGGGCGCCTTTCAATATGAATTCCCGGAACAGGTCCGGAAAAATATTTTCCCAGCATATGGTCACGCCGAAACGGAATCGCAAATAATGGAATACCTTAACTCCCTCTCCCGGTAGATAGCCGCTGAGCTCCGGAACGAGGAGACTCGACCAGGGGATAAAATCTTTCAGGGGCAGGTATTCTCCCCAGGGCAGCAGCCGAATCTTATTGTAAGGCTGATTTTTTTCCGGTTGGGATAACGGCGAAATGAGATAGGCTGAGTTGAAATATTCTTTGCTGTCGTCTTCCTTCTGCCGGAATTTTTGTCGCTGGGCACTGCCCAGCAAAATCGGTGCGGAAGCTTTGGCCGCAATTTGTTTGACTTCATGATAGAGTCTTGGATCTTCGTTAATCGAGCGGGGCGTGACGGTCTCCGGCCACACAATGAGATCCGGCAGGTCTCCGGCCGCCTGTTTACTCAGCTCGGCGTATATTTGCATGATGGTTCCGGCGTGCTCAGGATCCCATTTCTGCGTCTGCTCGATATTGCCCTGAACAACCGATATTCGGAGCGGTTTGCCCGCTGAACTGCCGGACAGGGCTAAGTTGCCATACAACAAAACTAGCAATATCAGGACACCGGTTGCCGTTACCAGTGACAGGGTCGCACGATTCGGCCGCCGGCCGGTATGACCCTTTGGATCAGGCCTTCTGAAGACATAAGGTATTATTAAGGCTGCCAGTGCCCCATTGACCATTGTGATCAGGAAGCTGATACCGTAGGCTCCGGTGAACGTGCAAATTTGCAGGACCGGTAAATTTTGATATTGGGTGTGCGCCAGCAGCCCCCAGGGAAGTGCCAGAAAAAACATGTTGGAACGGATAAATTCCAGCGCGGTCCAAATGACCGGGGCTGCAGTCAATCCCACCATGGGACCCAGCCGTTTCGATACCAAACTAAAGAACAAACCGAACAATCCAAAATAGGAGGCGGTATAAAGCAGCAGGGGCATGTGGTGAAAAATCCTGAATTTTTGAATTTCCACGATCCAGTTAAATGCCCCGATAAAAAAAAACAGGCCGCAAACCTGGGATAAAACGAAACTGTATCCCAGGGATTTGCCGGTCAGGGCGGCCAGCAGGGGCACCAGTCCGACCCAGGCCAGCCAACCCAGATCAAATGACGGAAAAGAGAGCACGAGCAGGCAGGCTGAAATAGTGGCAAGCAAAAAATCTTTGATATAAAAAAGGATCCTTGTCGTCATGAATGCGTGTGTGGCCAGGTGCTGGCGGGATGATGCCATCCCCCCCCCGGCGTTGAGTGGATTCCGGTCTTTTTTAATCGAAAGTGCTCAAGGCTAAACAACCCGCTAAATCCAGCACATGAATGTCCCCGCCTTATTTTTTCACCGCCGAAACAGCCGGCGGCGCCGGGTCGTCGATTTTGATGACTTTGATTACGACATGGCCTCGAATCATCTGGGTCCCATCCGGTCTCTGACAATCACGTTGGATGATATGAAGGTTCCCGATTTTCGTCACTAATATTTTGCCGGGCCCAGGGTCCAACAGGTTAAAGGGTTCCAAAAAGCCATAAGTACAGGGAAACAGCTTGTAAAGCGTTTTGATTGTACTTCGTTTGACCTTGCAGAGATTCTTGGGAGGAAGCCAGTTTGTGGGAACATTCGTGGGAAAGGAGAACCAGTGTTGATTCAATCCCGTCTCATTTTCATCGCGATGCCCCCTTTCCAGTTTAATGTGGACACTGAAGTGGGCATCGGTGTTGCCGAATGCACCGATCGGATGCTTAAAAACGGTAAAAAATCCATAAAGTCTTTCAACGACTTGCCCGTCGCTAGCATCCAGATCATCAAGGGTCTCGCATTCGGTAGATGAACCCGTGCTTAGCGCAGATGGAAGATCAGGCCCGGCGCCCCCGGCATGGGCCGCTTCAAAAAAACCGAATATCACGATAAACGTCATGACCATTGGAAGCACTCCCATTTTTTTCATTTTTACCCTCCTTTCTGTTTTCGGGTTGGTTATGGGTTAATCCTCCGTTGAGATTGGCTAGGCAGCCGGTCGGCGATTGTTTTTGCGGTTTTCAAATAGCCAGGTAATGCGGCCGACTTCCTGGCAATCATAAAATTGGCCGACTGTGATCCAATTGCCCGGCTGTATCTTATCAGGGAATCCCTCCACCACCAGCTGTGCTTTGTACCGACTCCCACTATCTAGCATAGCCGGCGGCAGCGGATATAAACGCGGAATTGTAGGCAGTTGAAGTTGCACGGTTTGATTTTCTTTGTGAACATCGTACTTCCAGCGGAAGCTATCCAGAAATTGCTTTGCAAGCGCCAGGGGTAGTTCCAGCCGGACCCGCACTCCTTTAGTCAGCTGTTGCTTTATTTCAAAATGGAACATTCGTTTGGCGCCCGGCGCACCGGCAATTATAAATCCGAGTCCTGAAAATCCCGCACCCGATGCGGGATTGAGGTCCACTACATTAAAATTGCGCCAAGTCACGTTGTTTTGGTTGCGGATGAAATTTCGGAAAGCATCCCAATCTGCAGGATCCGACAGGGGCGAGGCTGAATCAGACGGATGGCTGATCATGCCAACAAAACAATAGTGGCCGCCTGCGGGAATATCTGCCGCAGACCAGGTAATCGGACCGCTGACAACCAACGTATCCCCTGCCGGGACGCTCATGGGAGGCGTGGTACCGATTAAAGTCCACATATCGGGGGTGACCAGCGTGGCGACTTCACTCCAATAAACACTGGCGGTGACATCTTCGGCATCCACTCCGCCGCGATTTTTTAACCGAACATAGATATAGTTATCAAGCCCCGCGGCAACCTGGTGGCCAAGGCTATGGCTGTTTTCAGTGCCGCTGTCCTGGCCGAAGGCACTTTGGGGATCATTTTCCAGGGCGTGCCGCACGATAATATCGGGGCTGGCACTGATATTACCTGTGTGGGGGACGGCACCGGTATCACCGACACTGTCACGGATATAGATATCCGGTACCAGCCCCAGTTTGTTTTCGATGAGCATTCGCAGATTGGGCATCACGCCGATATGCCCGGGCTCGTTAGGGCCCTGGATCGTTCCGCTATCCGGATTGGATAGTAAGGCCCGCATCTGTGAAGGTGACAATCGGGAAGCGGTATTCGCAGCATAAATCCCCTGCAAAATTAGGGCGGCGCCCGCAATAATTGCGGCCGCACTGCTGGTTCCGCCAAAGCTGCTCGTGTAATTTCGATTCAGGTCGCCGCCGCCGTCATCCAGGTCACCGCTGTCGCCATCCAGGTCACCACCACAGGTGGTCACATTCTCCCCCCAGGCATAGCAGTCGACACGCGAGCCGTAATTCGAATCGGGGTGACGATCGTGAGGCAGGACTGATTCGCCGGCACCCACCATGATGGCACCGGACTCCCGGAATTCGGAACTGTTGCGGTTCAAAATGGCATCGTATCCAGAGTAGTAAGAATCCAGGTCCTGCTCGCCGTTGCCGCTGGCTTCGACGACAACAAATCCCTGCGCGGTCGCCAGCCGGATGGCATCGAAATCGGCATCATCAATTTCAACCGGCAGCAAATCCCGCTGCACCTCGATCAGCAGGACGTCGCCGGCCTGCATATTCGGAAAAGCGCCTGAAATGGCATCGGCCACATGCAGATAGGTATTGCTGGTCGCGTTATAGTGGCTGGACAACAGCACCGGGGATGCCGACGGTGCAATGCCGACCACACCGACGAAATTGTCTTCGGCGATGACCACTCCCAAAACCTTGGTTCCGTGTTCACCATGTATGGGAGCGATATTGTTACGATTGTCTCCGTAGACGAGGGTTGGATTCCGGTTAACCAAGTCCTCGTGGGTAAGCTGCCAACCTTCTTCCAGATCGACGAAACCGATTCCGGCACCATCCCCGTCTGGTTGCAGCCAGGCCCACCGGGCATCTATACCCAGGGGCTCAGCATCCAGGTAGCCTTGAAATTGATTATAGGGATTGTTGCCGGCATTTACCGCCGGCTTGCTGACAGCCAATTCCCGGTAGGCCGCGTCCACTTTCTCCAGCCTGTTCAAACGATATACGATCTCCTCCATCTTGGCGATCATGTGACGCGCATCCACTCGCCAGTAACTCGTCAGACTGCGCAGGGGGGGGCAAAACCGTCTCGCCGGCTTGCTTTTCAAGCTTTAAAATTTTTTGCGGCTCCAGGCTGAGGATCAGTCGTGTTGAATCGACAAGGCCAAAATTATTTAACAGTTTCTCTAATTCAGATAATCCCAACTCATTGGCTGCCTCCAAAAGCGTTTGGCTCTCATTGGACGGCAGCGGCAAGTCCGGGACCAGGCGTACGATAATAAATCCACTGTGTCGGTCGGGAGAATCGTTATCCGAATCATTTGAGGAAGGTGTTTTCCCACCGCTGGATGTGGGTGTTGATGCTGTCATTATTTTACCTCCTTTTCTAGCGGAAAATAGTAGATTACCCCCAATTGAAATTACCGCTAAGGATTATTTTTACGACAGGATCGATTCCGGATATGATTTTTGTTAAACAGTGTTAGGATCTTAGGTGAGAGTGTCGAACGCGCTTTTTTATAGATGTTAATGCCTGTAGTTAACCAATAAACATGACTTTTGCAAGCATTTTTTTATGAAATGGAGTGAACGAGGATATTGCTGGATCCATTGAATATGCGAGTTTAGTTGCAGGATCCAAAGTTGTGCTGGTTATGGACACACCAGTTGCGGTGCCATCAAAGGAGACGTCGATGACCTGATACTGGGAAATTTAACGGGACTTCTGGCCAGACTCAAACCCGCCGTAGTCGCTTCGGGCAAGCCTGCGGGAAAGCGAATTGAACTTTAAATAGCCTCTCGATGAATTCGACAAACTCACCGCATGCAGGCTCGAGGCCATTAAGATCCATTATGTTTGCCACTTGGGGATGAAGATTGACAGACGCAATCCGCGTTCCTAATTTCAGTTTCATATTAATTCCTTCAACTTCCCGCAAACAAAATAATTATAAAACGAATAAATGACACGCGTCATCGAACAATTTTTCGACTATTTTTCCAGGATCACCGGCATTATGATGGAACAGCGTATTCTCGGCGCCCTGGTTATCATGGCCTTGTTTGCGGTCCTGGCTCTGCTCGTCGACTTCCTCATTCACCGCATCTTTAACTATATCCGTAAAAAATCAAACGTTGAAATCGATAATTCATTCATTGGCGGTTTACACCGACCGGCCTGGATCATATTACTTCTATTTGGTGCGCTCACGTCAGTCATGTGGCTGAATCTCGATCAGCGATCCAATTTTATTATAACCGCTATCTTGAAAACGTTGCTGATTCTGGTGGGTGCGGTGGGTCTAGGCCGGCTGATGAAAAGCATCTGTCATCAATGGTGGGTCAAGCGCAGACAGGGTCAGCAAATTATCCATTTGCTTGAAAATGTCGGCCGGGTGCTGGTGCTGCTGGCTGCCGTAGCCTTGCTGTTGTTGGTCTGGAAAATAGATATATCGCCGCTTCTGGCCTCAGCTGGTATCGTGGGTTTGGCGGTGGCGCTGGCCGCCAGAGATACCCTGGCCAATTTTTTTGGCGGAATTAACATTTTCTTGGACAAACCTTTTGCTACCGGGGACTATGTTATACTCGAATCCGGCGAACGAGGCGAGGTCGTCGATATCGGTGTGCGCAGCACATTGATTCGCACCCGTGACGACGAACAAATCTCCATACCGAATTCCATTGTCGCCAACACCAAAATTATTAACGAAAGCGCACCGGAACCCCGCTACCGGGTTCGAATAAAAGTGGGTGTGGGTTACAACTCAAATCTGGAACAAGTGGAAGCCGCTTTGCTCAAGGTGGCAAATTCAAATCAAAGTATATCCCACGAGCCGGAGGCCCGGGTGCGCTTCCGCGCGTTCGGGGATTCAAGCCTTGAATTTGAGCTTCTTTGCTGGGCCAAAACGCCGGCCGACCGCGGACGTGTGATCCATGAATTGAACCGTGCCATATTTGAAGAATTCAGGAAAAATAACATCAGTATCCCCTTTCCGCAGCGAGACATATACATGCACACCTCTCAGACTGATCCGGTTGATTCCTATTCTAACAATAAAGGAGATCCCAATGTTTAGATATTTAATAGGTTGCTTTATGGCATTGCTGCTGATCTTGGCTGGGTGCAGCTCACCCCCAAAAACACCCGACCTGGGAGGGATTTATAACAAATTGGCCCAGCATGAAGACCCTTACCGCAATCCGATCATCCTGATCCCGGGTTTGCTTGGCTCCAAGCTGGTCGATCCGGATAGTGAGATGATGGTGTGGGGTACCTTTGGCACCGGTACGTTAAATCCGAATAAGCCGGAGGGCGCCCGCCTGTTCGGCCTGCCCATGCAGCCTGGTAAAAACTTGCATGAATTAAAGGATGGCGTGAAACCGGTCGGTACGCTGGACAGGATTGTGGTGAATTTCGGTGGCTATCCGATTGAGCAAAATACGTATGCCTACATCCTGGGGGTATTGGGTGTAGGCGGGTATCGGGATGAACAGCTGCATGAGGCCGGGATGGTGGACTGGGGCGACGATCATTTTACCTGCTTTCAGTTTGCCTATGACTGGCGCCGGGATATAGTGGAAAGCGCCAAGCGCCTCGATCGGTTCATTAAAGAAAAAAAGCGTTATGTGGAGGAGCAAATCGCGTTGCGTTTCGGCATTAAAAAGCAAGATGTCAAATTTGATATCGTGGCGCATTCCATGGGTGGCCTTGTGGCGCGCTATTATCTGCGTTATGGCGCTCAGGACCTGCCGCCGGACGGCAGCCTGCCCGATCTCACCTGGGACGGCCACCGTTACATCGAAAATTTAATCATGGTGGGTACCCCCAACGCCGGTTCCATCCAGTCCCTCGAGGTGCTGGTCGAGGGCTTTAAGCCGGCTGTGCTGTTGCCGCGTTATCCGGCGGCGCTTTTGGGAACTATGCCGGCCGTATATGCGCTGCTGCCGCGCAACCGCCACCATCCATTGCTGGCTGCGGATAATCAGCCGGTTGCCGATATTTACGACCCGGAACTCTGGATTAAACAAGGCTGGGGATTGGCAAATCCGGATCAGGATAACGTTTTACAAATGCTGCTTCCGGATTCAGTCGACTCTGCGCAGCGCCGGCAAATTGCTGTTGATCATCTCAAAAAAAGTTTAAAACGGGCGCGTCAGTTCTCTGAAGCCATGGATCGGCCTGCAAAGACACCAGTGGGGTTAAAGTATTATCTGGTTGTGGGCGATTCGGAGGACACTGACAAAACGGCGCGTATAAAATCAGACGGCTCCTTAACTATCGTGGAAAAAGGTCCGGGAGACGGGACGGTGCTGCGCAGCAGCGCTTTGCTGGATGAACGCCGTGCTGAGAATCGGAATTCTAGATTAATCACTCCCATACCCTGGACCGATGTCATGTTTCTGTTTTCCGGTCACCGGGATATTACCAATGATCCCTTCTTTACCGATAATCTGTTATATATTCTTCTGGAAAAACCGCGTAAACCGGCGTTGTAGAAAATTGATAGCATTAGGCCGAACCGTTATGACAAGGTGTGCTATACGGCTTTATCTGCTATGGGACTTTATGATATCCCTATCTGCCGACCCAATTCTGGACCTTCAATCCTGGCACTCTTTTAAACTCTCGCTCGTTGTTGGTTACTATCGTGAGAGCTGACGCTTTGGCGTGCGCGGCGATCCATAAATCATTGTTACCGATAGGTTTTCCTTTTGATTCAAGTGATGCACGGATGGCACCATAGGTTTTACCGGCATTCTCTGGCATTGGCAAAACAGGGATAAAGGTTTTGAACTCCTCCAGCAACTGCAAAGCCTTTTTACGCTGTTTACTTTTCTCGGCACCATACACCAGTTCTCCCCACGTAATAACTGAAATCGCAGCATCACCAGGTTTAAGCTTCTGAAAACGCTTCAATACTTCCACAGGTTTCTGACGTTGAATGTAAATACAAATGTTGGTATCCAACAGATAACGGGTGGACATCACAATCCCTCGCGATGCTGGGGCAATGTATCCTTGCGGCCCTCAGCAAGAAAATCCTCTGGAAGGTTGCTCAAAAGCTCAAACGCCCGAGCCAACCCTTTGGTTGGTTCACGAAGCACGATTTCATCGCCACGGCGAAAAATTTCAAGCACCTTACTCTTGACGGCGAATTCCTTTGGTAGCCTGACCGCCTGGCTATTTCCTGATTTAAAAACTCGAGTCGTCGTCACAACAGCCTCCTTTCCTTAGGGCAAGATTTTATCCCATCTCCTGGAATCGTATACGAGGGTTCTTTTTTTGTATACACGCCTAAGTATATACTCGTTAAAAATATTGTCAATTAAATTATAGATGGATCCTACACATAAATTAAATCGTATCCTATAGTACGCTCAGCAGAATTCATGAACAGAATTCATGAACAATTCTTGCGACAATTCTTGTCGGACCAAATTAACTATTTGAAAATCTATGAAATAAATGCTAGACGAGGGGTTGATATCGGTCTTAGGACTAGCTTTTTGATAGCAAAAAAGCGGTTTTAAGAAAAATCACGATCGAGACCGGAATTGATTCCAACAGGTATTTTTAAATATTAATGGCCCGTGCAAACAGACATTCATTGCGAGGACTATTAGATGGAAAACTATAATTCCGACTTGCCGGCAATCGAGGTATTCATTCAGCTTGATGGAAAATCCGTTTTAGAGATCGGCTGCGGCGACGGACGGCTTACCGCCCACCTTGCCCGCAAGGCTTGTTCAATAACTGCGATTGATCCGGATAAAAGCAGTATCGAGGCTGCCCGCAGGATTATTGAGAATGTTGACTTTCTGGCTGGCTCAGGAGAGAATTTGAATTTTTTGAATGGGTCGTTCGATATTGTTCTGTTCAGCTATTCGCTCCACCACCAGGATTGCGTTAAAGCCCTGGTGGAAGCCCGGAGAGTGATCCGTCATGATGGACAAATCCTGATTATCGAGCCGGCGCATGACAGTGAATTCACCCTGCTTGTATCAATTTTTGAAATCGATGAAATACCGATACTTCTGAAAACACTAGACTACATAAATTGCGGCGCATTCAAGATTTTACGCAAAGATACCTATTGTGTGGATCAGGCATTTGCAGATGAAAATGATTTATACAAATATTTTATAACGAAATATATGACCGAAGCGGATGATCGTGCCGTGGAAAAAATGCAGGCGATTATCGGTCCTAAAAAGAAAGAAAGACCGATTGTCATACAAGATGTGGTAAACATTTTTCTGCTTGGTATGTGAATGTGGACGACGATCGAATCCTGTTGAAACTATAGTAAACTTTAATTAATGATCTACAAGGACATCTCATCAAGCAATGTTTTCGCGGCTATCAGATCTGGTGTACCAAAACCTTCTTCAAACCAGCTATAGATTTTGCTCAAAAGCTCAAAGGCCTCTGCCTTCTTGCCTTGGCTTTGCCACAATCGGCTTAGAGACACGGCTGCTCGCAGTTCCAAGGATTTTGCGAGCTGTTGTTGAGCAAGCTTAATTGCCTGAAGAAAGAAGGTTTCCGCCTCATTAATAACTGCCGCTTCTCGCGTCTTGTCTTTTATCCCCTGCATCAGCAAATGACCTTTGACCCGCAGCATTTCGGCAATATAATAGCGCTCACCTTTATTCTTGTCAGCTAAGGTTTGCGCATCGGCGACGGCGGCAAGCCCACTCTCTACCTGCCCTGCTTTTCCATATAAATCGGCGAGAACAACCATCCATTGCAGCACGAGTGCTTTTGATCCCGTAGCCCGGAAGGCGGCCAATCCTTGACGCAGCCGGGAAATTCCCTCCTTTAGCCGGCCTTGTTCAGCCAATGCCCACCCAAGCAGCATTGTGTCAAACGCGATAAAAAACAATAAATCCTCTTCGGCGGCGATCGCCATAGCGGCCTCTGCATGTTCGTGGGTCGCATCGCCTTCCTGGCGAAGCAAGTGAAACCAACCTGCAAAGTGATGGGCGGCGCTTAGGCTAAACGGTTCGGACAACTCTTTCGCCAGTGTGACTGCGTCTTGAGATCGCGAGAACGCCTGATCAGGATAACCCAGAAACCACAGGGCCATGGATGAAAGGAAACGGCACGCGACTTCGGGGTTTTCCGCAACATAAGCGTGCTGCTGCCGCGCATCAGTCAAATCAATGCCTTTCTCAAAATAGGTCCTGGCTTGAGAAAATGCACCGGACCACAAGTAAGTTTCCCCGCGCGCCCGGTAGGCGTCGCAAAGAAAAGCAGGATCTTTTGCAGTTTGGGGGAGACTGAGAAGTTGTTCCGCCAGTGTTTCCGCTTTAGGGAGTTCCGATCTCAACACATAAAAATGCCACAATCCCCACAATGCCGGAAACTCCAGCTGAGTTCCCCCACCCTGTTGAGACAATTTGAAAGCCCGGTTGTAGGCAGCTTCCACCTCCGGTGCTGCAAATCCTTTCAGCGATGAAAGTGGAGGGACCAGGGCAAGCTGCAGCATTAGTTCCTGCCGGGTGTGCTCCGGGCTCTCTGGCTGATCCTCAAGTAGTTCCAATCCCCTGGTGAGGTGTGCGATTGCTTCTTTGTTGGCAAAACGCTCCACGGCACGTTGACCAGCCTGCAGCCAGTAGGAAATGGCCTCCATCCTGGGTCCGGCTTCAGAGTAGTGATAGGCAATAATCTCAGGTTGGGCAGCTGCCAACTCAGGAAAGTGTTTGACCAACACTTCGGCGATGCTCCGGTGGTATCGCCGGCGGGTGTTTTTCAGTATTGACTGATAGGCTGCCTCCTGGATAAGAGCATGCTTAAAAATAAATGTCGCCTTTGGGAAAACGCCTCTCTGGTAAAGCAACTCGGATTCAACGAGTTGTGTCAGTCCCTGCTGAAGCATTTGTTCGCCCTGGGTCTGAATCGCCAGAAGCATTTCGGCGGTGAATTCCCTTCCAAGGATGGCGCATTTCTGAACCAATTCTTTGGCCGAGCCCAACCGATCCAACCTGGCCATCAGCGAATCTTGCAGCGTCATCGGAATCTTCAAAGGGATAAACTTTCCGGTCAGCGTATATTCTTTCGCTTCCTCTGTTAGCAACCCTGACTCCAGAACCATCTTGGTTAATTCCTCTACGAACAGCGGCACACCGTCCGTCTTTGACAAAATCTGTTCAATAATCTCGGACGGTAGCGGCTTTGGGCCGGCGATGTGCTGAACCATGTCTACACATTTGTTTCGGGTCAGGCGGTGGACCATCAGATTGGAAAGGTAGGCGCGTGGGTCCCATGGCGGATCGAAATTCGGACGGAAGGTGAACAGGGCGAAGATTCGAGTTGTTGCAATTTGATCAACCAGTAGATTAAGAAAATCAATGGTGGTCGGATCGGCCCAATGCAGATCCTCGATCACCAGCAGCAATGGGTGCCGGCTGGCAATCTCCAGGAACACCCCAAGTATAGTTTCAAAAATCAGTTTTTTTTGACGTTCCGGCGATAACTTGGAAGGAGAATATTTATCTCCCAACGGCACTGATAACAGATCGCAAAAAACCGGAACGACTTCGGAAAGCTCAAAACCATACTGCACCAGAAAGCCTTCCAGACGGTCCAGTTTTTCCATCGGGTCATCGACGGTTTCAAACTGGAGTGCGAATCTTTCAAGCAAGTCGATCACCGGAAAGAAGGCGCTGTTCTGATGGTAGGCCGAACACTGACATGGCGTTAGCCACGCCTGCGGGTCTTGAGCGACGTGTTCATCCATTACCTTTACCAATCGTGATTTGCCAATCCCGGCATCGCCGCTGAGGAGCACTACTTGCCCCATGCCTTCATTGATTCGTTGCCAGCGCTCAAAGAGCAGGTTGGTTTCCTGTTCCCGGCCGACAATTGGCGTCATTACTTTTGTCAGGGGATCCAGTCGGCTTCGGGCCGTGCTTGCCTGATCAATTTGACACGCGTCCATTGGCTGGGAAACGCCTTTGAGGACAAGATTTTCAGGTTCATGACACGCAAAAAAGTCCGCTATCAGTCGATGGGTATCAGCACTCACTAAAACCGTATTTGGTTTAGCCTCCCCTTGAAGACGTGCGGCGATGTTAGGTGTCTCTCCGATTGCCAGTTTTTCGCGCGTTGGGCCCTCGCCCACATCTCCGGTGACGACCAGGCCGGCATGAATGCCTATGCGCACCGCCAGCTCGACATCCCATTGCCCCTGAAGGCCGGGATTCAAATGGCTGATGGCTTCGACAATAGCCAAGCCCGCACGGACCGCTCGCTGGGCATCGTCTTCATGGGCCTGCGGATAGCCGTAATAAACGAGCAAGCCATCCCCTAGATATTGCGCGATGTACCCACCATACCGGCGAATAACCTTGTTGCAGGTATCCTGATATTTGCGTATCACTTCGCGCAGGTCCTCGGGATCCAGCATTCCCGCCAGGGTGGTGGAATCCACCAAGTCGCAAAACATAACAGTTATTTGCCGCCTTTCGGCATCGAGTTCCGTTTCCGGGCGGGTATCATCAACAGAAGCACCATCGGTAGCTAACTTTTTTCCGCATTTCATGCAGAAAAGAGCCTCTGCGGGTATTTCGGCATTGCAATCAGGGCATATTCTCTCCAGTTTACTGCCGCATTTCATGCAAAATAGAGCATCATTAGGATTGTTATAATGACACGTCGGACATTCCATTGGTTACCTCCAATAGAGAATTATCCTTTGTTTTGTAGGATCTTTGTTGGGTGTACCCGTTCGTTTCAACAACGGCTTCAGCGATACGTGCTTTGGTGAGGGTGCCGGTTTTCGGCATTTGAGGGCCTCCTTTCACGTGGGAGACCTTAAACTATCGGTAAGAGATTGAATTTGTCAATAAAAAATGTGAACATTTTGATAGGAGATAGTTGTCTGTCTTTCAACCTTGAACGGTGAACCCTGAACCAAATAACCTGGTTGCTTAAAACTATGGCAACAGCCAACTAATGCCCCACTTGATGGTCCAATCGGCAGCGCCATCCGGGCGCACGACGTTGTAATAAGGCCCGGCAAAAAACTCGATACCGTGGCCGCCTTTCAGCGCAAACATTTTACCGACAGCCAGACCCAGCGGAACCGTCCACGCGTCGTCCGAATCAGAGTCCCAGCTGTAGGTAATCATGTTGTTGTAGTGAATGTTCCAGGCGTTGGGCAGGTTGTAGAAGATCATCGGCTGCAGCATACTGGTGCTGAACCCATCGTTGTCGCCCCACAGGTGTCCTGCGATGAAGGCGGTGGATATGTGCTCACCGATGTCGCCGACCAGCACCGCGATGGGCCCCCACCCCAGCCGGGGCCGGCGAGGTCGCTGTCGGTTCGGGTTTTGAGTGACACCATCGGACCGATGCCCCATTTCCAGGCGTAATCGGTGCGGGGTGAGAAAAAGAACTGCAGCAGCGAATCGCTCAACCCCCACGTGTGCGTGTCACCGCTGTTCGGTTCATCACCCAGGATGGGTCTTTGCCCCCCCCTCTGCCATACCGAGAATGGGAATGACGGCACGGTTCACCAGATTGAATCCCAGGTCCTCGAAGGGGATGGCATAGACCGGCTGGAATTGGAAACCGTAGCTGGTTTCGTCATCGTCCTCCCCCGAATTAAAATTGATGTCGTTGTCGGTCATCAATGCCTTGATGTTCGCCAGCGGGTCCTGAAGCTTACGCGCCATCTCGGCAGCTTCATCCGCAAAAGATGAGGTTGCGTGCACTACCATTAAAATGAATACAATTAGATATCTTATTCTTAGCATCGTCTCCATCCTTTCGTACAATTTACATTAACAAAGTCTGAGCCCAATTGTTCCCCTCTACGCACTCACCTGCCACCGGCATGATCGAGCAACTAGGAACGGCGGAAGTGTGGATCAGTCATGCCTTGTGGTATTCCAGCCTAAAGGTGAATTAATCGCCGGTATGGCCTGAATTCTCGGCCACAAGGCGGGCGTTGTATTGAAACAGTGCCTGCAGTTTCGCCCAGAATTCAGAACCCAGCACGAAGAAGCTGATGGTGAACAAAATGTCGCCACCGGTCGTCACATAATAGGCCCAGCCGAGCTGGTCTCCCACAACAAGGTCCTTGGCAAAAATGTAGTAAGTCGCGACCGAGATCAACACGCTGAACACCATCATCCAAACCCCCACCCGGTAGCGTGCGGCAGAGACCTGGTCCCATTTAATCAGATCCTTTGCCCAGCGGCCCAGACTAGAGAAGAGGTGATCCAGGTTTTCCTTGCCCATGACGGCGGCCGCGGCGATCAAGAGCACTTCCGGACCGCCTGCCAGGGACACCCCGATAAGCGCGGTACTGATGGCGGGCGATAACCGTAACAAATTCGCCACAGTGGTCACTATCAGCGGCAGGACCATTGACAGCACAAACAAGATCAGTCCGAGGTAGTATCGCCAAGTTTTCTTGATTTCCAGTTGTTGCCCTGCATCTGTGGCTGCGTTCATAATCGATTTCTCCCCACTGCTGTCCGGTTTATTTTTCGTAAAGTCGCATAACCTATTGAAATAGTGCAAAATAGAAGGTGATTTCACTGTTATCAACTTGAAATTCGGTTTATCTGGGCATATTCCTTTCGGTCAAATATA